>Ga0187893_10001174_pt1 | contig 64893 bp, 44 predicted proteins | sample MA1701074metaG_FD_139574 | JGI IMG/M metagenome (GOLD analysis project Ga0187893, IMG submission 139574) | White microbial mat communities from a basaltic lava cave in the Kipuka Kanohina Cave System on the Island of Hawaii, USA - MA170107-4 metaG ... | reverse complement strand
GCAAAAAAGAAAGAGAAAATGAACGCGACGATCGTGTTGTATAGAGAACGGAACTGCCTATGATGTGCGCAGTGGGTCCGGTTTACTCGACCATGTGGGTCCACTTTCCACGCCCATTACCAGGGCTGAGTGCGTTCAGTTGTCAACCGGATTTCGGGACGTCGTGGACCTTGACCGTGTTCCCGGCGAGCGCTGAGAACGCTCCGGCGATGGGGCCGGCCGGTCTTGGTGTGATCGCGGTCTTGATCGCCGCCGGAGGCGCGACCATCCTCGCTTCGCGAAAGAAATCTACGCCCGAGTAGGCGCGGTCAGCGGGGGTTTACCACCGGTTTGCCCGGCGAGGTCATCTCACCCGGCGAGACCATCTGATTCGGACGTGGGTTCGTTCCGCCCCACTCGCGGATCGCTCTGCGACGGCCGCTGCGCATCGTCGTCCTCGCGATAGTCATACGTCCGCACCGACTTGTGATCGTGCGACGCGCAGGCGCCGCTCATGAGGATCGTCAGCACCGCTAAGACCGGTCGAACGCGCATGATCTTCAATCTGTTTCGCATGGTTCATCGCTCCGCTTGACGCCAGCTCTAAGCCAGCCTTGGCGACAGGCCGACGGTTTTCTGCGTTTCTGAGTTTCGCTTACCCTCTCCGCTGCACGATCTTCATGTGCTCGTGGACGACGGACCACACGTCCGCGGCAAGAATCGACACCGTCACCGAAGCCATGCCGTCGGTGAAACTGGCCTCGCCGGAGACGGCGCCGGCCAACACAGCGTCGACTTGCGTTCGGATTTCGTCGTGCTGGGTGATGAAGTCCTTAACCGTGGTCCCGGACTGGATCTGCAGCCCGTAGATCTGCTCCGCGAGCTTGCGCATCGCATCGGCATACGCCACCCGCGCCGCCTTGAGCTTGCCTTGGGCCGTGTCGATAGCCGGGTCGGTTCCCTGCCCCGTCGCGTCGATGCTCTTGGCCATCCACGCGGGTGGTTGATACCCGGCGCTGGAGGCTTGCGCAATCATGTCCGGACGGGGCACGCCGCTGCCCGTCGCCCGGATCACGTCCCGCTGAATGCTCTGCTTGATGTGCTCGATGTCCGTGGTGGTGACCTTGTTGCCGTGATAGTGCTGCGTGTGCAGCTCCTTGATGGTCGTAATCAGCTTCTCAACCGGCACTTCCATGGTGACCTCGACGATCAGGTCATCCGTGTGCAGATACTTGCCGACCTGCGTCGCGCCCACCACAATGCCTTCGGCCTTGGTGCGGATCTCATCCGACTCGGTGATGAAATCCCGCACCAACGTGTCCGACGTAAGCCGCAGTCCCTTGATCTGCTCCAACAGCCTCCTCGCGGCATCCATCTGTGCCGCGCGCTCCGCAAGTAGGCGTCCCTGCGGGCTGACCGTCTTCCAGATCGGCGGCACGCTCAGAGTCGGCGCATAACCCGCGGGAAGGGGAGTGATCATCTGCTCAGCGCCCATCGGAAGGTCCGGCGGCAGTTCCGGCCGGGGCGCGCCCGACCCGGTCGCCTTGATCACATCCGACTTGATCGTCTGCTTCATCTGCTCGAAATCCGTCGTCGTGACCCGGTTGCCCTTGTAATGGGCCGTGTGGACTTCCTTCAGCGTCGTAACGACCTTCTCGACCGTCACTTCACCGTCGATCTCACACACCCCGTCGTCGTAATACCGCGGCTGTCCCAGCCGAATCCCCTTGATGAAGGCATCCACGCCGCTGCGGATGACGTCACTTTCGGTGACGAAATCGCGCACGTACGTCTCCGCGTTGATCTTCATTCCATAAACCGACTCGGCCAGCTTGCGGTAGCAGTCCGCCTCCGCCGCGCGCTTGGCAAGAAGCTTGTTCTGCGCCTCGAGGGCTGCATTCTGCGCCCACACCGGGCACACGCCGGCCAGACCCATCAGCACGCCCAAGACCGCGACATCACGATTCCGTAGCATCGACTGTCTCCATGAAGGTCACTCCGCGGGCCGAACCCGCGCTGGTGCAGATTGCATCCACTCCATTAGGACACGCCCGCGAAACTAAGGTTGGTGAGCCTCACGCGCCCTTGCGGGCCCGATGGCCATAGGTCTTCACCCGATCCCGGGCGTCCGAATACATGCGATTGTCCTGGCTCGCACAGGCCTGTTTGTAGTAATTGAGCGCCGCGTCATGACGTCCTATGGCCTCGCTGGCCACGCCCGCGCCATACGCCGCCTGGTGGTCGTTGGGGTTCTCTGCCAGCGCCTGCTTGAACGCCGTCAGCGCTTCGAGGTACTGCTCCGCGCGAAGCTGCCGCACGCCCTGAGCGCAGTTCGCATTGCTGCTCGACGTAACTTCCGTCTCCACGTCGATCCGGCAAGCCATCAACTGGCTGACAAACTCCCGCGCCCCGCGTTCCACGAGCGTGCCAACGATCTGGTCCTGCGGCGTGAGTTCAGCTTCCGTTCTGCTCGATCCGAAGATCGGGCTGGCTTTGGTGCGATCCGTCGCCTGGAACGTCCGTGGGCTGTAATGCTCCCAGACCCGGCCGTTGGCCGAATCGATGAGCTTGAACTCGCTCTTGACGGTCATGTTGCGGGTGACGGTTTCGACTTCCTCCGTCTGGGCGTCCACGCGCCCGCCGCCCGATCCATGACCGCCGAAGCCCGCGATATCCAGCCCGGAAAGCGTGCGCTGCTTGCCGACGTGCTTTTCCACTTTCACGCTGATGTTGCTGAGCACATAGCCGTCCGCGCCGATCAACTCGCCCGGGCTGCCGCCCTTCTTGGTGGACATGCCCGCCGCCGCCAGGTCCGCCTCGTCGAACACCGGTTTCGTGTCGCGGCGCTCCGTCACGGTGACTTCGGTCCCGAACTTGCCTCGCGACTCGTTAATGAGCGACGCCAGGATCGTCGTGGACAACTCCTGCCACTTTGGATCGGTCGTCTCCCCGACCTTCGCGGGCATGATCGCGATGGTCTTCATCCCCGGCGGCAGGCCCTTTTCTTTCTCGACGACGTAGCTGAAGTTGACCACCGCCGACTCTCTCGAAGCGCATCCGCCCAGGACGAACAGCGACCCGACGATGATGCACCACCCGCACTTTGCGACGTTCCGCGCCATTTTGAAAGCCTCCTTCGCTAGGGCTTGACCAAGGGATGCCCTCCACTGAACCGCGCGAGGCGCATCCCACGATCCATTCTACCTTGCTATCGATCGGCGAATAGCAAACCACCGATGCCGACTTCCGTCAAGCCACCATCGGCCGGTTTGACAGCGTTTCACGAATCCTCATACAATCACGACGGCATTCCCAAGGCCCGCAAGAACAGCCGCAGGCCTGCATTGCCGGCAGAGCGCTCACGAGTGTCACCACGCCGAAAAACAAGGCAAGTCAAGGTGGGCGGCGTTCCCATTGGGGGGAACGCGCCTGTCGCCATTCAGTCCATGACCAGCACTTACACGTACGACGTGGAGGCGACCGTCCGCCAGATCCGGCAACTGGCTGAGGCGGGCTGTGATATCGTCCGCGTCGCGGTGCCCGATCAGCGAGACACTCAGGCTCTCCCGGCGATCCTCGAACAATCGCCGGTGCCCATCGTGGCCGATGTCCACTTTCACTATGAGCGGGCGCTGGAGGCCGTCGAGGCCGGCGTCCACAAGATCCGCCTTAACCCCGGCAACATCAAGGACCGCAAACAAGTCGATCGCGTCATCCGTGCCTGCCGCGAACGCGGCATCCCCATCCGCGTGGGCGTCAACGAAGGCGGCGTCGTCGAGCGCCGCGACAAAGAGGTCCGCGGCGCGCAAAAGGAGCAGCTCGCGTCCGACTACCGCTCGCACATGATCCGCCTGATGACCGAGACGCTGGAAGATTACATGCGCATTTTCGACGAGAATGACTTCCACGATGTCGTGCTCAGCGCCAAGAGCATCGATGCGGGGATGGTCATCGACGCCTATCGCGCGGTCAGCGAGCGATTCGACCTCCCATTGCACCTCGGCGTGACCCACGCCGGTCCGCCGGAGACGGGGCGCATCCGCTCCATCGCCGCCCTCGGCTCGCTCCTGTCCATGGGCATCGGCGACACCATCCGCATCTCCTATGCCGCCGATCCTATTTACGAAGTCGAGGACGCCAAGGAGCTGCTTTGCTCGTTAAGCATGCGCAACCGCATCGAGCCGGAGCTGATCGCCTGCCCGACGTGCGGCCGCATCGAGATCGACCTTATCAAACTCGTTGCCGAAGTTCGTCAGAAGCTTGCCACCATCAAGACGCCTGTGAAAGTCGCGGTGATGGGCTGCGTGGTCAACGGCCCCGGCGAGGCCGAAGGCGCCGATGTGGCCGTCTTCGCCGGCAAAGGCCGCGGGATCATCTATGTCCAGGGCGAGCAAAAGCGCACGGTCACCGAACCCGAAATGCTCGACGCCCTCTACGAGGAAGCCCTTGCCTTCGCCGCCCGCGTCGAACGCGGCGAGGCCCAGCTCTCCCACACCCGCGTCAACATTGTCCCGCCCGACCCCCTTCCGCGCAAGGATGGCTCCATCCCTCTGCCCGTCGCAACGGCTTGACCATCGGAACAGACCGACGACGAAGGCACGAAGGATCAAGCTTTCCGGATCGTCGTGCCGTTCTTCATGTGTCCGGACTCTTGGCTCGTCCTATACTTGGGGCGGCTCGCGATCCGTGACGCGACTAGCACGGCGCGCCGGCAACAAGAGGAGGCTGATGATGGGTTGTCTGAAGCGAGACTTGCTGGTGATAATGACAGCGGCTGGTTCGCTCTTTGTATCCAGCGGCTGCGGGGTTGTAGGGACGGAGTGCAGCGGGCTGGGGGCGATCGTCTGTGGGATCGGGCTCTATTGCCAATACGAGACCGGGGTTTGCGGCGAAGACGGGGCGACGGGAGTCTGCGCCCCGCGGCCCGAAGCGTGCACCCTGATCTTCGCACCGGTGTGCGGGTGCGATGGCGAAACTTACGGCAACGAATGTGAGGCTGCGGCCGCGGGGACCAGCGCACGCAGCGACGGTCCCTGCCCCGGCGACGGCGACGAGCATATCTGCGGCGGCCTGTTAGGTTTTGCCTGCGACGACGGAGAGTTCTGTCAGTTTCCAGAGGGCACCTGCGGCGCGGCCGACGAGACCGGCGTTTGTAAGGAAATCCCCGACGTCTGCACCGAGGAGTTTGCTCCCGTCTGCGGCTGCGACGACCAGACCTACAGTAACCAGTGTGAGGCTGACCGGGCGGGCGTCAGCATCGTTCACGATGGCGAGTGCGACGACAACATCGAAGTCCGGGTGTGCGGCGGGATTGCCGGCGAACCTTGTCTGGAAGGCGAATTCTGCCGCCTTCCCGAAGGCCAGTGCTGCTGCGACATCCAGGGTATCTGCGAAGTCCTCCCCGAGGCGTGTACGCTGGAGTTTGACCCCGTCTGCGGCTGCGACAACGTGACCTACGGCAATGAGTGCCAGGCGGCGATGGCCGGCGTCAGTGTGCAGTCCCAAGGCGAGTGCCCGTAGCCGGAAGGTGCGTCAAGGCGTCCGCGGAGGGCTGCCGTGCGTCAGCATGGCGGGATCGGTCGCGGTGGCGCTGGCGCCGCTGAAGCCTTCGGGTGAGGCGTCGGGCACCTGGTCCGCGATCAGCGAAAAGGTCTCAGTGAGCGTGCCGCCGAAGAGCCACAGGGCCGCGATCGCGGCGACCGCGAACAAGCCGATCACCACGGCGTACTCCGTCACCGCTACGCCGTCGTCGGCGACGGCGAGATCGAACATGCGATGATGAGAGCGCCCCGTCGGAGTTGTCATGATCTCTCGACTCAACAAATCGATCCACTCGCTACTGAGGTTTTGTCTTTCGATTGTTGGTCCCGTGGGTGTCGTCTGTCAAATGGGCGATGTGTTTTTTTGCGGGCTAGGCGTCTGATAATCGGAACGAACGAGTGCGTCAGGAAGTGCCGTCGTTTATGGGCCCAGGCGAACCTGGACGTTGACGAACTCGAAGTCGTCGATGTCGTCGACGCTCGGGGCCGCAATGATCTCGAGGGTGTTGCTCCCCCCGCGGAGGAGCGATGGTGCAAACGGGGCCGAGAACTCGCCGAAGCCTCCGTCGTCGGGCGCCTTGTTCAGTCTTTTCTTGAGCGTTTCGCCGTTGATCACGATGCGGTGGTCGCGCTGGACGCCCTTGGCGAGCAGTCGGACCTCGGCGCGGTTGAACCTCGGCGGAAGCTGATCTTCCGATAAGTCGAACTGTACGGCAAAGGTCGCTCCCTCGGAGCGCTTCTGAAACTGGCTGTTGATGGCCCCGCTGAAGTGGTTATCACCCAGATGGTGCACGTCGGGCACGGCCTCCATCACCAGGATCGCCGAGCTCGTCGGCTCCAGGGCGAAGTTCACCTCAATCGTTCGACCCTCGAGCCGCTCGCGCTCCACGTTCGCACTTCGCGGGGCGAATCCCTCGTGCGACGCGGACAGGGCGAAGAACTCGGGCACAGGCGGGACGCTGAGTATGTAACTCCCGTCCGGACCGGTCAGCACTTCAATGGACTCGCGGTCGGGCACTGTCAGACGAACTGTCGCACCGGGCAAGGATTCACCCGACTCCGCGGAGGTGACAACTCCGCGGATCGTGCCGATCGCATCAGACTGCAGTCCGGTCACTGCGTCGTCGGCCGAAGGCACGGGGAGCCAATACAGCGGCAGATACCGGTAATAGACTTCGAGCATCAATGTGCAGAGCGCCGTCTGATAGACGCGCCCGCCGACGTCGGCCCATTCGCCGACCGGGTCCCAACTGCCCGCGGCGCGCCCATCGGTCCGCTGATTCGCCAGCAGTTGCTCCTGCAGGGCCGCATTCCAATGCTGCCACGCCTCGCCCTGATGTTGAAACAGCGATAGTGTAGCGTAATACCAATAATAGGTGTTCGCGGAATCCCACTGCGGCAAGTGTTGTATGACAAACTTGACCGACCCCTGCATGCGTGCGCTGGTCGGCGGCGTTCCCAGGAGCTGCTGCACGAACATGGCCTCGCCGGTCATGCTCGGCGTGGCTTCGCGCCCGGGTTGATAGGAGTAGCGACCCAGGTTGCGCCGGTCGCTCACCCGCTGAAGCCACGCCGCCGCCGCGTCGAACGAGGACTGCGCGACCTCCAGGCCGGCCATTGACGCGCTCTTGAGCGCCATCACCTGCCAACCCAGCACGGAGGTGTCACCCGCCTGGCCCGGATCGTAGCGCCAGCCGCCGATATTGCGATTGCGGGCCCGCTCAATGAAAGACACCGCTTGCTGCACGGGCTCTCGCAGGCTTGAGTCGCCGGTCATGGCGAACGCTTCCGAAAGGGCAATAGTGGCGATGCCGTGACTGTACAGGGTTTCGTCGCCGCGAAGATCGCCCCCCGCCTTCTGCTGCGACGCCAGCCACTTGAGCCCTCGCTCGACGTTTTGGCGGTAGGGGCCGTCCTTGGTATGCGTATGCCCAGCGCCGAGGAAGCAAAGGAGTCCCAAGCCGGTGAGGGCGTTGTCCGCTTTGACCAGCGTTTCGCCGCCGCACTGCCCGCAATCGCGATCGAAGTCTTGGCCGTCCCACCGGCCGTCAGCGCTCTGATGGGCCGCGAGCCACTTCAAGGCCCGCTCCACGGCGTTTTCCGTTTCCTTGCTGCCACCCATACGCTCGACGATTTCCAAACGATCGTCCGCGAAGCGTTGCACGTAGGGGCTGGCGGGGGGCAACTCATCAATCGGCGTGGATAGGTTCAGCCCCGTGGCGGGCGATGAAGCGATCCGCTGTGTGGAAACCAGCGGTTCCAAGCTGCGCGCTCGTGGAAAGGACGCTGCGTCGGCCGACTTCGTCGTGCCTGCGATGCTCACGCCTGAGCTGCCCAGCGCTGCCCGGCCGGTGCTTGCGGTCGGCTGATCCGCCCGCCGAAGCTGGGGTTGGCCGCCGGCTGGCAGCGATGCAGCGCGGACGGATGTCGGCAGTGCAACATTCACGGCAAGCGACGATGACTCTGTGATCGCTGCCGGAGCCCCGCCTTCGCCCATCGTTGCCAGTGGGAATGCTACCGGCCGCGGCTCAAGTGCCGAATGGGTACCGATCGCCAAGGATTGCGCCCAGCCTTGTGATGGTGCGCCGGCGTCCGTCACGCTCCCACCTCCACCGTAGAGCGTGGGTGAAGTCCCGATGTATGGCCGGTTTGCGGCGGGTGCGATGGCGATGGTGGACAAGGACGTGGACGAGATCGGGCTGGAAGCGGACGCTCGAGGAAGCCCGGCTGGAAGCGGCGTCGCAATCGTGCGTGCGGCCGTGCTCTCCGCCTGCTTGGGACCTGCCGGGGCCTCCGCAGGAAGAAGTAGAAGCATCGGTTGGTCAGCCGCAAGGGGGATAACGTGGGTCGCAACGCTCAGCTCCGACGAAGGGGACGGTGGCATCGTCGTCGCCGGCGGCAATGTGTCACGGGGTTCGGAGGAGCTCGCCAAACTCTGCAGTGATTGGAACCCTAACGAAGGGTCATGCAGCGTGGTCATTGTTTCGACCATCGCCGGGGCAGCACTCGACCCAAGTACCAGAGCGGCGCGAGCGTGCGGCGACCGTTCCGCGGGTCGGCCAATGCCTGCAGCCTTCACTTCCGCGGCGCCGTCGGGCGGGGGTGAATCGGGCAGCCGCGGATTCACGGTCAGGGGCGCCGATGACATCGCCCCAGTGGCGAGCACAACCCGCCCGGGTCGCCACTGCGGGGAGGAATCCACGGCGGGGACGGACACAGCAACCTGCGTAGTAAGATTCACGGCTGCTCGTGGAACGTTCGGCTGCACCGCGACGAAGGCGAACGAGGGATCAACCTGCGATGCGGCGCGATGGGCCGTCATCATCGGCATGGCGGGGACTTGGACCTCGGTAAGCGAACCCCGAATCTGGGCCGTAATCGAATTTCCCGTACCCGTGGAACCCAGCGCCACCTGGATGGGCCCCCGTCGACCGGCGGTGAATTCCCCAAGGCCCGCCGCCACCTCCCAGGTGTTGAACAGCAACATGAGCAGCAGATGCGCGACGATGGACGCCAGCAGACACTTCATCATCAAGCTCAATCGCTTGTCCCGCATTCCGCGGAACAAGGCGAGCATGAAGACCACGAGCAGAAGGGCGAAGAGCGCCCAAAGCACGTTCGGCCCGACCAACCGCCACAGCGCCGCCCAGTTGATCGGCGGGCAAGCCAGTTCTTCCACCTCGGTGAATACCTCGCGCGAAGTCGTGTGGTAGAGGTTGTAGTCGCGTGATGCGGCCGTCGCGCCGCCGGCGGTGGAGCGGTCGGAGCTGAAGCTGAGCTCGTACCCTCCCATGCTCAGCGCGGGGTCGAGTTCGTTGGCCAGCGTATTCACGGCATCGCCTAGATTCTTCGGCGGGTTGTATTCGCCGCGTAGTCTTCGCGAGCGATACAGATCAAATCCACCGTGCCCGCCGGGGCGGTCGGAGGCGAAGTAAACGAAGTCTCCGAACGGGCTGACCGCCGGCGCCCCTTCGTTGAACGGAGTGTTCAAGGCGGCCATGGGCTCGGCGCGGCCGAAGCCCGCGTCTGTAATCGCGGAAGCGTAGAGATCATACGTGCGCGAGAACAAATCCTCGCGCAGAGTGGCCGACCATGCGTCGGGGTTCGGCGGTCGGGCGTCGCCGGGCTGAGGCCGGTTCGACGCGAAGTGGAGCATGCTTCCGCTCGGCGACACCGCCGGACCATAGTCATTGAACTCAGAATTCACGATAGGACCGAGGTTCGTCGCCGGTTGCCAGCCGTCCTGGCCGCGGCGTGACATCCAGAGGTCATAACCCCCGAGTCCACCTTCGCGATTGCTATAGAAATACAGCGTCTGCCCGTCGATCGACGGCGCCGGGCCGAGATCGTCGAACTGCGAATTCGCCCCCGCTACCGGCTGGGGCTCCTCCCATCCTCCGAATGATCGACGGGACGTGTAGAGGTCCGCGTTCTGCCCGGCCTTGCCCCGGACGAAGAAGAGCGTCAGGCCGTCGGAGCTCAGTCGCGGCTCATAATCGTCGGCCGACGAATTGAGAACGCTCTCCAACGGCTTTGCGGGCTGCCACAGAACGTCCCGCGGCATGACCGCGCCTGTTCGTGTACGAATTGCGTCCGCGTCAGTGTAGAATGCGTTGCGGACGGGCCACAGTCGCCATACGACACCGCCGACCAGGGCGACAAGCAGAACAACAGCAGCACCGACCAGGAATCGCTTCATGGATGAGCATCAGTGCAGGCCGATGCGATTCTCATAGGAGCACAATACTCGTGCAATCATTCAATCCTCGAGGACCGTATCCAAATAGGGCTGCTGGATTCCCGACGCCTTGCACACGTCCAGCACCGCAACCACGTTGGAATAAGCGGTGCTGCGGTCGCCGCGCACAGTGACTTTCTGCTCGGGGTTGGTGGCGACGGCCTCACGGACCATCGTTCCCAGTTCGTCGGCCGGCATCTGCCGGCCGGCCACGTGTATCTTGCCGTGAGCGTCCACGTTCACGACCAGTTCACGAAGTTGAGCGGAGATCGGTTCGCTGGACGATGCGAAAGGCAGGGCAATGTGCATTTCGCGCTCGACCTGGGCGATCGTGGTGGCCAGGAGAAAGAAGATCAGGAGGTTGAACAACACATCGGCCATGGGGACAAAGTCGATGTGGATGCCGGCGTCGCTTTCCTGGTCCTCGATCAACACGCTAAGACCTCCTATGCGCTAGCGGCCAGGACGATTCCCGGCTCCGGGACGAGTCCCGCTGCAGGTGTGGACGGCGGACCCTGCGAGATGGGTCGCAGGTGCATGCCGTGAGCGGTAATGAGCGGTCGCGCATCGGCTTCGATCCAATCAGCGGCGACACGATCAAGCTCGCCCGTCATCGTATCGATCCGGCCCATGAGCACGTGATAGGCAATCAAAACGGGAATGGCGACGAGCAGGCCGGCGGCGGTGTTGGTCCAGGCCTCGAAGATGCCTCGTGCGAGTGTCTCTGTCTTCCCCAGTGATTGACCGGATGCGGCCACGGCCTGGAACGTCTTGATCATGCCGAAGATTGTGCCCAAGAGGCCCAGCATGGTGGAGACCTGCGGAAGGGCGGAGAGCAGCCTCATGCGCTGGCGGAAGCGGATCAGGACGCGCGATCCCGCGGCGCGCACGGCCTTCTCCACGGTCTCCGGCGACTGCCCGCGATGGCGGACCACTGCGCCGAGGATGGCGGCAACGGGGCTCGGATCGGATTGGCACAGCGAAACGGCCTTGGGGGTGTCCGAGGCGACGGCCTGTAGCGCGGAAATGAACCGCGGGGGCACGATCCCCCTCCGCCGCAGCACGATGCTCCGCTCGACGATCACGGTGAGGGCGACGAGCGAGCACAGTGCGATCGCCGCCATCGTCGGTCCGCCCTTCATCACGAAGTCCCAGACGGACTCGATTCTGATGGCGGCGGAGTTCGCCCCCGACGTCGCCGATGAAGGAGCGGCTGCCTGCGCAAGAACCACTACTCCGGTCATGACGATGGCTTGTAGCATGGATCCTTCTCCCGTGATCACCGCAGGTTACGACCGTCCGGGCGGTGCCGCGGCCGTGGAAAGCTCATTCAGCTTCTTGGTCGCAAGCTGCGCCCAATTGGTGTCCTTGTATTTCTCGGTGACCTGTCCGAATTGTCTCTGGGCCTCGGCGGGCTTGTTGAGCTTCTCGAAACAACGCCCCGCCTCGTACAGGGCGGCCGCGCTCCATTCCGGATACGCATAGAGGATGTCCACCTTGAGCAGCTCGCGCACCGCATCGTCGTACTTCTGCTGTGCGAAAAGACATTGCCCGATCTGGAACTGTGCACGCGCCGCGGTCTGGCCTTGGTGATTGGTCACCACTTGCGCGTAGGCCGCGATCGCCTCGTCGAACCTCTTTTGGTTTTCTCTGGCCCAGGCCAGTCCAAAACGCGCCTGATAGGCCGCTTCGCTGTCCGCGAAACGGTCCAGGTAGGTCGCGAAGGTCTGTTCACTCGGCGCCCATCGCTGCAAAACAGACAGGCATTCCCCCAGGCGCAGCAACGTCGGCGCGAATACCGCGTCGTCCTTATACTCCTTGACGATGCGCGTGAAGTGCGCGATTGCCTTTTCGTGCTGGTTCAGTTTGAAGGAGGCTTCTCCGGCATAGAAGCCCGCCGCCGCGACAAGAGGGCTCTTGGGACGCGCGCCGAGGAATTCCTCAAAGAGCGACGCCGCCGGCTCGAACTGGCGAAGCTCAAAATGGGCCAGCGCAAGTCGATAGAAGGATTGTTCGCCTAGCGAACTGTCTGCCTCTGCCGGCCGAGCCGCCATGGTGTCACGAAGTCGTCCCAGGATTTCCACGGCCGCCGCGAACTGTCCAGCCTCGGATTCCAACTGGCCCAGCTCCAACATGGCGTGCAGGTCGTAACTTCCAGCCGACGGTTCCTTCAAGACGGCGCGGAAAGCGGCCGCGGCGTCGTCATTGCGTCCCAGAGCCCGCAAACACCAACCCTTCTCGTAGCTCAGTGCGGCGCGGAGCGAAGAGGAGAGCTTGCCCACTCCCTCATGCGCTGCCACTTCCATCGCGGCGAGTGCGTCGGCGCATCGGTCCTGACGTGCAATGGCGATCGCCGATCGCAATCGCGCCTCCGGCACATGCGTACCGGTGGGAAAGCGCTCGACGTATAGTCGGTAGGCGGATTCGGCATCGGCGAGTTTGCTGTCGGCCATCAGGGCCTGCGCCCGCTGGAACAGGGCATCCGCCCTGCCGCCGTCATCCCCCGCTCGTTCGGCCAACTGCGCAAAGAGACCCGCAGCCTTTTCCGACTCCCCGCGTGAGGCCGCGATCGCCGCGAGCTGGCTCAGCGCGTGGGCGGCAAACGGGTTACTGCCGCCCTCCGTCAGGACGCGTTCGAATGCCGCAACCGCCTCGTCGAAACGCTTGAGTGCTGTGAAACACTGCCCACGCTCGAACAGCGCCTGCGCGCGGTGAGGGCTCTGGGGGAATTGGTCGACGAGCCGAGCGTAAAGGCCCAACGAATCCTCATAGCGCTCCTGGCGTTGTCGCGACAGAGCCAACTTGAATAGCGCATCATCCGCCGAATCGACGGTCGTGTCCGCCTCGAGGTACTCCGCAAAATGTCCCTCAGCGCGCTTCCACTCGCCGCGTTGGAAATAAATGTCTCCCAGCGCAAGCAGCGCCGGGCGAAATGCCTGCTCGCGCTTGGCATTGGCGGCGAGGGTCTCGAGAGCGATTGCCGCTTCGTCGAAACGCTCCAGCCGATACAGGCAAAGCCCGAGGCGGAACTTGGCTTTCGTGAATTGAGAAGCTGAAGGGTATTTTTTCAAGAAATCCCCAAACGCCGCCGCCGCTCGGTCCATTTGGCCCAGTAGAAAGTCGTTCTCCGCCGCCAGGAACGTCATCTCCGAAGCGCTCTCATGCTCAGGGTATTCCGATTGAAAACGCGTGCAGTGCGCGTTGCTGCGCTCATATCCCTCCCTGCGGTGCTCCGTGGTGGCAAGCAACCGCAAGGCGTCCGGGGCGAGCGCGTGGTCGGCAAAGTGCGCGCGGAAGTCTTCCAGCCCGACGATGGCCCCATTTAAATCGTCGCAGCGCAGGAGGGCGATGGCTCGATCGTAGGTCATTTCCGCCCGCAAATTGCTTTCCGGGAAGCGCGAAAGGGCGTCCGCAAGTCGTTTGGCCGCGGCCGATGGTTGATCGACACGAAGTTCACACTTCGCGGCCCAGAACGCGGCGGCATCGGCGAACTCCGAGCTTGCGAGATGTCCGAATTCAGTCAGCGCGCGGCCGAACTGTCCTTCGTCAAAATACAGGCGTCCGCGTTGCAGCCGCGCCGGCGAGACGTGCGGACTTTCCGCGAAGTCGCTAATAAGACGGTCGAGCGTTTGCCCTGCTTCGTCACGGTCGCCGCGCTGATACAGCAGGGCCCCCAACCCCGCCAGGGCGTCGGCGAGAAACAACCCGCCGCCGGCAACGACCCGGCGGTATTGTTCGATCGCCGGCTCCACGGCATCGTCCTTTTGCAGGCACTGAGCGAGCAGAAGAGACGAATGTTCGGCGAAGGGCCCGCCCGGGTAGTTCTCGACGAGTTGCTGAAATTGCTCGGCGGCGGCACCGTAATCATGCCGTGCGACCTCGGAAAGGCCCGCGAAATACACAACGCGCTCGCCCAACGGGTCTTGCGGCCATTGACTGGCGAAACTGCGGCCGCGCGAAACGGCTTCCTCGTGGTGGCCCGCTAGGTAAAGAGCCTCCACCGCGCCCGCCGCCGCGTCATCAGCGAGTTCGTGTTCGGCGAACCTCGTCAACACCTTCGCGAACGACTCCACCGCCGCGTCCGGACGCTTCAGTGCAAGCTGGCATTGCCCGGCGATCGTGCAGACTTCCGCGGCATAGGGGAAGTCCGGCGGCGTTTGCATAGATTCCAGCTCTGCAAGCGCCTCCTCGAAGCGGTTCAGCCGAAACAGAGCTACCGCCAACCCGTACTTGGCGAGAGGGGCCTTAGCGTGCTGGGGGTATTGCGAAAGGAACTTGCGGTACTCGGCGATGGCGAGCTCATGTAAGCCGCGGTTGAGCAACCCATTGCCGGTCAAGTAATCGCGAAGCGCGGGTTCGTTCGTCGATGCAGGCGTGCCAGAGACCTCGCCCTTAGCGCTGCGGAGCAGGCCCACGGCGATGACCGACGAGAGAAGTACGCCAAACGTTGTTCTTACGATTCTTCGAGGCGGCATGGAGAGTTTTCCAAACGACGGACTGTGTTTCCGTGGGAGAACGGTGCGCAACCGTCCCCTCTCGCTGCCGCGTGACCGCACGGCAGTGCCTCAGACAACGGTTTCCTATGGCCTATCTCACTGGGCAAAGAGGATCTTTGCCCATCGTTCCGCGTTGAAGAAGCGGCGATCAGTCGCCGTTGTCTGGCGCCGCAACCGCGTCCTCGGAGGACTCTTCGTCCTCGTCCTGCGACTCTAGCGCTTCCTGGACCGCCGCGTCCAGGTCATCTGCCGACGCGTGGCTTCCGTCCTCATCGCCGTTCTCGGAGGCCTCTTCTTCGAGGCGCTCCAGCTCTTCCTCGAGCTGCTCGAGTTCCCTCTCCGAGTCGCGGGCGTCGTCTTCGGCCTGCCGCGCACGATCTTCGATCGCACGAGCCTGGTCCTGGAGCTGCTCGCGATGCTGGTCGAGCCTCTCGGCTTCGTGTCGCAGCGCCAGGACCTGCCGCTGAATTGCCAACCGCTGCTCGCGTTGCTCAGCCCTGTCCGCCTCGCGCTCCAGGTCCTGGGTTTGTTCGCGGAGTTCCTCGGCCTGCTCGCCGACCGTTTCCGCCTGCTCGGCCACGGCCTCCGCCTCGCGCTCGAGTTGTTCGCTTTTTTCCGCCTTGACCGTCGCGTCCTGGCGGATCTGCTCCATTCGCGACCCGGTCTTGGAGCGGCGCTTCTCCAGCTTTTCCATGGCCTTCGCGCGGCGCTTGGCGGCCTGTTCCATTTCCTTGGCGTGCTTCCTCATTTCCTGGCGAATCTCGCGGGCCACCGGCGCGTCATCCGGTTCGCCAGCCTGACCGACAGCATCGCTTCCCGGCTCGATCAGCTTGACGAAGGCCGCGAAGACGCGGTGCCCTCGCGGCGTGGCATGGACTTCGATTCCATCTCCCGCGGGGCGAATCAGGATGGGCACATCCGGGCGCGACATCAAAGCGACCAGCGCTTCAAGCTTTCCCTTAGACAGCTTGTAGGTCCGCGGGCTGACCTCACCGCCGCCTGGGCCGAAATCCGCACCCACGCCCGGCACTTCCAACATACCCGGCACTTGCAACAGTGGCGGCTGGGGCGGTAGCGTTGGTTGGCCCGGTTGCGCGGCGCGCGGAGCTCGCGGCGGGCGGGGAGTTCGCGGCTCCGCACCCGGTGGCGGCTGCGAACCGTGCCGATCCTCCATCGCCTCGATGAGGCGTTCGATTCGTTCGTTCGTGCGTTCAAGCTCCTTTTCGAGGCGCGAGACGCGATCGTCGGGATCGCCGCCACGACCGGAGGCGAGTGAGAGCAACGGCACGACCTTGGCGCTGATCGCCGGCGCGAGGCTGTTAGCTAGCGCGTGCCGGGCCGCGATGTGTTGTGCATAGGTGCTCGCCGCGTCGGCCTCAGGAGTGGGGGCGACCACGGCCGTCGCCGCCGGCGTCGCCTTGGCCGTTGCGCACGGCGCTATCGCGGCTGGCGCGGCCGTCACCGCCGCGGCGGCCTTGGCACAACCCTTTTCGCAGCCCTTGGCGCAGCCTTGCGCACAACCCTTCCCGCAGCCTTTGGCGCTAGCCTTGGCCGCTGCCGCGGCCTTTTCTTCTTCGGGGCAAGACCGGGCGGGCGTGGTCAGCCATCCCGTCGTGGCCACGGTCAGCACCAGCAACATTCCGGATACCGAAAGTCTGGGCTTGATACTCTGTGTCATTACCATCGTCAGTCTCCTTGCAAAACGTCTGGCTCGCCCAGTCGTCACACCAATGCCCATCGCGGGCACGGGTTGGTTCACCGCACCGAGATACTGTCGCGTGACCAGCAGGGCCTCGGCGTATGCCCGCCGCGTGCGCGGCATGAGCGTCGTCACCCATGCATCACAACAGACCTCCGCTTCGGCGTGCAGTCGCCGTCGCACCCACCACACCAATGGGTGCCACCAATACAGGCTTCCGACGATCGCATCCGCCCAGCAGACCCAGTGGTCCCGCCGCCGTACGTGGGCCAACTCGTGAAACACCACCGCACGCCGCCCGGCCTCATCCAATTGCGACCACAAGAGCGTGGGAAGGATCAACTTCGGACGAACGCCGCACCAGATCATGGGGGAGAACCGTCCTCCCACCATCCAGGTTCGCGGTGCCTGCCGCAGGCCCAGTTCCTTCGATGCGGCTTCAACCACAAACACGACCGAGTGCGTGGCCGGTCGCGCCGATGCCAGCCGAGCGCGGAACATGATCACCCTGACCAGGCCGAGAGACAATAGGAATAGCGTTCCCGCGCCCCAGACTTCCTTCGGCAGGGGCGGAACATTCGCGACCGCGTCGCGGACCTCGGCGACGCCCGCCGCCCAAGTCCGCCAGTCGCCGCCCAGCCGACCAACCAGAGGTTGGACGGTCGCTGGCGCTTCTTCCTCGATCCCTTGCTCCCTTTCTCCCTCGATCCCTCCGCCTTGCCCTACTATCGCGGCCGGGGGGAGTTCCACGTCGATATCGATGACTTCATCCGCCTCGGCCCTACGCAATCCCGGCGCGGTCATGCTCGGCTGCGCCGGGCGGCCCTCATATGACGATTTCGTTCCTTCTTCCGCGGAAAGCGGTCCGCCGGCGCCGGTCGCCTGGGCGAGCAATTCCGGCGGACTCGTCGCCGGACGGACCACTGACCTTGGTGAAGGTGAAGTAGAGGTCGTCGTGTGAGTCGGCGCGCCAACGCGGTCCTTGCTCGCATGGGACGTTGGGCGCTGAGGTTCGGTTCTAACGGTTGGCGTCACAGAGACGTCGTTCGCTCTGCGGAGGGCCGGGGCCAGCGGAGTGAGCGCAACCCGAAGGAGGTCCAGCGAGAGATCAGGCGGCTCGGTCGCCGCGTCGGGCGGCCCAACGAAGTCCGTCCATACCGCGGGGAGTTCGCGAACGACAGCCGCCAACTGCTCCCGGGGCGGCTCCGGTAAGAAAGACGGCACGAACAGCCAGCCCAGCACGACCAGCCACATGGTATGTCGCGTCGCGGGGCGGCAGGGGAGGAGTTTGCTCGCCAAGGCAGTGAGCATCACCAGCGGGACGGCGGCCACTCCGTTACGCCACAACGCATCGGCTACCAGTGAAGCCCACTCCGCCATCCGGCGTCTCCCATCCGATTCGCAGAGTGCCACTGCTCTGTGAGCAGTGGACTTGCGTCCTGAGACTCTACCTCTGCCCGTCCAAATGTTCGATCAGTTTCTGGAGCTCTTCGAGCTCACCGGGTGTTAACCGCTCGGTCTTCACCAGTTGCAGCACCAGGGGCCCGGCCGCCCCGTCGTAAAGCTGTTCCACGAGATTCTTCAACCGCGACTGCGTCACCCGCTCCCGCGACACCCGCGCCCGAAACACGTGGGCCAGGTCCGACTTGTTGCTGGCTACGTAACGTTTCTGTTCCAAACGGGTGAGCAAGGTCTGCACCGTGGTATAGGCGACCCGCCGGCCGCGATCGTGCAGGTAGGTCAAAACCTCGCGCACGGTGGCCGGACCGACCTCCCACAAGGCCTTGAGTACTTCCAACTCCGCACTACCTAGTAATTGCTGTTGTCGTACTGCCATTCGTTTCCGGCCGATCGCTCGCCAACTCCTGCTGACCCGCCCTGGTCCCCATCTCCTACATCCGTCGGACATAGCCTACTACATTTGTCGGAGAAGTCAAACGAAAATCCAGCTCTTACAAAAGGCGACAACCCGAATCGAATTCGATCGGCAAGTGTGAACGCCAGGAGGGCGATGCGCGTGCCCCCGCGCCTTTAGTGCAGTTGCTTCAATCGCTCTTCGATCCAATCGGAGACGGTACGCGCACCGTTGTCGTAGTTGGATAGCACGGCCACGGTGTAGCCGGAGTCGAGAAACATGGCCAGGTTCGCGCTGATGCCGGGGAAGCCGCCGCTGTGCCCGACTTGGCGGCTGCCCGGCGCGCCGTAGATGCCGAACCCGTAGCCGTAGTCCGGCGAACCGGGCTTGGCCGTCCACATTTTCGCCGTGGTGTCCCGGCTCACCAGCTTTCCACTCCGAAGCGCCTGGTCGAACCGCAACAGATCCTCGACCGTGGAATATCCCCCGCCGGCCGGCCCGCCTTTGATGGTGTGCTTGAAGAGGTTGTTCTTCCACACGTTTCGGCCATCCGGCCCCCGCGTCTTGGAATACCCCATTGCGAGATTCTCGATAGCCTCATCCATGGGATAACAATCGGTGTTGATCATCCCCGCGGGCTTGAAGACGTTCTCCCGAACGTAGTCGTGGTAGTTCTGCCTGGTTACGGCCTCGACGATCGCGCCGAGTAGCAGGAACCCGGTGTTGCTATAACCCCACCGACTGCCCGGCTCGAACTGCAACTTCTCCTCGGCCACCAGCGGCTTGTAGTCGTTGATCTCACGAAACAGCTCCCGCGAGGATTTCATGAACGTGTCGTTGAAGTAGCTGCCCAGGCCCGAGGTGTGCGTCAGAAGGTGCTCCACCGTGACCTTGTCGGAGATTTCGCGAGGCAGCCAGTCGGTGCTCAGGAACTTGCTCATGGGATCGCTGAAGGAGAGCCTTCCGCGCTCGACAAGCTGAGCGGTGGCCACGGCCGTGAACATCTTGTTCATCGAGCCGAGGTTGAACTTCGTGTCCAGCTTGTTGGAGGAGGCGAAACTCTTGCAACCCAGACCGTGCGCGCTGCTATGGATGACCTTCCCATCCTTGGCCATGAGGACCGTGCCCGAAAACGCATCCGCCTGGACGAGCCGATCTAAATACTTCTTGAGTTCCGCGATGAGCTGCTCTTGACTGAGCTTCTCGGGCGGAGGCAAGTCTGAGGGCGGGCGCGCCGGAGAAAAGTTCAGCCCAGCGATCCGATAGGGCGGTTCCGTCTCGACGGTGACGGAGAGGCCGCGCCAAGCTTGCGTGACCTCGCCGCGGAAGATCGCTACGGCCTCCGTGTCTGGCCGCGGCGGCTCGTACCTGCGGAACCCGTGGAGCTGCGGCTTGCCGTGGTTCTGCCGAACCATGGCGAACATGCCCAGGTGCTCGTCGATCGGGAATTGGTCGCGGAAGGTGGGGTGGAAGTTGGTTTCGATGTACGCCTTCGTCTTGGCCGGGTCGTCCGCCTCCAGCAGCCCGATGAGCTCGATCGCCCGCTTGGCCGCCGGTGTATCCGGCGGAGTTCTTGCGTCCTTGTACGGCCCCGCAGTCTGCTGCCCCTCCACCCGCGCGCAACACACCGCCAACGCCGCAGCCAATCCGAACCATCGAACCGATGCCATCATGTCGTCTCCACGTTAAGCCCCCGGAAGCACCAATCCTAGAGGAGGATTTCAGCCGACCTATAGGGCCCCTCCCGGTTAGACGTCCGCCGTGCCTTCATCCGGTCAGAAACAGGCCTGATTCAAACCCGATGGTTACGTCGATTCCGCGGCCGGCCGATATAACACGCGCCGTGTCCAGGAGAAGCATCCAGTGAAAGGCCTGTTTCCGTCCCAACTCCTGCGTAGACCGTCCAGGTCCGCCCAAGCCTTCGACGCCGCCGCCTACTGGGCCGACCGGCACGCCACGCATGCCGGATCACTGGCCGCCGTCGGGCACCGCCAATTGTCCGAAAGCGAGAACGCCGCCCAGTACGACCTCAAGCGAAAGAAGCTGCTCGACGTGCTCAATCGACACTTGCCCGACCCGCGCGGGCGAACGCTGCTGGATGCCGGCTGCGGTATCGGCGTGCTTAGCCAAGCGTTCGCCGATCACGGCTTCAGTGTCAGCGGAGTGGACTTCTGCGAATCCGCTATCTGCGCCGCGCAGGAGCGCGTGCCGAGCGCCACATTTCTTGCCTCGCCCCTCGACAAGCTTCGGTTGGGCACCCGCTTCGACGCGATCACAATCATCGACGTGCTCCTCCACATCGTCGACGATGCGAAATGGCGCGCCACCCTCGTCGCCCTCGCGGCTCATCTCAAGCCCGAAGGGGTCATGCTGATCCTCGACTCTCTGAGCGAAGACGGCCAGCCCGACGCCACTCACTGCCGCCGCCGATCAAAGCAGGATTGGGAGCGCGTTTTCGACGAGCTCGGCCTGCACATGGCTCAGCACGAGCGCTTCGAGCTGCCGTACGAAGCCGCAATCAAGGACCTTCTTACCTGCGGACGAGCCAGAGCGCTTCGCGATCGCGTGTAGAGTCACCCCTTGTGGGTGACGCGGCGCCTGGGACAAGCCCCAACGCTACATTCGGTGGTTAAACGTTCTAATCGCTGAATCGAAATCGCAGGATGGCCCAGAGGGCTTTGAGGCCGTCGATCATGTGGATTTTCTTGCCTTCGGCGTAGTCACGCCCGGCGTAGCTGATGCCGACTTCATAGATGCGCCAGCGACCTTTGGCGACCTTGGCGGTGATCTCGGGCTCGATGGTGAAGGAATCGCTCCGCAGGCGCAGCGAGCGAACCACCTCCATACGCATGACCTTGTAGCAGGTTTCCATGTCAGTGAGGTTCAGGTTGGTGAGCATGTTCGACAGCAGTGTAAGCGTGCGGTTGCCCACGTAGTGCCAAAACAGGTGGACGCGGTGATACTCCGAGCCGATGAAGCGCGAGCCGTAGACCACGTCGGCCTTGCCCTCCAGAATCGGGCGGAGCAGTTGCACGTAGTCGCGCGGGTCATACTCCAGGTCGGCGTCCTGAATCAGGGCGATGTCGCCCGTGGCGAGCTCGAACCCCGCTCGCACGGCCGCCCCCTTGCCACGATTGCGTGGCTGCAGGTGTACGCGGATGTTGGCCTTCGGCCAACGCTCGATAAGCCTTGGATAGAGGTCGCGGGTACCATCCGTGCTGCCATCGTCGATGAGGAGGATTTCCTTCTCCAGCCCCGTCTCGACGGCCATGACCCGGGCCACCAGTTCCTCGAGCGTCGCTCGCTCGTTGTACACCGGGATGACCACCGACAGTCGTTTCACACTCAGACCCGCGTTTTTCGCCCACGTCATCCTGGCGTCATGGTGAGGTCGCGATACGGCGTCCGGACGTCCGCGCGGGGACAACGCTCCGTCCTTGGTCGCGTTGTCGCCCGCGGCTCGCTACGAACCGCTACGCTCCGGCGATCGTACGGGTTCCAGCGAAATCTCGATAGCCGTCGGTGTCTTGAACAGATGCGCCCTACCGGCTACGTTCCCAAATGGGTAACGTCGGCAGGACAGAGAAGGGCCCTTCATGAACGTCCTCATCACCGGCTCCAGCGGTCAGATCGGCACGAACCTGGCGCTCAAGCTCCTTGATCGCGGCGATCGTGTCGTCGGTGTCGACAAGCGCGACAATACCTGGACCCGCCGAATCGAGACGGTTCGCCTCGATCTAACCAAAGTCGCGCCGGCCGATCTGCCACGGGGGCCGTTCGATATCGTCGTCCATTTGGCAGCCAATGCCAAGGTCTTCGCACTCGTCGAGAACCCCGAAGGGGCCATGGACAACATTTCGATGCTCTTCACCGTGCTCGAATACGCCCGCCGCCAGAAGCTGCCCATGGTTTTTGCCAGCTCGCGAGAGGTCTATGGCGACATCCATCGGCACGTCACGCACGAGGCCGCCGCCGACTTCGTGGTGGCGGAGAGCCCGTACAGCGCCAGCAAGATCGCCGGCGAGGCCCTCATCTACTCCTACGCCCAGTGTTACGATCTCCCGTTTCTGGTGTTCCGCTACAGCAACGTCTACGGTCGATACGATAACGATATCGATCGCCTGGAGCGTGTCATCCCTTTGTTCATCAACCGAATCGCTCGCGAGCAACCGATCGTCGTCTATGGAAAGGAGAAGGTGCTCGACTTCACCTACGTTGATGACTGTGTCGCCGGGACGCTTGCGGGCATCGACGCTCTGGTGCAGCGCCGCGTCGTCGGCCAGACCATCAACCTCGCCCAGGGACAGGGCAACACGTTGCTCGATGTGGTCAATCTCATCTCGCTGACCTTGCAGAAAAAGCCCGCCGTCCGTTACGAATCGACCCGCGCCGGGGAAGTGGCCCGATATGTCGCCGACATCGACAAGGCCCGTTCGCTGTTGGGTTACGAGCCCCAGGTGCCCCTCAGCAGCGGGCTGCCCCTGGCCATCGAATGGGGCAAGTCCTTCCGGTCGAATTGACGCAATGGCTTCGACGTGGGCGCAAGCGGATCACCACGCTGAACGAGGAACCGCGCCGCCCCGACCTTCACCACTCGTCGACACGGGCACTCACGTCCTTCTTCTCGCCGGCGCCGCGGCGCTGACCTGCTTCTATCTAAGCGCGACTCTTGAGACGGTCCTTCGCACGTTCGAGGATGACGCTTTCTATTACCTGACGATCGCCCGGCGCATCGCCGCGGGAGAGGGCAGCACCTACGACGGAATCCATGCCACCAATGGATACCACCCGCTGTGGTGCTTCGCTCTCGTTCCGCTCATGGGCGTGTTCGGGGATCAACCGGAACAGGCCGTACGGGCCGTCGGCGTCCTCTGCGTCTGGTTGCGGTTTCTGACCTCCGTGTTGGCCTACCACATGTTGCGCCAGTCTATCTCCGTCAGTCAATTCAGCGCCATCGGCGCCCTGGCTCTTTTCGCCGTCGCCAATTCCTTCAGCACGGACGGGATGGAGGAGTCTCTTCACATGCTGGCGGTCTTGACGTTCATCGCTGTGCTCGGTGCCCGCCCGAGCGCCGCACTCGGCGTCATCGTGCCGCCGCTGCTCCTGGCTGCGGTCGTGCTTTCGCGTTTGGATTCCGGCTTCACCGCCGTTGTCTATTTCTGCTGGCTGGCGTGGAGTGCCTTCCACAGATTCGAACGGCGAGTGTGGCGGGGGTTTGCGATCGAGATCGCAGTCTTTGCCGGCATCCTTGGCGGCTACTTGGCCTGGAACCGCGCCCATTTTGACACCCTCATTCCGATCAGCGGGATGATCAAGAGTTCGTTTCCGCACTTGGCGACGGCCGGCGACTTCTGGAAAGCCGCCTCGCTCGGCAACCGTGCGCTCATCCTCCATGCGTTCGTCTTTACAGCTTTCTTCGTTTGCGTTTTGGCCAACCGCCGGCTTTGGCGGTGGGCGGGCTGGCGCGAATCCAGGACCACCGTCGGCATCGGCGCATGGTCCGCTGGGCTTTGCGCATTCGCGGTTTACACGATGGTTTTCGGAAAGTGGGGCGTAGGGTTTAGCTGGTATTATCAACCGTTTGCCTTCCTGTGTGCTCTTGCCATCCCGTTTTGGCTGCAGGTCGGAGCCTGCGTCCTGGAGCGTCGCGGGTTTCTTGCCCGCAGCCGATCCGTCTTGAGCGTGCTGACCGCTCTCGCGGCAGTTGCATTCGCCGGGCGGGTCGCCGAAAAGCACTTGGTTCGACGGGACCTTACGGACTTCCACATTGCCTCGTATTGGGCGGCAAAGTGGGTGGCCGAGCATTTGCCGGAGGATACGATTCTGGCGATGAACGATAGTGGGACGTTTGGCTTTTTTGCGCAGCGCCCGGTCATCAATCTGGACGGCGTGGTCAACAATCGAGACTACCAGGTCAGATTATGCGCCCGCGGTATCGACGCATACCTGCGGGAGGAGAGCGTGCAGTACTACGCTACCCATGCGGTGGCGCCCACGCAAGTGCGCGACGGCGCTTATGAGTCGTTTCCTTGCGCGTCGCACGACTCTCCTTTGTTCGAGTGCCCCGGCGGCTCTCACCTGCTCCACCGAAGAAACGAGGTGTATCGGTTTTCCTACAATCGTCCAGACCCCACGGTCTTCGTCATCTGGCGCATCATGGATCCGCCGTAACCACCGGCGCCCGCCAACGACGACGCCTACGGGTTGTATTCGAACGCTCCCATATCGGGTGCCGCGCCGATCGAAGAGTATCCCAGCGGCAAACCGGCGTCGATACACGGCGACCCAAGCCGCAGGTGCAGATCGCGAGCCGCGTAGTTCACATACAGGGGATCAAGGGCGATGCTGCCTTGCCCGAAGCCCGACTGCGTCCTCCACGCGCCGCTGGTGACCTGTGCGGCTGTGTAGTTCGTCCCGCGGTAGTAGATCACCTCGGTGCCCCCGTCCGTGGGGTCTCGATGCCACAGGTTGTTCTGCTCCGCCGTGAGCAATCCGGCGGTATCCACGTACAGAGCGCGCCGCGTTCCACCGTCGCCGGCTTGGCTCTTGGCATAGCTGGAGATGGTGTTCTTGATTTCCACGCGGCTGACGTAGCCTTGGTCGCTCATCGAGCCGATCCAGATGCCGAGCTTGGTGTTGGCCACCGTGCAGTTGTGGATCTTGACGAGGTTGTCGCCCCGGCCGCCCCCATTGTCGCCGGTCGATGTGCGAACCGAGCAGAGGATTCCATTGCGCCGCACATTGTAGACACGACACCGAACGAGTTTGATCTCGCCCCCGGGGACGCTGTTCTGTGAATCCCAGCACTTGAAACCAACGCCGTCGGCGCCGCTGGCCGTGGACATGTGGTCGTGGGAGACGCAATCCGTGGCCGTGAGCGTACCGCCGATGTCGAAGCCCGCATCATAACACTCGTGGGCATTACAACGGAGGAAGACCGTGTCCTTGGAGATGTTCGAGGCGTAAAAGCCGTCCTGCCCGGCGTCCCAGGCCTCGCAATCGATGAACGATGCCGCCTTCGAGCCGTGTGCGAAGAACAGCACCTGGCCGTCGTACGCCTTGCAGTTGGCGAACGTGATGCGCTCCGACGTCATCACCGAAAACACCGTTCCGCCCGGTTTGGGAACGTGGTGTCCGACGATGTTGCGGAAGACGATGTCTTTGGGGCGGTTGTCACCCGATGAATCGCCGCCGATCTCCACGCAGCTCACCCTCGAGTTGCGAATCTCGAAATCCTCGAACACCCACCACTGCGTGAGGTTCTGGAAATTGAGCATGTAATTGGCGGTATTCTGCCCGTCGAGGATCACGGTCTCCCCCGGCGCGGCTTTCATCGTAATGGGCTGCTGGGGGGTGCCGTTTTGGTTGAGGCTCGGGTGCCACAGAATCTCGGAGAGGACAGGGTACGTACCGCCACGAAGCAGGATCGTGTCCCCGGGGCCTACGTGCCGATGGGCGTGGTCGATGGTCCGCCAGGGCGATGAGGACGACCCAGGGTTGGAGTCGCTGCCGGTCGGCGAAACATAGTATGTGTTTCCGCCGGCCGCCGAAACCGTGATCACCACGCTGTCCGAGGCGGTTCGAGAGGCATTGTCCGTGACGGTCAGCGTGTACGTGGTCGTGCTCGCAGGCGAAGCAGTGGGATTCGCGATCGTCGTGCTGCTCAGACCCGTGCTGGGAGACCAGCGGTAACTGTACGGCGCTGTTCCACCGGATGCGCTCCCCGCCAGGGTCGTTGACGAGCCCGCGGTGATGGTTCGATCCGTTCCCGCATTAGCGGTCAGGGCCGCGGCGCTCACGGTCACGACCATCGAATCGCTGGCCGTGCGGGACGCAGCGTCGGTGACCGTCAGCGTGTAGGTCGTCGTTGAACTCGGCGACGCCGTAGGCTGGGCCTCGGACGCGTTGCTCAAAGCCGTCGCGGGCGACCAGCGGTAGGTATAGGGTTCTGTGCCGCCTGTCGCGCCGCCGCCCAGGGTCACAAAGCCGCCGAAGCTCACGGTTCGGTCGGGCCCCGCGCTGGCGACCAGCGGAGAACTCTGCACCGTCAGCGTCATCGTGTCGGTCGCGGTGTTCCCGGCGTTATCCGTTACGAGCAGCGCGTAGGTCCTCGTCGTGAGCGGATTCGCCGTGGGCTGCGCGATCGCCGCGTTGTTCAAGCCCGCCGTGGGAGACCACTGGTACGTGTAGGGCGGCGTTCCACCCACGGCGCTCCCTTGCAGCGTTGTCGATCCGCCCGGCACGATGGAGAGATTCGGCCCGGCGCTCGCCGTAAGCGGGGACGAAGCGCCCGTCACACCGACGCCGCAGGCATCGAGACGTCCGGTCCAGGACCAGATTCCCCAATGGTCCAAACTGGTGATTGCGCTCTGCTCGCTGCGGAAAGCATGATTTGTGGCAATGGTCTTGAGCGTACCGCCCTCAGGCCGGACATGCACGGCGTACGTGCGCGCGGGCACGTTCACGACCACGCGGAAGTGGTAAAGCGTGCCCGGGGAATACGAAACGGAAGTCAGCGCGCTGTACGCCCCGCCGTTGCGTGCGTCAATCGTACCGAACTCGCTGAAACGCACGAGCACGGCGTAGTTCTCATGCGTGGTGCCGCTGCCGCGGGCGAGCGCGAAGATGCCGTCCATCGGGCTCTCGTGCGGAATGGCGTCGAACTCGATCTCGAAAGTCCCCGTCTGCGCAGCGAAACCGGTATTCTGCCAATTGGTCGTGCTCTCTTTGCAGTTTGCGCCGCAGTCGGGAATGCTGTCTGAAATGCCGCAACCGCACACGCCCGCCGCCAGCTTTGCCGGATCGTTCGGGCAGCCGTCGCGGCAGTCGGGGGTCGCGTCGCCGTCGGCATCCAACTCGGCGACGCCGCATCCACACACTCCCGGTTGACTCTTGGCCGAGTCGGCGGGGCAGCCGTCGAGGCAGTCCGTCACCCCGTCTTCGTCTAGGTCCAAGACGCAGGGGTCGACTGGGGGGAGGCTGTCGTCCGACACTACGACGATGCGAACTTCGTCCGAGTCGGATACGTCGCCGCTGGATACGACCAGCTCGAACCAGAGTTCGACCGGATCGCCGGTCACAGGCGGCGTTAGAAGGGTCGTGGACATCGTATGCGCGCCGATCAGGACCACGCTGGGTCCCGATACCTGCGACCAGGCAAAAGTCAGCGGCGATCCGTCTGAGCTATAGGATCCGCTCCCGTCAAGAGTCACTCTCTGCCCTTCGGAGACCCCGAGCTGTGGAGGGCCCGCGTCCGCAGTGACTGACACGGTGTCCGCGTCAACTATGCGACGCAGCACGTGCACCACCGAAGTATCCTGGCCTGACGTGTCGCCGTCGCTGACCGTGAGGCCGAACGCCAAGTCGTTGTCGCTATCCAAGCTCGGCGTGATGAAACTCGCGGTGGCTTCATTCGCGTGAAGCAAAAGGACCGGCTCACCGGAGATCTGCACCCACTGATAGGTCAGCTGATCCCCATCGGGATCGCTGCTCGCCCCGCCATAGAGGAAGACGAGGTCGTTGGCTACGGCCGTCTGATTGTCTCCCGCGATGGCCAGCGGAATCTGATTGAGCAGGATGGCCACCTCGATGTTCAACCTCAAGACAAAGGCGACGGAGTTGTTGAGCCGATAGGCCGTGACCGTCACCGTATGAGTCCCGTTCTGCGTGAATTGGTAGGCTTGCTCAACGCCTTCATAGTCCTGCCCGTCCCCGAAATCCCACACGAACCGCAAGCTGTTCTGCGTGGCGACCGCGCGCCCGCTCCGAACAGTAAACTGCCATTCGCCGTTCTCGCTCTCTGCGCTACGCCCCACCAAGTCATACCGACCGAGGTCCTCGGTTTCGACGCTTGCCGAGAGCGTACTGTCCGGCAGCGCCGTTTCGGTAGCGCCTTGCGGCAATCCGTCGCAGCCCGTCAAGAGTGTTAGAGATAAAAGCGATGTAATCGCAAGGACAGAGCTGGACCATCGAAGAGTCGAGGTATGCATTGTGGCTTCCTCCCCTGCTAAGCGTCGTTCTTTCCCCAAACCACCGCGCCTACGTAGTTGAACGTTCGATATCCGGATCGGATTTCAAGCCCGAAAAGCGTCGCGCATATTCTGCGCCGCCGCGCGCAAAGCGATTGCAGTGTCATTTCTCGTGACATTCTCGGATGACCTCCAACGCTCTCTGCGAGGGTTACCGGGAACCAACCTTCGTCAGGGGTTTACCAGGGTTTCGCTCATCGCGGGTGTCGGCGAACTTCACTTTGGGACCGCAGCCGAACATCCGCGTTCCGGCAAGTCCTCGGAGTATACGGCTCTGTTATCTTACGGTCCAGTAACCTTGGGTAAACCCGCAAGATGGGTATGATCGGGACGGGGGAGTGGAGCCTTCGCCGCAAAGCAGGGGCACGAGGAAAGGCCGATTCGCCCGAAGATGACGTATCCTTCGTTGTGAGCGATACTTACAGTTTTGGAGCCAGATCGGCTGGGCCGGTGGACGCATCGCCTTCATGGGTCCGTGGACTGGCGTAGAGTCATGAGCCGATCCCCTTTCGAAAGTTTTTCCGGTTCTTCCCGGAGAGGCGTTCGTCTCCGTGCGAGCGTGGCCGCCGCGATCGGACTTCTCGTGGCTTTCGGGTTTGCTTATCGACTTGCGGCGGAGCGGTTTTCGTTGCTACGCGCGGCCGTGTCGCTGGAACGCGGCACGATCAGCAAGTTCTTGCCTGAGGAGATCGATGGCTGGTTGGGTACGGACGTCCCATTAGGCGGCAGCATCATCCGCAACACCGATACCGACGACCATGTCAGTCGGGCCTACACCCGCGCAGGCTCGCGGGAGGGAGTCATGTTGTTCATCGGTTACGGCGTGCGCCTCCGCGACCTGATGCCTCATCGCCCCGAAGTTTGTTACCCGGGGGCGGGATGGACCCTCGGTCAAACCCGTGTGACCGACCTTGAACTCGATAGCGGTCGCCTGCCATGCCGAGTGCTCACCTTCTCACGCGGCGGCCTAGGGTCGCAGCGGGCGACGGTCCTAAATTACTACCTGCTTGACGGAAAATACTGTCCCGACGTTTCGCTTCTGCGGTCGAAGGCATGGCGGCCGGACGCCGGGGTGCGCTACGTGGCTCAGATTCAGATTACGGCCACGGATGACGCCTTGGCCAACAGCGCTGCTTCCTTGGTTGAGTCGTTCGCCCGAGACTCCGCCAGCGCCGTGCGCGATGCGCTGCAGGAAGCGGTTGCGTCGAGGGAACAAGAAAAAAGAAACTAGCCACTGCGCCGCGGTGGATTCGAACCACCAACCTTCGGTTCCGTAGACCGATGCTCTATCCAATTGAGCTAGCGGCGCTCGGCGTTGCCGCTCTGCGTCCAAACCTATTCTATCGGCTTCATCCGGGAGCGGAAGACTTCACGCGCCGTTCGTGACCGCCAGGGCGATTCGCTCACCGTTCACGGGCCGTATGAGGCCGCGCTCGGTCAGGATCCCGCGGATCAGTACGGCAGGGGTCACGTCGAAGGCGGGACAGAAACAAGAGACGTCAGGCGGGGCCGTGAGGGCGCCGAGGCCGCGACGGACTTCGTCGGGGTCGCGGTGCTCGATGGGGATGTGCGAACCGTCGGGGATGGACAGATCGAAGGTGCTGCTCGGAGCGGCGACGTAGAACGGAATGCGATGGGCCTGGGCGAGCACGGCAAGGGCGTAGGTGCCGACTTTGTTGGCCGTATCCCCGTTTGCGGCGATGCGGTCGGCGCCGACGAGGATGAGATCGACGCGCCCGGACTGGAGCAAGGCCGCCGCGCTATCGTCGCACAACACGGTCACGTCGATGCCCGCCTGCTGTAACTCCCATGCCGTCAAGCGCGACCCTTGAAGTAACGGGCGGGTTTCATCGGCGTAAACGCGAAAGCGACGCCCCCGTTCGTGAGCCGTGTACAGCGGCGCCAGGGCCGTGCCGTAATAGGACGTCGCCAGGCTGCCCGCGTTGCAATGGGTGAGGACGCCGGCGCCCTCCGTAATCAGCGACTCGCCGTTCCGGCCGATCGCGCGGCACATGGCCTCGTCCTCGTCGCGGATGCGCTGGGCTTCGTCGAGCAATGCCTGCTTGAGTTCGGGTACGGTTGCCGAAGGAGCTGCTCGCACTCGGCGGCGCATTCGATCCAACGCCCATGTCAGGTTCACGGCGGTTGGGCGGGCGGCACCAAGGTGTTGGCATACGTCATCCAGCTTTTCTAGAAAGCCCTCGCGATCAACCTCGAGGTAGTCTCGTACGCCGAGGACGGTCCCCATCGCCGCAGCCACACCGATGGCCGGCGCCCCGCGCACGCGAAGCCGCTTGATCGCATCCCACATCGTGGCCACGTCGCGGCATTCGACGATGCGCAACTCGCCGGGCAGCAGCGTCTGGTCGATCAGGGCGACGTGCCCGTCGAGCCCGCCCACCCACTCGATGGTTCGCGGAAGGTTCATGGATCTCTCGTCTCGCCATCTTAGAACAGCCATCGGTGTTGCCGAAACAGTGGCCAAACAGTAAATACCGCTTTACTTTATGCCTTACACAAAAGAATAATATGTTGACAAACAGTACATATTGCGACTATTATTCTGTCATGTCTTATGAAAACAGAACGATTGACGCTATCGATCGACAGATTCTCGTCATGCTCCAGGCCAACAGCCGGGTGCCTAATGCGGAGATTGCCCGCCGGGTGGAAATGGCGCCCTCCGCGGTCCTGGAACGCATCCGCAAGCTCGAGGAGCACGGGATCATCCGGGGCTACGCCGCGCAGCTTAATCCGCGCGAGCTGGGTCAAGGGCTATTGGCGTTCGTGCTGGTTCGCACGGACGGCTGCGCCTGGGAGGCGCAGACGGCGGCGAAGCTCGCCGACATGCCCGAAGTCCAAGAGGTCCATCACATTGCCGGGGAGGACTGCTTCCTGGTGAAGATCCGGGCCTGCGATACGGCTACGCTCGGAGAGATGCTCCGTGATCGCGTGAGCGCCCTTCCGAGCGTGCGATCTACTCGAACAACCATCGTGCTGGACACGGTCAAGGAAAACCTGAATGTCGATCTTCGGGATCCTGAAGCGAAAGGGGAGAAGTCATGAGCCCACGAGCATCGAGCGATCCCTCTAAGCTGGCGCTCGTAGCCGCGTTTGGCGCGATCTACGTAATCTGGGGATCAACCTATCTCGCAATCCGTTTCGCGATCGAGACCATTCCGCCGCTTTTGATGGCCGGAATACGGCACGCGATCGCGGGCATCGTGCTCTATGTGCTGGTGCGTGGCGGGATCGGAATGTCCGCGGCGCCGAAGCCGCAGCGATCGCATTGGCGATCCGCGGCGCTGATCGGCTTTTTGCTACTTTTCGTGGGCAACGGCGGAGTGAGCTGGGCCGAGCAAACCGTGCCGTCGGGACTGGCGGCGCTTTTCGTGACGACGGTGCCCATCTGGCTGGTGCTGCTCAGTTGGTTGCGGCGAGATGGCGCTCGCCCGGGGGCTGCGGACACCGCCGGGGTGCTCCTGGGATTCGCGGGCGTAGCGGCCCTTGTGGCGGGCAACGGCCTTGTTGGCGGCGAACCGGTGCACGCGGCCGGAGCCATCGTCCTGGTTGTGGCATCGCTCGCCTGGGCCGCGGGCTCGATTCACTCCCGGCACGCGCCACTGCCGCAGTCACCGCTCCTTGCGACCGCGATGGAGATGATCTGTGGCGGAGCGATCCTTCTGTTGGCCGGGCTGGTCAGCGGCGAGGGCGGGCGTGTTTCCATCGCCGATATCTCCTGGCGTTCCGTTCTCGCCCTCGCATACCTGATCGTCTTCGGATCACTGATCGCGTTCAGCGCCTACGTGTGGCTGCTACGGGTCACGACGCCATCGCGCGTGGGGACCTACGCTTTCGTCAACCCGATGGTGGCGGTGGGACTGGGATATGCCTTCGGCGGTGAAACGCTGACCGTGCGGACCATGGTGGCAACGGTGGTGATCGTAACGGCCGTCGTGTTGATCACGATCTATGGCCGCCGCTCCCCGCGCCCTACGGAGACCCCCGCGGCGCAGCCTAACGGCACACCCGCGCCGACGCTCATTGCGGAAAACGTCGCGCGGGTGGCGAAGGCCGATGCGCAGGGGATTCCAACCGCGATGGCCGAACGCCGTGCCGTCGGTTGTGAATGCTAGTCGCTTTTTTGTAGGCAAACCCCCCAGTCTTCCGACATTCTCCAAACCGAGCGCCTCTCGACAGGGTTCGTCTTACGGGGGCGTTCCCAGCCGTCGGGGCCTTGCATAGAATTGCAGCTTGGCTGCGCCGGTCCCTTCCATGCGGCGAGCTTTCGAGTCGCAGCAACGGAATGCACTTCGTGACGTACCGTTGCGTCACGGGCCTCTCAAAGACTCCGCATCGCGGCCCCAGGAGATTTGCATGAGGTCGAAAAACGCCCGCCGTTCGCTAGTGACAGTGGTTGCGATCCTGTCGCATGGCTATGCCTATGGTCAGGAATGCCGCGTCATTCCCATCTCATCCAACCCGACTGCCGACTCCATCGCCGGCGACGAGATTCAGCTTACTGCGAATTCCGCGACGATCACGGTCGAAGTCGAATGCACGGGCTGGGGCGGTGGCGGCGCCGACCTGGAGGCGTACTGCTTTATCCTCACGCCGATCTGCCCGGCCTTAATCTGGGTAGCACCGGAGTTGCCGGAGTGTCCCCAGCCGGAATTGTCGAACGAGGAATGTCAGACCGCCGCGGACTGCGATTCCGGCGAGTGCACCAACAATGTGTGTACTCCCCTCTACGTCAGTGACGCCGCGGGGGACTGGGTTTTCGATGGTATTCCTGCGATCAAAGCGTTTGACCCGAGCACGGACACGTTCTGTGCCGCGGTGGTGGACGCGCCCGCCGCGGACGACGGCACCTTTCGCCACTTTGCCTTTGGGATCATCGCCGTCGAGGGCAACTGTGACGAAGAGCGAGACTTCGAGATCACCTTGAATGACGCTACGTTCTATCTGAGCGATGACACCACCGCGACGCCCGCCGTACAGCCCGCGATTGTCGAAATCGACCCGGCGCCGAACCCCGCCAGTGCCACCGGCACCTGTGGCAACTGCGGCTCTGGCCTCGGGCTGGTACTGATTCCCCTGTTCAGCGTGCTTTCCTTCTGGCGCGCACGGCGTTGGAATCGCCGTGCCCCGAACCCCGGCCGCGACTGATCGGGCCGGTAGAAGTGCATAGCGTCGGGACTACGGCCCGGGCGGCGAAGAACGGGTTTTCGAAAACGTCTCGCGGTAGCGTTGAGCCTCGTCCGGTCGGCCCCATGCCTCGTAAAGCTCGACCATCCGCTCAAGGCAGCCGGTCGTGCGCCGGTGCCCGTCGCCCACCGTAGCTTGGAGGATCCTCAGCGCCGCCGCCAGCTGAGTCTGGGCTTCCTCGTACCGGCCGGCCTTCCTCAGGCAGGTCCCCAAGCTGATGTGCGCGCCGGCAGTATGTCCATGCGCATCTCCAACAATACCGCGGCGCATAGCCAAGCCCTCTCGCAAAAGCGAAAGCGCCTCGTCAACATGCCCTTGCCCGCAAGAGACCTCCCCCAACGCGATCAAATCGGCGGAAATCTGGAGGTGCTGCGGGCCGAGCCGCTTGCGGCTGATGACCAGCGCCTCGCGGATCAGCGGTTCGGCCTCGTCGAAGCGCCCTTGGGCCGTGAGCACCACCCCGAGATTGGACAGGCAATTCCCGATCCCCGGGTCCTCGGCCTCATAGACGACGCGGTACCGGTGCAGAACATCCCGAAAGAGCCGCTCGGCCTGCTCCCATTTTTTCTGGTCGCGATACACGCTTGCCAGAAAGAGCGCCGCGCCGGTCGTTCGGGGATCCTGCCGTCCGAAGAGCCTCTCGCGCATTTGCAGCGCGTCCTGGTACGACTGCTCGGCTTCCGCGAGACGATCGCCAAGATGAGCGATTCTCGCGACGCTGATGAGTGAGTCGGCGACAGCCGGGTGTTCAGCGCCAAGCCGGTCTCGGCGGATGGCCAGCGCCTGATGATGAAGCCGCGCGGCTTCCTCCATGGCGCCGCGCACCTCGATCGCTGCGGCCAAGTCCGCCAGCGACTCAGCCACTTCCTCGTGTGTTTCGCCGAATCGGCGACGGCGCAGTTCGAGAGCCTGTCGATGCAGCCGCTCGGCTCGCTCGTAGTCCCCTTGTGCGTAGACGACGACGGCCAAGTCGTGCAACGCGTCGGCCGCAACGGCGTCATCGGCGGCGGCGAGCTGGTGGACGCGCTGTGAGTTCTCTAGGAGCACTCGTGCCTCCCTGAAAAGACCAAGGTTGGCATAGACGTTGCCGATGGTCTGCATGAGGGCGGCCTGCACTCGCGGCTGATCAGCGAGTTCGTCAGCGACCCGGGCCGCTCCGCGATCGAGCGCTTCGCGGACGGTGATCTTGCTGCCCTGCGCCTCGTTGGGGTCGGAAAGGCGGAACAGCTCGACCAGAAAGTCCTTCACCCGCGCCGCCGTCCGCGCCTCCGTATCCGCACGTTGTCGTTGCCGTTCGGAGCGTACGTAGAGGGATGTACTAGCCAGGAACCCGGCGACCAGAAGGACCCAGATCGTCACGACGGCGGCGACCGGGCCCCGATGTTTGCGGAGAAACTTGCCCAAACGGTAGGTCTTCGATGGCGGACCCGCCAGCACCGGGTCGCGATGCAAATAGCGCCCGACCTCCAGGGCCAAGGCGTTGGCCGTGGCATAACGGCGGGTGCGGTCTTTCTCCAGGCATTTCATCACCACCCAATCAAGGTCGCCACGCAGTTGCCGGGCCAGCTTCCGTGGCTCGGTGCGGCGCTTCAAAGCCACGGTTGTCGAATCCACGCCAAGGCTGCTAAGCCTCGTGCTCGGTCTGGGGGGGTCCTCCTCGCGGATGATGCGTTGGATCTCGGCCAAGGCGGCCTGGTGCAGGGCGCGGTCGTCGAACGGCCGGCTGCCCACGAGCAGCTCATAGAGCAACACGCCGAGCGAGTAGATATCGGTGCGGGTATCAATGTCCAGCGCGGTCATCGCGGCTTGTTCGGGACTCATGTAACCGGGTGTGCCGATGAGCTGTCCCTGCTCGGTGAAGACGGTCCGCTCCGTTAGATGCTGCTGAGTCGCCTTGGCCACGCCGAAGTCGATCACTTTGACCACAGCCTTGTCGTCCTGCACCGTGACCAGCACGTTGGACGGCTTGATGTCGCGGTGAATGATCCCCTTCTGGTGGGCGTGTTGCACGGCGTGACAAACATCCATGAACAACCGCAGACGTTCTTCCGTGTTGAGGCGATGCATGTCGCAGTAGTCGGTGATGGCCACGCCGGCGACGTGTTCCATCGCGAAATATGGGCGTCCGTCCTCGGTCGCCCCGGCGTCGAACACGCGGGCGACGTTGGGGTGAGTCATCAAGGCCAGCGCTTCGCGTTCGGTCTCAAACCGCGCGATGACTTGCCGCGTGTCCATCCCCAGCTTGATCACCTTCAAGGCGACACGACGGTGGATGGGTCTATCCTGCTCCGCGAGATAGACGATCCCCATCCCCCCCTCGCCCAGTTCCTCAAGGATGCGGAACGGACCGATGCGCTCCGGTCGTGCGAAGCGGCGGGCAATCACGCGAGGATCAGACGCGCGAATGGACTCCGTGGGTTCTGGTTGTGGTGACCCGGCCATAGCGGACCCATGCCAATGTGCGAAAGGCTATTGCCGGGTCATTAGCGCTTTACCTAACCCGTTCGTCAAGCATGGCTGCGGCGGAGGCCTTGGTGGTGCAAACGCCGGATCGTAGAACGGGGGAAGGCTTGCTCTTAGGGCTCTTTCTTCTCGTCGCGTCGAGGTCTGCGTCCCTCGCGCGTACGCCTGCCCGAGTCGCGGTTTTCCGACTGCGCGACGACGGGTTTGTCGGAGAAAGTCTTGATGCTCGCCACGCGAAGGTTCTGGACCTCGACCGGGCCGAGCGCCACCAGCGCCAACGGGTAGTCGATGTCCTGCGGACCGGCGGCGTGGATCGCCGGGTAGCGCCCCGTGCAGGTTCCATCGACGTACATCGCGAGGTCGTCCGCCCAGATGCATACGACCTTGTGGAAGGTATTGTCCCGGAAGGCGGCCAGCGTTTCGACGCGCGTGTCGAAGCCTTCGGCATCGAGTTGTGTAAAGCCGAACGATCGCCGCGCATCGCCGGGGCTGCCCAGGAACCTCGCCTCGCAGGTAATGGCGACCGCGGGCTGTTCGTTCATCCGCAACGCCAGCAAGCTGGGGCCCTCCTCACCCGTCGCGTCGCAGCGGAGCATTCCATCCTTGGACGACCACGCCGATTTGTAACCGGGCGGAACACGGAACTGGGCGAGCGAAGTCAGATCAAGGTCGCGCCAGTTGGAGATGCTTTCGACGGTGTCCAGTTCGTTGACCCACGGGGAAAACGCGCTATTCGCGCTCTTGTCGGCGCTAGCCGTTTGGGTATCGTCCGCTTCCCGATTGAGGTCTCGCAGATAGCGGCGTCGCATCCACTCGACCCAGCGGCGCTCGAACTCTTCCACGGCGTCTTTCTCGGGGATTCCCAGTGCGGCGGCACAGGCCGCATCATGGCTGTTTCCCGCGGCCAGTTCGCTGAGGAAGGAGTACATCGCGTCCGCCCCGGCCTCGAAGAGATACAGCACAACGATGGCCGCCTGTTCATAAAAGAGCTCGATCCGTTCGGGGTATCCCTTTTGATCGAACAGATCGCGCATGCGGAAGAACTCGCCCGCGACAACCTTCCGGGCCAGCCTCGCGGCTTCACCATAGTGATCGCGGGTCTGCTCGAAACGGCCCGCGACTGCCTCGTGCAGCCACTGAGGGACCTCCTGACCGCCAAAGAACTCGTTGATCACCGCATGGGTCAACTCGTGCGGCAGGACGCTCTCGATTCCGTACTTCCAGACCTCGGCGCCGCTACTTCCGCCGCCGCCCCTACGTGAACCCCCGCGCCCCTGGCGGCTCTGCTCGAACTGGGGCTTGAGTTGAAACAGCAGGATTGCCTGAGTCTTGCCGGTCACGTGCCCCATGGTGACACCGCCCGTGCCTTCCGGCCCGCCGTGCTGGGTATAGTCCTCGATACTCGAGTACACGAGGATGGGAAATCGCACCGCCCAGGATCGCCCGCGGAACAGCTTTTCAACCATGAAATCGAGATAAAGCTCGGCACGCTCGCCGACCACCTTGGAAAGACGCTCGTTCGCGGAATAGACCGTAAAATGCGGAGTTTCGTGGACGAACGGCGGCACTTCGAAGGCTCGGGGCGGCGGCAGGATGGCGGGAAGGTACTTGGTGTCTTCTACCCGCTCCAGACCCTCCCACTGGATCTCCGGCATGGGGATCTTGAACGGATCCTGTGAGGCGTCGGTTCGGCCCGTGGCCGCGGCGTCCTGCACGTCGAGCTGCGCGCGGCGCAGACGAGCAAGGGCTTTCCGGGCCTTGCGGAGGTTCTCGTCGCTGCGAGACAGGGCCGCAAAGTCGCTCCACGCCGCCACGGCCTTCTCCGACTGGCCGGCCCGCTCGTACGTCTCGGCCAACAGCATCCGCGCCAACTCGTGCGCGGGGTTCTCCTGCGTCTCCTTCACCAGTATCGCGATCGCCTCATCGTACTTGGATTGCTCCAGCAGCGCTTGCACGTCGCCCATTTCGCCGGCGAGCAGGGTCGTGACACACAGGGGCGGAGCGATCATCGCGGCGACGATACGACGGCGGACACCGACGGTTCTCATGTTACGCATGGGTACGGTCCCTCGACTTCTTCACCGCTTTGACGGTCTGCGACAGCCTCTCGTTGATGTCCTCCGTAATCTCACGAAAATCCCGAAGCTCACGAGGATATCGTTCTGCGCGCTTGGCCATATACTCGATGAGACGCACGGTCGGCTTGGCGTTCTCGAGGAATGCGTCGCATCGGCGCTGCCATTCGCGACGGCCCTCGGCGGTCAGTTGTCGGCTGCGTGGGTCGGCGGGCGGATTGAACGTCTCCGGGCTCACCGCGAAGAGTTCCGTGAGCAGCCGTATCGCGACGTCGATCAGGTGCGTTAGCTCCGCACGCACCAAATCCAGCTCATACGCACTCCCATAGTCGCCGAGGATGGCTTGGGCCTTGAACAACGCCGCCTCGGCGGCCTTGAGATCGTTTTGATACGGCAAGATCGCGACGAAGTCGCCCGACCCCGTTGCCTTCTTGATCGCGTCGAACGTGGCGGCGGTCTTGAGCTTCGCACCGAACGCTTTCACCGACAGCTTGTCCGCCGACAGTAGCTGCTCGCAATATTCCTCCAGGGCCACGCGCATGATCTCGGTGTCCCGAAGCGCATCGCGCGCTTTGGCGCGATCGCGAACCGCCGCATCGCGGATGAACTCTCGCGCCGGACGCTCCCCGACGAAGCGCAAGTCGTGCTCCGGATTGGCGTTGAGAATATCCAGGTGTGCTTGGGCGCGGATTCTCTCCGGGGCCGCCCCGTTGTCCTTCTTGGACTGCAAGAGGCCCTTGGCCTCCGCCCAGCGGCCGAGGCGTTCGTTGATCTCGATGACCAACCAGTCAACCCGCATGCGGATCGCCTTGTTCTCCTGATAATCGCGGAGGGGCTCGAGGTGCTGGATCGCTTCCTCGTATTTCTTGAGATCGTAGAGCGCCTGGGCGTTCAGGACGACCTTGTGGGCGGCGGGAAGCTCGTCGAACTTGTTGACCGCCTTCGGATCGCCCGAGTCGACCGACTCGATGATCTGATCGATGTCCTTGCGCGAGAAACTGCGCTCGCCGAACCGCGTCTTGATGCGGACTGTGGTGCTCGTTTGAACGGTGATGTCGCCTTCCACGAAGGCCCCGTTCTTGAGGATGATGGTCTCGCCCAGTGAGATCGGTCCGCATAACGCGGTGAACACGCCGACAATCGTCAAACGCCCGCTTCGCAGAAGCATGACCTTATCTCTTTGCGCCGCGCGCGGCGCCCCTCGACGCCGGATTGACCTTCGCATCGTACGCTGCGAGGAATGCGTTCATGACCAGCTCCCGGGCGTGCTGCGGCGCAACCCCGCGGCAGCCGGGAAAATAATGGTAACCGATCCCCGACGACAAATCGTAGGCGCTGTATACGCCGACCTGCTTTCCGTTGAGGTAAATCGCATGGAGGTCGCAGCGCCCGGCTTTGGTAAAGCGCGTCTGCAGGGCCTTGCGAAAACTGACCTTCACCGCGTCAAAACCCTGGGTCCCGGAGTGCTCGCCGGTATAAAGGGGGTCCGTGCGGCGCATGGGCTCCAGCGTGATCCCCTCCTTGAGCCCTTTGAGCGTGGCGCGGAAGCCCTCGTCCCAGTCCTTGTTCCCGCTCACCACGTCGATCAGGACGAACTTCCCCACCGAGATGGCCTCGAGAAGGGCCATCTGATCCGTAGCCGACGGCGCTTGCGCGCCCGTCACGTTCACCCACAACAGATCGGCGTTTCGCGGTTCCGCCGCCTCGCTGACTTCCAGCCGGAAGTTGGATCGCATCAGCCGATCCATCGTCGCGATCAAGTTAGGATACGCGGGCGTTGCGCTCCCGATCTGGATTCGCGCGGCGCTCATGGACTTCGACGGAACGGAGGTCTGGGCGTAGGTTGACGACAAGAACGAGCTGCGCGGCGGTGTCCCCTCCGTGGCATAGGTGAGCAAGTTGTTCATGAAGGTGAAAGACTCTTCGTGATCCGGTACCTGGTTCAGGTGCCACTGGCACGTCCAGTTTTCTTTCGGAAGGAAGAGAAACCAGCGGAAGCCATTGCTCAGCGCCTGCATGCCGTTCACTTTGGCATGCTCTTTTTCCTGCGTGAGCACCGGTGCATCGGCCGGGAGCTCGGCCAGGGGATACTCCGGGAAGGTCTTCTTGATGGCCGCAAGGACCGTCTCCCGCTGGGCTTGAGCGTCGTCGACGATGTCGATGACGATTGAGCCCCCGGCCATCGCATACTCTCGGACCTTGTCCCATTGTTCCTGTGACCAGGACAAGGAACCGACGACGCTCAAGACGAGGATGGGGGACTCGACCAACTCCCGCACCTCGCGGTCCATCGTGGTTCGTCGCCAGTTGAACTGCCGGCCGCGCTTGGAGGCCAGGTAGCGCACAAGGTGTTGTGCGTCACCGCGATACTGTCCCCAGTTGTTCTCAGCGTCACCCACGATGATTCGCTGGCAGACCGGCGGCGCCGCTCCGGCGCCCAGGATGGACAGCGCTGCAGCGGTTCGCTGGAGGTTCGGCGCCTGTGCGAATTGCTCGCCTTCTCCGCGCACACCGAACAGACCGGAGGCCCGATCGTAGTGCCGAAGCAGCTCCCGCGCGCCCTCTTCAAAGTGGTTTTTCTTGTTGAAATGGGCGATGCCGGACACACTACCGATGAGCTGCATCCGATCTGCCTCGCGGTACGGGTCGTCTTGAACGATCAATGACCCGAGGTTCTTGAACAGCTCGCGAAAGTTCTTGTCCAGCCAATCCAGCGCCCGCGTCACCCCGCGAAGCTGCTCAGCGGCCGCGAGATAGGCGGAGCATCGCTTGTTGCCGATGGCCGCGGACATGTCAATGCAAGTCAGCAGGGAGGCGGCGCCCGTGGCCGTGTAGGCTGAGGTCGGCGCTTGCCCGACGCCGCCGTAGCGTTCCAGCTTGTGACTGAACCCGCCATCGAAGACTTGGGCATCGGTCCAGTACTGCATCGCTCGTTTCCAGACGGCCTTGTCCGGCTCGGCCCCGGCGAACCGGGCTTCGCGCAGGGCGGCGAGAGCGAAGAATGACGAGTCATGGCTCGAGCTTCCCACCGGCGGCGGAGCCGCAACTCCTTCGTGGGAAACCGGGCCCAAGGCCCATCCACCGTCAGCAGCCTGGGCGTTGACAATCGCCTGGACATCGCTTTGGATGGCCGGTCCGAACTCGGCGAGCCCCCCGTGCCGGGTAAGGCAGTACAGCCGTTGGCACGTGGTCTCCAGCGACCACGGCTTACCTTGGGCCGGCGCTTGCTGTCCCAGCCAGTTCATCGCCTGTTTGACTTCTTCCGCAGACGGATCAAGCTCCGCCAAGGCGCTGGTTATCAACGCTGTGGTGGAAACGCGGGGCTCAACTTCGGTTCCGCCGCCCCACGTGCCGTCCTCGCTCTTGGCCCGCCGAAGGGCCTGGGCGCTGCGATCGAGAACGGCCGCGATTTCGTCTTCGAGCACGCTGCGGATGGGAACGTAGCGGACCGGCATGGGCATCGTGGAATCCGCGGCGCTGGGCGCCTCCGTCTCGACCTCGCGGAACGAGAAGCGCTCAATCCCAAAAAACGCTCCGTAGTTGGCGGGCTTCACGATGATCCAAGCCCCGCCGTTCTGGGTTTCGAACTGCTTCATGGTAACGACCCCGTGGGGGATGAGCAGCCGCTGAATGCGGTCGGTTTCCTCGGGCTCCGGCGTCTTCATGGTGACCTCAGCGCCGACCTGTTCGCCGTCGGCCCACATAGCCGGGATGATTGCCGGAACCCCGCCTTGAATCTCCTGCGGACCACCGCCTTCGACTTCCCACTCGTAGGTTGCGCCAGGCTTGATCTTCCCGTTGACCCGCAGCCAAAACTCGAGTTCCTGAATCTGAACATTCGAGCCGCCGCCGGCTCCTGCGCCCGAGCGGCTTGCCTCCGGCTGCGTACTCACCAGGAGAGATTCGCCAGTGAATCCCACGAACAAGTCGCGGCGCACGACGGAGTTCGGTTGATTCGAGCGAACGATTACGCGGCCGAAGTCGAACTCCGGTTCGTCGAAGCTATAGACGATCTCCTTGCCGGAGAAGCTGTCCCGCCCCTCGGCCCGCTTGAAGGGCACGTCGCTGTAGGTTCCGATGGCCACCAGGTTGGGGCCGCCCCACGCCACTTGTCCGGCCGCGGCGGCTAGGCACCAGGCCAAGACCCCTGCGCGAAATCGGGCACATCGAGCGATCAACGACATGGCTTTGTTCCCAAGGTCCGAGGTCCCCGAGGTCTCCCTGCCACCGCCCCCCACCATGATAGCACGGCCTGGCGCGGCCTGTCACGACCCGTCCCTGGATGTCCCTGGGAGGGCGAGGCTCCTGCCGAGCCGTTTCGCAGCGAGATCACAAACGCCGCGGCTGGTCAGAAGGCTCGCCCCTCCCGCCGCGGCCCGGGCCGGGGGGCCGTGCGACATCCGCAGGAGACGGAGCTACACTAAAAGTGGAATGCAGCTCGAAGATAAGATCTGCTATTGCTACGGCGTGTCCATGCGCAAGCTGGTCAACTTCAGCCGAAGGGTCCGCCCGCAGCACCCCAGCCAGATGACCGAGTGCCTCGGCGCGGGGACGGGTTGCGGATGGTGCATCCCCTTCCTGGTCAAGATCGCCGAAGACCCCGATGCCTTTGGCCTGAACGATCTCACCGCGGAACAGTACGCGGAACGTCGAAAGGACTACATCAAAACCGAGCCAAAGAATACCTTTGACAACGGGAATCGGGAATCGAGTTAGCGAGATCGCACCATGCGACCGCCAACTTCGATGCCGGAATCCCGATCCCCGGATTCCGACTTATCGTATTGACCTCAAAGACGACTTTGGTGTACGATTCGCCCCGCGCGCATGAATCGCACATGATCGTCGATTGCTACACGCATACCTGGGAGTCGCCGTCGCAGCTCGGCCGGTGCGCGCCTGCGGATCGGCGACCGACCGGCCCCGGTGTGGATTCGGGCGCCGCGAGCATCTCGCGTCACCTCGCCGCGGCGGAGCCCGTGGACTACAGCTTCGTCCTGGGGTTTCGTAGCCATTATCTCGGCGCGCATATTCCCAACGAGCAGGTGGCGGCCTATGTGAAGCGCCACCCCGGGCGGCTGTTGGGGTTCGCGGGCGTCGATCCCAGTCAACCCAAAGAGGCGATCGCCGAACTGCAACGGGCTCGAGACGAGCTGGGCATGGTCGGCCTGTCCGTGGCCCCGGCCGCTCAGGACTTTCATCCCAGCAACACCCACGCCATGACGGTGTACGCCGAGGCTGCCCAGCGCGGAATGCCGGTCCTTTTTCATACCGGCGTACACGTCGGCCCGGCCACGAAGCTCTCCTATGCGCAGCCGGTCCTGCTTGACGAGGTGGCGCGGGAGTTCCCGGAACTCAAGATGGTCGTCGCCCACATGGGATACCCCTGGGTAACGGAGACGATCGCCCTGCTCGAAAAACACTGCAACGTATATGCGGAAATCAGTTGGCTGCTGGACCGCCCCTGGCCGGCGTACCATGCGCTGCTGGCCGCCTACCACGCCGACGTGATGGATCGATTGCTCTTCGGAAGCGGCTTCCCCAACGCCCCGGCCTCGGCCTGCATCGAGGCCCTGTACAGCATCAACCACATCTGCCAGGGCACGAACCTCCCCGCCATCCCCCGCGAGCAACTTCGCGGAATCGTCGAGCGCGACGCGCTGGCACTGCTCGGCATCGCCGCGCCGACAGGGCCCCCGCGCCGCGCCAAGCCGGAACCAGTTCCCGTCGAAGACGCAGAGGAAGTCTAACGTGTCGTTGACATTTCTCGCCAACTGCGGTCTGCCATTTTCGTCATCGGCGTCTGCGATCAAACCATGATCAGAGCCGTGGGCGCCAGCCCCACGGCCATACCAGACGGCGGAGCTTTACACCTCCGATGTCACCGGGCTTGCGCCCGGTGCTCTGATGAGCGCGTAGAAAGGGCCCGGTGAGCATTGCGCCCACCGGGCCCGGGTTTACGCTTCACAGTTCATCACGGGCGCTAACCCGTGAGTCGCCGGCCTAGTCGATTTCCTCGAAATCGGTGAAGGTCAGGGCCTGGACGCCCGCGTTGGTGGTGATGTTCTCGAATCGAGCCACCAAAGTGCGACCGCCTGCGTCGGCCCAGTCGGCGTCGTGATAGAGCACGCCGCGACCGATCGTGCTGTCGAACGCCAGAACGTACAGGTTAACCGCGCCCGCCGCTCCGGTGCCGGTGGTGAGTTGGACCGTCGTCTGTTCCGTTGTAAGCCGCACGATCTTAAGCGCGTCGCCGGCCACGAGGGTGGTCACGGCCGTGCGGGCGGTCTCGAAGTTGCCCGTGGCCAGAGCCACCGGCACGGCTTCCGTGCCCGCGATGGCGGCGAAGTTCACGATGCCGCTTCCCAGGCCGATCTTGTCCGTTCCGCCGGTGAAATCGATCAACGTATCGCCGAACTGCGCGGTGGCGTCAAAGAAGAACCGGTCGACGCCGTTACCGCCGGTGAGAATGTCGGCGCCGTTCAGGCCCTTGATCTGGTCATTGCCGTCGCCGCCGGTGATGCCATCGTTGGCGGCGCTGCCGACCAGCTCATCGTTGAAGGCCGAACCCGCGACGCTGCCGCCCACGCCCAACGATCCGGTCGTGGTCTCATGGATGAACGCCGCGCCCAGCGTGCCCGCATTGACCGTGCCGGCCGTAATCACGCCGGTGACGTTCACGCTGACGCTGCCGGAGAGATTCAGGGTTCCGGTGCCGATCGTCGGCGTGAGGGTGATGTCGGTGGCGGTGGTGACGTTGCCGTCCGCCGCCGTGCCGTCGGCGCCGTTTCCGGAAGCGGCGTTGACCGTTTCCGCGCCGGTCATAGTAAGCGCAGCGCCCAAGTCGGAGTTCTGCAGGTTAAGGGCCAGAGTGTCCGACGTCCCTACGCCGCTCACGACCACCGTGAGCGCGTTCGCCGTGTCGTCGTTGTTCAGCGTCAGCGTGCGATTGCCTGTGCCCAAAGTCAGCGGGCCCGCGCCCGCCCCGGTAAGAGCGGCAGCGGCGGTCGTGTCGAGGATCGCGTCGGTGGCGCCGAACTTGGTCACATCTACGGCCCCGCCGAGGGCATCGACGATTCGAACCGTCTGAATGTTGGTCACGTTCGACTGGGCGGCCGTAGCCGCGACCGCCTGGGCACTGTTGAGGCCCAGGGTGTTGGTGCCCGTGCCGCCGTTGATGGTGTCCGCAGTCGCATACGTGCCGGCGAGGTTGAGGGTGTCATTGCCGGTGCCGCCGGTGAACACCAGGTTCGTCGCGCCGCCCACGAGGAGGCTGGTCGCACCGCTGGCCGCGTTGGCGTTGATCGTGGTCAACGTGGCGGGCAGCGCGCCGGTGATGGTCAGGTTCTGTGTACCAGTGACGTTCAACGTCGTGAGGGTCGCGGCGGCATGCTGGAAAGAATCCAGCGTGTTCGCCGCACCGGTGGAGGCGATCGTCACCGTCTCCACGCCATTGACCGGCGTGTTGAGAATGACGTCGGAACCGACCCTGGCCGAGTTGAGGGTCAAGGTAATGGCATCGGCATTGCCGTTGGTCGCCGGAGCGATCAACGTCACATTCAGATTGCTGGTCGAGTTGTTCACCCCCAGGTTGACCAGGGTGTTGAGGTTGTTGACCGTCACGGCGTCGTCTGTGCTGTTGACGCTGTTGATCGTCGTGATCCCCGTGGAGTTGACCCCGGAGAACGTAGTGTTCTGCCCGCCGGGCACGCCGAAGTCGGTGATGTTCACCGTCTCGATACCGGAAAGCGTCGGGGCCACGGTCACGTTACCCGCTGCCACCGAGTTCTCCGCAAAGGTGGCGTTGAGCACGTCGCCGCCATCGCCGCCCGTGCCCGCGTCGCCGTTCTGCAGCGAGGCGATCTGCGTGCCGGTGCCCGCGTTGAACAACAACTGTGCCCTGAACGTATCCGCACCGCCCGTTCCGAGCAGGTTGTCCGCGCCGAGAGTGAAGTCCAGCGTCGTGCCCACGGGGTCTTGACAGGCATTCAAGTCCTCGTTGCAGGTCTGCGGAGCCACGCACGGATTTCCGCTGCTCTCGCAGAAATCGTCGCTGCCGCAGCGCTCGGTGCCGTTGCAGAACGCGCCGTCATCGGGGCAATCGGCGTCGGCGTCGCAGGGCTCACCCTCGGTGCACTGGTCGAGCGTCTCGTCGCAATTCGGCGCGGCCGTGCCTTCACACGGGTCGCCCGCGTGGTCGCAGGTATCCGTGTCTTCGTTACAGGTCTCTTCGCCGTTGCAGAAGATGTCGTCGTCGCAGTTCCGGGCCGTCGTCAGGCACGCGCCTTCCGTGCAGGTGACGATCGTGCAGAAGAGGTTATTCGCCGGGCAGTCGGCGACGGTGTCGCACACCGGGACGCAATCGTCGGTCGCCTCGAGGCAGACCTCGTCGTCCGCATCACACGGCTCGGCGCCGTCGACGCAGCCGGTGTCCGCGTCGCAGGTCTCCTCGCCGTTGCAGAACAGATCGTCGTCGCAGGCGGCGTCGTCCGGCGTGTTCGCGCAGCCGGTGTCCGCGTCGCACGTATCCGTGGTGCAGTCGTTGCCGTCGTCGCAGTCGGTAACTGTGATGTCGCAGAAGCCATCGGTGCAAGCGTCATCGGTGCAGGCGTCGCCGTCATCGCAATCCGCGTCGGTATCGCACGGGGTCTTGCACGTACCGCCGTCGCACACCTGGCCCGTGGGGCACTCAATGTCGGTGTTGTCGCACTCGCCGTTGCCGTCGGCGTCGATGTTCTCGCAGGTATCCGTCGTGCAGGGATCGCCGTCGTCGCACTCCGTAATGGCATTGCCGGCCGTGCAAACGACAACCACCGGCGGTCCTCCTGGGCATCCCTGGAATAACCCGCCCCAGCAAACCAATACAACACCGCACACGCCAGCGAGCGTGCCCAGACGAGACCACGCACGCCCCAGCGTGCGAAGCGTCGTTTCACCCGTTCCGTTTGAACCTAGCATTAGTTGACCTCCCGTTAGAAAACTGTGGCGTGAACCGTGTCAACGCTCTTTTGTCGACTCCGAACGAACCAAGAAACACCGAAGACGGAACATCCCCCCGGACCGCGATAGCGGCCTGAGCGAGGGTTGACCCGAATTCGGAGACAAAACCTGTATTGCCTACGCTCCTTACAGCGAAGCGGCGATAACGCTGCCTACTCCCAGTTCTTGCGGCAACGCCATTGGATTTGGTGGCTCCTGCCGCTTCGTCATCGCGCCAACGACCGAAGCAGCCGCCTTCCATTTGTGTCGGAAAACCGCACCCCTGAACCGCGGGGCGCGTCGTCCAACGTTAACGGCAGGCGAATTCTAAGGACCGTCAAGGGCAAGTCAACGCCTAATTTCCAAGAAATCCGCCGCCCTTGGCCGAAGGCCTGCAGCGCGACCACGCCGCGCGCGCAAGCGCCGACTTCCGCCGTTCCCCTGCTAAATCGGCGTGTCTAAAGCCCCGGCTTGAACTAATGGCGGCAAATTGAGCCGGCTACCCCCGTTCTCCCGCCGCCAAGGCGGTACGTCTGAATGATCCGTTAGCAACAGCGAGAGCCATGAGAAGTATCGCATCGCAAATTGCCCAGTTTATCCATTCGGCGGATTGTGTCATCGGGCAACGAGTTTCTCCACCAAGTCAACCAAACTGCCGGCTATGTAGGGCTTGGAACCTGCGATCGGCTTCTGCCAACCGCCCTCCGCAAGAAGGAACCGGACGGCGGCGCGCTCGGCCCCGATGTTGTCCGGACGATTGAGGACGATCGCGTCGCACCGCTTGCGAGCCAGCTTCTCTGCGGCGCGAGACCGGGCCTTGCGATCCTCTAGGGCGAAGCCCACCACGATGCGATCACCCTTGGTTCGCCCCAGATGAGCACAAATGTCCTTGGTTGCGACGAGACTGAGCATCAGCCCCTTGTCGCGATGGAGCTTCCTGGGGGCGGCGCGCCGGGGCCTGTAATCGCAAACCGCCGCGGCCATGATCGCCGCATCACAGCGCGCGAAAACGGACACACAGGCGTCGAACATCTCTCGCCCGGTGACAACGTGTGTCACCTTCACACCCTTCGGTGCGTCCAGGTCCACCGGACCGCTGACCAGCTCCACCTGATGGCCTCGGCGAGCGGCCTGGGCGGCGATCGCGTAGCCCAGTTTCCCGCTGCTGGCATTGGACAGAAAGCGCACCGGATCGAGGGGTTCACGCGTGGGGCCGGCGGTGATGAGAAGCCGCATGGCCGGATTGTCGATTGTCGATTGGCGATTGCAAAGGGACGAAGGGACGGAGGGAAAGGGATCAAGGGAGAGAGAGGAAGCGAGGGATCAAGGAGCGAACCTTTGGTTTTTGCGGCTTTTCAGGGACGGGCCTATACTTCGTAGAAGGGTGAGGCCCGCTTGCGAGATGGCGGTGGCGTGACTGAGCCCGCCGCGTCACCCACAAGGGGTGACGCTACACTTGTTCCTCCGGCGGCACCATGGCCAAGCGTGATTATTACGAAGTTCTGGGGGTGTCGCGGAGCGCGTCCGCGGACGAGGTCAAGCGCGCCTATCGCAAGCTGGCCAAGCAGTACCATCCCGATCGCAATCCGGACCCCTCCGCCGACGAGAAGTTTAAGGAGGTGCAGCGCGCCTATGACACGCTGAGCGACAAGGAGAAGCGCCAACAATACGACCAGTTCGGCGAGGTCGGAGTCGGCGAATGGCACACCACGCCGCAGGGACAGCGTGTCTATCAATGGGGCGGCGGATCGACGGTGGGCGTCGAGGACCTGGAAGACCTTTTTTCCGCGTTCGGCAGCGAGCGCGGGGGGAGCATCTTCGACCAGGTTTTCGGCGGCACGCGTGGTCGACGGGCGGCGGCGCCGACTCGCGTAGCCGACGAAGAACGGGAAATCACGCTGACCTTCGACCAGGCCGCTCGGGGGACGACCGTCTCGTTGCAACTGACCAGCGGCCATGACCGGCGCACCCAGCAACTGGAGGTCAAGATTCCGCCCGGCGTTGAACCAGGGCAACGGATCCGCCTGCGCGGGCGGGTGCCGGGGATGAACGGCGGGCCGCCGGCCGACCTGCTCTTGCGCTGCAATATCCTGCCCCATCCGTATTTCACGCGGCGGGGGCTGGACGTGTATGTCGACGTGCCGGTGAGCCTGACGGAGGCCGCGCTGGGTGCGAAAATCGAGGTTCCCACGCTCGACGGCCGGGCGACGATGACTCTGCCGCCCGGAACGTCGAGCGGAGCCAAGCTGCGACTCAAGGGCAAGGGCGTCCAGCGCGCGGGCATAGACGAGGCGGGCGACCTGTATGTGATCGTCCAGGTTGTGCCGCCGACCACGCTCACCGCGGAGCAGAAGCAACTGCTGGAACAGCTCGCCAAGCTCGAGTCGGACAACGTTCGGGCGCGAAGCCCATGGGAATCGAGGCGCGGGGCATGACCCTGGGTACGTTGGGGCCCGAACCGCAGCGCCTCCGGCTAGGATTATTGTTCCTGGCGATCGGCGTCCTGTTGCTGCTCTGGGCGTGGGGAAGCTGGCTGTTTCGGACGTCGACGACGACGCTCGACGCGCCGGTGGCGGTCGGCGCAGGCGAGCCCACGCCGTCGCCGCAGGCCGTACAGGCGGTCCGGTCCTCGCCCGCCATACTGCTGCTCGGCTTCTTTCTGGTGCTGGTGTTCTTGGTCACGACGTACGCCCTCGTCCGCGGCTCGCGCCGTTTTCGAGAGCTGCTCTTCCGCAAGCGCTCGCCACCGACGGCGTCTGACGACGTTTGGGCAAAGCACCGGCTGCCGCAACGCGAGCACGACGAGAAATAATCGAATTGCAAATCTCCAAGAATGCCGACCGCCAAATGTCATTCTGAGCGCAGCGAAGAATCTTGCTTCGGCGTCGTCCGGGTCCAGATGCTTCGCTCCGCGCAGCATGACAACTGCTGCGCTCAGCATGACAACAACCATGTGATTGGCGATTATAATACTCGTGGCCTCTATGGAACTGAGTGACAAAGTCGCCTTGGTCACCGGTGGCGCGAAGCGCGTGGGGCGGGCCATCGTGCTCGAACTGGCGCGGGGCGGCTGCGACGTCGTCGTACACTACCGACGGTCCGAGGCCGACGCCGCAAGCGTGGCGTCGGCCGTGACGGCGATGGGGCGGCGCGCCTCGACGGTGAAGGGAGACCTGAGCAACCCCGACGACTGGCCGCGGATCGTGCAGGAGAGCGTGAATCGCTTCGGCCGGCTGGACATCCTGGTGAACAACGCCTCGGCTTTTTTAACCGGCAGCCCCGACACCATCGAGGGTTTTAACCTGGACGAATGGGACTTGATGATGCGCACAAACCTCACGGCGCCCGTCGCACTCAGCCACCACGCCTTTCCGCATCTTGCGGCACATCGTGCCGGCAAGATCATCAACCTGTGCGACATTTCCGCCGATCGACCCTGGGCCAATCACCTGGCCTATTGCGCATCGAAGGCCGCGCTCGTGGCCGTCACGAGGGGCTTGGCAAAGGCGCTCGCGCCCGCGGTGCAAGTCAACGGTGTGGCGCCGGGGATCGCCGAGTTCCCCGATTCGTACTCGCAGGAACTGCGCGAGCAACTGATCGCGAAAGTCCCGCTTCGCCGCGCGGGAACGCCGGAGGATATCGCGCGGGCGGTTCGCTTCCTGGTTGAATCGGGCGACTACATCACCGGGCAGATCATTCCCGTCGATGGCGGACGCAGTGTGGTATGAATCGCTGCGGCTGTCATGCTGAGCGAAGCGAAGCATCTAGCGGCGATTGCAGAACCGCAACAAGATTCTTCGCTGCGCTCAGAAATGACAGAGCATCGACGTCAGACCGGTCGTGCTAGCACGGCCGTGGCCCAAGTGGAGGGATCGACACACCACAGGAGGTCGTCGCCAACGGTGAGGTACTGCTGGCCGTGGTCGCCGTCTTCGAGCATGTAGTAGAAGCCGATGCGCGGGTGCTCGGCGGGATCGAAGCCGCTCAGGCAATCCGCGGGAACGTGGGCTTCCAGGGCGCACATCGTCGGCGTCACGCGAGCGGCGACGATGAGGCGACTGGCGTCGATGGGCGGGGCATCCTCCTTGGCGCGTTGAAACTTGTTGACTCCGGCGACGGGCTCGTCCTTTCGACGGCCGCCCCCTGTGGGAAGAAAGTAGAACTGCTGACAGAAACGCGTGGCCCGCTTGACGGTTCGGGCGTCGCGGGTGTCGATGCAAAGACGGAGATTGTCGCCGGTCCAGAAGGACTTGGGGTCGCAGCGTAGCGGCTTACGCTTCTCGGTGACGCGGCACGCCAGGTAGAGCCCGCTCTCGTTCCAGCCCGCCCAGACGTCGGCGAAGTCCGGCCGGTGGTCGATCTCGCCGAGCTTGGGCAAGAGGAACTCGTTCGACCAGGTCGCGGCCGCGCCGTCGAGCGGGGGCGGCCGACGAAGGTAGCGCAGGGGGAACTCCGGGGCGAACAAGGAGCGGTTGGGAACGAGCGCGGTCACGCGGAGAGCCTCCCGGAGCCGCCCTCGCTGGTGCAGATCCGCCAAAGGGCGCGAAGCTGCTGCACGTTCAGATTAGGCAGCGAGCGGACCCAGAAGATGATCCAGTCGCAGTCGGCGCCGCCGCGGCGTCGAATCTCGACATCTTCGCCGAGCTGATCGACTTGCACGGGCGTCACGGAGTTGAGCGGGGCGCGGATTTCCACGCGCAGCCCACGGCCCATGTTGGTGACGATCTTCCCAAGAACGACGCTTGCCCCCGGCGGCTTGAAAAGAACGGCCGTCTTGGTGCTCCAGTCGAGCTCCAATCGCGGGTCGATGGACTTCAGCCGGCCGATCAGCGACATCAGCAGGGCCGGCTTCCACTGCGGGCGCTGGCGGGCGCTCATGGACTTCTGGGAGAGGTGCCATTGCTGCCCGCTCGATTCCCAGGGTCGCTGCTTCTCGGGCTGGGCCTGCGTCTGCCTTACTTTGCTGTGATAGGCATCGGCGGCGGCGCGAAGGAAATCCCGAAACGCGGACTTCTTGATGTCCTCAAAGTCCCGCAGCGACAGGCGAATATCATCCCAGCCCGATGAACAGCCGCGAACGCGGACGCGATCCCACTGGCCGTAGATGGGCAAATCCGTGCGATCGTCGAGGCATTTGATTCCCAGCCGCGAGCGTAACTGCGATTCAGCGAAGACGCCGGCAGGCACGCGAAGGGCAACTTCAAGAAGGTCGGTAAACCCAGTCAGAACATGGCAGAACCACAGCGGGGTGCCCTCGTTCTTGATCTCGATGCGCGTGCGATGGTTCCAGTCCGTGGGGGCGAACCCGCCGACGGATTCGATCGTCTGCACGAGCCAGCGCGCCACGTCGGGGTCCCACCCCACGGGCTTTCCTTTCAGATCGCTATGGGCGACGGTGTGCCACTTCGGGCCGTCGATATCCCAGGGCATCTGCACGTCGTGGCCCACGTCGATAGGGGTTTGAATGCTGATCTGGTTGGCTGCCTCCTGCTTCGCATCGTAGAGGATGCGCGGCGCGACCGGCCCCCGTTCGAGCACCGGCTTCAGCGCTACGCTGGTGTGAGATTCACGCGCCGCGATCACCACTTCGGGGGCCCCGGTCACAACCACGAACCCGCCGGCCTCGCCCGCCTCGGGCCCCAAATCAATCACCCAATCGGCCGTCTTGATCACATCCAGATTGTGCTCGATGCAAATGACCGTGTTCCCGAGGTCCACCAAGCGGTGCAGGACGCCCAACAACTTGGCCAGATCGTCGAAGTGCAAACCCGTCGTGGGCTCGTCCAGAATGTACAAGGTCTTGCCGGTGGAAGGCTTGCCCAACTCGGCGGCGAGCTTCACGCGCTGCGCTTCGCCGCCGGAAAGGGTCGGCGCGGACTGCCCAAGCTGCAAATACCCCAGTCCGACGTCGTCCAAGGTCTGGAGCATACGGCGGACTCGGGGCACGTTCTCAAAGAGCGTCACGGCCTCGCGGATGCGTATGCCGAGCACGTCGGCGATGCTCTTGCCGCGATACTGCACCTCCAGCGTTTCGCGGATGAAGCGGGCCCCGCTGCAGTTGTCGCACTCCACCCACACGTCGGGGAGGAAGTGCATCTCGATGCACTTTTGCCCCATTCCCTCGCAGGCTTCGCAACGCCCGCCGGGGCGGTTGAAGCTGAAGCGATTGGCCGAATAGCCGCGCGTCTTGCTCAGCGGCAATGCCGCATACAGCTCGCGGATGGCGTCGAAGACGCCGGTGTAGGTGGCCGGGTTGCTGGTGGGGGTATTGCCCAGCCGGCTCTGATCCACGTTGATGACTTTGTCGATGTGCTCGACGCCGGTAAGGCGATCGTGGCCGCCTGGAGTCACGCTCGCGCGGTGGATCCGCGCGGCCAGGGCGTGATAAAGCACGTCGTTCACCAAGGTACTCTTGCCGCTTCCGGAAACGCCGGTCACGCAAGTGAACCGGCCCAGCGGGAAGGCGGCCTCGATTTCCTTCAGGTTGTTGGCGCGTGCGCCGTGGACAATGAGCCAGCGATCGTTGGTCGACCCGTGAGCACGTCTTGCACGCCCCCTGGAAGACGTAGCGCCGCCCCTCGTGGGCGGCGCTGAAGCGTGTCCTTCGTCACCCACAAGGGGTAACGCTACATCTTGCACGCTACGCCGGACAGGCGCGTCGTCATCGTCAATGGGAACCAGATCCGAGCGCGGCGGATTACCCACCTCGCGGCGGTTGGAGGGCACGGGGATCGAACGCCTGTTCGACAAATACCGTCCGGTCAGAGACGTACGCTTGCCACGAAGCTCGCGCGGCGAGGCCGCGGCCGTGACCCGTCCGCCGAAGTCACCCGCTCCGGGCCCAAAATCGAGCACGTGATCGGCGGCGTCGATCACTTCGCGGTCGTGCTCCACGAGCAGCAACGTGTTGCCGAGTTTCTTGAGGCGATCGAGCGCCCCGATGAGCCGACGATTGTCGCGAGGGTGCAGGCCGATGGTGGGCTCGTCGAGGACGTAGAGCACGCCGGTGAGGCCCGTGCCGATCTGCGAGGCCAGTTGAATGCGCTGGGCTTCGCCGCCGGACAAGGTGGAGGCCGTCCGGTGCAGATGGAGGTAGTCCAGGCCGACGTCGACGAGAAAACGCAGGCGCGAGGTGACCTCGTGCAGCAACTCGCCGGCGATCTTCCGCTCGCGACGGTCGAGCTTGAGCTGCTGCAACCAGGCGAGGGCCCGGCCGAGGGGTTGCAGGCAGACGTCGTGCAGCGTGCGTCCGCCGACCTGCACGGCCGCCGCGTCACCGCGAAGCCGACTGCCGCGGCACGATTCGCAGGGAACGTCGGCCGTGTATTCGGCGAGTCGATCACGGTACGCACTGCTGGCCAGCGTCGCCCGATGGATGGCAGGGAAGAAACCGCGCCATTGGAAACGCACGCCGCGAAGGCTGTCGGGGGCGTTCGTATCCGACGCCTCCACTTCAATCCAGTCTTCGCCGCAGCCCTGCAACAGAGCAAGCTGCTGAATCGGCGTGAGTGCGTCCCAGGGCGTGGCGGCGTCAAACGCGAGATGGTTGGCGAGGGCGGAGGCGAAGCGGTGCAGCGCGTGGCGCGGTGCCAGTTCCCCCCAACCGGCGATTGCGCCGTCCACGATGGACCGGGTGGGCCGCACCACGATCGCCGCGGGATCGGCCCCGCGCTGCACGCCGAGCCCCTCGCAACGCTCGCACCAGCCCATCCGCGTGTTGAACGAAAAATGGTGCGGCGTCAGTTCGTCGTAGCCTGTCCCGCACTGTGAACACGAGCGGTGCTGCGAAAAACGCAGCTCTCCGCGTGCAGTCGGCGATCCCAAGTCATCGACGGGCTGTGCAGTAACGAATCCAGCGCCCACGGCCAGCGCCTGCTCGACGCTGTCCGCGATGCGCGAGCGGACCCCGCTGCGGACCGCGATCCGGTCCACCACCAGCTCCACGGTGTGCCGCTGTTTGGGATCGAGGCTTACGCCCTCTTCTAATGAACGGATGACGCCGTCGACGCGAGCCCGTAGATAACCATTGGCTCGCTCCCGTTCCAGCAGATGGGTGTGGCTTTCATTGCCCGCCGGAGCGATCGGGGCGAGCAACAGGACGCGGGCGCCTTCGCCCAGCGACATGATCTGCTCAACAATTTGATCCGACGTCTGGGTTCCAACGGGCGATTTACACTTGGGGCAGTGCGGCACGCCGATCCGCGCCCACAGGATGCGCATGTAGTCGTAGATTTCCGTGACCGTGCCCACCGTCGAGCGCGGCGACTTGCTGGTGTTCTTCTGCTCGATGCAGATCGCGGGCGAGAGGCCGTGTACATGGTCGACTTTGGGCGGCTGCAATCGACCGAGGAACTGGCGGGCGTAGCTGCTGAGCGACTCTACATAGCGCCGCTGCCCCTCCGTATAGACCGTGTCGATGGCGAAGCTGCTCTTGCCGCTGCCGCTCGGGCCGCAGCACACCGTCGTCTGACCGTGAGGAAATTCGACGGTGATGTTCTTAAGATTGTGTTGCCTCGCACCAACGACAGTGACTGCTTTTGTGGAATTGCCAATTGTCGACTGCATGGCGGCGCTGCGCTTGGCCATGCCACGCCGATGGGTTTTTGACTTCTTGACGTTTTGACGTTTTGACGTTTCGCTAAGAGCTTCGCGCAGGGCCTGCCCGGTATGGGATTCCTTGCACTGTGCAACTTCTTCGGGCGTGCCTTCGGCGACGACCCGGCCGCCGTCGGCCCCGCCTTCGGGGCCGAGGTCGATGATCCAGTCCGCGGTCTTGATCACATCCAGATTGTGCTCGATGACCATGACCGTGTTGCCCACGTCCACGAACCCGTGCAAGACAGCGAGGAGCTTCTTGATGTCCGCGAAGTGCAGGCCCGTGGTGGGCTCGTCGAGCAGGTAGAGCGTGCGGCCGGTGGACCGTTTGACCAGCTCACGGGCGAGTTTGATTCGCTGCGCCTCGCCGCCGGAGAGCGTGGTCGATGACTGACCCAGCTTGAGGTAGTCCAGCCCCACATCGTGGAGCGTACGGAGCATGGGGGCGATGGCGGGGATGTTCTCGAAGTGGTCCAGCGCCTGCTGCACGTCCATATCCAGCACGTCAGTGATGCTCTTGCCCTTGTAGAGGATCTGCAGGGTCTCGCGGGAGAACCGCCGGCCGTTGCAGACCGGGCAGGTGACCCATAAGTCGGCAAGCAGTTCCATCTCCATCTTGTTGGCGCCGTTGCCTTCGCAGGCTTCGCAGCGCCCGCCGCCGGCCTTGCCCGTGGTCACGTTGAAGCTGAAACGCCCCGGCTTGTAGCCCCGCACCTTGGAGTCCGGCAGGCGGGCATACAGATCGCGGATTTCGTCGAAGACTTTGATATATGTCGCGGGGTTGGAACGCGGCGTACGCCCGATGGGTGATTGATCGATGTCAATCACCTTGTCGAGGTGTTCTTTTCCGTGGATCGCATCGTGCGCGCCCGGATCGGCGCTCTGTGATTCGTTCAAATCCCGGGCCAGCGCCTCGCGGATGATGTCATTGACCAGCGAGCTTTTTCCGGAGCCCGAAACACCGGTGACGCACACAAACCGCTGAAGCGGAATCTCGACGGTAATGTCCTTGAGATTGTTCTGCCGTGCGCCGACGACGCAAAGCCAGGAAGGTGATTGTCGATTGTCGATTGTCGATTGTCGATTGGAATGCGGGCTGTCCTGCGATGCCTGTCGAGCGAGCCCGACCGAGCGCTTCTTCTTCACGCTGGTTAAGTCTGCATACACGGTCAAATCCCTGCCTCATCGCGCAAGGCAATGAGGTCGTTCTCGACGCCCAGTCGGCGCGCTCGATCGAAGAGGTACTTCCAGTCCATTCTCGCACCTTGCACTCGTGCTACGCTCAAGGCGTTCTCCCACTGCTTGGCGGAACGAGTGTCTTTTCTCCACAGCAGTTTCATCAGGATCACGTCTTCGGGCGTGACCAACCAGAACTGACGAGCGGCCTTGCCGATATTCCCCAAGACGCGACGCTGCAACACCTCATTCAAGTACGGGTCGTCGCCTACAAACGACAAGTCAACTTTGGCGGATGTATGTTGATCGACAACGTTCGCAAACGAGTGCCGCTGTTGCGCGTCGACGAACATGTCCACCGGGGCGTAAAAGCGCGGTTGCAGCAGTTCAGCAATCTTGGCCGCTTGAGCTGCGGAGGCGAGGACGACGAGGTCGGCGTCCATGCTGGAAAACGGCTCGCCGTGGACGGCGCTCGCGACCGACCCGGTGACGGCGTAGACGATGTTGAGCGCATCCAGAGCATCCACGACAACAATCAATGTTTCGATCACGTAGTCGTTCATGGGCGGTGGTCGACCCTCCTTCACTGCTTGATCATGTAGCGCGCGGGCCATGGACTGGAGCATTAACTCGCCGTTTCGCACCGGACCCCGGGCTTGTGCGAGGAACACCTGCATCCAGCGATCGCGATGCTGCGGAGTCATTGGCGGCCTCGTTTCTTCTTGGAGCCATCGCAGCCGTTCGTTCGAACAACGGGTCGGCGAGTCGTCGGCACCTCAATACGCTCTTCGCCGCGGAGGTACTTAGCGGTGACGGAGCCCGCCGATTTCGTCACGGCATCGATATCACCTTGGGCGACGACTTCTCCGCCGCGGACGCCGGGGCCGGGGCCGAAGTCCACGATCTCGTCGGCGGCGCGCATGGTCTGCTCGTCATGCTCGACGACAATCACGGTGTTGCCCATGTCCCGCAGGCGGCAGAGCGAATCGAGCAGTCGCTCATTGTCGCGATGGTGCAGCCCGATGCTGGGCTCGTCGAGGATGTAGAGCACGCCGACCAGCCCCGCGCCGATCTGGCTGGCCAGGCGGATGCGCTGCGACTCGCCGCCGGAGAGCGTGGGGGCGGTGCGGTCCAGGGCCAGATAGTCCAGGCCCACATCGCACATGAAGGTTAAGCGAGCGCGAATCTCCTTGAGGACGTCGCGGGCAATAGTCTGCTGCGTGCTGGACAACTCAAGTGCGTCGAAAAACTGCCGCGCGGCGCGAATGGACAGCCCGCAGACCTCCTGAATGTTGGTGTCCGCCAGCCGGACGGCCAGGGCCTGGGCGTTCAGTCGCGCGCCACGACAGCTCGAGCATCGCGATTTGCGCATGAACTTTTCGTAGTATTCGCGCACGAACCCGGATTTGGCGCGGCGGTGCTTCTCGCGCAGGTCGGCCAGCGCGCCTGCGAACTTGCCGCCGTGCCGCCACACCCCCCCCGCCCATTTCCACTCGAAGGTCACATGCGTATCGCCCAGCCCAAACAGCAAGGCGTCCTTGGCCTTCTGGGGCAAGTTCTCCCAGGGCGCCTTCAAGTCGAACCCCACGTGCTCGGCAACGCCACGGTAGATGTGTCGCCGCCATTTGCCCATCCGCCCCCAAAAACGCATGGGATCGATGGCGTATTTGAGGAATGACTTCTTGGGGTCAGGCACCAGAGCTTCGCAGTCGAAATCGAACGTGGTACCTATCCCGTCGCAAGTAAGGCACATGCCCTGCGGCGAGTTGAAGCTGAACAACTGCGGCGACGGCGCCTCGAAGCTCAGATTGCACTTGGGACATGCGGACAATGATGACAACAGCAAGTCGCTCGAAGCCTCTGCATCCTGCTCGGTGTTTTGGACGTTTTGACGTTTTGACGTTTTGACGCTTTCGGTTTCTGCGTTTCTGCGTTTCTGTGTTTCTGCGTTTCCGTCTGTCACTGCGTCGCTGTCGGCCCGCTCCCTGACGGTCGCGGTACTGATCACCGACTGCACGACGAGCGTTCCCTCGCCGATCTTGAGGGCGGCCTCGACCGCTTCCGCTAGTCGGGAACGCACCTGCGGCGAGAGCGTCAGCCGGTCCACCACGACTTCGATGCTGTGGCGGAGATTGCGGGCCAGCGGAGGCGCTTCAGAGAGGGCGATGACCTGTCCATCCACGCGCGCCCGCGCGTATCCCTGGCGAATGAGACTCTCGAATAGATCGCGGTATTCGCCTTTTTGTCCGCGCACCACCGGCCCCAGAACCAGGATGCGCGAGCCTGGCGGCAGTTCCAGGATTCGCCCGACGATTTGCTCGCGCGACTGGGCGCTGATCGGCCCACCGCACTGCGTGCAGTGTTGCGTGCCGATGCGGGCGAAGAGCACGCGCAGATAGTCATACACCTGGGTGATCGTGCCCACCGTGCTGCGCGGGTTCCAACCGCTGGTCTTCTGTTGAATGGAAATGGCCGGACTGAGACCGGTGATCTGGTCCACATCGGGCTTGGGCAATTGGCCGAGGAACTGCCGGGCATAAGAACTGAGCGACTCCAGATAGCGCCGCTGCCCCTCGGCGAACAGCGTGTCGAAGGCGAAGCTGCTCTTGCCGCTCCCGGAAACCCCGGTGAAGCAGATGAGCTTGCCGCGAGGCAGAGTTAAGGAGACTTCCTTGAGATTGTGCTCACGAGCGCCCTTGACGGAAATCGTCGGAGGGTCCATCGAAGACCGGGACTGAGAGCGGGCTCGGCGAGGCATCAGAGGTTCTTCTCATTCGCTCTTCGCTAGTCGCCACTCGCCGATGTCGGCCCCGCGCTGGCGCTTGGGGTTTTTATCAGGCCCCGCCGCGTGGCATCGAACCCCAGGTGCGTGACTCGCCAGTACCCAGCGTCGAGCGCCATCCAAATCTGCACCACGGCGCCGGCATTGGGGTCTCCGCTCGGATCGCTGACTCTAAGAGCGACCTGACATTCCGAGTCGGCTTTTTCCGCGGACTTTCCCGGTTTGGCGTCCTCACGCACCAGACGCCCCGCGGCGGCATCCCACTGCGTGGGAAAGTCGTTCACGTAATGCGCCACGGTCGGCGCCCAGTGATAGACCACCTTGTGCAGGAATTGATCCTGGGGCAGGCTCGTCTTGTTCTTCGCGGCAATCGCATTGACCGCGGCCAGGTCGAACTCCTTGTCCAAGGCGGCCTCGCGATCGGCGCTGCTCTTAGCAGCGACATCCTCGCGAATCGCCTGCAGGGCCACGAATGCAACCTGCTGCGGCGAGGCGCTTTGATCGAGCGTCACCCCGTAGTAGCTGACCGTCCGCACGGTGGGGGCGCGCAGCTTTTTTCCTGCCAGCCGCGCATCGCTGCCGCACGCGCACCACAGCCCAACGCAAGCCAACGCCGCGATCAGTAAGCCCGCAAACCGCCCTGCGCTGCGGCCTCGTACGTCGACGATGCGTTGGTCGCGTCGTCCTTCGTGCCTTCGTGTCTGCACTGCTTACGCCCTCTTCCGTTTCGCTTGTTCCTTGACGGCGGGCTTTTCGTCGTCGTCCGCGTCGAGCGTGATCGAGCCCGAAGGCGGCGCGGCCGATTTCACACGCTTGGCGAGCACGGCGCTTCGAATCTCCTCGAAGAGGTCCGGGTTGTCGCGGAGAAACTGCTTGACGTTCTCACGGCCCTGGCCGAGGCGCACATCCTTGTAGCTCAGCCACGCCCCGCTCTTGGCGATGATGTTGTCGGCCGTCGCCAGATCGACCAGATCGCCTTCGGCACTGATCCCGCTGTCGAACATGATGTCAAACTCGGCCTCGCGGAACGGCGCCGCCACCTTGTTCTTCACCACTTTCACCTTCACCCGGTTGCCGGTCACCGTCTCGCCTTCCTTGATCGAGGAGATCCGGCGGATGTCCAGCCGCACGGAGGAGTAGAACTTCAGCGCCCGCCCCCCGGGCGTGGTCTCGGGATTGCCGAACATCACCCCGATCTTCATGCGCAGTTGGTTGATGAAAATGACGATCGTCTTGGTCTTGCCCACGATGCCGGTGAGCTTGCGGAGGGCCTGGCTCATCAAGCGGGCTTGGAGTGCCACATGCGTGTCACCCATCTCTCCCTCGAGCTCTGCACGCGGGATGAGCGCCGCCACGGAGTCGACAATAATGATATCCACCGACCCGCTACGAACCAGCATTTCGGCGATCTCCAGGGCCTCCTCACCGGCCTCGGGCTGGCTGACCAGCAGTTTTTCGAGATTCACGCCGCACTTCTTCGCCCACACCGGGCTCATGGCGTGTTCCGCGTCGATCACCGCGGCGATGCCTCCCAGCCGCTGGGCCATGGCGGCCACGTGCAGCGCCAGGGTCGTCTTACCCGAGGATTCGGGCCCGAACATCTCGATGATGCGTCCCCGGGGCAGTCCGCATCCGCCGAGGGCCAAGTCCAAGGACAGCGCCCCTGTGGAGATACCGTCCACCTCGGCCTGCATCTTGTCGAGCTGCATGATCGCGCCTTTGCCGTAGGCCTTCTCGATCTGCTGCAGCGCCCGACCCAGCGCCTCCTCCCGGCGGACATTGTTCTCCTGCATGTGTACCTTCATGAACGGCCTCCGAAGCGCCGCCGCTCCATTGAGCAGTGGCCTTCCTATGAACCTGCGCTCAACCTTGCTCTCGAAACCACGCTATACGAAGACCCCTTCGGCGACAACCGCGAGCATATCAGCGTCACCTGTGAAATGCGCTGGCTCACCGGAGTGATTTTCGCGGCTTGCACAGCCTCGCGGGCCTTCCCACCGCTTGCATCTTCGCGCACTCGCCCCACGGTCAAGTGCGGGGAAAAGGGCCTGTTCTCTCGGACAAACCCGAGTTCTTCCGTCTCACGTTCAATGTTCTCCACCAGCGAGATCAGGCGACCTGTCTCGTCCTTCGCCCCAACCCAGACGATCCGCACTTGCCCACGAGGCGGGAAGCACCCGCACTCGGCGAGCGAAAGCTCGAATGTCGCCACTGCCCCGGCCGCGCGAGCCAACGCCTCACTGATCGCGGCGGCTTTTTCCTCCGGCACTTCGCCCAGGAACTTCAAGGTCATATGCAACTGCGCAGGCTCGATCCAACGCACCATCGACGACCACCTGTGCAGGCTTCTTTGCACTTCCGCGAGCGCCGAGCGAACCTCGTCGCTCAGCTCGATGGCGATGAACAGCCGCATCGTCCACCCGACGAGCCGCGGGCTTTTTGCCCGCGCGGACGTCCGCGCAGGCTAAGGCCCGTGGTCCGCGTTCTCATTCAAACCTCAACATCGCTACGTACTCCGCGACCCGGCGGTCCAGCTCTGCGCGGCTGAGCTTCTCCACGCGGCGTACGGAAAAGTCCTCGATCACGAACGACGCGGCCACCGTTCCGCGCACCAAAGCGTTGCGCAGCGCCGGAAAGTCCGCTCGTCCGCACGAAGCCAAGTAGCCCAGGATCCCGCCCGCGAACGTGTCACCCGCGCCCGTGGGGTCCTTGACGCGGGTCGTGGGATGGCCGGGCAGCGCCGCGACGCCGTCGCCCGAAACCAGGATCCCCCCGTGCTCGCCCTTCTTGATCATGACGAACCGCGGCCCAAGAGAGAGAATCTGCTCGCCCGCCTCCAGCAGGTTCATTTTTCCGGTGAGCTGCCGGGCTTCGGCGTCGTTGACGATCACGCCGTGGACCGCGCGGAGCGTCTCCACCAGCGAATCCCGCTCCGTAGTGATCCACAAGTCCATGGTGTCGCAGACTACGAGCTGCGGCGCGCGAAGCTGCTTGAGCAGGTCGCGTTGCAGCGTGGGGTGGGTGTTGGCGAGGAAGACGATCTTGCTGTCCGCGAAGACTTCGGGCACTTTCGGCCCGCGCTCGGCGAGGACGTTCAAATCGACCTCGACCGTCTCGGCCACGTTCATGGCCCCGGCGAACCGGCCCGACCAGCGGAACGTCTTACTCCCCTTCCGCACCTCCAACCCGCGAAGATCGATATCCCGCGACGCCAGGACTTTGCGGAACTCCTCGGGAAAGTCCTCGCCGACGACCCCCACCAGCCGCACGGGCACGTACTGCGACGCGGCCAGCGAGAAATACACCGCCGACCCGCCGAGCACCCCCTCCGCCCGCCCGAAGGGAGAGACCACGGTGTCGATCGCGATGCTGCCCGTCACCAACAGCGACATACGGCTCCACGCCCGGCATCAGGCCGCCACGCCCGGGCCGAAGGGCCCCCTTGAGCGCCGGTCCGGGTACTTTACCGCCCCATCGGCTCGATCGCAAGGGGAATGTTAGATAAATGTTAGGTTTTCCGGTAGCCAGTTTTTTCCGGCTTTTCCATGAGAATCGTGGCGCATTTGTGATATAGTCGGACTCTTGTGTTAAAGGAGGGTCGGGGCGTGTTCCTACCACGGTTGCCGTACCTGGCGATGGCCCTATCGTCGATCGCGGCCCATCCGGCCACGGCGGCGGTGCGCTATGCCAAGCCGGTAGCATCGGGGTTCGGCAACTGCACAAGTTGGGCGAACGCCTGCACGTTGCTGTCGGCCATGGGCGCCGCGCAAGACGGAGATGAAGTCTGGGTTCAGGCAGGTACGTATTTCCCCAACGGCCTGCTGGCATTGAAGGACGGGGTCAAGCTCATCGGGGGCTTTGCGGGCATCGAATCCTCGGCTTCGCAGAGCAACCCGCGCGCCAACCCCACGATCGTCGACGGCGGCGGGACCAGCCAAGGCGTGGGGAGCAGCGGAAACGCACCGTCCGCCGTACTGCGAGGATTCACACTACAAAACGGTCAAGGCGGCAGCGATGACGGCGGCGGTCTCCCCTTGGAGGATAGTAACGCCCTTATCGTGGACTGCGTCTTCACCAACAACAGAGCGTCCTTCGGCGGCGCCGTGGGCATACGCGGCTCTGGCTCGCCTCAGTTCATCAACTGCATCTTCCGCGATAACGGCGACGCGACCGGCGCCAGCCCACTTGGCGGCGGGGCAGTGTACGTTCGGGATCATGGAACGCCCTCATTCGTTAACTCTCTCTTCTATGGCAACTTGGCTGCCGAGGGCGGCGGCGCACACGTGGCTGGCGCGTTCCCCGTATTCACTAACTGCACCATGGCGCACAACGAAGCCACGATTACGCACGGCGGGGCCCTGTGGGACGCGGCCGGACGCACGCTCCTGAAGAACTGCATTCTGTGGAACAACGTCGCGGCTCGTGGGCTCGGAGCGAGCGATCAGATCCTCGCGGGAGGAGGTGGCGCGGCCTTAGCTACCCACTGCGACATTCAGGGCGGCTGGCCCGGGTCAACCAATATCAACGTCGATGCGCAGTTTGTGAATTCTACCGCCGGATACTACGCGCTGGCGGGAACTTCGCCGTGCAAAGACGCCGGTGACGACGCAACGCTTCCGCCCGATTCGGGCGATTTGGATTGGGACGGAGACGTGGACGAGCCCATCCCGTACGACCTGGCTTTCAAAGACCGCCTGCGCGGTGCAGCCGTGGACATGGGCGCCTACGAGCTGCAATGCGACGGCCCATGCACCGGCGCGTGCTGCGACCTCGATCCCTTGGGAAGCTGCACGGACGGCGCGACCGCCGCCGAATGTGATTGTCCCCATTGCGAATGGTTCGAAAAGACCGTGTGCGCCGATGTCGCCTGCGTTCGAGAGTCTATCCCCACGGTGAGCAATTGGGGTCTGGCGATCCTGGCCATCTTTCTTGCAACCTGCGCTAAGGTCCGCTTCGGATACCTCGCTTCACGACCGGCCGCGAGGCATTCCTAGTTGCACCGTCCGCAGCGGTCGCGGCAGAAGCCGGTGGTCGCGGGACCGCCGGCCCCGCAGACGCCCGTGGCACAGGTACCCGGCGAGCAGTCGCTGTTCGCATCGCAGGGGATGCCGGGGCTCGGCGAACCGGCCGAGCAAGAGCCGCAGTCCAGGTCCGGCGTCGGCGGATCGCCCACACTTTCCGTGCAAGGTTGACCCACCCGCGGACCCGCTTGGCACTCCCGTACGCACTGAGCGCCGGCTCCATAGTTGCCCGGTGCGCCGGCGCACTGGCCGTTGCTCG
>Ga0187893_10001172_pt1 | contig 64918 bp, 62 predicted proteins | sample MA1701074metaG_FD_139574 | JGI IMG/M metagenome (GOLD analysis project Ga0187893, IMG submission 139574) | White microbial mat communities from a basaltic lava cave in the Kipuka Kanohina Cave System on the Island of Hawaii, USA - MA170107-4 metaG ... | reverse complement strand
CGGGGGCCTGCTACCCGGTGCTCCGGCGCCTTCCGGGACGGGACTCTCACCCGCTGGAGAAGTGCAGCGGACAGGCTCGGTCTCCTTGCGGGATTCCTCGCCTGCTTCACGACGCACCATGCGGCCGAGAATACCAAGCCGGGACGCCTGCTGGCGAACCTGCCCTTGAGCCGTAGACTACGGGTGGAGGACAACGCGATGAGACGGTTCGCCGACTCGATGACATGGGCAGACGACAAGGGCTTCGCGATCAGCGCGGCGCTGGACAGCCGGATGGCGTTCGTGCGCCGCACGTACGCGCACCTCCTGGGCGAGCTCGCCGCGGTGGCGGCGATCGTCTACGTGGCGGTGCAGACGCCGGCATTGCAGCGTCTCGCCGTCGGCCTGATGAGCCACCTGGCCATCTATCTTCTCGCGTTCTTCGGCGTCTCGCTGGTCACGCGCGCGATGCTCACCGGCCAGAAGTCGCTTGGCATCCAGTACGCGGCCGCCGCGATCTGGGTCTTCTTCCTCGGGCTCCTCGTCACGCCGCTCGCGATGATCACCAGGGACGTCACGGGCTCCTACGCGCTCCTCGGCCAGGGCGCGATCCTCACCGGCTGCGTCTTCACGGGGATCACCGCGTACGTGTTCTTCACGAAGAGGGACTTCTCGTTCCTCGGCGGCGCGCTCTGGATGATCAGCTGGATCGCGCTGGGGCTCGGGATCGTCCTGTCGATCTTCGGAGGGTTCGGGAACTCGACCGCGCTCCTCTACTCGTGCGGGATGGTCCTGCTGCTCGGCGGCTGGGTTCTCTACGACACGTCGAAGGTGCTCCACCACCGCCACGTGAGCGAGCACGTCGCCGCGTCGGTGGACCTGCTCGTGGACTTCGTCTACATGTTCATCCACATCGTCCTGATCCTGTTGCGCAGCCGCCGCTGAGGCGGAACCGAGGGGGCTTGGGGGACGCGCCGCGCCCCCAGGCCCCCCCTAGATCTTCCTCGCGATCGACTTCGCCTGGAGGAAGAGCATCAGGTAGTCGAAGCCGCCCGCCTTCGAGTCGGTGCCTGACATGTTGAAGCCGCCGAAGGGGTGGCCGCCGACCAGCGCGCCGGTGCACTTGCGGTTCAGGTACAGGTTGCCGACGTGGAAGTTCTCCGCAGCCTTGCGGAGGTTCTCGTCGCTCCTGCTGTAGACGGCGCCGGTCAAGCCGTAGTCCGTGTCGTTCGCGAACCGGATCGCCTCGTCGAAGTCCTTCGCCCTCGTGACCGCGAGGACGGGGCCGAAGATCTCCTCCTTCGAGAGGCGCGCCTCGTTCGGCACGTCCACGAACACCGTCGGCTCGATGAAGAAGCCCTGGCCGGGCTTCGGGCCCTTGCCGCCCGCGGCGAGCTTGCCCTCGCGCTTGCCGATGTCGATGTACTCCATGATCTTGCCGGCGGCGTCGCCGTCGATCACGGGGCCCACCTGCGTCTCGAAGTCGATGGCGGGGCCTTGGCGGAGCGCCTTCGTCTTCTCGACGATCTTGCTCACGACCTTGTCGTAGGCGTCCTTGTGGATGATCGCGCGCGAGCAGGCGGAGCACTTCTGCCCCTGATAGCCGAACGCCGCCGCGACGATCCCCGTCGCCGCCGCCTCGAGGTCCGCGTCCTTGTCGACGACGATCGCGTCCTTGCCGCCCATCTCCGCGATCACGCGCTTCACCCATTTCTGGCCGGGCTGCGTCTTCGAGGCGAGCGCGTTGATGCCGAGGCCGACCTCCTTCGAGCCGGTGAAGCAGATGAAGCGCGTGAGCGGGTGCTCGACGAGCCGGTTGCCGAGCGTCGAGCCGCCGCCGGGCGCGAAGTTCAAGACGCCCTTCGGCAGCCCCGCGTCCGTGAACGCCTCGACGTACTTCCACGCGATCGTCGGGGTGACGCTCGCGGGCTTCAGCACGATCGTGTTCCCGGCGGCGATCGCGGCGCTGCTCATGCCGACCGTGATCGCGAGCGGGAAGTTCCACGGCGGGATGATCGCGCCGACGCCGAGCGGGATGTACACGAGCCGGTTCTGCTCGCCGGGCACGGGCGTCGTCTTCCCCGCGCTCTCGTACCGGATCGCCTCGCGGCCGTAGAACTCGAGGAAGTCGATCGCCTCGGCGACATCGCCGTCCGCCTCGGGCCAGTTCTTCCCCGCCTCGAAGCTCATCCATGCGGCGAACTCGAACTTCCGCTCGCGGATCGTCTTGGCCGTGCGGAAGAGGACCTCCGCGCGCTCCTGGGCCGGTACGCGCCGCCACGTCTCGAACGCCTTCGCGGCAGCATCGATCGCGCGGTCGGCCTCCTTGACGCCGCCTTTCGGGAACGTCCCGATCGCCTCGGAGGGGTTCGACGGGTTGTGAGACGAGAACGTCTGCGGGAGCGTCACGCGCTCGCCGCCGATCAGCATCGGATAGCTCTGGCCGAGGCTCTCCGCGACCTGCGCGATCGCCTGCGCCATCGCGCGCCGGTTCTCGTCCCTGGTGAAGTCGGTGAGAGGCTCGTTGCGGAAGTCCATGCGCGAATTGTAGGGGGAGAGGGACTATTTCGCCCCGAAGAGCATCTCTCGCGTGAGGTGCACGTAGGGCTGCTTCGCCGCGGGGAGCCGGCCGCCCTCGGAGAGGTGGATCTCCTGCCTCGCAGGCAGGAAGACCATCGCCTGGACGTTCAGGTAGAAGGGCGTGGCGACGTCCGCGAGCTCCTGCTTCACGAGATCGAGGTCGATCCGGCCGCGCTCGCGCTCGAGGAAGGCGGCAAGGCTCTCGTACCGGTCCGTTCCCATCGGCATGCACAGGTCGCGGAGCTCGTCCGAGGCGAAGAAGTTCGTGCTGCAGTGGCAGCCGTGCGACGCCGGGCGACGGACCGCGACCTCGGGGTCGAACTCGATCACGTCGGAGGCGCCGCTCGCGTCCACGACCATGAAGTTGTTCGAGCTTGTCCGCTTCGCCTTGGAGATCGAGGCGTAGACGTCGTCCTTCGTGCGCGCGCCGTCGAGCGCCTGGCGGTACATGAGCAGGTAGGGAAGCCCGGCCCGTAGCTCGCGGCCCCTGTGGACGAGCATCGTGGCCCCCGAGACCCCCTCGGCGTTCATGCCGGAGAGGACGCCCAGCATGCCGGGCCACGTGACCGCCGCGAGCTGCGGGCCGCCCTCCGGCGACCAGACGATCACGACGGTCATCTTCTGGAGCACGTTGCGCCCGGGGAAGTCGAGGTTGCGCCCGAAGTAGACCTCGCCGTCCTTCGTTGCGTCGCCCGAGGCCACGACGGTCGAGCAGGCGATCGTCTGGAACCGGTCCACCATCGTGTTGACGATGAGGACCTCCTCGTACGGGAGGCCGCTGCCCTCGGCGAGGCCCTTCATCTCCTCGCGGTAGGCCTCGGGGATGAACGGCTCGGTCTCCTTCGCCCATGTCCGGAGGTTGGCCTCGCCGACGAGGCGCTTGACCATGGCCTCGTAGTACTCGCTGTAGAGGAACCGGATCTGCGGCTTCAGCGCCGCGCCGTGCTGGAAGCCCATCTCGCGGGGGGTGCCGGAGAGGCGCAGAACGGGCACGGCGCCGACGAGGCGGAGGCGGGGTCGGACGGCCTCCGGGGTGTTTTCGGTTCGCACCGGCGGCGGCGCGGGCCCGTCGCCCCACGTCGCGGAGACGAAGAGCGACAGCGCCCCGAGCGCGAGCAGAACGATCCCAGCGGCCGCCGCCTGCTTGTACTTTGACACTCAGACCTCGTGATCGCCGCAACCCGGCCGGCGGCAACGACTTGCGCCGGCCGAAGTGCGGCACGACTGCCGCATCTTATCAGCCCCGCGCGGCCATCCAGGCGGGCTGCCGCGACCTCCTGCAAGCCGCCGCAGGTGCGGCAGCGCTGCCGCACCCTCGTCGTCGTAGCTCGTTGCCCCGCGGGGACTTGCGTCCGCCGCGAGGTGTGAGTGTCAGACTAGCCAGACTAGCCGCCCTTTACGGGGCGGGCGGGCGCGGGCTTGCTCTTGGCGAGGCGCTCGAGGCGAAGCCGGTAGTCCTTCACCTTGGCGGCGTGCGCGGAGTCGTCCTTGTAGATCTCGATGAGCGTCTTGAGCGTCATTCCGTGGTACGGGTCGCGGGCGAGCACCTGCTCCATCTCCGCGACGGCCTCGTCGACCCGCTCAAGCCTCTGGAGGCAGAGCGCGCGCATGTAGCGCGCGGTCGTATCCGTGGGGATCTTCTCGACGATCTCGGAGTACGCGGCGAGCGCGTCCTCGTTGCGGCCGGCCTCGATGTAGAGGCGGCCGAAGAGGTCCGTCACGTCAAGGTTGCCCTTGCTCAGCTCGGCGGCCTTCTTGAGGCACGCCTCCGCGTCCTCGTACTTCTTGAGCTCGATCTGGACGCTCGCGAGCTGCATCAGCGCGTTGGCCGTCGGGCGCGCCTCGGCGTGCACTTTGAAGTGCTCGAGAGCCGCCTCCTTGTCGCCGGCCTTCAGCGCGATCTCCCCGAGGCGCTCCGCGGCGAGCGAGTAGGTCGGGTACTCGGCGGTGATCTTCTTGTAGGCGGCAACCGCTTCGCGCGTGTCGCCCTTGTCCTCGCGGATCCGGCCGAGGTAGTACCAGGCGTCCTCGCAGCGGACGTCCATCCGGACGGCCGCGTCGAGGATCTGCTCGGCGCGCTGCGGACGCCCCTTCTGATACTCCTCGATCCCCTTCTCGAGGAGTGTCCAGGCGCTCTCCTCGGCCGTTGCAAGGCTGGCCGTCGCGAGCACCAGCGCCACTCCCCAGATGACGTTCTTCCGCATGGTCTTCTCCTTCCCCGTTTCCGCTACTTGGCTTTCTTCGGCTGCTCCGCCGGCTGCTTCTTCGCGTCGTCCGCGGGAGCCACGTAGACGCCGAGGCCGTCGATCTCGCGCACGGTATCCTCGACGCTCTTGTCGTAGGCGCGGCTCTCCTCGTCCTCGCTCCACTCGACCTTGTCGAGGACGCTCTCCCCCGCGACCGACGCCTCGTCCTCGGCGGCGCGGTCCTCGCGGACCTGCTCCGACGACCGCCACGAGGTGCCGCTCATCCGGCTCGCCGGCACGAGCGGCGCGACCTCGACCACGTCGTCGTCCACGTACTCCTTGGGCGCCGGCTCCTCGTCGCCCGAGCGGCCGACGAAATGGATCGCGCCCGCGATCCCCGCGATGACGAGCAGCGCGAGCAGCGCCGCACGCCCTTTCCCGATGCCTGTGGATTCCTGCGCGGCCGCCAATGTTCCTCCTCGGGAGCGCACCGCTCCCGTCATGGAATGAAGCACAAGGGCACGGGCGGGCAAAGGGAGCCCCGGGGCACGCCCGGCACCTGTCCCCAAATGAGCCGCGGCGGCCGGTGAAGGCCGCCGCCGACCCGCCTTCGCGCCGAGGACGGCGCTTCGGCGAGGTGACCGCCCGGGGCGGTCAGTTCTTCGGGTGGACGGTGATCGAGTTCGCGTACCGCCGCCAACCCGGATTGCTCGGGTCGCGCTTCGCGGTGATCAGCGTCACGAGGAGCGTGCTGTCCACGCGCGCCTGGACGTCGAATGCGTCGACGTTCTGCGCGATGATCCGCGACGCCCCGCCCTCGAGGCTGCGCACGAGCTGGCTGCGATCGTTCACCGCGTACGTGATCCACCGCGACCACTCCGGCGTGATCGAGCCGGCGCTCGGGTTGAACTGGTACCCGACCACCTTGCGGAAACGCACGAGCTTGCTCGTGGCGATCGACATCTCGCGCGCCTGCATCCGGCTCCCACCCACTTCCCACGTCCCGTTGACGTCCGCCGCCGAGCCGACCGCCCGGCGGTTGACGATCACCGCCTTCGTGCGCGGCTTCGGCGCCGCCGGGTCGTCCGTGATCGTGAGGACCGGCTCCGGCTCCGTCGAGTCGAGGCCGTCCGTGTCCTGCGCGGTGAGCGAGCTCGCCTGCATCTCGCTGAAGATGCGCGTGAGCGCCTGCTTGTTGTACGACCCCAGGTCCACGTCCACCGTCACGGAGCGCGAGCTCTTGGTCACGCCCGAGAACGTGGAGTAGACGAAGAGCGCGCCAGCGATGAAGAGGCCCGTCGAGACCATCATCTCGATGAGCGTGAAACCGCGATTCCGCCGCATTCTGCTGCTCCTTCCCCGCCTGCCTAGTTGAGGGCGTCCGCCTCGTCCTGCTCCTGCGGCGTGCGCGCGCGCAGGGTCTTGAGGACGGTCCTTTGGTTCCGCCGGATCTCGATGCGCATGAGGTCGGTGCGCCCTTCGCGCGTCTCGATGCCGTCCACGATCGGCTCGATCGTGCCGTTGCCGTCGAGGTCGGCGTCGATGAAGACCTCCCAGACGCCCTTGTCCTCGACGCCCTCGAGCGTGAACGTGATCGGCCCGTTGTCCACGGCGCCGTCGGCGTCGTCGTCGCGCTGCTGGACCTCGGTCAGCGAGACCTGGCGCACGTCCTCGTCCGACCCGAAGAGGATGTCGTACTTGGCCGCCGTGGCCGCAGCCGCGCCCGGCGAGCCGAAGGGCATCCGCAGGATGCGCTCCATGATCGCCTGCCCGCGGCCGAAGGCGATGTCACGCTCCTTCAGCTCCTGCGTGCGCCGCGAGTTCGACAGCTCGACGAGGCCCAGCGCCGTCGTCGCGACCGCCATGATCGCGAAGGTCAGGACCACCTCGACGAGCGAGAATCCCGACTGGCATTTCCTCTTCATCGTCATTCCTTTGCTTGCCAGAGCCGCGCCGGGCCGCGGCGATCCGCTGACGAAACGTCCAAGCAAGCACTAGCACAGGGTCCACCCCGGGCAACCGCGACTTCGCGACGCCGGCAAGAAGAGGGACAGGGGAAGGGAGGGGGGCGCGGGGGCGGGAGGGGAACCGGGGCGGTGCGGGCCTAGCGGCGCGCCTTCCGTGCGGCCTTCTTGACGGCCCTCCCCTTCGCGGGGCCCGACGCCTTGGGCGGCGGCTTGGTCGGGGCCGGCGGCGGCTTCGGCGGGGGGAACCCCTCCATCACAAGCTTGGCCTCGGCGGCCCGGGCGGCGCCGGTCCCGCGGAAGGTCTCCGCAGCCCAGCGCAGGAGGTCCCCCCCGAACGTGCGGTCGCCGTACGTGCGCTCGGCGAAGTGGCAGCCGATCAGGTAGTACTCGTCCGGGGTGAGCAGCGCCTTGTCCCGGCGCAGACGCGCGAAGAGGCCGAAATCCTGCACGTGGAGCAGGGTTTCGAGCTGCTGGAGCCCGACGTGCTGCAAGCGCGCCTCGCGCAGGACGTCCTTCCTGCCGCGGATCACCTCCGCGACCGCGAGCTCGTAGAGAAGCTCGTGGGGCACGGGCGCGCCGTCGCGCAGGAGCGGGCGGATCAGGTTCACGATCTCGCCACCCTTGCGGTCCTTGCGGATCCTCCTCGCGCGCCGGAGGTTCGCGTCGCCGATCGCGTCGGCGTGGTCGTCGCGCAGGACGTGGAGGATCGCCTCGGCGCGCGGGTCGCCGGCCTCGAGCCACTGCGCCCCCGCGGCCGCGAGCGGCGCCACCTGTTCCGGTTTGAGACGGCTCGCGTGCGGGTTGAGGATGCGGGCAAGCACCCACGCGGTCGACGCGTCGGGCGCCTCGACCAGCGCCGCCGCGACCGGCGCGACGCTGGACCGCTGCTTCGACAGCGCGACCGCCGCGCGCTTCGTCAGTTCCGGGTTGTCGCTCCTGAGCGCCTCGATCAGCGCGGCGGCGCTGGTCCCCGTGTCGACCTGCCCGAGGGCGGTGACCGCGAACCGGCGCAGCGCCGGGTCGCTCCCCTTGAGGAGTGCGAGGAGCGGGGGGGCGTGGACGGCGGAGAGCTTCGCCGACTCAAGGACCGCCATCGCCGGAGCGACCACGTTGCCGAAGTCGGGATCGTCGAGGCAGCGGAAGAGGCCCTGCACCACCTCGTCCTCGAGCTTCGTCGCGGTCGCGACCTGCCCGAGCGTCTCGAGAGCGCGCTTGCGAAGGGACGCCGGATGGGCCGCCCCCGCGAACGCGAGGAGGTGCCGCTGCGCGCCGGCGCCATCGAGCCGGACGAGGATGTCGAGCGCCGTCTCGACGGAGTGCGGGAGCTGCCGCGGGTCCGCCGTGTCGAGGAACGCCTCGAGGCGCTTCCGCAACGCCTCGCGGTCGCGCGGCGGCGCCTCGGCGAGCTCGCCCGCGAGCCTCGTCCCCAAGGCCCGGACCGACTCCCCGAGGCCTCCCTCAAGCGCCCAAGCGATGAGATCGAGACCCATGGCGCCGCGCAGCCGCGCGGCGATCGTGAGAATGCGTCGGCGACCGGTCTCGCTCGACCGCTCGAGCCGCCCCTGAAGGTCCCTCAGCACGTTGGGCCCGAGGGCGGCGAGCACCTCGATCGCCTTCCGGCCCACGTCCCCCGGCTCGTCCAGGAGCCTCGCCACCTCGTCGAGGGCCGGCTCCGCGCCAAGGGCGGCAACCGTGTCCAATGCCGCGCCGCGGAGGCGCGCGTCGTCGGCCGACAGGAGCTTGGCCACGGCCTTGACGATCCCCTCCCCCTCGGGCTTCAGCGCGCCGAGCACCTTGGCTGCCGCCCATCGCAGCTCGGGATCCTGCGACTCCAGCAGGGGGAGGATGCGCTCGGCCGAGGGTTCGACCATAAACCGTTGATCCCAATAGACTTACGGAGCGAATCGCTCCCCCCCAGGCCCCCCACTGTCGACTCCCCTTGGTGTGCTCTGTGGCCGGGGGGGCGGAATGCTATCAGAACCCGCGTCGCCGCGAGCGAGCATTACCAAGATTTGTGGTCAGGAGAGACGGGAGGAACGCAACTTGCTTTCCGACAAGCAGTTACGTCCGAAGCAGCTCGGCATGGTCGGAACGGTAGCCGAATCGGATCTCGGCGTGCTCGGAGCGCAGTCTGCGACCCTCGCCCTCGACATCCTTCCCGAGGACGAGGCACGCGTGGATCAACTCGGCGATCCGCCCCATCTCCGGCTCCCCCATCCCGAAGCGCGTCATCTCCTGCACGCCGAGCCGGATGCCGCACGGCTTCATGGGGGTCTGCCCCTCGCGCCCGGGCAGCACGTTCATGTTGCAGATGATGCCGCTCGCGGCGAGCCGCCGGGCCGCGTCGCGTCCGCCCCCATGCGCGCTCACGTCCACCGCCACTTGGTGGCTCGCGGTGTAGCCGAGATCCGCGGCGTCCACCGGAAGGCCGCGCCGGTGCAGCTCCCCCGCAAGGGCGCGCGCGTTGCGCACGATCGCCTGCGCGTAGGCGGCGCCGAACTCGCGCATTTCGAGCGTGGCGGCGTGGAGCGAAGGGAGGCTGAACAGGTGATGGTTGCTGGTCACCCCGGGGAAGACCGCCCGGTCGATGGGCTTCCAGAACTCCTCGTCCTTCCCGCGCGCCGCGATGATCCCGCGCTGCGGGCCGAAATAGGTCTTATGCGTCGATGCGGTGAAGAGGTCCGCGCCTTCGCCGAGCGGATCCTGGAACGTCCCGCCGGCGATCAGGCCCAGCACGTGCGAGGCGTCGTAGAGGATGAGCGCGCCCGCCTCGGAGCACGCCTCCCGGATCTCGCTCACGGGCTCGGGGAAGAGGAAGAGCGAGCGGCCGAGGACGACGATCCGCGGGCGCTCGGCGCGGATCATCTCCCTCGCCCTCGGCGCGTCGAGGCGGTAGCCGTCGCGAAGGCGCGGGAGCTCGAGGATCCGCGCCGCGCGCTTGCCGAGCGCGCCGAAGCGGGCGTGGCTGATGTGCCCGCCGCCGTCGAGGCCGTGCGCGAGCGCCGTCGAGCCGTGAGGGACGAGCGCGCTGAACGCGGCCTCGTTGGCGAGCGTGCCGCTCGGGAGCCGCACGTCCACGCGGTCCGCCTTGAAGACCTCGGCGACGAGACGCCGCGTGCGGTCCTCGATCTCGTCGATGAACCGCGTGCCCTCGTAGTAGCGCTTGCCCGGGTGCCCCTCCGCGTACCGGTGGTGGAAGTCGGAGTCGAGCAGGCGGCGCGCGGCGGGCGAGAGCACGTTCTCGCTCGCGATGAGGTTGATGGTGCCCTGCCGCCAGGCGTCGCTCTTCCGGCAGAGACGCTCGATGTCGCGGAGATCGTCGAGGCCGCTGCTCACATCCGGTTCTCGACGGCGGCGACGCCCTGCTCCGAGAGCCGGTAGCCGCCTCCCTGCCGTGCGGTCTCGAGGAACCCGCGCCGCGTGAGGGTCCCGAGCGTGCGGTTGAAATTGCGCGTATCGACACCGGCCCGGATGCAGCAGCGGATCAGGTCGCCGATCTGGAGCGTGGAGTGCCCCTCGCGCTGCTGGAGGTAGTAGGCGAAAAGGAGCGCCGCATCGCTCTGCCGGTCGAGGTCCAGCGGGCGGAAGCCCTGATAGAAGCGGAGCAGCTCGTCGGACGCGTCCCCATTGGCGGAGCGCGGCGGCGCAGGCAGGGGGCCGCCGTTCGGCGCAGCCGGCGGCGCGGGCGCCAGCTCGACCTGCGGCGCGGGATCGGCCGGCGCGGGGGTCGCGGGCGCGGCGCCCGGCGGCGCCAAGGCGAGGGCCGTGTCGGCGGGGGGCTCGGGGAGCGCCGCGGGCGCGTCGGGATCCCCGAGCGCGCTCGGATCGACCCGCCCGAGACAGGAGGCGAGGAGTTTCAACTGGCGCAGGATGAACGACTCGGAGCCCGAGAGCTCGAGATCGATGTCGCCTGCGTGGAAGCGTACTCTGGACATTCGGGAGGAACGGAAAGGGGGTTCCTTCGTGGTCGGCACGGCCCGCCTTCCCGTAGCCGGCTAACTTAAGGGATGGTGTCCGCGGTGCAAGGAAATCCCGCTACACTACGGGAGGAGATCCGAGAGTGACGCTTCGCGGTGGCTTACGCGTGGCTCCTTTGCTGCTTCTTCTCGCGGCATGCGGAGGCGGAGGGGGAGGCGGGGGGGGCGGAGGGGGACCGACCGTATCCTTCGCGCTCGACGTCCTTCCTCTCTTCATGCAGGACTGCACCCTCTGCCACGGCGGCGCGGGAGGGCTGAGCCTCGCCTCGTACGCAGGCGTGATCGCGGGCGGGAACTCCGGCGCCGCGGTCCTGCCCGGCGACCCCGACGGCAGCTTCCTCGTGAAGCGCGTCGAGGGAACGGTCCTGCCGCAGATGCCGCTCGGAGGCTCGCCACTCACCGCGCCCGAGATCGGCCGCATCCGGCAGTGGATCCTCGAGGGTGCGCTGAACAACTAGGGTCTGTCCGAGGAGTCGCCGTCAGGACCGAGACCGAGCGAGGACAAGCGCCGACGAAGCTGTACGGACGGAGAAGTACTGCGAGGAGGCGCGACGCAGTACGGCGCAGCCACAGCCGGCCGAATCCAGGCGACTTTTCGGGCAGACCCTAGGAGGCGCACGCTCCAGCCTGCCTCCAGCCCTCGCCTCCCGACTCCAGCCTGCCGTGCTACCCTGCGCGAACCATGTGGCGCATCGTCAAGTGGCTCTTCGTCCTCGTCGTCGTGCTCTTCCTCCTCGCGTTCCTCGGCGGGCCGTTCCTCCTGAGCTCGGAGCGCGGCCGCAAGGAGATCGAGGCGTCGCTCACGCGCGCTCTCGCACGCTCGGTGAGCATCGGGAAGCTCGACGTCGGGATGTTCTACGCCTCGATCGACCTCAAGCAGCTCGCGATCGCGAACCCCGAGGGGTACCCCAAGGCCGACCTCTTCAGGGCGGGCGGGCTGAAGCTCGACGTGCCCTTCTGGGAGGCGGTGAAGGGGCACTTCCAGGGAACGCTCAAGGGCGAGGGCCTCGAGGTGCTCTTCCAGCGGAAGGGCGGCGGGACCAACCTCGACGGCATCGGCGGCACGAAGAACGGGGGGGCGGGGGGGCCGAAGGAGTCGCCCAGGCCCTCGGAGCCGAAGGCGCCCGGGAAGAAGCCGGGCGGGACGGAGCAGGGTCCGGATCTCGACCTCGCGCTCGAACTCACGAACTCGAAGATCACGATCGAGGACCTCGACAAGGGCGAGACGCTCGTGCTTGACGGCGTGGGGTTCTGGATGCAGCTCACGAACCGCGCGGACCAGAGGAACACCGGCATCAAGATCCGGGTGAACTCGATCGACCGCGGCGGCATCCACGTCCGGGATCTCCTCCTCGACGCGAAGGAGTCGGGCGGCTGGCTCGACCTCGAGAAGATCGAGGCGCACCTCGCCGGGCAGGGGCAGCTCAAGGGCAACGGGCGGCTGCAGCTGAAGGACGGGGACGCTTGGCAGGTGAAGCTCGACGCCGTCGGCGTGAAGCTGACGGACGACCTGATGCCGATCGTCGGGTCGCTCTACCCGCTCGCGGCGAAGGCCGAGGGGCAGGCGGACGGCCAGCTCGACGCCGCCTTCGACGTGCGGGGGAACGGCCTCACGTGGGCGGCGATCAAGCCGACCCTCCTCGGCAAGGGGCAGGTCACGCTCACGGGGCTCAACCTGCCCTCGGGCTCGGTCGTCGCGAAGCTCGCGGAGTTCGCCGGCCGCCCGGCCGGCGCCATGCAGATCAACGACGCCGGGGCGGAGTTCGGCGTCTCGCAGGGATGGCTCCAGTTCAACCGGCTCTCGGCGAAGACCCACGAGGCGCGCTACGACCTCGCCGGCCGCGTGTCCCTCGAGGGCCAGCTCGACCTCACGATGGACCTGATGCCGCTCGTGAAGACGTTCGGCGGCGGGAACGCGTACAAGGAGGTCAGCAAGCGCGTGGACAAGATCCCGGTCGGGATCAAGGGCACGTCCGCCGCGCCGAAGTTCGCGCTGCCGAAGGCGGAGGAGCTGCTCAAGGGCGTCGTCGAGAAGACCGCCGAGGAGAAGCTCGGCGGGCTCCTCGAGGACCTGAAGAAGAAGGTGAAGTAGCCGGGCGCGGCCCCCGCTGCCCCCCTACTTCACCTTCGGCGGCTGCTCGGCCGCGCCGTCCGCCTTGCCGATCACGCCGTCGCGGTCGCGGTCGAGCCGCTCGAAGTCGGCCGCCGGACCGGTGAACTCCTCGCGGGTGATCCGCCCGTCGCCGTCGAGGTCGTAGCGCTCGAAGAGGCCGTACTCCTGCTCGTTGCGGATCCGGTCCATCGAGTCCGTGATCTCGACGTCGGAGAGGATGCCGTTCTGGTCGGCGTCGATCTCCGAGAAGCGCCGCTCGTGCGGGAACTCCTCCTTCGTCACCTGCCCGTCGCGGTTCGCGTCGTACTTCTCGAGGAAGTGGGCCGAGTCCTTGCCGCTGCGGAGGTCGGGCTCCTTGCCGCGCCGCCCCGGCCCCTTCGGCGTGAGCTCCTCGCGCGTGATCGCGCCGTCCTGGTTCGCGTCGAGGCGCTGGAACGACTCCGGCCGCCCCTTCCACTCCGCGGCGGTGATGCGGCCGTCCTGGTCGGCGTCGAACCGCCGGAACGCGGCATCCGCGGTCTTGTCCATCCAGCGGCCGTCGCCGCCGCCGAGCGCCTGCTTCACCTCGGCCTCGGTGATCCTCCCGTCGCGGTCGGCGTCGATGCGGTCGAACCGCTCCGGCGGGCCCTGCCACTCGGCCTTGTCGATCGCACCGTCCTGGTTCGCATCCATCTGCTTGAGCTTGCGCGCGAGCATCCCGCCGTCGCGCGCGGGGACGCGTTCGGTGAGCACGACCGTGATCTCGAGCAGATCGACCGCGCCGTCGCCGTTCCGGTCCGCCTTCGCGAGATCGATCCTGCCTTTCGCCGGGATCTCGTCGCCGACGAGGCGGCCGTCCCCGTCGCGGTCGAACCGCTCGAGGATTCCCGCGGCCATCTCGCGGACCCGCGGCGCGTCGGGGGCATTCGGGGGGGGCATGGGGGGACCGCCCTCCGGCGGCGCGTCCTCCGGACGCGGCCTGTCGGTCGCGGGCTTCCGCCCGCCGAAGAACATCGTCAGCTCGTCGAGGTCCGCGAACTGGTCCCCGTTCTGGTCCGCGTCCATGAGGGTGCGGCTGGAGATCGACCACTCCGACATCCCGATCTTCCCGTCGCCGTCCTTGTCGTTCTCGCGCAGGAACCGCTCGGCCTCCGCCCCCGGCCGCTCGCGCTTGGCGCCGGCATCCTTCTTCATCCGGCGCGGCTTCGGCAACTCTTCCGCCGTGAGGTACCCGTCCGCGTCCCGGTCGAGGAGGTCGAAGACCTCGCGATCCGCGCCGAACTCGGCGGCGCTCAGGCGCCCGTCGCCGTCGGCGTCGCGCTCCAGGAGGGCGGAGGCCCGCTTGTCGTCGTCACCCGCGACAACCGCGGGGCAGAGAAGGAGGAGGGGCAGGATGTGTCTCATGGCTTTCTTGAAACCCCCACGGGGCCACGGGGTTTCGGACCCCCCTCCTTCTCCTCCAGCCTCTTACCGTATTGCTTCGGGATCAACCAGACGCCGCGTCGGCCGGGTGAGCCATTCCGCGACGAAATCCGGGTGCGGGTGGGACTCCTTCGCCTCGTCGTAGGGATAGCGGCTCATCGCGTGGAACGGGAGCGGGGTCACGGTCTCGCGGATCGCCTGGTTCATGTCGGCGTCCTTCACCCACCCCTCGGTCGTGAAGCAGTAGTCGCGCGTCCACCCCTCGGGCAGCGGCGGCAGCGCGGCAGCGTCGAACGCGAGGTCGACCACGTCGCCGCTCGCGAGGATCGGGTACCTGTCGTCGATCTCCGCGAGCAGCGCGCGCACATCGCCGTACTTCGTGACGAAGCCCATGGGCATCTGGTCGTAGGGCACGAAAGAGAGAAGGTCGTCGTGGCTGTATCGCCACGGCTGCTCGCCGCCCGGATCGTCGATCCGCCTGCCGACGCCCCGGTAGCGGTGGTCCGCGCGCAGGAGCTGGAGCTCGGTCAGCCGCATCTCGACATCCCGCCCCGCGGTCACCGAGAAGGCGTCCCAGTGGATTCGCTGCGTGCTGCGGATGCGCACGCGCCCGTCGGCGCCGAGCTTGCCCGTGAGATCGACGAGGACGGACTTCCCCTTGCCGGCCGGGAATCCCGGGTCGGCCTCGGCGACGCGCCACCCGCCGCTCCCGTCCGGGACCTCGATCACCGGCGGCTGGAAGTGCACGGTCTTCGATTGGCTCGCGGCGATCGAGGCGGACGCGGTCGGGAACTCGACCCAGCCGTCCATCACGAGGAGGACCGTCCCCCCCGCGCCCCCCCCGATCGGGAAGAGGTCGAGCGTGATCGCCCACTCGCGCGCGAGCCCCGTGTACTGCCCGTCAAGGGGTTCGAACGCCTTCCAGTGGCGCCCGTCCCTGAGGCGCACGAGGTCGAGGATGTCCTTGCCGCTCTGGTCCACGGCGGCGAGCGGCGGCCGCAGGTCGTCGAGGCAACGGACCCGGAACTCCGGGAAGCTCATGACCCGGAACCCCTCGTTGAGCACCGCGCGCGCGCCCCGGGGCCGGTCGATCGCACGCAGCTTGACCTGATCGACGTAGAAGAGCTCGCGGAACTCCTCGGCGAGGTCGAGGCGAAGGACGCCGTCGTTCGGCTTGAGCATGTCGCCGGGCACGAGGATCGTCTCGTTCGAACGGGCCGGGAGGTACTGGCCGGTCGCAACGGGCAACCCGAGCGGCGTGCCCGAGTGGCAGTCGGCGACGAAGCGCCACCGCTCGCCGTCGAACGCGTAGAGGAACGGGCAGGAGCCGACCTCGCCCTCCCGCTCCTCGACTTCGAAGCACGACGCGACAAGCGGACAGACGACCCCCTGCTCCACGCCGTCGGTCCAGCGGAGCATCAGCGCGTCGATGGTCGCGCGCGGGCCGAGGCCGAAGCTCAAGAGGCCGTCGCGGCAGGTCTCCCCGATCCGCAGGTCCCCGGCGAAGAGGCGCACGCTCGTGCCGATCCCGAACTCGTTCGTCCGGAGCCCGCGAGGCTGGACGTCGATCCAGCCGAAGGGGCGCGCGGGGACCGAAAGGAAGAGGTCGAAGGCGCGGTCGGTGAGCACGAGCAGGTCGCGGCTCCCGTCGCGGTTGAAGTCGGAGTCGACCGCGCGGACCAATGCGCCCTCGATCGCGAGGCCCTCCTGCGGCGCCGTGTCGACGACCCCGTCCGAGTCGAGGTCCAAGAGCGCCATGTGCTCCGCCACGCGAGCAAACGCGCGGCCCTTCCACTTCCAGACCGTGCCGCCGACGCGGACCTCCTCGAGGAGGTCGTTGTCCACGTCGCGCGCCTCGAGCCCCTGGCCTGCCGGCAGGTCGCGCGCCTTGAACCGGAGCTCGCGGAGGTTCTCGAACCACGCGTTGCCGGCCGCGCCCGTGACCAGGAGGTCCACGTCATGGTCGTCCTCGACGTCGAGGATCAGCGCGTCGTCGGCGGACGGAGCGAGGAGACCGAGCCTCTCGGCCGCCTCGACGAGGCGCACGAAGCGCGGCGGCGGCTTCGAGGGGTCGTCCCCCTCCTTGCGCGGCGGGACCTCGATCGACGCGAGGTAGAGCCGGTTCCTCGCGCCCCCGGCGAAGACATCGAGATCGCCGTCGTGGTCGAGGTCCCAGAGCGCAATGCACGTCGCGGGCTCGCCCGCGCGCGTGTCGAACCCCTCTTCCGGCGTCCGCGCCTCCACGAACTTCCAGTCGCCGGGGCCGTCCTCCGGCGTCCGGTTGAGGAAGAGCCTCAGGCCCCCGGGCCCCCCCAGCACGAGGTCCGCGCGGCCGTCGTTGTCGAGGTCGCCCGCAGCGGCCGCCGCGAGGACGAAGTCCTCGGGCAGCCCCGCCGCCTTCGTGAGGTCGTCGAAAGTCGCGTTGCGCCGGTTGCGGAGGAGCCGCACGCCCCTCTCCGCGTTCACGACGAGATCCCGGGCGCAGTCGCCGTCGAGGTCCGGCGCGATCACGAAGCGCGGCTGGCCGGGCGCGGGGAGCCCGACCCGGTCGCTCACGCGCTCCCAAATAAGCCGCTCGGGCGTCGCCGCCGCGGGCTCCGGCGTGCCGAGCGGGACGAGCTCCGTGTAGCGACCGCGCTCGAGCGCGCCGGGCGTCGCCTTCGGGCGCTCGGGATACTCGGCGGCGATGCGGTCGCGAAGCGCCGCGGCCGCCGGCGGATCGACCACCGCGCACGCGCGCTCGAGCTTGTTCAGCGCGACGTAGAAGAGCGTCCGCGGGACGTAGTCCTTGCCGAGCGCCTCGATGCGGGTGTACGCGGCCCGCGCCCCCGCGTAGTCGCGCCTCTCGGCGAGGAGGTTCCCGTAGAGGAGCAGCGTCGACGGGTCGGGCGGCTCGCGGCGGGTGAGCGGCTCGAGAAGCTGCGCCGCGCGCGCGAGCAGCTCGGCGCCATCCTGCGACTCCGGCGCGAGCTTCGCGAACGTCCGCGCGAGGTTGTAGTCGACCGCGTCGTTCCCGGGGTCGAGCAGCCGCGCGCGCTCGAGGTGCTCGAGGGAGGAACGGAGGAGACGGCGGTAGTCCCGCTCGGTCAGGGCGCGGTCCTGGTCCTGGACCCGGTAGTTGATCTCCTGGAGGTCGACGAGCGCCATGTCGAGGTGGAACGCGGCGCTCCCCTCGAAGCGCGCGGCGAGGGTCTCGAGCTCGATCCGCGCGCGACGGTAGTCGGCGCTCGTCTCGTTCAGGTAGTAGGCTTCGGCGCGGGCAAAGGCCCGGGCGGCGTCGTCGCCCTCGCCCCCCCGCGGACGGAGCATCCACCACAGCGCCGCCGCCGCGAGGACGACGGTCGCGCAGGCCAGGATCCGCCGCATCGGCCGCGATTGTAAGGCTCGTCCGCAGGGCCGACCCGGGGGTGGAGGGGGAATTGCCCCAGCGAAAGGGGGAGAAATCCCCGCGGCGAGAAAAAAGGAGGGGGCCTCGGGGGCCGCCCTTCCGGGCAGGTTCGGCCTGAGCTAGGCCTCGTCCGGGTCGTCGAGCAGGTACATCCCGAGCCACTCGGGGGTGGGCGGGATGATCTTGCCTGACTTCGTGCGCTCGAAGCCGACGCCGCGCTGCGCGTCAAGCAGATCCGCGAGCAGGTCCCTCTGCTCCTCCTCGCGGTTCGCGAGGATCTGAAGGAACGTGCGCAGGTAGCGGTTCTCGGCCGCGGGAGCGAGCTTTCGGTAGTACTCCGCCGCCTCGGCCTTCATCTGCACCGCGGTCAGGAGAGCACGGTAGTAGCCCATCTCGCCCCGGATCTCGATGTGGGTCGGGAGCGACGGCCGGCGCACGGGCACGACCGGTACGACGGGCGGCGTCTCGAGGTCGTTCCGGTGGCGGCGCAGGATGCGGCCGTGGTCGCGATCCTCAAGCGCCATGCGATGGAGGAAGTTCTTGACCCAGGGCGCCTCGACCCGCCGGCTCACGTACTCGAGCCAGCGCTCCATCCGCTCTTCCTCGGAGATCGCCCGGTCGATGGCGGTCGCGAGATCGACGTGGTCCGAGACCTGGTGGCGCGCTGCGCGCAGGGCGCCGCGGCGGGCCCTGCCCCGCGCGACAGGCGGGAGGCCGCGCGTCGTGGGCGTCGTGGGCCTCGCGGCCACGTCGCGGAACGGCGAGGGCCTAGTGCGGTCCTGCCCGCGATCGCGGATGACCTTCAGGGGTCCCATTCGTCCGAGGCTCATTTCGTCTCCAATACGGAAGCGGTGCGAAAGCTTGACATCACGAGGGGCGTGCCAATCGACCGAACAATCGTTCGCTAACCACGCCCGATCAGGCAGCGCACGCGGTGCTCGATGGTGTCGGGTCGAGGGTCCGCCGCCCGGACCACCCCTTGGCCGTCCAAGAGGTAGACCGCAGCAGGATAAGGGCCCGTGGCGGAAAGAAAAGCCACTTTTCTACTTTCGGCTGAAAACCGCTCCTGGAGCCTGTTCCGGCGCTCCATGGGGAGTTTTTTCCCGCACTCGACGATGACGACCCCCACCCGGTCGGGGATCTCGATGGGCCCGGGGAAGGGCTTCCCGATCAGTGTCCAGCGGGCCGCCTTTTCCTCCTGCCCGGCGAGCCTAGCGGCCTCGATCGCCCGGCCTACCTCCCCCGCCTCCTCAAGGAGGTCCGGGTCCGGCCCGCCTAGGCGCAGCGCGGCGGCAAAGTCCCCAAGCGCGCGGCAGGATTCCACGAGCGCGACCGTCGCGGCGGACTGCGAGGCGCCCCCCGGCGCTGCCTCGAGGTAGCCCTCGAGATCCGTCCTTGCGGCGGCGAATTGCCCTTCCCGGAAGTAGGTCACGCCGCGGAGGTAGAGCACGTCCGCCCGGCGGCGCCCGTCGGGGAATCCGCGGACGTGTCGGGTGCAAGCCTCGATGACCCGGAGCCGCCGGGCGCGCTCCTTGGAGTGCCACTCTGTGATCGACTCCGCGTACTCCAACCTCGCGCGCTCGTGACGCTCGGTCCCGGCGGTCGCGCGCAGGCCGGCCGGGGGCTCAGGCGAGGGGGTCTCGGCGGCGAAGGCGCGCGCAATGTCCTGGTACGAGGCCTCCTCGTCGGCCGCGAGGAGGAGGAGGAGGAGGCAGAGTGTCCTCACCGGGCCCCGTCCGCGCCGGCGTGCGACTCGCGTCTCGCGGGATCGGGCCGTGCGCGTTTCGCGTTCGCTCTCGCCGGGGGAACGAGCCCGGCTCCGCGCCCCGTCACTTGCTCCACTCCACCCAGTCCCTCTCAAGTTCCCTGATGTCGATGTTGCGGTTGAAGAAGACCTCTTCCACCGCCGCGTTGAGCGCGCTCTCCTCGTCGCTGAGCTGCGGTCCCGCGACCGTTCGTCGCTCGGGCGGCGGCGCGGAGCCCGGCGGCGAGCCGTCGCCGCCCGCCGGCGCAGGGCCTCCTCCAGCGCCCGCTTCGGGGTTCTCGCCGGGGAAGGGCTGCTCAAGACCGGGCGGCGCGGGCAGATCACGTGTCTTCACGGTCGGGGCGCCTTCGCCCGCCGTGCCCGGAACCGTCGGCGGCGCACCGCCCTCCGGGGCGCCGGCGCCCTCGGGGGGCGGCGCGGCGGGGGGGTCGCCGGGGGCGGGGTCGCCGGGCGGCGCGGCGGGGCCGCCGGGGGCGGGGCCGCCGGGCGCCGGCCCCCCGGGCGGCGCCGGATCTCCCGGCTGGGGCTCGGGAGGCGGCCCGGGCGGCGGGGCCGGCGGCTCGTTGAGCCCCTCGATGGCGTTCTCCTTCACCATCTTCACGTTGCGCTTGATCGCCTCGAAGTAGCGGTCGAGCAGCCCCCAGTACTTCTTGTACTTGACGATCTTCCGCCTCTCGACCTCGCGCAGGAAGTAGATGAAGGACCAGCCCTGCGCGTAGCAGAGGCCGGGGTTCGAGTAGTACTCGCCCTGCGTGTACTTCAAGAACTTCTCGAGCGGGACGTAGGTCTTCTGTCCGAGCGCGTTCGCGATGATTCCCGTGCGCCACCGGAAGGGCTTGGCGATGAACTTGCCGCCGACGCAGTCGTGGCCCGCGAAGTAGTCGCCGTGCCCCTCGTTGAACCAGCTGTGCGGCGCGACATCGCCCACCGCGTAGTGGATGTACTGGTGGAAGGCCTCGTGGTAGAGGACGCGCAGCGAGTCCTTCTTGTTGCTCTTGTCCTGGAAGAACACGAGCTCCTCGTCGCGGCGATCCCAGTAGCCCGCCGACCCCCCCGGCCCCCCGTACCTGTGGTACTCCTCGAGGTCCTTGCAGACGCGGACGACCGAGATCGCCTTCACCTCCTTCGAGGCCGGGAAGAGCTTCTCGTAGATGTTGGTGCGGATCTGCTCGATGTGGACCGCGATCTTCTTGAGGAGCGGGCGCTTGACCTCCTTGTTGTAGACGATCAGGTAGTTCTTCGTGTCGAGCGCGTCCCATTCCTTGAGGCCCGCGAGCTTCCTCTTGCGCGCCTCGCGCCACGCCGCGGGCTTCTCCTCGCTGTTGACGAAGATGTCGGAGTCGGTCGGGCCCCCGCCCTCCTCGTCCACGTCCTCCTCGTCCGGTTCGAGGATCTTGAACCGCCGGATCGAGTGCTTGAAGGCGGACAACATGTTCTCTTCGTCCGCGACCGCGCACTCGTAGACGACCCCGTAGACGGAGTCGCTCGCCTCGATGGTCTTGACCTCGGCCGCAATGATGAGCTTCTGCTGCTCCTGCACGTAGCGCAACTTCGGGTCGCCTTGCACCTTCTCGCGGTAGACGCGGACTTGCGCCTTGAGCGTCTTGGCGGAGATGCTGAAGTCCTGGTCTTCCTCGATGATCTCGTGTCCGCCCCAGAGGAGCCGCTCGGCGTACTCCCAGACGTTCTTCTCCTGGAAGCGCATCATCGACTCGTAGCCGGGGACCCCCCTCTCCACTGCTTCGCGCGGCGTGACGGGCGCCTGCTCCTTGGGCTGGAGGAACCGGAGGACGAAGAGACCGGGGGTGATGCCGCCGCGCTTCGCGCGCCCGCTCCACTTGCCGACCAGCGCGACCTCCTGGAACTTGGTCGGCACCTGGTCCCACTTGTCCGGGAGCTGGATCTGGAAGCCGTTGCTCTCGTCCTTGTGGCGCGGGCCTAGCGTGATGGGAGCGGCCTCGCTTCCGACAGCGAGCGCGAGCAGGAGGAGAAGTCGCAGACCGGTCCGAACCATGGTCCCCCCATGGGATCTCGGGGGACGCCCCTCAGGGGCGGTCGCGGGGTGCCCCCGGCCTTCCCAAAGGCTACGCCCTGCGAGCCGGAAAGGGAGCCCCTGCGGGCCGATTTTTACGCCCGCTTGTGCCCCGCGCCCCCGGATTGGGCATAATCGGGGTCCATGGCGACCGGTGCGGCTCCGCTCCACGAACCGGACGGCGCGGGCGGGCGCAGGCTGACCGCGGAGGAACGCAGGTCCCTGATCGAGGAGCTGCGCGCGGCCGGCGGCGCGCTGACGCAGCGGATGTTCCAGACGATCGTGTCGGAGCGTGGCCTCAAGCTCGGCCGGGACGACCTGAACGCCATCGCGGAGGAGGTGGGGCTGCGACTCTCGGCCGACGCGCTCGGGGGCATGACCGACCAGGGCGGCCGATGGCTCACGCCCGAGGAGCTCAAGCGGTTCGCGGAGTGCATCTCCGGCGACTCGGAGCGCGACCAGCGCTGCCTCCGCGCGCTCATGGCAACCGTGAGCGAGGTCCTCGGCGCCACCGATCTCGATGAGCTGCTCCGGCGTCTCGTCGACCACACGGTCCGGACGACGGGCACGGAGCGTGGGCTCCTGCTCCTGCTGCAGGACGGTGGCGATCTCGCGGTCCGGACGGCGCGCGAGCAGGGCCGCGATCTCGGACCGAACCCGCCGCTCTCCTGGTCGATCCCGAAGAAGGTGCTCCACGAGAACCAGCCGATCATGGCGCGCGTGAGCGGCGACAACGAGGTCCTGGATCTCACCCACTCGGTCGCCACGATGCGGCTGCGGCAGGTGATGTGCGCCCCGGTGAGCGCGCGCGGCCGCACGCTCGGCGTCGTCTACGTCGACTCGACGATCGGCGGCCCGGCGTTCACGCACGCGGACCTGTGGCTCTTCTACGCGCAGGCGGGCCTCATGGGGATGGCGATCGAGAACAATCGCCTCTTCCACGAGACGCTCCAGGCGCGCGAGATGAGCCACCAGCTGCGCGTCGCTCGCGAGATCCAGAAGCGGCTGCTGCCCGCCGGGCCCGCGCACTTCGGGCCGGCCGAACTCGCCGGCGTGTCCGAGCCCTCGAGCCGCGTAGGGGGTGACTACTTCGACTACTTCCCCGTCGAGTCCGGGCGCGTCGGGCTCTGCGTCGGCGACGTCTCCGGCCACGGCATCGGCCCGGCGCTCGTCATGTCGAACGTGCGGGCGCACCTGCGCGGGCTCCTCCAGACGCGCCGTTCGCTGCAGGGGCTCTACGGCCTCCTCAACCGCGCGCTCTGCAACGAGTTGACCGAGGGGATGTTCGTCTCCCTCTTCGTCGCGGTCCTCGACCCGTCGAAGATGGTGCTCGAGTTCCAGAACGCGGGCCACACCGCGCCGATCATCTACCGGCCCTCGGACGACTCCTTCCGCGTCATCGCCCCGACGGCCCCGGCGCTCGGCCTGATCGACGACCTCTCGGCCGGGCCCTGCCCCGCGGTGACCGTGAAGAGCGCGGACGTGCTCGTCTGCTACACGGACGGCGTCACCGAGCGCCACAGTCCCTCCGGCGAGCTGTACGGGGAGGAGCGCATCCGGACCGTCGTGCGCCGCGCCGTGAAGAAGGGGGGCACGCCTGCCGAGGTCGTCTCCGCGATCCAGCAGGACTGCGAGGAGCACGCCCGCGACCTCCCGCCGCGCGACGACGTGACCCTCGTGGTCGCGAGATTCTGAGCGCGACAGGGCGCGTACCCGCGGCCAGAATGTGGCCGCATGCACGAGATCGGCCTCATCCTCACGCTCTCGGCCGGCCTCGCGGCGGCGCTGCTCTTCGGATTCGTGACCGAGCGGCTGCGCCTCTCGCCGATCCTCGGCTACCTGCTCGCGGGGATCGCTGTCGGGCCGCGGACGCCCGGCTTCGTCGCCGACGCCGCGATCACCACGCAGCTGGCGGAGGTGGGCGTCGTCCTCCTGATGTTCGGCGTCGGGCTGCACTTCCGCCTGAGGGATCTCGTGGCGGTGCGGCGGATCGCGGTGCCGGGCGCCGTCGGCCAGAGCGTCGTGGCCACGCTGCTCGCCGCGGTCGTCGCGCAGTGGTTCGGGTGGGGCCTCGGGGCGGGTCTCGCGCTCGGCATCGGGCTCGCGGTCGCGAGCACGGTCGTGCTCATGCGCGTGCTCGCGGACAGCGGACTTCTCGACTCCGTTCACGGCCACGTCGCGGTCGGCTGGCTTGTCGTCGAGGACATCTTCACGGTGGTCGTCCTCGTCCTCCTGCCCGCGTCCGCGGCGGCGTTCGGAGGAGGCGGCGGGAGCGTCGGGGAGCTGGCCGCGGCGCTCGGCCTCGCGGTCCTCAAGGTCGGCCTGCTCGCGACCGTGATGCTGCTGGCTGGCGCCCGCGTGATCCCGCGCATGCTCGTGGCGGTCGCGCGCACCCGGTCGCGGGAGCTCTTCACGCTCGCGATCCTCGCCGTGGCGCTGGCGATCGCGACGGGCTCCGCGCTCGTCTTCGGCGTGTCGATGGCGCTCGGCGCCTTCCTCGCGGGGATGGTCGTCGGCCAATCGAAGGTCAGCCACCAGGCCGCCGCGGACGCCCTCCCGATGCGCGACGCGTTCGCCGTGCTCTTCTTCGTCTCCGTGGGGATGCTCTTCGACCCGGGATTCCTCCTCGAGGAGCCTGGGCTCGTGGCGGCGACGCTCGGGATCGTCCTCCTCGCGAAGCCCCTCGTCGCGCTCGTCATCGTGGAGGTCCTGGGCTACTCGGTCCGGACCGGACTCGTCGTCGCGGTCGGGCTCGCCCAGATCGGCGAGTTCTCCTTCATCGTCGCGCAGCTCGCGAGGGAGCTCGGCGTCCTCCCCGCCGAGGGACACACGGTCCTCGTCGCCGCCGCGCTGATCTCGATCGCGTTGAACCCGGCGCTCTTCCGCGCCATCGCGCCGATCGAGGCGTGGCTCGCGAGGCGGCCGCGCCTCCGCGCCTTCCTCAACCGGCGCTCGGAGGCGCGCGCCGCGGCCGCGAGCGCAGGTGCCGCGGCCGCGATCGCGCGGGGCGAGGCGCCGGTGCACGCGGTCGTCGTCGGCTACGGGCCCGTCGGGCGCACGGTGACGCGCATCCTCGAGGACTTCGACCTGCGGCCGGCCGTCATCGACCTCAACGTGGACACCGTGATCCGGCTCTCCGCCGAGGGCCGTCTCGCGATCTACGGCGACGCGGGCCGGCAGGAGGTCCTCAAGGCGGCGGGAGTCGAGCGCGCGGCCCACGTGATCCTGACGATGCCCGGCACCGAGGCGAGCATCCCGGTGATCCTCGCGGCGCGCGAGCTCAACCCGAAGGCGCGGGTGTTCGTGAGGGCCCACTACCTCGCCGAACGGCCGATCCTCGAAGAGGTCGGCGCGACCGCGATCTGCTACGAGGAGGCCGAGGCGGCCGTGGCGCTCGCGGCCCTCCTGCTACGCGAGGTCGGCGCCGACGATCGACGCATCGAGGACGAGGCCCGTCGCATCCGGTCCGAGCTCGCTCTCCGGACCCCCAACGGGCCCCTCGGCCCGGTCTCGGCTCCGCCTACGTGACGCCCGCGGGCTCCCGGTGAACGGCGCGGCGAACGCGTCGGCGCGCGCGACCCGGCATGGGCCGCGGCCGGGCGGGCGCCGTCGCGTCGCCCGGATCGTCCCCCCGCGCCCCCGGCGGCCCGGGGTCGAGCCAGTAGTCGATCCCGAGGAAGACCGCCCGCGAGTAGCGGAACACGAGGAGCGACAGGATCACGTGGCCGAGGATCACGGCCGCATAGATGGCCGGCGTGGGCTCGAAGAGCACCACGAACGGGACGCAGAGGAGCACGGACAAGCCGAACGACGCGAACATGTGCACCTCGGACCCGCCGACCCAGTAGCCCTCCTCGCGCTCGAAGCGCCGGCGGCAGCTCGTGCACGACTCGGCGCGGCGGAAGTAGCGTCGGTAGATCCGGCCCCGGCCACACGCCGGGCAGGAGAGCCGGAGGACCCGGAGGAAGAGCTGCCGCAGGGACGGCACGTCCATGAGCAGCGTAGCACGTACGGGAGCCGCGCGACGGGCCGCGGCGGGGGCGGCCCCCGAAGCCCCCTCTCTTCCTGCTCAGCCGAGCCGCGATACCTCGGCGGGCATCTCGGGCAGCTCGGCCAGCACGGCATCGACGATGGCGTCCTGACGGACGCCTTCCGCCTCCCCCTCGAAGTTGAGGATGAGCCGGTGCCGGAGCGCGGGCCTCGCGACGGCGCGCAGGTCCTCGAAGGCGACGTGGACGCGGCCCCGCAGGAGGGCCTCGACCTTCGCGGCGAGGACGATCGCTTGCGCGCCGCGGACGCCGGCGCCGTAGCGAAGATGCTTCCTAGCCGCCGCGGACGCCTCGGGGCTCTCCGGCTGCGTCGCACGGACGAGTCGCGCTGCGAACCGGACGACCGGCTCGGCGACGGGCACGCGCCGGACGAGGTCGAGGAGCGCGAGGAGGCGCGGACCGTCGAGCACCGCGCGCGGCTCGGCCGGCGCGGCGCCGGTCGTGGCCTCCACGATGCGGACAAGGGTCGCTTCGTCCGGGCTCGGCACGAGGATCTTGAAGAGGAAGCGGTCGAGCTGCGCCTCGGGGAGCGGGTAGGTGCCCTCCATCTCGATCGGGTTCTCGGTCGCGAGCACGAAGAAGGGCGGCTCGATCGGGTGCCGGGCGCCTGCGACCGTGACCCCGTACTCCTGCATCGCCTCAAGGAGCGCGCTCTGCGTCTTCGGCGTCGCGCGGTTGATCTCGTCGGCGAGGACGATGTTGCCGAAGATCGGCCCCCGCTGGAACTCGAAGCGCTTGCGGCCGTCCGCGTCCTCGACGATCACGTTGGTGCCCGTGACGTCCGCGGGCATCAGGTCGGGCGTGAATTGGACTCGCGAGAAGACGAGGCGAAGGGAGCGCGCGAGCGTCCGGACGAGGAGCGTCTTGCCGAGACCAGGCGCCCCCTCGAGGAGCGCGTGGCCGCCCGCCAGGAGGCACACGAGGATCTCGTGGACGACCTGCTCTTGGCCGACGATCACCCGGCGCATCTCGGTCTCGAGATCGCGGATCGCCTTCCTGAAGTCGGAGAGTTCCCGGTCGAGATCCATGCCCCGCCGTTTTAACGGATCGGCGGGGGGAGCGGTTGGGGGAGGGTAAGAAAAATTGACAGGGGGGGGAGGCGCGCGTTCGACAAAAGCGGTAAGAAAGGCTACGCCATGGCACGGCTCGAAATCCGCAGTCAGGGCACGAGCTCCCTGGTCGAACTGGGCACCGACCCCATGCCTCTGGGTTACGACACCGGTGGGCAGGCCGCGTGGGGGCGGGGAAGGGTGGCCCGGCAGGTCGCCGAGGTCCGGGGCGACGTCCTCCATGCCGCGGACGGGGAGCGCCGGCTCCTCCCCGGAGAGCGCGTGGACGTGGGTGGCCTCGAGGTCGTGTACGTGCCGGGCGAAGCGGACGTGCGGGCGGCGGCGCTCAACGAGATCGGGCGGCTCCTCGGCGCGGTGGGGAACTTCGACGACCTCGTCGAGCGGATCCTCGACGCGATGGTGCGCGTGCTGCGCGTCGGACGAGTGGCGCTCGCGCTCCTCGACGACGACGAGGTGCTCAAGGTGCGCGGGGCGCGCGCGGAAGGGATCACGCTCAACGCAGCGATCGCGCGCGCCGCGCTCGACACGGGCGCGGCGATACTCACGTCGGAGGCGGCCGTCCGCGACCAGCGGGAGGACGAGGTCTCGATCGACGTGCGCGCGATCCTCTGCGCGCCGCTCCGGCATGATGGGCGCGCGCAGGGCATCCTCTACGCCGACAACGAGGGGCGCGCGACGTCGTTCAGCAACGATGAGCTGGACTTCGCGTCGGCGCTCGCGCACCTGGCCTCCTTCGCGATGGGCAATCTCGCGCAGACGGAGCGCCTGCGCGAGGAGAACACGCTGCTGAAGCAGCGGCTCGGGCTCCCCGGCTCGCTCGTGACCGCGTCGCCATCCATGGAGGAGATCCGTCGAAAGGTGGAGAAGGTGGCGGGGTTCGACGCGACGGTCCTCGTCACGGGCGAGAGCGGCGTCGGGAAGGAGATGGTGGCCCGCGAGATCCACGCGCGGAGCGCGCGCCACAAGGGGCCCTTCGTCGCGGTCAACTGCGCGGCGACCCCCGAGACGCTCCTCGAGAGCGAGCTGTTCGGCTACGCGCCCCAGTCGGCGCTCGCGGGCGCGGACCCGAAGGGGCGCGCGGGGAAGTTCGAGCAGGCGGACGGGGGCACGATCTTCCTCGACGAGATCGGGGAGATGAAGCCGGAGCTGCAGGCCAAGCTCCTCCGCGTGCTCGAGGACAAGCGGGTGGATCGGATCAACGACACGATGTCGCGCCCCGTCGACGTGCGCATCCTCGTAGCGACGAACCAGACCCTCGCGAAGCTCGTCGCCGACGGACGCTTCCGCGAGGACCTCTTCTACCGGCTGAACGTGGTCGCGATCGAGGTGCCGCCCCTGCGCCGTCGCCGCGAGGACATCCCGCCGCTCGCGGAGTTCTTCCTGCGCACGTACCCAGGCCCCGAGGAGCTGCGCAGGGCGCGCCTCTCGAAGGCGGCCGCGCGCGCGCTCGAGGCCTACCACTGGCCGGGCAACGTCCGCGAGCTCCGGAACTGCATCGAGCAGGCGCTCATCCTCGGCGACGGGAAGACGATCCGCCTCGCGGACCTCCCCCCGCAGGTGCGCGCGAGCGCCGGCGGGCCGGTCGAGGACCTCCCTCCGCTCGCCGACGTGGAGAGGGATCACATCGTCCGCGTGCTCAAGGCGACCGCGTGGAACAAGGCGAAGAGCGCCCGCCTGCTCGGCATCTCGAAGCCGACGCTCTACGACAAGATCCGCGCCTACGGCCTCGGGCCGGAATGAGGGGGGGCCGGGGGGCCGTCGCTGGCCGCCTTGACTCCTTGGACCTCGCGGCTACCCTTTCCGCCCCATGGCCAAGAACAAGCGCCGTCCCAAGAAGGCCAACCACGGCAAGCGTCCCTGCTCCCACTTCGGCCGCCAGACGCGCGCGATCCGCACGCCGCGCTAGCGACCGTCGGGGGTGGCCCGCGGCGCCGCCGCGGGCAGCGCCCGTGCTCGCACCGGGCCCCCCGCGCCCCGCCTAATCCCGCTTCGTCTCTCGCAACAGCCGGAGCACCTCCTCGAGATCCGGCGCGAGCGGCGCGGTGAACTTCATCTCCTCGCCCGTGCGCGGGTGGCGAAGAACGAGCTCGGAGGCGTGCAGCGGCTGGCGGTCGAGCACCACCGGGTTCTTCCACGTCGCCGGGAGCTCCGGGCGGAGGTCCTTGAGCTTCAGCTGGCGCCGGCCCGCGTGCACGCGGTCCACGGCGAGCGGGTGCCCGATGTGGGCCATGTGCGCGCGGATCTGGTGGCGGCGACCCGTCTTAGGACGGAGCCTCATCCACGCGAACCGGCCGAACGCCTCGAGCGTCTCGTACTCCGTGCGCGCCTCGCGGCCCCCCTCGGCGACGCGCGGGCGCTCTCCCGGCTCCTTCTTGTCCACGATCGGCGCGTCGACCGTGCCCTGCGCGGGATCGGGCACGCCCCGCACGAGCGCGAGGTACGTCTTCTCCGCGTCGCCCTGGCGGAACGCGTCCGTGAGCCGCGCGGCCGACTGCGGATGGCCGCGGGCGACGACGACGACGCCGCTCGTGTCGCGGTCGATCCGGTGGACGAGCCGCGCGGACGGGCCGTAGCGCCGCCGCAGGAGGAGGTCGAGCCCCTCGTCCTCGTGGCCCTCGCCCGGGTGCATGACAAGGCCCGGCGGCTTGTCCACGACGATCATGTCGTCGTCCTCGTAGATCACGGGTACCGCGAGGGGCTGCCGCACGCGCGCGACCTTCGGCACGCCCTCCGCGCGCCCTTCGCGGATGCGCGCGACCGCGTCGTCGAAGCCGGGCAGGTCGATCGCGTCGCCGTCCCTGACGAAGAGCCCGGGCCGCGCGCGGATGCCGTTCACGCGGGCGCGCCCCTCCTTCAGGTACTTCATCACGGTGGCGCGGCTCACGCCCTCGAGGTGGCCCACGAGGTAGCGGTCGAGCCGCACCCCGCCCTTCCCGACCGTGAGCCTCATGCCCCCGAGGCCCCCTCTCCTCCCGCGCGGTGCCCGGACGGCGCGCGCGGCGGCCTACTTCTTCTTCTCCTTGTAGACCGTGTGCTTGCGCAGGAGCGGGTTGTACTTCTTGAGCTCGATCTTGTAGCCCTTGCGCGTGTTCTTCTGGGTCGTGTAGGTGCGGTGGCCTGACTCGACGCACTCGAGCGCCACGTAGCTGCGCGCCTCTTTGCTCTTGCGTGCCATGGGAGAAGAGGATTAGACCACGTGACCGCGGGCCTTGCCAGCAGTGCGGAAGAGGGGCCTGGGGGGCCTACCCGTCCCGCTCGAGGTAGTAGTCCCCGAGCTCCTCGACGAGGTCGAAGTACTCCTCGGGCGCGGGCGAGGTCTCGACCGCCTGCCGGAGGAGCCCGATCGCGCCGTCGAGGTCGCCGCCGTCGTGCCGGCACTCGGCGACGCGCGCGAGCAGGTCCCCCTCCGCACCCCCTGCCTCAATGGCCGCGCGATACTCCGCCTCGGCGGTCTTGGGGTCGTTGAGCGGGCCGTGGAGGAGCGTGGCGAGACCCAGGCGCGCGAGGAGGTGCCGGGGCTCCTGGTCGAGCGCCGCGCGGTAGAGGTCGCGCGCCTTCTCGAGGCGCTCCGCCGTCGCGCCGCCGTAGTAGTGGTGGACGCGGGCCTGCTCGTAGAGCGTCGCGGCCTCGCGGCCGCGGCGGGCGAGCAGCGACTCGAACCAGGTCCGCTGCGCCGCGACAAGATCCGCGGTGTCCGCAAGCAGCGTCGCGGCGAGCCGACCGTCGCTCGTGAACAGTTGGAGGCGGACCTCCGGCGGCCGTCCGAAGGGAAGGTCGGCGACGACGAAGCGGCCGTCGGGGAGGACCGCGACGTCGAACGGCGACGCGGCCTGCCCCGACTCCTCGCCCGCGGGAACCGTCCAGCCGTCGAAGGTCCCGTCGCGCGCGATCCGCGCCACGCCGAAAGCGCCCTCGTCCTCGCCCTCTGGAGCGACGAGCAGGAACGCGCCGCCGTACCCGTCCGCCTTCACGCGGAAGGGCCTCCGCAGCTCCGGGTGGAGCGGGACGCGGCCCGTCGCGCTGCCGTTGGGCGCGTGGATCCGGATGGTCCCCGCGTCCGTCTCCGCCACCCAGATCGAACCGTCCACCTCGGCGAGCCCCTGCGCGCGCTTCCAGCCGCCCGCGGGCGCCGGGAGTGAACGGCGGTACCCGCCGTCCATGCCGAAGATCTGGACGCCGTGCTCCTCGCCGAGACCGCCGCACGCGACAAGGACCTCGTCGCCGAGCGGCAGGACGGCACACGGCTCGTCGAGCACGCCAGCCATGTCCTGCTGCGGGATGCCCGGGTTGTGGAGGCCGCCGAGGAGCGCCTGCTGCCGCCCGTCGCGCGCGAACCGCCGCACCCGGTGGTGGCGCGCGTCCGCGAGCAGGATCTCGCCGTCCGGCGCGGCCGCGCACGCGCTCACGTGCACGCGGGCGGGGCCGCTCGGGTAGACGGAGAACTGCCCCGTCACACGAGCGCCATCGAGGTCGAGAAAGAGGACGGTCCCGTCGAAGGTCGCGTAGACGATCGAATCGGCGCCGCAGGCGGCGATCCCGCCGAACATCGCGGCAGTCTAACAGCCCGCCTTCGCCCGATGACGGGCCACGGCGAGGCGAGGGCCCCAAGCCCCCCTCACGGCCCTAGAGCAGCGGGCCGAGCAGCCTCACGATGTTCTCGACGAAGCGGATCTTGAGCGGCCGCCGCGACCACTCCGTGGCGTCGATCGTGCGCGCGCCCTTGAGGTAGCCGCGCTGGAGGTCGCAGAGCGCTTGCGTGAACTCGCGGTCGTACACGAAGAGCGAGATCTCGAAGTTCAGGTAGAAGCTGCGCAGGTCGAGGTTCACCGAGCCGAAGACGCTCGTGTGGCCGTCCACCGTGATGCTCTTGGTGTGGAGGAGCCCCTGCTCGAAGGCGCGGAGCCTCACGCCGGCGGCGAGGAGCTCGTCGAACGTGGAGCGGCTCGCGTAGTGGACAAGCCACGAGTCGTTGCGCGCGGGGAGCACGATCGTCACGTCCACGCCGCGTTCCGCCGCGGTGACGAGCGCGGTCAGGAGCGCGTCGGACGGGACGAAATAGGGCGTCGTGAGGATGAGCTCCTTCCTCGCGGCATAGATCGTGGTGAGGATGAGCTTGTGGATCGCCTCCTGCGCGTGGCCCGGCCCGGACGGGACCACCTGCACGTTGGCGCGGCCGGCGCGCGCGGGCGCCCTGACCGTGCAGGCCATCGTCGCGAGCCCCTCGTCGGTCGCAAGCTCCCAGTCGCCGACGAAGGTGACCGCAAGCGGCTCGACCGCCGGCCCCTCAAGCCTCGCCATCGCGTCGATCCAGTGGCCGACGCCCGCGCTCAACTTGAACTCGCGAGGGTCGAGGATGTTGAGCGAGCCCGTGTAGCCGACCTTGCAGTCGATCACGATGATCTTCCGGTGCGTGCGATGGTCGGCGCGCACGAGGAAGCTCCGGACGAGGCTCACCGGGAGCGCCTCGACCAGCCGCACGCCACCTTCGCGGAACTCGCGGGCCACGTGGCTTCCGAGGAAGTCCGCGCTCCCGATCGAGTCGAGGAGGACGCGGCAGCTCACGCCGCGCTTCGCGGCGCGCAGCAGCGCGGCCGCCACTTCGTCCGCCGCGCCGCCGGCCTCCCAGATGTAGAACTCCATGTGGACGCTCTCCTGCGCCCGGTCGATGTCGGATACGATCGAACGGAAGGTCTCGATCGAGTCGCCGTAGAGGTCGAGCCGGTTGCCGCAGAGCGCGGGGATGCCGATGGTGCGCACGCCGAGCTCGTGGATCTCAAGGGGCTCCGGGGGCAGCCCCTTCCAGTCGGCCGTCGCTTCGCGCGGGGTGCTGAGCCACTCGCGGTAGGCGGGGAGCAGCTCCTTCATGCGGCGCTCGGTCCGGTTGCCGAGGCGGCTCTCGCCGAAGAGGAAGTAGCTGATCGCCCCGAGGAAGGGGGCGAGGACGATCACGCCCAGCCACGCGATCGTGACGCCCACGGGCCGCTTGCGCATGACGACGCGCAGGCCGAGCAGGAGAAAGATCAAGACATGCGCGACCGCCGCGACCCCCGGCACGACCTGCATGGTACTAGGTACACGTCCCGATTGTCGCAACTGCTTGGCCCGAAACGAGTTGAGGCGGGCGACTGCGGACTCAAGGTCCGCGTTCAGGCCGCGAGCCGCGCGAACTCGGACAGGTAGCGGCCTGCGAAAGCGGCCGTCGTAACGCGGGTCGCATCGGCCGACGATGAACGCGCAGGTCAGAACAGCGGCAGCTGGCCGCGCGGATGCGCGGAGTCATCCCGCGGCCGCGGGACCGACGCCGCTACTCGCCTCACTTCCGTGTCGCGGTCGAGACCGAGGCGCCGGCATTCGAGGTCGAAGAGAGCTTCGATCGCGGCCCAGCGCGCGCCGAGGCCCTCACCGCGCGCGCCGGGTCGCGGCTCATTGAGCCGGCCGCCGCGCAGCTCGCGGATCGCGCGAACCACCTTGTCGTACCGGTCGGGGCACGCTTCCCGGAGCCTCCCGAGGAACACGTCCTTCACCTCGCCGGGCAGCCGCAGCGGCGCGCGGAAGGCGTGCGTCGCCCCGCATTCCTTCGCGCGCCGGAGGATGCCCGCGACCTGGCTCTCGTTGAGTCCGGGAATGATCGGGGCCACCCCCACCCCCGCCGGCACCCCCGCCCCCGAAAGCGCAAGAAGCGCCGCGAACCGGTCCGAGGGCGCCGGCGCGTAGGGTTCGATCACACGCGCCATCTCGTCGTCGAGGAAGGGGATCGAGAGGCTCACGCGCACGAGGCCCGGCCGCGCGAGCTCCGCGAGCACGTCGAGGTCGCGGCGGATGAGCACGCTCTTCGTGATGATGCCCACGGGGTTCCGGAAGTCGCGACACGCCTCGAGGAGGCCGCGCGTCAGGCGGTAGGACGCCTCGAGCGGCTGGTAGCAGTCGGTGTTGCCGGAGAGCGCGACGAGCTCGCCCCTCCACGACCGCCGCGCGAATGCCTGCCGGAGGAGCTCCGGCGCGTTCACCTTGACCACGATGCGGCGCTCGAAGTCGGTGCCGGCGCCGAAGCCCAGGTACTGGTGCGTCGGGCGCGCGTAGCAATAGGAGCAGCCGTGGAAGCAACCGCGGTACGGGTTCGCGCTCCAGCGGAAGCCGACGTCCCCGCTCTCGTTCTCCGAGAGGATCGTCTTCGCCCGCTCCTCGTAGACCTCGAGCCGAGCGGGCGGCGGCTCGCCGATCCACTCGCGGTGCTCCGAGAGCCAGGGGTTGGGAGGGTTCGCGACCGGGCGCGGCACGCGAAGAGCCCTACCGCCGCCGGGGGACAAAAAAAGGGGCGGGAAGGACCCGCCCCTGGAATCGCAACCAACCGCCCGCTACTTGGGCTCGGCCGGCGGCTGCGGCTTCGCCCGCAGCGCCACCGACTGGTTGTACTTCTTCGCGGTCTCGACGACCTTGTCGATGAGGCCGTAGAGGGCATTCGCGTTCTTGTCGAGCGCTTCCGAATCGCCCTTCATCTGGGCCGCCGACGTCGCGTTCAGGTTGTTCGCCCAGAACTGGTGGTGGTTCCTGAGCGTCACCATGAGCGGCTCGTACGCCGCCTTCGCCTCGTCGCCGCGCTTGTAGATCTCGTCGTACCGGACACGCGTCGCCTCCATGTTCTTGGCGTCGCGCTCGCGGAGGCCCGGGTCGGTGATCTTCACGTTGTCGTCCTTCCAACGCGTGAAGTAGGGCGCCGCCGCGTCCTTCACCTTCTGCACCCGCGAGCGGACGCCCTCGCGGCCCTTCTCGACCCTCTCGATCCCCTTGCTGAACTTCTTGAAGTGGCCGACGAAGTCCCCGTCCTTGTTGTTCACGATCGCGTCGTGCTCCGCCATCGTTTGCTGGAGGTCGGCCTTGCCTTCCTCGAGCTGCGACGAGAGCTTGGCGATCTGGGCGCTGAGGTCCTCGAGCTCCTTCTGCCCCTGCGTCGCGCCCGCCTTGCAGGCGCCCACGAATGCCACGAGGGCGAACACGTACACGCGCATGGTTCTCTCTTCCTTTCGTTAGGTGGTCCGTTCTCCATTTTGCCACCCCGAGCCAAGTTTCCGCTAGCGGGACCGCTCCTCCAGACGCTCCAGGAGGAGCCGCGCGTCAGGCGATGGAGCAAGATCGAGCAGGCGGCGGGCGTACGGAAGCGCGAGGCGAGGATCCCCGCGCCGCTCGTAGAGGAACGCGATCGCGTAGAGGAGCGCCGGGTCGTCCGGCGCGAGCCGGTTGCCCGCGAGCAGCGCATCCTCGGCTTCTGCGAGGCGCCCTAGCTTCTCCAGCGCGACGCCGTGGTTGTAGAAGACGCGCGCGCGCGAAAGGAGCCGCGCGGCCGCGCCGAGCTCGTCCGCCGCCTCGGCGAAGCGCTCCTCCTCGGCGAGGAGGAGGCCGAGGCTGTAGCGCGCTTCCCCGTTGTCCGGACCGAGCTCGACGGCCTCCCGCAGCACCTTCTCCGCGTCGTCGTTGCGCCCGCTCGCGTTGAGGAGGTGCGACAGGTTCGCACGCGCCGGCCAGAAGGCCGGAAGGATCTCGATCGCCTTCCTGTACGCCGCCTCCGCCCGGCGTGTGTCGCCGAGGTGCTCGGAGAGCACGCCGAGGTTCAGATGCGCCTCGGGCCGGTCGAGCATCTGCATCTGCCGCGCGCGGAACTCGGCGAGCGCCCGCTCGAACGCGGCGCGATCGGGGAGGGCACCGGGAACCCCGGCGAGGACGCGCGCGGCCTCGGTGCGCACGAGGCGGACCGGATCGGAGAGCAGCGGCGGGAGCAGGGCCCTCGCGCGGTCTTCCGATGCGTCGAGCCCCGCCACGGCGGTCGCCCGGACGAGCGGGTCCGGATCGCGCGTGCCGGTCGCGAGCGCGTCGAGATCGCCGTAGCCCGCGAGGAGCTCGAGCGCGGTCGCGCGCACGATCCCCGGCTCCCGCGCGTCGCCGAAGACGCGTGCGAGGGCGGGCGCCGCATCGGGGCCGCCTCCGCGGCCGGCGGCGAGCGCCTCGGCGAAGTGCGGCGGCCGCGGCGCGGCGCGCGGATACCAGCGGTCGACCGTCTCCGCCGCCCACTCCGCGGTATTCTCCTTGTGGCAGCCGTTGCACGCGTTCGGGACGCCGACCTTCACGGTGAGGTCGGGCCTCGGCACGCGGAAGCTGTGGTCGTGGCGCGGATCCACGACCATGTAGGTCACGGCGGGCATGTGGCAGTCGACGCAGAAGGACCCGGGCGTGCCGGGCTCATGGAAGTGGTGGGCCTTCGCGTCGTACTCCTTCTTCTTGAGCGTCTCGAACTGCGGCGGCGGCGAATCCTGGTGGCAGCGCTTGCACACGAGGTTCCCCTCGAGGCGAAGCCGTGCCGTGTGGGGCTCATGGCAGTCGGTGCAGCGCACGCCCTTCGCGTGCATGGGGCTCTCGAGGAACGAGCCGTAGTTGTAGACCTCCTCGAGCATCTGGCCGTCGGCGTGGTAGAGGTCCGGCTCGAGGAGCGAGAGGTCGTAGTGGTCGAGGAACGTCGCGCCGTAGCGGTACTCCGCGTCGACGACCGAGCGCCGGGAGTGGCAGCGCGCGCAGTGCTCGACCTCGGCCTGCCCCTTGAGCCGCACGTCGAGACCCTTCGGGTCGTCTACGGCGTACGCCTCGCGCGTCCTCTCGACGCGGCGCGCCCACTCGACGTGGCCCCGCCCGGGCCCGTGGCATCCCTGGCAGCCGACGTTGATCTCGGACCAGGTCGTCGCGAAGATCCCGCTCGACGCGTCGAAGCCCTTCCGGACGCCCGTCGAGTGGCACTCGGCGCACATGTGGTTCCAGTTGTAGGCGAGCCCGGTCCAGTGGAGAGGGTCCCCGGGCTTCAGCTCCTCGTCGTGCAAGGCGAACCACCGCTTCGCGTTCACGTCCCACGCGACCGTCAGCGCCTGCATCCGGCCCTGGGGAAGCGCGACGAGGTACTGCTGGAGAGGCGTGACGCCGAACGTGTACTTGACCTCGAACTCGGCGTGGCGACCGTCCGGCCCCTCGGTGAAGACGAAGAAGCGGCCGGTGCGCCTCGTGAACCTGGTGATCACGCCCCTGTGCTCGAATTCGACGTCGTCGAAGTCGCCGAGCACGGTCGCGTCGGTCGCCTCCTGCATCGCGAGGTCGTGGTGCGAGCCGCGCCACGCGCGCGCCTGCTCCGCGTGACACTCGAAGCACGTCCCGGGGTCGGCAAACCGCGAACCGGCCACCGGTTCCGGGTCCGATCGCACGAGCCGGAACGCGACGCCAGCGAGCACGCCGACGCACAACGCGATCCACGCATCGCGCCTCCTCACGCGCCGACGATGATACCCGGCCCCCTCAGCCCCCTCTCTTCGAGTATCGTGGGCGTCATGCGGGTCCTTCCGCTCGCCCTTCTCGCGGCGTGCTCGACCGTCTCGACCAACTACGACTACGACACGTCCTTCGATTTCTCGAAGCTCAAGTCGTACCGGTGGGCGGACCTTCCGCCCAAGGCGGACGCGAACCCGTTCGTGGTCCAGCGGGTCGGCGCCGCGGTCGAGGCGCAGCTCAAGGCGAAGGGGTACGTGCCGGCCCAGGGCGCGCCCGACTTCCTCGTCGCGACGTACGTCGGCCAGCGGAGCCGCATCCAGGTGACGGACTGGGGCTACGGCTACGGGCCGCGGGCCGCGTGGTACGGCGGCGGCGTCGACGTCTACCAGTACGAGGAGGGATCGCTGATCGTGGACATCGTCGACGCGCGATCGCAGCGGCTCGTGTGGCGCGGGATGGCGACGTCGATCGTCGATCCGGGGCTGACGCCCGACGAGCGGACGGAGCGCATCCAGGAGGCGGTCGCGAAGATGTTCAAGGACTTCCCGCCGCCGCGGAAGTAGAAGCGAGGGGGCCTCGGGGGCCGACGGTGCGCAGGGCGCGGCGGACGATCCAGAGCGTCTCGGGAGTGCGCGACTCCTTCTTCCAGCGGCGGCAGACGGCGCGCACCCACGCGGGCCTGGACTTGCTCGCGTCGTTGAGCCAGTTCGCGACCGAGCGGCGGACGTAGTCGCTCGGGTCGCTGCGAAGCGGCTCGAGGAGCGGGCGGCCGGGCTCGGGGTCGTCCTTCAGCGGCTGAAGGTGCTCGGTCCAGACGCCGCGCGGCCGGGTCGCCTCGACCGCGCAGCGGCGGACGTTCGGGTCGCGGTGGCGGACCCACGGGCGGAGCAGCCGGAGGCCCTTCGGGAGGTCGCGCGCGAGGTGGGGCCGGAAGGAGTCCCACGCGCACTCGCGCACGGCCATGTGGGGGTCGGCGGCGAACGGACGCGCGAGGGCGAGGCGTTTCCCGAGCGGGAGCCTCTCGTCGGCGCCCACCATATACGCGGCCCATGCCCGAGCCATGTCGGACGGGTGCGCCGAGAGCCCCCGGAACGCGGCGCGGCGACGCTCGGCGGGCAGCCCCTCGTGGAGGATGCGCCCCACGACGCGCGTGCGGTGCGAGACCCCGGCACCGCGATGCGGGCCAAAGGCCAGGCCGAGGCGCGCCGCCTCGCGACCGAGGCCGATGTCCTTGAGCACGTGGCGAAGGAGCGTCCCCGGGTCGATCGCGAGCCACTCGACGAGCGTGCGTGTCTCTTCGCGACCCTCGTTGAGGGCGCGCAGGATCGCGGGCGGGATCTCGGACATGCGACGCGCGCCCTTGCGGGTCATGGCGCGGCCACTCTACCCGCACGCAGCCGTGCGGACCGGGAAGGGAGGCCGGGGCGGAGCCGAGCTGCGCCGCGGCGAAGATTGGCGGGAGTGACGGGACTCGAACCCGCGGCCTCCAACTTGACAGGCTGGCGCTCTAACCAGCTGAGCTACACCCCCGCCTCGGGGAGAACCCGAGAGTCTATGCCGCTCCGGGGGGGTGTCAACCTTGCCCCGCGCGGCGCGGCGCGACGGCCGTGAAAGCAGCGCGGCCGCCCAGCCGGGGAGGCGGGGCGGCCGTGCCGTCGCGACGCGCGAGCTACGAGAGGTAGCGCCGCAGCGCTTCCTCGAGGTGGTTCGTGAGGATGATCTGCAGGCTCTTCTCCGTCTCGGAGAGGAACTCGCAGAGGTCCTTCATCCGCTTCTTGCTCTCGTAGTGCTCGCGGGCCTTCGCGAGCGTGCGGACGAGCCGGTCGATGTCGAAGATCTCCGGGTGCGACTCGCGCGAGATCCGGACCACGAGGCGCTCGCCCTGCATCTCGATCGAGTTCGCCTTGGACGGCGTGAGGTCGATCGGCGCACCGGTCACGCGCGCGGTGATCCGCTTGCCGGCCAGGAACCCCTTGAACCCTTCCCGCCGCTTCGTCTTTCGCTGGGTTGCCATGATGCGTCCTTTTCGGCATTCGGGGCCATCCGGCTTGAAGAGGGGGCCTAAAGGGCCCCCGCCGCCCCCCCGGGTAGGATTGCCGGGCTCATGCCCATCCGGGAAGAGGTCCGCTCGCTCCTCCGCCTTGCCTGGCCGGTCATCGCCTCCCAGCTGGGCCTCATGCTCTTCGGGCTCGTGGACATGGCGATGCTCGGCCGGGTGGGCGCCGCCGAGATGGGCGCGGCGGCGCTGGCGGACGCCTGCCTCTTCGGGACCATGATGCTCGGGATCGGCCTCGTCATGGGGATCGACCCGCTGGTCTCGCAGGCCCACGGCGCGGGGCGGGGCGAGGACGCCGGGCGCGCGCTCCAGCACGGCATCGTCATGGCCCTGCTCGCGACCCTGCCGCTCACCTTCGCGTGGCTGCACGTGGACACGCTCCTGCGCCTCCTCGGCCAGACGCCGGAGCTCGCCGCGCTCGCGCAGCAGTACGCGACGCAGCAGGCCTGGAGCATCGCGCCCGGCCTCGCCTTCGTGGCACTCCGCTCCTACGTGCACGGGCGCGGGCTCATGACGGACCCGCTCTACGTGATCCTCGGCACGAACGCGCTCAACGTCGTCCTCAACTGGGCGCTGATCTTCGGCAAGCTCGGGATGCCCGCGATGGGGATCGCAGGTGCGGGGCTCGCGACCGGGATCTCGCGCACGATGCTGCCCGTATTGCTCGCGCTCCTCGTTTTCGGCCGCGGCCGCCACCACGGCGCGTGGACGCCGTGGAGCCGCGAGGCGTTCGGCGCGGGGCTCTCGCGCGCGCTGTCGATCGGGTTCCCGCTCGCCGTGCAGCTCGCGCTCGAGGTGTGGGCGTTCAACGTGTGCACGCTGATCGCGGGAAGGATGGGCGCCCCCACCGTCGCCGCGCACGCGGTCGTGCTGAAGCTCGCGTCGCTCACGTTCATGATGCCGCTCGGGATCTCGGTGGCCGCGGCGACGCGCGTCGGCAACCGGATCGGCGCGGGCGACCCCGCGGGCGCGCAGCACTCGGCCAACGTCGCGCTCGGCGCAGGCGCCGCCGTGATGGGGTTCGCCGCGATCGTGTTCCTCGTCCTGCCCCGCCCGCTCGCGAAGCTCTTCACGGGCGAGGACCTCGTGATCGCGATCGCGGTGACGATCTTCCCGATCGCGGCGGCCTTCCAGGTCTTCGACGGCACGCAGGTGGTCGGCAGCGGCATCCTGCGCGGGATGGGCACGCCGCGGCCCGCCGCGATCTTCAACCTCCTCGGCTACTGGGTCCTCGCGCTGCCGCTCGGCGCCTTGCTCGCGTTCGAGGCGGACCTCGGCATCCGGGGGATCTGGATCGGGCTCGCGATCGGGCTCCTCGCGGTCGCAGCGCTTCTCGTGCTCTGGATCGCCTACCGGGGGCCGGCGCGCGGCTCGGTCGCGAGCGCGAGCGCGAGGAGCGCGGTCGAGTAGACGCGGCCGCCGTCGTCGCCCCAGGGATCGACCGGGTCCCACGACCCGGTGGACGCCCCGCTCCCCAAGGGATGCTGGTTCCTCAGCAGGGCCTCCTCGAGCTTCGCGCGCCACGCCGCGAAGGTGGCGCCGCCCACCACCGCCATGGCCTCGGTCGCGTGGAGCCAGTAGTACATGTCGATGGACCCGTCCGTGTTCCACACGGGCGGCAGCCGGAGGCAAAGATCGACGCCCTTGCGGACGATCGGGCTCGCGGGGTCCTCCCCCATCGCGAGGCGCGCGCTCACCGCCGCGGCCGTGATCGACTGCGACCTCTCGGACGGGAACGCCGCGATCATCGCCTCGGGCCGCGCGGGCATGCCGCCGCGGACGTTGTAGCCGACCTGTCCGGAGCCAGGATCCGTCATCTTGTCGAACCACGCGCGGGCGCCGTCGAACGCCCCCTCCTCGACGCGAAGCCCCGCGCGCTTGCCCGCCGCGACCGCGAGCACGCAGCACGCGGTGACGGAGGTGTCGTTGTCCCCGGTCCGCACGCCGTAGCGCCAGCCGAGGTGCGGGTTGCGCGCCGCCTCGAGGAAACCGAGCCCCTGCTGCGCCGCCTCCCCGTACCGCTTCTCCCGCGTGCGCTCGAACCCCTCGCACAGCGCCCAAGTCGCGATCGCGGAGTTGTAGATGGAGTGGGACGTCCGCACGGTGCCGAAACGCCCGTCCGTGTCCTGGTTCCTGATGAGGAAGTCGAGCGCCTTCCGCACCTCGGGGCCGTCCCCCTGCGCCCGCAGGAACGCGAGCGCGGCGAGCGCCGTGACGCCCTCGTCGTAGAGCGGCTGCCCGGCGCCGTCGCACCGGTCCCCCGCGGGGTCGTGCCGCATGAAGTTGTCGCAGTCCCACTTCCCGTCAGGGTCCTGGTGCGCCGCGAGCCACTGGAGAGCGAGCCTCACGGCCGGCCCGCCGCGCAGCGGGCCGCGCTCGAGCCGGAGCGCCTCCTCGTAGGCTGCCCGCGCGCCCTCGCGCTCGCCCTTCTGGCGGAGGGTATCGCCGATCCGGATCTGCGCCTCCATCGCGAGGCGGCGGAGGCGCAAGAGGTCGGCCTCTTCCGCCGCGGCGGCGGGAAGGAGGAGGAGCGCGAGGAGGAGGAGGAGGAGGAGGAGCGGGCGCATCATCGGCCCGCCTCCTCGAGGCAGAGCGTGAGCATCGCGGTCATGTAGATGCGCCCGCCCTCGTGGAGCCCCCACGGGTCGATCGGATCCCACGAGCCCGCGCGGGCGCCCCCGGTGAGCTGCTTCGGGCCGACGGCCTCGAGCAGCTTCGCGTTCCAGGCGCGGCACGCCTCGCCGCCGATGCGGGAGAACGCGAGCGTCCCGAAGTACCAGTAGTAGACGTCGGTCGTGCCCTCGCCCCACGCGGGCGGGTTCTTGAGGCAGAGCTTCGTCCCCTTCGCGATCGCGTCGCCCTCGCCCGCGTCGGCGAGGAAGCGGATCCACATCCCGGCGGCAGTCATCGCATCCGTCCGTTCCGCCGGGAACCTCACGTGGACGGCCTCGTACCGCGCGGACGAGCCGCCCGGGTAGTTGTAGCCGACCCGGCCGCTGTTCGGGTCGGTCATCTTGTCGACCCACGCCACGGCGTCGGCGAAGGCTTGCGGCGGCACCGCGAGGCCGGAGCGGCGCGCGGCGTCGAGCGCCGAGACGCACCACGCGGTGACGGAGGTGTCGCTCTCGCGTCCGCGCGGCTCGTACCGCCAGCCGGCGCCCGGGTTCTGCGCGGCCAGGATGAACGCGATCCCGTCCTGCGCGGGCTTCAGGTACCGCGGGTTCCTCGTCCTCCCGTACGCCTCGCACATCGCGAGCGTCGCGATCGCGTGGTTGTACATGAACGCCACGGTCCGGCGGTGACCGAAGCAGCCCTCCGGGTCCTGGACCTCGATCAGGAAACGGAGCGCCTGGCGGACGCTCTTCGCGTGCGGGTTCTCCTCGGCCGTGCCACGGTCCGTGTGGCCGGCGGCGAGGAACGCGAGCGTCGCGAGCCCGGTGACCCCGACATCGTAGAGCGGGTTCCCCGCGCCGTCGCACCGGTCGGTCTCCCGGTCGTGTTTCATGAACCCCTTCGCGTCGAAGCGGCCCCGGCCCACGTCGTGATGGGCGGCGAGCCACGCGAGGCCGCGGCGGATGGCGGCGTCGGTCTCGCGCACAGGGGTCTGGCCTTCGACGACGCTCGTCGTGTGCTTGGCGCAGGCCGCGAGAGGGACGACGAGGAGAAGGAGAAGCATCCTCATCGGCAGCCCTCGGCGGGTTTTTCTTCGAGAGGGGAAGGGTCTCATCACCGGGCTCCCAGGACGTTCGCGTAGCGGTAGTAGATCTCGAGGTTCATCGTCATCAGCGCGGTCGCGTGGATGCGGCCGCCTTCGACCCCCAAGGGGTCCCACGAGCCTGCCCGCGAGCCGATCGACTGCTGGCGGTCCACGATTGCGGTCTTCAGGCGCGCGCTCCACGCCGTCCACGGATCGCCGCCGGCCTCGGACAGCGCGAGCGTGCCCCACCACCAGGCATCCATGTCGATCGTGCCATCCTCGACGTTCCAGACCGGGGGCCTCGCCGCGCAGAGCGCCGCGCCCTTCGGGATCGCCTCGACCGCGAGCGGGCCCTGACCGCAGCGCGTCCGGATGAGGATCGCGGGGGCCGTCGCGCCCTCCGTCTTTCCGGCCTCCCCCACGCGCCCGGTCGCCTTGTCCGTGACCGACTCGACCCATGTGAGCGCGTCCGCGAGGGCGGCCTCGGGGATGTCGATCCCCGCCGCTCGCGCCGACGCGAGCGCGCTCACGCACCACGCGGTCAGCGACGCGTCGCGGCCCGAGGCGCTCTTCCACGCCGCTCCCTGCGTCTGCTGCTTCAGCAGGAAGCCGACGGCCCTCTCGGCGGGCAGCCTGTAGCGCGGGTTGCGCGTCAGGGCGAACGCCTCGGAAACGGCAACGGCAGCGAACGCGTCGCCCTCGAGCGAGGCTTCGACGAAGCTCCCGTCCTCCTTCTGGGATGTGAGCAGGAAGCGCATCGCCCGCGCCACGTTCTCCGCGTACGGGTTGTCGGCGGGGGCGCCGCGATCCAAATACCCGGCGCCGAGGAACGCGAGTGTCGCGAGCGCCGTCACCGCGACGTCCGCGGTCGCGGCGCCCCTCCCGTCGCACCGGTCGGCCTCGGGGTCGTGCTTCATGAACCCGTCCGCATCCCACGCGCCCGTATCGTCCTGGTGCGCCGCGAGCCACTTGAGCCCGCGCTCGACGGGGTTGTCGGCCGGCCGCCGACCCCCCGCGCGCCCGCCGAAGGCCACCTCGACCTTGGACTCGGCGGCGGCGAGCGCGGCCTCGAAGTGATCGAGGGCCTTCGCGTACGCGGCGAGCGCCTCCGCACGCTTCCCGTCCTCGCGGAGCAGGTCCGCGAGCTTCAGCCGCGCGTCGAAGCCGAGCCGCGCCATCGCGAGCCGCTCGGCCCGCGCGGCCGCGTCGTCGGGAATCGCGGGTGCGACGAGCAGGAGGATGAGGAGCGCCCTCATTCCTTCTCCGCGCCCGGCTCCGCCGGCTTCTCGACGGGAGGGGGCTCCGGGGGCCGCGCGGCCTCGGGGGGCGGCACGCCGAGCCGCTCGCGGTTCTTCTCGAACCACTCCTGCCACTTCTTCTGCACCTCGAGCCGCTGCGGCGGCGTCATCTCGGTCACGTAGCCCATCTCCGTGCGCTCGCCGAACGCCTCCGAGATGGCGGTGAGGGCGCCGTCGCACATGAACCCGAGAAGCGGGAACTCCCCGCCGACCTCGCGGATGAGCGCGGGGATCGCGGGGGCGCCCTCCTTCCCGAGCCGGCCGAGCGCCCACGCCGCGGCGCGCCGCGCCACCTGGTACTTGTCCTTCTCGAGGACGGCAAGGAGCGCGTCGCGCGCTTCGACCGCGCGCATCTCGCCGAGCTGCGCGACCGCGTTGTAGCGCACGTCATCGGTCGGGTGGGCGAGGAGCTTCGTGTAGTACGCGATGACCTTCTTCCGCCCCTCCGGCGTGCCGTCGTCCGCGGGCGCGGGCTCCGGCGCCTCCTTCCCCTCCGGGGCCTTCCCATCCTCCTCCTTCGCGAGGGCCTCGCGGAAGGTCGAGACCGCCTTCCGGTACGCGGCAACCGCGCCGTCGAGGTCGCCTTTCGCCCGAAGCTCGTCCCCCGCCTTGAGCTGCGCCTCCATGGACGCCCGCGCGGCATCGAGGTCCCCGGCGAGGAGGGGACCCGCGAGAAGGAGAACGAGCGCGCACCGCATCGACGCACCTCCCCAACGAGGGTAAACGGAGGGGCTCGGGGGAGGTTCGATCAGGAGGCGGCGCGCGCGGCGGTCGCGAGCATGAGCGTCGCCCAGCCGTCGAGGAGGAGGTGGATGCCGAAGAGGAGGCCGAGCACCCACGCGCTGTTGCCGGGCCACTCCGAGAGGATCAGGAGCCCGAGGAGGAGGGCCGAAGCGCCGCCGAGGAGGATCGAACCCCAGCCGGGGGCCGGGCGGGCCGCGAAGGCCATGAGCGTGCGGAACGCGCCGTCGAGGAGGAAGAAGAGCGCGAGGAGGAGCGCGATCGAGGCTGCCCACGCGGCGGGGGCGACGATGAAAAGGAGCCCCACGGCGACGCGGAGCCCGGGGACGAGGATTCCCATGTGGCCGCCGCGCCAGCGGCGCGTGCGGAACGCAGCCACAAGCTGCAGGCCGCCGCCGATGAGGAGGAGCCACCCGAGCAGCGTGAGGAGCGCGTGGCCCGCGGCGTCGGCGAAGGCGATCGCGAGCAGGCCGAGGAGGATCATCACGGCCCCGGCGGCGACGACCGAGCCCCAGCGGACCGCAAGGACGTCGGTGTCCATCGCTTCGCGAGCCTATCAGCGGCCCGCGATCGCGGTCAACACGGGGCGGCGGCCAAGCGGTCGCGGCGAAGGGAGACGGCCGGGCCTCTCGGTCGCCGCCTAGCCTCGGGACGAGCGGCGCCATTGACAGCGAGGGGCGGGGCTGGCAAAAAGGGCGGCCCCATGCTCGCCCGTGGCACCGGGATCCTCGCGAGAGCGGCGCTGCTTGCGTCCGCGATCGCCGGGGCCTGCGCGGCCCCGGCGCCTAGGCCCGACGACTCCCCGCGGACCCACGCGATGTACGAGGGAACCCGCCCGCCGCCGCTCGACGAGATGGCAGTGCTGCTCGTCTTCTCGCCGGCGGTGGAGGAAGGCAAGACGATGGTCGGCCGGATCACGACCGAGGCGACCGGGGAGGACTTCCGCCCCTCGCTCGACACGCGTCTCCTCGAGCTGGAACCGGGGCGCTACCGCCTGGAGACGTACTTCTGGATCGCACGGTCGCGGCTCCAGGACGACAAGCTCGTGATCGAGAACCTCCAGAGCGCCCAGATCGCGCCGATGGAGATCTTCGCCGAGGCGGGCCGGACCTACTTCATCCGCGCGGAGATGCGCAAGAAGGACCAGGTGCCGGCGCAGGAGAGGAGCGGGTTTTTCCCGCTCAACTACGGCGCGACCGTCGCCGACCCGGAGAAACTGCGGCGCGGCGACTCAGGATTCCTCGCGGCGTCCGACTACCTCTGGCGCCCCCACCTGACCGTCGTCCCAATGGCCCAGGCGAGCGAGTACCGGAGACACCGATGAAACGACTGTGCATTCTCGTCGCGATCCTCGCCGGGTGCAGCTCGGACAAGTACGTCCACGTCGAGGCGAGCGACGGCCGCTCCCTGTACGCCAAGCGGGCGGAGGCGGAGCACGTCGACAAGGATGGCATGATCGACGTGGAGAACGTGCTCAGCGGGAAGCGCGTCAGGCTCAAGCGTGCGGACTGCGTCATCCGCAGCGCGAGCCGCGCCGAGGTCACCCGCGCCAAAGGCAACTACTACGTCTACGAGAAGTAGGTCTGACACTCACACCTCGGGAACGCCGCAACTCGTTGACAGCAAACGATTTGGGGTGTCCATGGTGCGGCAGCGCTGCCGCACCCGCTAGAATCTGCGCCCCGATGGAACCCCGCTTCCTCCCCCTCGGCACCGGCGCATCGATCACCGTGATGGGCATCCGCCACCGCCTCCTCCTCACCGGGGCGGAGACCGGCGGCGCCTACGCGCTCTTGAAGCTCTCGATCCCGCCGGGCGTCGGCCTCCCCGCGCACGTCCACGCGAACGAAGACGAGGTCTTCCACATCGTCGAGGGCTCGGCCGACGTGAGGATCGGCGACGAACGGTTCGACGCGCGCGCGGGCGCGACGATCGTGGGGCCACGCGGCGTCCCGCACGGCTACACCGCGACGAGCAAGGACGCATGCCGCATGCTCGTCGTGGTGACCCCGGCCGGGTTCGAGCGCTTCTTCGGCGAGCTGCCCGCCGCGAAGCGGAACGACAAGGACGTCGTCGGCGCCCTCGCGGGACGCTACGGGATCTCGTTCGTGCCGTGACCCCTCCCCCGCGCCCCCGCCCCTCGAGCGACAACAGGCACGGCGTCCCCTTTCCCGGCAGGAAGCTCCCCCGCGAGGAGTGGACCCGCACGCGCGCGGGCCTCGGCCCCAAGGGCCGCATCTTCGACTGGCGCGCGATCTACGGCCGCGACGCGACGCGCGTCCTCGACCTCGGCTGCGGCAACGGCCGCTTCCTCATCGTGTCAGCGCTCGCGCGTCCCGAGGCGGACCACCTGGGCATCGAGCTCGTGCCGCAAGCGGTCAAGTTCGGGAGCCTCCGCGCCGGCCAGCGCGGCCTCAGGAACTGCAAGGTCGCGTGGGGCGACGCGACCGAGTTCCTTCTCGAGCGCTGCGAGGAAGGCACGATCGACGAGATCCACCTCTACCACCCCCGCCCGCCGGAGGCAGGCCGCCGCGCCGGGCGCCGCCAGCTCGGCCCCGAGGTGCTGCTCGGCATCTGGCGCGCGCTCAAGCCGCGAGGCCTCTTCGTCTTCCAGACCGACAACGCGCGCCAGGCGGACTACGCGCGCCGCGCGGCGTCCACGCTCTTCGATTGGCGGGAGCGCGACGGGCCGTGGCCCGACGCGCCGCGCGGCCGCACGCTCCGCGAGATCGTGGCGCTCGCGCGCGGGCTCAGGGTCGCCCGGGCAGAGGCGCGTCGGCTCGACCTCTCGCCCGAGGAGGCGCAGGCGCGCGTCGCGGCGCTCGGGCCGCCGCCCGTGTGAAGAAGAGGGGGCGCGGGGGCCGTGGCATAATGCCGCGCCATGCGCTACCTCCTCTGCCTCGCCTTCCTGCTCCTGCCCGTCGCGGCCGCCCCCGACGAGAAGCCCGCCGAGGATCCGCGCCGGCTCAAGCCCGGCGACGCGCCGACGCCGTACACGGCCGACGAGATCCGGAAGGCGTGCCCGGAGGGGCGCACGGACGTCTTCCGGTCCGAGGACGTGGCGGGCGTGAAGATCAAGACGATGAAGTTCGCGAAGTGCGACGAGAACGGCGCCGAGATCGAGACGACGGTCACGAAGGAAGACGGGTCGCCGCTCGCGAGCAAGACGACCAAGGCCACGTGGAAGGAGCTCCAGGCGCACGGCTCGTTCCCCGAGAAGGACGCGACGATCACGGAGGAGAAGGTCGAGGTGCCGGGCGGGAAGTTCGACTGCCTGCTCTACACGGTCGTCCAGAAGATGGCGGGTGCGGGGACCGTCACGATGCGCATGTACTTCCCGAAGGACCGCGCCGGCCCGCCGGTGAAGGTGACGAGCGAGTCCGACGGCAAGGTCGTCTTCACGATGACCCTCGTCGAGCACAAGGCGCCCGCCGCGGAGAAGCCCGCGGACGACGCGAAGCCCGCCGGCAACTGACCGCGCTCCCAGGTCGGCGCGTGGGATAATCGTCGCGATGCGCCGACTCCTCTGCCTTCCTGTCTTCTCCGCCCTCGTGCTGGCCGCGCCGGAGGGCAGCGAGGAGGCGCGCCGCCTGAGGCCCGACCACGCGCCCACGCCCTTCACGGCCAACGAGATCCGGAAGGCGTGCCCGGAGGGCCGCACGGACACCTTCCGCATCGAGCGGCACAAGGAGACGTGGACGCACACGATGAAGTTCCTGAAGTGCGACGCGGAAGGCGCCGAGGTGGAATCCACGAACGTCCTCGAGGACGGCACGACCAAGACGACGAAGGACCGTCAGGCGTGGACCGACTTCCAGACCCAGGCCTCCTTCCCCGAGCTCGACACGAAGATCACGGACGAGACGATCGAGACCCCCGCCGGCAAGTTCGAGTGCCGGCTCTACACGGTTCAAAAGCGCGAGGGCGATCCCGCGGTCGTCCGCATGTACTTCGCGAAGAAGCTCCCGGGCCACCCGGTCAAGATGACCAGCGAGGAGAACGGCAAGATCGTCTTCACGATGACGCTCATCGAGCACAAGGAAGGCGCCCCGGAGAAGAAGAAGGAGTGAACGCGTCCGGAGCGGCACGGAAGGCGAGGAACCCGGGCCCAACTCCCGGGCCCCCGCGAGACGGGTCGCGGTGCCGCGCGCGTGCGCCCTAAGAGGCCGAATCGAAGGCTCTCTCTCGGATCCCTCGGCTACACACGCCGCGCGCCCGCGGCGCCTCTTGTCTTCCGCCCGGCGGCTCGGACGCCGCCGGTCTACTGCCGGACCACCGGCAGAAACCGTGCCACGCGGAGGGATCCCGCCGCCTCGCCCCGGCAGCGGGTTCGGCGCTTGCATATACAAGTCGGCCGTGCAGCCGCGCACCCCGCGTCCGTGCGGAATCGCCCGCCGGGATAGGATGGCCCCCGTGCCCCCCCCGCTCCCGGCGCGCGCGGCTCTCTGGGCGGTGATTGCGCTTGGCGCGAGCGCCGGCGCCCCCCTCCTCGGCCGCCCCTTCGAGAGCGAGAGCCGTTCCGCCCTCGCCTTCACGCCGGAGACCTTCGACTTCGGGACGGTCCGCGCGGGGACGCCCGCGCGCGCCGAGTACGCGTTCGTCAACGCGACGGAGGCCCCGGTGCGCATCCTCTCGGCCCACGGCACCTGCGGCTGCGTGACCGTCGAGGCGTCGGGAAGCTATGTCGAGCCCGGGGGCCGCGGCGTGATCCGCGCGACGCTCGACACCGAGGGACGCCAAGGCCCGCAGACCCTCCGCGTCCGCGTGCGCACCGACGAGGGCGACGCGAGGCTCACGCTCAAGGGCGAGATCCGCGTGGCGCTGCGCCCCCGCCCCCCCCGATGGATCCTCAAAGCGGTCGAGCCCGGCTCCGAGCACCGGGCGGAGATCCGCGTCGAGAAGCTCGAGCCCGTCCGCGAGGTCGCCTTCGAGTGCGTCGGCGACGGGCTCTCGGCGGAGAGGATCGCCGAGGACGCATCCGCGCTCACCCTCCGCGTCACCGTGAAGGTGCCGTGGACGAGGGGGCGGCAGCAAAGCGGCCTCAGGCTCACGGGGGGCGAGGGGGCCACGTGGGTCCCGGTCGCCTGGATCGTCCCGCCGCCGTTCGAGCTCTCCGCGCAGGAGATCGAGATCAAGGCCGGCCGCGGCGAACTGACGGCAAGGCCGCGCTGGCCGAGCGTCTCCCTCGCGGGCATCGACACGCACGGCCTCCCCCTCGCGATCGCGCGCGACGGCGACGCCATTCGCTTCACCCTCGAGGGGTCGGCGTTCGACATCCCCTCGGGCGCGACGATCGACCTCGTGCCCGAGCCCAAATCGCTCGGCAAGGTCACGGTCCCGGTCTACGCGAGGTTCGATTGAGGGGCGCGCTCGTCCTCCTCGCGGCGGGCGCGCTGCTGTCGCTCGTGATCTTCCGCGGGGCGTCGCCTTCGCAGATGCTCGCGGCGCTGGAGGTGCAAGCCGTCGTCCATGCGTGGGACGCGGAGACGGCGCGCGCGCGGCTCGGCGACGAGCTGCTCGTCGTGGACGGAAGAGGGGGGGGTGCGGGGGCCGGGCCCAAGGACGCGTTCTCCGTGCCGTTCGAAGAGCGCAACGACGAGGCCTTCGTGATGCCGGAGGGCCGGCAGATCCGCGCCGCGCTGGTCGTGATGGAGGCCGGGCGCGCGAGGGAGGCGCGCGAGCTCGCGCAGTGGCTCGCGCGCGAGTGGGCACTCGAGGAGGTCGCGACGTTCCAAGGAGGAATCGAGGCATGGCTGGCAGCCGACCTGCCGTCGCGGTGACGCGGCTCCTCCTCGGCGCGGTCCTGCTCGTCGCCGGCGCGCTCAAGGCGATGGACCCGTCGCTCGCGGTGATGGCGGTCGGCGCCTACGGCCTGCTGCCGCCGAAGGTCGCGCTCGCGGTCGGCCTCCTGCTCCCCGGCGTCGAGATCTCGGTCGGCGGCGCGCTCTGCGTGCGCTTCCTCGCGCGCGGCGCCGCGCTCCTCGCCGCGCTGCTGTCCGGGATGTTCCTCTTCGTCGTGGGCTGGGCGCACTTCGAGAGCCTCGACATCGCGTGCGGCTGCTTCGGCCCTCTCTCCCCGGCGCTCGAGTCGGGGTGGAAGACGGCGGTGCTCGATGTCGCGATGCTTGTAGGGTCGGTCGTCGTCTGGTGCGAGCGGCCGCGATGAGCGCCCCCCCTCCCCCCCGCCCCCTCCCCTTCCCGTATTCTCGGATCGTGCCGCCTCTCTTGCCCCGGTCGTTCTACGCGCGCGACTCGGTCGAGGTAGCACCCGATCTCCTCGGCACGCTCATCGTTGGGAACGGCGTCGTGCTCCGGATCACCGAGGTCGAGGCGTACCGGTGGCCGGGCGACACCGCCTGCCATGCGCGGCACGGGAGGACGGAGCGGAACGCGGCGCTCTGGGGGCCGCCGGGCACGGCGTACGTCTACCTCTGCTACGGCCTCCACCACATGCTCAACCTGGTCACCGGCGCCGAGGGCGAGGCGCAGGCCGTGCTCGTGCGCGCGTGCGAGCCGGTGAAGGGCCTCTCGGCCATCCGGCGGCGGCGCGGCGGCGGCGACGGCCCGGCGCTGCTCGCCGGCCCCGGCAAAGTCGGCGCGGCGCTCGACCTCGACCTCTCGTTCAGCGGGCGGCGGCTCTACGAGCGCGGGCCGCTCGAGGTGCACCGCGGCGAGCCGCCGGCGCAAGTGCTTGTTGGCCCGCGGGTCGGGATCGCCTACGCGGAGCCCGCGCACCGCCGGATGCCGTGGCGGTTCGCGGCGGCCGGGACGCCGTGGGTGAGCTTGCGCAGAGGTCTCCGTGCCACGGCGCGCTGATCCGGCGTCGCTGGCCGCTACTTCTCGGGCAGCGTGGCGGCCGCCTCCTTGGCCTTCTCCGCAACCGCCTGCAGCTCCCCGTACTCGCGGAGGACCGCCTTGAGGTCGGCCTGCGACTTCGCCTCGGCGACGAGCCCAAGCCCCTCCTCGGAGAGTTTCGCGAGCTCCTCGGACGCCCTCGCCGCGATGTCCGGCGGCTCCGGGAACTTCTTCGTGTCGGCGCCGAGCCGCTCGACCGTCCGGAACTCCCGGATCGCGGCAGCGACGCGCCTCTTCGAGAGGTGCGCCTTCGCCGCGTCGAACGACTTCATCAGCGGCCGCAGCGCCTTCGGCGGGACGACCGGCCCGTGGTCCTTGAGCGCCTTGTCCACGATCTGCGCGAGCGCGCGTTTCGCCTGCTCCGGGTTCGGCTGGAAGCCGAGCTGCTGCGCGAGCGTCTCGCCGCTCCACCGCTTGAGCACGAGGACGGGGACGCTCCTGTCCTGGAACCGGTACGGCCCCTCCGGACCGCGCGGCTCCTCCTCGGCGGCGACCGACGTGGTGTACTCGTTCAGGAAGACGAACTTCGTCTGGAAGATCTTCTTGTAGGCCTCGTAGTCCTTCTCTCCCGCGGCGAGGCCGCGCACGGCGGCCTTCAGCCCGTCGCAGGGAGCTCAGATGTCCGGCCGCTCCCATCCGTTGTAGATGAAGAGGATCCGGCCGGTGTTCTTGGCCTCCTTGATGGCGGCGTTCCAGTCCGTCATGAGAGGCACGCCCTCCGCCCACTCCTTGCCCTCGTCCCCGGCCCGCACAAGCGCGGCCAGGACGAGGAGGATCGAGGTGCGCATCCAGGCAAGATACCACGCTGCCGTTCTCGCCGTGGCCGCGTCCGGCCCCCGGGGCCCGGAAAAAAAGCAGCAGCCACCGAACCGCCGGCGCGCGCGCCGGTTTCAACCGCGTGCGACACGCACAACGAGATCAGACGGACCCGATCGACGGCTCGTGCAATCGCGTGAGCGGCCTTGCCGAGTTGCGCTCGCGGTCGGGCTCCGCCGCTCTCGCCGACGCTTCGTCGCTGCTCATTGACATGTCCACGCCTCTCCTTCGAGACCGTGGCGTCAATGCGCGCCGGTAGGCGTCCGCGGCTGCGGGAGCGCCTCGCCGGAGTCGTCCGCGTGTTGGCCCCGCTGGCCAACCCAGGATCCTATGGTCCACCGCGTCTCCCTCATGCGGACGGAGCTCGAAGGCGGAGCATCCGGCTGTCGACCGGAGGGTTGCGGGTTCGATTCCCGTCGTCCGCGCCAGTCGAGTGGGCGGGGGCCCCGGGCCGGCGGCGTCGTTGAGCCCATCTCCATGGCTTTGCCAGGGCGCGACGCGCGCCGGCCTTTCATCCTCGGGGCCCCCGGCCCCCTCGCCTCCGTCATCTCGCGGTCGGCACGACATCCGCCCGCGGGGCCTGCGGAGGCTCGTGGAAGCGCCGCACGACCTCGAGGAAGCCGCCGCCGTATCGCTCGGCCTTCGCCGGGCCGATGCCGTTCGCGAGCTGAACCTCCTCAAGCGTGTTCGGCCGGAGCCGCGCAATGTCCCGCAGGGCGCGGTCGCTCGCGACCATGTACGCGGGGACGCCGTTCGCGCGGGCGACCTCCAGCCGGTGCGCACGCAACGCCTCGAAGAGCCCCATCTCGAAGAAGTCCGGCGCGGAGGAAACGCCGGCGCCGAGGGGTCGCGACGCGCGGCGGCGGCGGGCGGTCTCCGGCGGCAGCAGGAGGCGCGCGGGGCGGCGACCGTGCATCACCTCGCGGCCGCTCTCGGTGAGGACCGCGAGCGGGCGCTCGCCGCCCGCGAAGTCGACCCACCCGGCCGTGACGCAGCGGCGCAGCAGGCGGACGATCCACTCCTCCTTGCGGTCCGAAAGCGCGCCGAACGTCGGCACGTTCCGGAGGCCGGACCACTCGAGCCGCTCGTCCTCGACGCCCTTCAGGAGCTTCGCCGCGACGTTCATCCCGAAACGGTTGTGCACGCGCGCAACGCCCGAGAGCGCCTTCCGCACGACGAGCGTCGCGTCGGCGCCGTCCGCCGGCTCGCCCAGGGTCTCGCACACGTCGCAGTGGCCGCAGCCGTGCGCCGCGATCGCCTCCTCCGCGCCGAAGTAGCGGAGGATCGCGTCGTGGCGGCAGGTCCCGCCCTCGACCCAGCGCATCAGCTCGAGGAAGAGCCCCCACTTGTGCTCGACGACCTGGGGGTCCGGGGCGCGGTCGTCCACCGGCATCTCGAGCAGCCGCCGGCGCAACGGCAGGTCCTGCGCGGAGGTCATCAGCAGCCCCCACGCGGGCGCGCCGTCGCGCCCCGCGCGTCCGACCTCCTGGTAGTACGCCTCGATCGACCCCGGCGGCCCGAGGTGGAGGACCACACGCACGTCCGCTCGGTCGATGCCCATCCCGAACGCGTTGGTGGCGACGACGATGTCGATCTCGCCCGACGCGAAGCCCCGGCTCACGGCCTCGCGCTCGGCACCGGCCATGCCCGCGTGGTAGCAGGCGGCGCGCCAGCCCTTGGCCGCGAGCCGCCCGTGCTCGACCTCCGCGCCGCGCCGGGTCGGCGCGTAGACGATCGCGGCCCCCGAGGCCCCCCCGAGCGCCTCCGCGAGGAGCGCGTCGCCGAGCCGTCGCCGCTCCTCCGCGCCCGCGACCTCCGCCGCGCGCAGGCGGAGCCCCGGCCGCGCGAAGCCGCGCACGATCTGCGGCGTGTCCTCCGGGAGCCCGAGCTGGCGGAGGATCTCGTCGCGCACGACGGGGGTCGCGGTCGCCGTGCACGCGAGCACGCGCGCGCGCGGGAGCGCGGCGAGCACCTCGCGGATGCGGAGGTAGTCGGGCCGGAAGTCGTGGCCCCACTCGGTGATGCAGTGCGCCTCGTCGATCGCGACCAGCGGGCACTCGAGGCGCGCGAGCATCGCGCGGAAGCCGTCGAACGCGAGCCGTTCGGGCGCGACGTAGACGAGCTTGTACGCGCCCTGCGCGAGGCCCGAGAGGCGGCGGCGCATCTCGCCCCCGTCGAGCGTGGCCGCGAGGTACGTGGACGGGACGCCGCGCGCCTCGAGCGCCGCGACCTGGTCGTGCATGAGCGCGACGAGCGGCGAGATGACGAGCGTCGTGCCCTCGAGCAGCGAGCCGGGAAGCTGGTAGATCAGGCTCTTGCCGCCGCCGGTCGGCGCGACGAGGAGCAGCCGGCCGCGCTCGAGCAGGGTCTCGACCGCCTCGCGCTGGCCGGGGCGGAACGACTCGTAGCCGAGAGCGCGCAGGCCGCGGTCGAGATCCACGGGCCGCAATCGTAGCTCCCGCGCAAAGGGGGGTAAGGGGCCCGGGGGGCAGGGGGCGCGTCCGGGCACGAAAAAAGCCGGGACGGGATCACCCCGCCCCGGCCGTTCGCTTCGGTGAGCCTACCGGCGTCCGCCGTAGCCGCCGCCGCCGCGGTTCGGCCGCTCGGCGCGCTCGTGGGCTTCGCTGACGCGCAGCTGGCGGCCGTGCAGCTCCTTGCCGTTGAGCGCGTTGATCACCGCCGCCATGTCGGCGCCGGCGTGCATCTCCACGAAGCCGAAGCCGCGCGAGCGGCCGGTGTCGCGGTCGGTCACGATGCTGACCTTCTCGACCGGGCGGCTGTCGCCCGCGAAGAGGTCGTGGAGATCCTGCTCGCTCGTCTCGAACGAGAGGTTTCCTACGAAGATCCTGGTTCCCATTTCAGTCCTTTCCGTTCGCGCAGCCGGGCCTTCTCAATCGACGGAAAGGACGAGGGCGGAACGACGTAAGCAGTCCAAGAAACGTGGCCGTCGGGGTCGATTCCTTGGTCGACGGCCTCGGAAAACGGAAGGGTAGCACGCCGTGCGCGATTCGGGATGCCGAGGGGGCGCGGGGGACGGCCGGCGCCGGACACGTGCTCGCGCCCCGCGCGCCGCAAGCCGCTCTGCTGTAACGCCTTACGAGAGCTCGCGCCCTAGCCGGAACCGCCGACGATCTCGAAGAGCCCCTCGATCGCGAGACCCAAGTCCTCGGGGGAAATCCGTCCGATCCGCTTGCCGAGCCGCTCCACGGACAGCGTGCGGATCTGACTGATCTTTAGCCAGGATCGCCTGGGCAAGCCCCTCGTGCGCAGTTCCATCGTCAGTGGGAACGCCGCGCGCTGGGGCTGGCTCGTCAGCGCCATCGCCAGGACCGTGCCCGAGCGCTCGTTGAACACGTCGTGGCTGACGATGAGCACCGGCCGCGCGCCTTTCTGTTCGTGCCCCCGCGCCGGCCCCAGTTCGGCCCACCGGATCTCGCCCCTCAGTATTCGGGCCACTCGTCGCCCTCCGCACCGAGACCCTCCTCCGCAAGGCGCTTCTCCGCGGACCGATCGAGCTTCTTGCACTCGGCCGCAAGGCGAGTCTGGTCCAGCCGCGCGAGCTTCTCCTCGACCGCGACCTGGATCGCCTCGCTCCGGCTCGCGAACGCCCTGCGCGCGACGAGCCGGTCCACGCGGGCGACGGTCGTCGCGTCGATCGTGATCGCGATCTTCGCCTTCGCCAAGATGGTATGATGATATGTCATACCTGTTTCCTGTCCAGCCACGCCCCAGCTCATGGCGGCGACATGTCCCAGAGGCGGCCGACGTACGGGCCAGCCCACGTCTGTTCGGGTGTGAGTTCTTCCATCACACCCTCTAGCGTCGGTGCCGGTGTCACACAAAACGGGGTCGGAGAGGCCGGGAACCCGCGTGCAGAGCGGCCGCGCGCCGAAAACAGGATTCGCGAGGCCGCTTCCGGCGCATCGGCGGGATTGCTACCTTGGGCCTCCGCTGGACGTGTCCGCTTTGAACGGCTGGGTCGCGACGACCGACTACGACTGGTACCGCTTTCTCGCGGGGCGGCCCGAGTTCGACGAGGTGAACTTCTGGCAGCCGTCGGGCAGGCAGGCCTTCCACGCGATCCGACCAGGTGAGCCGTTCTTCTTCAAGCTGAAGGCGCCTCACAACGCGATCGCGGGCTTCGGGCTCCTCGCGAAGCACGACATTCTTCCGGACTGGCTCGCGTGGGAGGCCTTCGAGCAGAAGAACGGCGCGCCTGACTACGACGCGTTCCGGCGCGGCTTCGAGAGATACGTGCCGGCGGACAGGCGAGCCGTGCCGGGAGAGCACCCGCTCGGCTGCCTGATGGTCGCGGAGCCCGTGTTCTTCCCGCAGGCGGCGTGGATCGCGCAGCCGAAGGACTGGTCGCGCAACATCGTGCAAGGCAAGCGCTACGACCTCTCCGAGGGCGAAGGCAGGCGCATCTGGGAGGACTGCCTCGACCGCGCGAAGACGTTCAAGCCTCAGTTCGTTCGCGAGGGCGACGCCCCGCGCTTCGGCGCCCCTCAGGTCGTGCGCCCGCGCCTGGGACAGGGCACGTTCCGCGTCTGCGTGACGGAGGCCTACGACCGCTCGTGCGCGATCACGACCGAGCACTCCTTGCCGGTTCTCGAGGCCGCGCACATCCGCCCCTACAAGGACGGCGGCGAGCACGATGTCCGCAACGGTCTCCTGCTGAGGACGGACATCCACCGGCTCTTCGACCGCGGCTTCGTGACGGTGAGACCCGACTTCCGGTTCGAGGTCAGCCGGGAGCTCGGCGACCGTTGGCGGAACGGACGGATCTACTACGAGCTTCAAGGCCGCGAGATCCGCCGTCCGCACGACGCCGCCGAGCACCCCGATCGCGCGCTCCTGTCCTGGCACAACGAGCACGTGTTTCTCGGGTAGCGACGGCCCCCGAGGCCCCCACCCTTCGCTATCCTGAGGAGATGCGACACCTCGCGCTCGTGCTGCTCGTCCTCCCCGCCATCGCGGAGGAACCGAAGCCCTACGTCCATGTCCCGGACACGATCTCGAAGGAGGCCCAGGAGTACCTGCGGAAGTTCACCGCGCCGCCGGAGACGCTGTCCCTGCCGACGCCGGACGACGTCGCGGGGTGGAAGCGCGCGCGCGAGGGGTTGGAAGCCTGGGGGCTCCCGGCCTCGGAGGCCGCGATCCAACGGTACGCGCCGCAGATCGACGAGCGCGAGCTTGGCGGCGTGAAAGTGCTCGACATCAAGCCGAAGGGCTGGACGCCGAACCGCCGCGTGCTCGTCTACGCGCACGGCGGGGCGTACGCGCTCTTCTCCGCGCGCTCGACGCTCGGCAACGCGATTCTCGCCGCCGACACGACCGGCCTCCGCGTGATCTCCGTGGACTACACGGTCGCGCCCGAGGCGAAGTGGCCGCAGGTCACCGACCAGCTCGTCGCGGTGATCCAGGCGCTCAAGGAGGAGGGGCACCCGCTCGCGAGCATCGCCGTCTACGGCGACTCCGCGGGCGGCGGGCTGGCGGCCGCGGCGGCGCTCAAGATGCGCGACAAGGGGCTCGGCATGCCCGCGGCGCTCGTCCTCCAGTCGCCTTGGGCGGACGTCACGGACAGCGGCGACTCCGCGGTCACGCTGCGCGACGCCGAGCCCTTCTACACGTACGCGCAACTGAAGCCGTGCGCGGACGCGTACGCAGACCCGAAGGACCAGAAGAACCCGTACGTCTCGCCGGTCTACGCCGACTTCTCGAAGGGGTTCCCGCCGACGCTCATCCAGGGCGGCACGAAGGAGCTCTTCCTCTCCCACTTCGTCCGCCTCTACCGGGCGATCGACGGCGCGGGCGGGGCGGCGACGCTCGACCTCTACGACGGAATGCCGCACGTCTTCCAGGTGCCGCTCGCCGACGCACCGGAGGGGAAGGCGGCGTGGAAGAAGATGCGCGAGTTCCTCGCGAGGAACGTCGCGGAGTAGCGACGAGAGGGGGCCTCGGGGGCCGTCAGGCGGCCCATCATCCTCCAGCCGTGGCGCGCGCCCGCCACAAGGACTGGCCGGTGTCGAAGGGCTGCACGCCGCCGTACGTGCCGGTGTGGATCGAAGCGATGACGAAGCGGACTCGCCCCGTTCGGACCCGGTCCACGCCAGACGTCGAGGGACCGCCCGCACGCGACGCGTGTTCGGGCTACTCGAGTTCGCCGAGCAACTTGCGCGAACTCTGCACCATGTCGCTGAAGGCCTCCCGCCCTTCGCGGTCGTACTCATCGACAAAGCGGCGCAGCTCCCTCCGCGCGTAGTCCACGTCGCCGACCCTCGCTGCCAGGGAGGCGGCCCAGTGGCGGATCGTGGGAGCCATGCTGTTGAGGATGGTCGGCGCGTCGGCGAGGCGCCTGAAGGCTCGATACGCCGCGTCGTAGTCCTTGTTCCAGTACTCGCAAAGGCCGTGGCGGTGTGCCGCGAACTGGCCACGTGGAGTGCCGAGGCCGAGCCGATCCACGACCTCCTTGTAGGCGGCCCCGGCCCTCCTTGGGTCGTTGAGCTTGAGGTAGAGACCCCCGATCTCGTAGTAGGCCTCCGCCTGGCGGTCGGGGTCCGCGGTGCCCTCGGCGACCGCGATCCACGCCTCGATGGCCCTTGTCACCTGGTCCGGGATCGTCCCAAGGTAGACCGCTCGGATCCGCTGCGTCTCCGAGACCGCGTACTTGCCGACCCCGCCCGTGGCTTGGTCCAGCGCCCTCTCGGCCACGCACCGTTCGAGCTCGTCCAGGCGCGCGAGAAGCATGGCGTCTTTTTCCTCAGGAGCGCCGCCGCCTTCGCGTCCCGTCCGAGCATCGAGCGCATCGACACGCGCCAGAAGCTCGGCGATCCGCGGGTCCGGCGAGGCGGGGGCCGTCACACCCGCAGGCGCGACGTCCGGCACGATGAAGTGCACCGTCACCGCCGTCGCCACGGCGCCGAGGACGAAGGACACGGCGTGCGATGCCCGCATCACTCCTCCTGGCCCCGGAACTCCGGGTGACGTGCCTCGAGAGTCGCAAGCGCTCGGCGCATCCAAGCGACCGACTGAACGACCTTGGGATCCGAGTCTCCTTCGTAGTCCCGGAGAAACTCCCGGTACAGCCGGATCGCGTGTGCCGGCCCGCTGCCGGCAACCGCCAGCTGCGCCGCCTGCGCTCGGAACGCTACGGCCTGCTCCTTGGGAAGGTCGGCAGCCAGCCCGATCTCGCGGTAGAGGCTCGAAGCCACCGCAAGGTCGCCGTTTCCCCACTCGCTGTTGGCGAGCAGGCGCGCCCGCTTCCATGCGCTCTCGTCCTTGAGGCCCGTCATCTCGAGAATGCTCAACTGCACGAGGTTCATCGCCTCGCGGTTGCGCGTCATGCCGTAGAGACGCTCCAGCTCGGACCAAGCGCGCACCCGATCGGCGGGTACGATCGCCCGCGCTGCGGCGGCCTCCCAGACTGCGATCTCCTCGGCGAGGACCGCCGGCCAGTTCTCGAACACGGCATGCGGCCCGTTCCCGCGCATCTTGGCGCGTTCGATGAGCGCCTCGTGGGTCGCCGGCACCGGATCGACGACCGCGGCGCGTGGAGCGGGGCCCACGAGATCCGACCAACGGCGCTCCAGTGCCGCGATCCGTTCGCTCGCCGCCGCGCCGGGCTGCTCCATCGGTCGAGCCGGCTCCATCCGCGCCTCGATGACGCGGAGGCGTCGCTCAACATCGTTCAAGGCGCGATCGCGGGCGGCACGCGTGGCCCGCGGCGCGGTGCTCGATTCCGTGAACTCGCGTGGAATGAGCCCGCAGACGGCGACCGAAACGAGCGCCAGACACAGGAAGCCGAGTGCGCGCACCTCTCCTTAGACTCGGACGTTCGCTGATCCCGGAAAGAGCGAACCTCGCGGCCGTGTACCAGATCCGAACGACCGGCCCGCCGCCCGGCGCTCGACTGCACGAGCAAGGCCCCCGAGAAGGTCGAGGAACGCCCCACGTGGCCTCGACGCGCAAGGCCGCACGGCCCTTGGCGCAGCCGGTCGCGATTCGCGGCTGCTGCGCGCGTTGCGCTGGTGGGCGGTGCAGGACTCGAACCTGCAACCTCCTGCGTGTAAGTCGCTCCGTCCTTCCGAACGGGCAACCTCGGCCGTCACGCCCCGAACCTCGGTTTCCCGCGATTCTAGGCGGGCTCCCGAAGTGTCGCAAGAGGTCGCATCAAGTCGCGTGCCGTCGCACGTTGTCGCGGTCATTACCGAGCGAAATCGAGGTCGTTTCGGTAATTACCGGGCAGATTCTTCGATGCATACACACGCTCCCCCGGTTCCACACACCCGCAGCTGTCACGCACGTCTCTGAAGTCGCACCGGCCATAGGAGTATGGAGGCCACCAAGAGCGAGAAGCGTACGACGTCGATCCCACGAAGGCCGAGCGCGAGGATCTCTCCGTGGGCGAAGGTCGGACGCAGCAGGAGATCGCGATCGAGCTCGGCACGACCAAAGATGCCGTGAACGCACTCTTGCGGCGGTCACGCCTGTGCCTAGCGACCTATGTGGATCGCGACGGATGCAACGAACGCCGCAGCACCAATCGCAAAGACGATCGTCTGCGCCCGGAGCATCCACCAGGTGTTTCGTCCCAACGCACGTGTGGCGACGCGCAGTCGCTTGGTGACTATCCTGAGCCTCCGACGCCTCCGGCGGCGCGCTGCGGTTAGGGCCGTCTTGCGGAAGTCGACTAGGCGATTCCACGCCAAGAGGAGGCCCATCAAGACAGCCATCAGGTGGAAAGCGGTACCAACAACCAAGACGGTGCGAGAAGTCCCACAGATCGTGGTCTCCGGATCGAGCAGCAGATCCGCTGCGAAGCCTGATGCTGCCGCAGATAGGCCCAGGGTGAGGTTGCTGAGGAAAGAGACTTGGTCAATCGTGCGACCCTGCCACCGCACCTGGGCTTCGTGATCTCGCTCCTCCACGACTCCATCCCCCTCTGACTTCAGACCTACCAAGATCGACCACTCATCGGTTGTAGGAGAAAAGAACATGACCCGAGCCACCCAGACCCTCGACCTCGACCAGCTCATCCCCGACCCCGACAACGAACGCACCGAGGCCCCCGACAAGGGAGCCATTGCCCGCCTCGCAGACAGCATCAAGTTGCACGGCATCCTCCAGCGCCTCGTCGTGCGCCCCGTGAACGGGAGGTTCATGGTCATCGCTGGACACCGACGCCTGATGGCCGCCAAGGCCGCGGGGCTCAAGGAAGTGCCCGTGGAGGTCCGCAGCATCGACGAGGAGGAGGCTCGAGCCCTCCAGATCGTCGAGAACCTCCATCGTGAAGACGTCACGCCTCTCGACGAGGCGAAGGAGTTCGATCGCCTCCGAAGCGAAGACCGCTCGATCGAAGACGTTGCCGCGATCGTTGGGCACACGCCCCGCTACGTCGCGCAGCGGCTCAGCCTGGTGAACCTCGTTTCCGAAGCCCGGAAAGCCCTCGCAGGTCGCAGGATCGCTCTCGGGACCGCCTACCTCCTCGCGCGCATCGCGAACCCAAAGGTCCAGAAGGAGGCGCTTCGCTCCGTGGAGACCGACGCCGACGAGCCGATCTCCGTCCCGAGGGCGCAGCGGATCATCGAGGAGAACTTCGAGCTCAGTCTCGCGGAGGCTCCGTTCGATCCCGCCGACGCCGCACTCGTACCCGAGGCGGGTGCGTGCCTCGCCTGTCCGAAGCGCGCCGGCAACCAGCCCCTGCTCTTCGAGAGCGCCGATCGCGACGCCCGCTGTACCGATCCCGCGTGCTTCGCCAAGAAGGCCAAGGCCGCGTTCAGGAAGAAGGCGCAGGAGCTGAAGGCGAAGGAGCATGCCGTCCACGGGGCGAAGGCGAGCGCCGAGGAGTTCTTCGTCCACGGGTACTCCGGCTACGTCCTCAAGGAGGACTGGGTCAGCCCGGATCAGCGCGCGAGTTACGACGCGAACCTCACATGGGGCAAGATCCTCGGCGAGGAGCTGAAGGCCGAGGAGCAGCAGACGTGGGCCACCCACCCGGAGACCGGCGAGGTCATCCGCGTGTTCCCGAGAACGCGGGCGATGCAGGTGGCCCGAGCGCAAGGCCATGCATGGGCGGGAGCGAAAAGGCCGCGCGAGAAGAACAAGGCCGAGCTGCGCGCCGCGAAGGAGGCGAAGATCAAGCGGCTCGCCGAGGAGAAGGTCAACGAGGCGCTTCGTGCCAAGCTCGACAAGGTCTCCCTCGACGAGCACGCCGCCTGGCTCGCCGAGGCCATCCTCGACTCCGCCCGGTGCGACAGCCTGCGGCTCGCGTGTGCCGCCTTGGGCCTGAGGCGCGAGAGGGAGGTCCGGACCCGCTACGGGAAGGAGAAGGAGTCGTGGCGGGACCGGCTCGCTCGGGCGATAGAGGAGAAGACGCTCACCGCAAAGGCCGTGTTCCTCGAGGTCCTCACGCGGGAGCAGGGATGGCACCACCGGAAGGAAGGGACGCCGCTTCGGGAGCGGCTACTCCAAGAGCTGAAGATCGACGAGCAGAAGATCGAGAAGACCGCGCAAGGTCAGCTCCCCAACGCCGTGGGTTGATCGGTTGCAAGACCGCACTTAGATCGGCGCCCCGTCGCGCGGGGGGAGCCCACGATCCGACGCATGGCCCAGGAAACGGGCCGCGGTCGGGACGTCGCGTGCCGGCGCATCGCGGAGCGCGATGCGACCGTCACCACGTTGGACGGGCTGGCCTCGAGGACCGGGGCGGCATCCCCCGCCCCGTCAAGCGCGGACACACGCCATTGTCCGGCCACCCAGTGCAGAACTCACCCACGCCTGAGCCGCTCCTGCCAGTACGCGAGCGAGTCGTAGCCCTTGTCGTCGTACAACGCGACGAGTTGCTCTGGCGACAGGATTTCGGCCAATACCCTACGCTTCTCACCTACGGCATGGCGGAAGGCCTCGGACACCGCGTCCCTCCGCTGCGGATTGAGATGCTCGAACTCCGGGAGGACGAGGATCCTAGCTAGCAAGTTGATGTGCGCCTGTTTCGACACTAGGCCCCGTAGGTCGGCCGCGATGCGACACGCCTGAGATGCGGAAAAGGACTCTCCCAGGATGGCGCGCACCTCACGCGCCTCTTCCACGCTGGCGACGCGGCTCTGAACCTCTAGGGCCAGAACCCCGACATCGCGTCCTACCGCCGCCCCTAGCTCTTCCTCCCCGAGGACACGCAGGAAGGCTGTGCCAACCTCCAGCTTGTCCACGTCGGGGATCTCGCCGTGGTCAAGAAGAACGTTCACCTTCGTTAGGATCTGCCACGTCCGGTGGATCCCGTCATCCTCCAGCATCAAGATCGAGAACTCGTCGGGTCTGGTGCGGAGGTCGTTGAGCACAAACAGGTAGCTGCTGGGATCGCCGAGATGGAATCCGCGGAGAGTAGATGTCCTCGCCCTGTGCGCCCTGAGCAGGAAGTCCTCACGCGCACGTTCCTCATCGGGTGAGATCGAGGCCTTCAGCCACTCGGGCATGGGATCCGCAAGACCGCCCTTCTGCGCTTCGGTGTCGGGGGCTTCGTCTCCAAGTGGGCCAGCCGACTCCGGTGAGGTGGACGATGGCTTCCTGTCGTCCGCCTCACTCGGCGTGTCCATCGGGGAATGCGCTCGTGCAGTTGGGCGAGACCCACGCACCAAGGGAAGCAGCGCGAGCCCTGCGGTAAGCGCGAGCACGATGGCGATGAGGGGCAGCCTTGAGCGGATGCTCATCTTGCGGTTGAACGGAGACGGGCAGCCGGGTCGCGCCAAGCTGCCCGTCAGCAGACGATCCTAGTCTTTGTGGAGCACGGCGCTGCTTCCCGCGAAGGTGTGGTCCTCCGCAGGCGGGAGGTTCCACCAGTGGAAGTTCGAGTACAACTCGTGGACGGTCCCCGGGAGTGGGTCGATGTCCAATCGATAGCGCACCACCCACTCGGAGGTGCCGTCCCCGTTGCTGGTCGAATCGACATCGACGATCGTGACATCGTAGTCGGTAGGAGACACGGGGCCGCTATGCCGCCAGAGCACGACCACCTCAGGGTGCGAGAACGTGGTGTCGAGAGGCGCCGCGTCAAAGAACTTCGTGACGATGGCGTCCACGACCACCACCATTCCGGTGGCAGGGGTACCGCTCTTCGATTGGACCGTGGAGAACGACTGGCCTGTTGGCGGCACCGCACCGCTGCACGAGTACGAGAGCACGCACTCGACCTTGCTCTCCGCATTGGTCGACCACGAGAAGGTCACCTTGTATGTGGTTCCCTCAAGGACGATCGACCCAGAGATCGATCCGCTAGCACCGGCCGGGTCCTGTCCGGCCAAGTCCTGAGTCTCGCCGCCGTCGGGAGTGATCTTGAGCTTGGCCTTGTCATCGCCGTTGATGCTCCCGATGATCCGGTTGTTCTCGTTTTCGCCGCTGTCGATGACGTCCTCAATCGGCTTGCACTTGTCCTCCGCCGCCCAGGCGACGTTGGGCGAAGCGAGCGACACCATCGCGCCGAGGACTGCGATCACGATTCTCATGATTCTCCTCCAGTTTGGCCATGTGGCACAGATAACGTCTCGATTCGTGGTGTAACTCCGCGGGGCCGGCGCTGATCGCCGGCCCCGGGCTCCGGCGGCCGTTCCGCCGGGGGTCCCGGTTGATCTCCTGTCTGAAACCAGATTTCGACGGG
>Ga0187893_10001171_pt1 | contig 64940 bp, 42 predicted proteins | sample MA1701074metaG_FD_139574 | JGI IMG/M metagenome (GOLD analysis project Ga0187893, IMG submission 139574) | White microbial mat communities from a basaltic lava cave in the Kipuka Kanohina Cave System on the Island of Hawaii, USA - MA170107-4 metaG ... | reverse complement strand
GGATATCGGCTCGCGAGGCTGCTACCTCGCGGCCTTACTGTTTTACCGCAGGATTTCCAGGGTCCCAAATGGGTGTGGGTTCAGCGCGTCAGACCCGCCTCAGATCATGTGCATAGGTCAGCTATAATAAAACACCGACTTCTATGTTTGACCTCTTTCGTTCGCGCGCCAAAGCTATGCGTTATCTGCTGACGGCCCTATTGGGCCTTGTGGCACTCTCGATGGTGATCACCCTGATCCCAGGCTTTGGCGGCACGCCGACGGCTACTCGGGATGATATTCTCGCCGAGGTTGCCGGCGATGTCGTGACAACACGGATGGTGAGTCAAGCAATCCAGGCTCAGATTCGTGAGCAGCAGTTGTCACCGCAGATGGCCGGCTTCGTGGTGCCCCAGATGGTGGACCGGATCGTGGCCGAGCTCGCGACCGCATATCAGGCCCAAAACATGGGCTTCACGGTCTCCAGCCAGGAATTGATCCAGATGATTCAAACTCTGATGCCGCAGCTTTTCCAGGGCGGCGAATTCGCCGGCAAGGAAGCCTACCGGCAAGTCCTAGCCAGCGTAAATAGCACGATCCCGGAGTTTGAGGCAAAGATCCGGCAGCAGATTCTGCTCGACAAGCTGCAGCGGCTGGCCTTTGACGGCATCATCGTCGCACCGAAGGAAATTGAAGCAGAGTTCGCCCGCCGCGCTGAAAAAGTGCGGCTCGAGGTAATCAAATGGGATCCCGAGGAAATCAAGAAGAGCATCAAGCCTTCGCGCGAGGAGATGCTCGAGTTTCTCAAACAGAATCAGGCGTCGTTCACGATTCCCGCAAAGCGTAACGTCGCCCTGCTCATTGCCGACGCGGAACAGCTTGGCTCCTCGTTGCCAGTCACCGATGCGCAATTGAAGCAAGCCTATGATTCGCAGGCCGATCGTTGGAGAGTGGAAGAAAAAATCAAAGTCCGGCACATTCTGGTCAAGTTCAGCCAGAATGCCTCGGACGACGAAAAGAAGAAGGCGAAGGCAAAAGCCGACGATCTGTTGAAGCAGATCCGCGCCGGAGGCGATTTCGAGGCGTTAGCAAAGAAGAACTCCGACGATCCGGGGTCTGCTTCGAAAGGAGGCGATCTGGGCCTGCTCCAGCGTGGCCAACTGGTAAAGCCGTTCGAAGATCGAGCCTTCTCACAGAAGCTGAAAGAGATCGGCGAGCCGGTCGAGACGGTGTACGGCTATCACATCATTCAGACCATGGACAAACAGCCGGGGCGGGTAAAGCCTCTCGACGAAGTAAAGCCGGATTTGTTATCTGAGTTTCGCAAGCGGCAGATGTTCGATCGCATGCCGGCGCTCGCCGAGCAGGCCCGGGCCGAGCTGGTGAAAACGCCGGACCAGGCTGAGGCCGTGGCGCGAAAGTTCAATCTGAAGTATGCCAAGGCGGACAAGGTGGGACTAGGTGATCAGTATCCGGAAATCGGTCCCAACCGAGATCTCGATACGGCTTTATCCGAATTACAAAAGGGTGGTGTTGCACCGGTTGTTCAAACGGCTGACAACAAGCTGATTGCGGCTTCGGTACTTGATATCGTTCCGACCCGGCCCGCCGAGCTTGCCGAAGTGGAAGACCGGATTCGTGAAGTGCTCGCTTCCAATAAAGCGCGTACTCTCGCGGAATCCAAGGCTAGGGATTTCGAGGCCAAGCTGAATGCGAACAGCCGCGACTTTCGAAAGGCGGCGCAACTCACCGGCGACAAAGTGATCGACACAGGCGCGTTCGAGCGCATGGGACAAATGAAAGAGGTCGGCCACCAGTCGATGTTCGGCGAGCAGCCCTTCGTGAATCCGGTGGGGAGCGTGATCGGCATCTATCGCGTCGGCACCACGCCTTACTACTTCAAGATCGTCGAGCATGTTCTTCCGGACAAGTCGAAGATCGATGCAGACCGTCAGACGATCGTGGCGATAATCAAGGAGCGGAAGCTTCGCGAGCGGCGTGAGATGTTTGAAGAGGGACTGGTGAGGCAGCTCAAAGAGAAGGGCGCCATCAAGATCTTCGACGACAATATCAAGCGGTTGTCGGCCAGTTACCGCGGATAGGATGCTGGACTGGCTGCTCGACACGCTCCGGATTCTGACCACCCCGGACCGCCTAATTGCACTTCTTTCGACCGTTTTCAGCGGGTGGTGGGGTTATGCGCTACTCGCCGGAATCGTCTTTGCCGAAACCGGGCTCCTCATGGGTTTTTTTCTCCCCGGCGACTCGCTTCTGTTTACGGTGGGCGTGGTGGCCGGCGCCGGGCAACTCAATATCCTTCTGATCATCCTGGTTCTCATCGTCGCCGCCGTCGTCGGCGATGGAATTGGATATGCCCTCGGCAAGCAGGCAGGCCAAGCTGTGTTCTATCGACCGGATTCGCGTTTCTTCAAGCAGGAGCATCTGTTACGCACGCACGAGTTCTACGAAAAGCACGGCGGCAAGACGATCATCTACGCGCGCTTTGTTCCCATCGTTCGCACTTTCGCGCCATTCGTCGCGGGTGTGGCGGGCATGGGCTATACGCGGTTCCTCACATTCAACGTCTTCGGCGGAATTGGATGGGTGCTTAGCATGACCTTGCTGGGCTACTTTCTCGGTAGCCAGCCCCTGGTCCAGGCGCACTTTGAGAAAGTCGTTCTCGGGATTGTTGCTGTCTCGGTTCTGCCCATCCTGTTCGAAGTGCTAAGATCACGCCGAAAGCCCTGATGCGTACTTTTTCCTTCCTTCTGGCCTATTGGACCGCTTTCGCAGCAGATTGGCCCGAGTTCCGCGGCAAGGGCCGTCTTGGCGTGTGGACCGAGTCCGGCATCGTCGAGAAGTTCCCGGATAGTGGTTTGACCTTTCGCTGGCGCACCCCACTGCGAGGCGGCTACAGCGGGCCCTCGGTTTCCGGCGGCCGCGTATTCGTCATGGATTTCCAGAAGACCGGCGCGAACAAGGGTGTCGAGCGCGTGCTCGCGCTCGATGAAAAGACCGGCAAGACCCTTTGGACACGGGAGTATGACACCGACTACACAGGGCTGGCGGGCAGCTACGCGATCGGCCCCCGCGCCACGCCGACCGTCGACGGAGATCGTCTGTACACGCTCGGCGCAATGGGCGTGTTGCACTGCTTGAGCGCCAAGACCGGCGCAGTGGCGTGGCGTCGCGATTTTGTCCCCGAGTACAAGACACACGTCCCGGTGTGGGGAATGGTTGGGGCGCCGATTGTCGATGGCCCGAGAGTGATCGCGGTGGTAGCCGGCGACGACCGGGCGCGTGTCGTCGCGTTTGACAAGATGACCGGTAAGGAGGTGTGGAGGTCGCTCGAGTCCGATTCGGAGCCCGGCTACGCGCCGCCTGTGATTTATGAGGCCGGCGGTAAACGGCAGCTCATCCTATGGCATTCGACGGCACTGGTGTCGCTCGATCCCGCCAATGGGGAACTCTACTGGCAGCAGCCGTTCAAGGCCGCGATGGGACTTGCCGTAGCCACGCCGATCCGGAGCGGGCCGTACCTGTTCATCTCATCGTTCTACACGGGTCCGATGCTCATGGAACTCGCTGCCGGCGCTCCCTCCGCCAGGATCTTGTGGAAGGGTAAGAGCGTGAGCGAGATTCAAACCGACGGTCTGCACGCATTGATCAACACACCTGTGATCGATGGCGATCACATCTATGGTATTTGCAGTTACGGACAGCTTCGTTGTCTGAACCTCAAGACCGGCGAGCGAGTATGGGAGACGCTCGATGCCACCAAAGAAAAGGCGCGTTGGGCGACGGGCTTTCTGGTTCGCAATGGGGATCGTTATTTTCTCAGCAACGACCGCGGAGAACTGATCATCTGCAAGCTGACGCCGCAAGGATATCAGGAGATCAGCCGGACCCAGCTCATCAAGCCGACGGCGACGGCTGGCATCGGCCGGAGGGAATTGGGCGCGGTGAACTGGTCGCATCCGGCCTACGCGAATCGTCACATCTTTGCGCGGAATGATGAGGAGATCCTGAGCGCATCCCTCGAGAAGTAGTTCAGAGCCGCGCGCGTTAGCAAGCAGGCTTGGATCCTAGCTCGATGGCTGGACCAATACTGGCCGCCTGCCCGGTTGTTCCTCCAGCGGTTGTGTTGAAACCTGTCGTGCGATCAACATCCGCAGAATCAGCAGATCGGAAGCGTGAAACGTAGTCTGGCCGACGTTGTTCAGATCCTCCTCGCGGTCTACGATATGACGCTTGATCAGAACGCGGAAGTCCTCCACCGGGATCCCCAGCGAACGGGCTGCCTCTGTTTCTGTGTAATAGGGTTTGGGCGCTCGTGATGCCATGCTCACTTGCATTGTAGGGTGCTGGTCCAACGGCCACTATCAGCAAGACTGCCTAGTCGTGTTGCCCATTCTCCCCACCCTCTGTATGGCCTTCCGTACTAAGTAAGTACAATCGTCCTATCCACTTTGAACCCTCTGTAGGTATATACTGCAAGAGGATCACTTATGCGCAGAGGTGTCGTGTATCTCACCGCTGGAGTGGCGGCATTGTGGGCGGCTGAGGTCGCCCCCGGCGACAAATACACCGCTGTGGAGCGCCGTCATTGGGCGTTCCAGCCACGGGTGGCAGTGGAGCCGCCCAAAGCTACTGGTGTCTCTCACGCGATCGACGCTTTCGTCCGAATCCGGATCGAAAGGGAAGGATTGAAACCTGCTCCACCCGCGGATCGGGCGACACTTATCCGGCGTTTGTATTTCGATCTCACCGGTCTGCCGCCTTCTCCCGAAAGGGTGCATGCTTTCATCACCAGCAGGGCCCCGAATGCATACGAACGGCTCGTTGATGAACTGCTCGCCAGCCGTGCCTACGCCGAGCGCTGGGGGCAACATTGGCTGGATGTCGTGCGATTCGCCGAAACGGACGGGTTCGAATACGACACCCACCGCACCGACGCCTGGCGATTCCGAGATTACGTGATCGACTCCTTTCATCAAGACAAGCCATACGACCAATTCCTGCGTGAGCAACTGGCCGGCGATGAGATGGACCCTCAGAACCCCACTTTTCGGGTAGCATCAGGACTTCAGCGTCTCGGCGCGCTGCGGAAGAATGCCGGCAACCAGGAAGTCGCTTCCAGCCGGAACGAAGTGCTCACCGAGATGACCAACATCGTTGGGGCGGCATTCCTCGGCGTGACGATTGGCTGTGCCCGCTGCCACGATCATAAGTTCGATCCTATTCGGCATAAAGATTACTACCGGATGCAAGCTTTTTTCGCCTCGACTCACGAGTCGGATTTCGACCTCTCAACAGCCGAAGAGAAGGCTGCGTATCAGGAACGGAAGAAATCGCACGAGAACCAGATTAAGACTATGCGCTCACAAATGCGCAGCTTGAAGGGCGAGGATCGCGGCCGGATGCTGGCCAAGATCCGCGAACTCGAGGAAACCGCGCCAGTACACCCGCCTGCGATCTTTTCCGTTTCAAACGACTTCGCAAAGGCGTCCCCGATTCACGTCCTTTCTCGCGGCGACTATCAGAACAAAGGGGAGAAAATGGGAATGCGCGCATTGGGCGTGTTGCTGCCCGATGGCGCTCCTGAGCTTCCCGCCGATACCAAACAACCGCGAAAGATACTCGCGGAGTGGCTCACCGATCCCGCACATCCGCTTACGGCAAGGGTCATGGTGAACCGGATCTGGCATTATCACTTCGGCCGTGGCATTGTCGCAACACCGAACGACTTCGGCCGCATGGGAGCGCGACCGTCTCATCCGCAGATGCTCGACTGGCTCGCGAACGAATTCGTCAAAGGCGGTTGGCGACTGAAGCCGATTCACAAGCTGATTGTGATGAGCCAGACCTATCAACAGTCGTCCAAATCCCTGATGGAGGCCATGGGGCACGAAAAGGACCCGGAGAATGCGCTGGTGTGGAAATATTCGCGGCGGCGGCTGGATGCCGAGCAGATCCGCGATGCCATGCTCGCAGTGAGTGGCCGATTAAACGGGAAGGCTGGCGGCCCCAGCATCATTCTTCCGGTGGATGAAGAGCTGGTCAACCTGCTCTACAAGCCGTCGCAGTGGGCCGTGACCAAGGACGGTTCCGAGCACGACCGGCGATCGATCTACCTGCTTCATAAACGCAACCTGCGGCTACCGATGCTGGAAGTATTCGATGCGCCGGATATGCAAATCTCGTGCGCGCGGCGCGAGGAATCGACTCACGCGCCGCAGGCGCTCGAGTTGATGAACGGGGACTTTGCCAACAACATCGCCAGGTCGTTTGCAGCGCGCCTCGATCGGGAAGCGCGAACGCCAGCCCAGCAGGTCACTCGAGCCTATCAGTTGGCAGCAGGACGGGCGCCGACCGCGAAAGAGTTACAACTGGGCGTCGAGTTTCTTAGAAAGCACCCGCTCTCGGAGCTCGCCCTGGCAATTCTCAATTTGAATGCGTTCCTCTACGTGAACTAAAGGAAGTTTCCATGCCCGAGCATGTACGTCCCACGCGCAACCGGCGAGAATTTCTCACCGATGCTTTTTGCGGATTCGGCTCGCTGGCATTCACGTCGATGCTGGCGGCGGGCGCATCGAATCCACTGGCTCCAAAGTCCTCCAACTTCCAGCCGAAGGCGAAGTCGGTGATCTTCCTGTTCATGGCCGGCGGGCCCTCGCAGGTGGAGACGTTCGATCCGAAGCCGCTTCTGAACAAGCTGCATGGCGAAAAGCGCCCCAAGGAATTCGGCGAGGCCAAGTACCAGTTCGTGACCGCCGACGCCAAACTCCTCGGCACCAAGCGGACGTTCCAAAAATACGGCCGGAGCGGTATGGAAGTTTCGGACCTGTTCCCGCACCAGGCGCAGATCGTCGATGACATCGCCCTGCTGCGATCCTGTCATGGCGACATGGTAGTCCATTCCGCTGCGCAGTACCAATTGTTCAGTGGCCGCGTGATCCCGGGGTTTCCGAGTATGGGCTCCTGGGTCGTCTATGGTCTCGGGAGCGAGAGCGATTCGCTCCCTTCCTACGTTGTTCTGCCCGACCCGAAGGGCGCCCTCGAAGCCGGGCAGCCCATGTACATGCATGGCTTCCTTCCCGCGGTGTATCAGCCCACGATGCTGCGGCCCGGTAAGAAACCAATCCTGAACATGGATCTGCCGGAGCACGTTTCCAAAGACGAGCGCGCGGCGACCGTGAAACTCATTCGCGAATTGAACCAAGCCAATCTCGTTGGCGAGGACGATGAGTTTGCCGCGCGCATCAGCGCCTACGACCTCGCCTTTAAAATGCAAAGCGAAGCGCCCGGGATTTTCGATCTCTCGATGGAAAGCAAAGACACACACGAGTTATACGGTATCGGCAAGCAACCTACGGATGATTATGGGCGCCGCTGTCTGCTCGCGCGTCGCATGGTTGAAAAGGGTGTCCGGTTTGTTTGTGTGGTATCGGGTGGCGGCCCGGGCAACATGCAGTGGGATGCGCACGACGACATTGAGGAAAATCATCTGCGTCTGGCGGCGCAAGCGGATCAGCCCGTCGCCGCGCTCGTCACCGATCTCAAGCGGCGCGGAATGCTCGATGAGACTCTGGTTTTGTGGGGCGGCGAGTTCGGACGTTCCCCTGAAGCGCAAGGGGGCAAGGGCCGCGATCACCATAACTTAGGCTTTTCGATGTGGATGGCCGGCGGCGGCGTCAGAGGTGGTCAAGTGATCGGCGCCACCGACGCTATCGGTCTCCGCGCCGTCGAGAACCCGATACACTTCCGTGACATTCACACGACGATTCTCCATCAAATGGGATTGAATCAGGATGCGCTCAGCTACATGCACCTGGGGAGGAAGGAGCGGTTGACGGAGATTCAGGGGCGGGTGTTGACAGAGATCGTGTAAGCTTCCGGTCCGCAGACAACTCACCCAAACTGAATCCACAACCGCTTCAGATGACGCTTTCGCTCCGGTTCCGGCCAATCCTCAAACGGCGTCCGTGCGTGCAGAACATAGTTGTTGCTCACAAGCTGAATATCGCCGCGCTGCATTTCGAAGGTCACCTGTAACTCAGGCCGCTCCATCACGCTGTCGAAGTAGTCGAGGGCCGCCTCGTCCTCGGAAGTGAACGGAACTCCCGCCACTGCGTGGCCCTTGGGAATGTAGTAGCGGAAATATCGTACCTGGAGCGAATTCCAGTAAGTGAAAACCGGTGCGAACAGCGTCTTTGATTCGCCTTCGCGCCACTCCATCGACCGGTCGATATGAAACGGCTGATACAAGCGCTCGAGCAGATGCGGCCGCTCTTCGAGCATCGCGTTGTGCGCAGCGCAGGCGCTCACCAGGGCGGATTCGCCGCCCACCTTGGCGACTTGCAGCGCGAACAGCCCGATCACATCCGGCGTGCTCCCCATCAGCACGGGCGCCGAATCGGTATGAAAGTGCAGACCTTCACGCGTCTTGGAAAACCGGACGCCGACCTGCCCATACTGCGTCGCGATGTTCTGCCCTTCGTCGCGCACAGCGTACAGGCGGTCGCCTTTGACATTCTGGGGGAGCGGCCGGCCAATCAGTGCGCCCAGGCCCCAATAAAGCATGGACAGTTCCGCTTCGCTGTAGCGATCCACCGGCATGCCGCGCAGCAACACGAAGCCGCGGCCCCGCGTAAGTTCTTCACGGATCGCTGGAATATCCCGCTCTAACGACGGGAGCGAAAATCGCTCCAGGCCAATCACGCCGTCTAGCTCGCCAAGAGTCTCATCGCGGAGCGCATAGATCAATACGGAGGGGTCGCAGAAATCCGCCCGGGTCCACGCCATCGGACCGCCGATCCTGCCGCGATGAACTCGAGTCGGCTCGATCCGCATGAACTATCGATGCCCGGCGCGGATGGCTTTGCCGTCCTCGAAATCGATCTCGAGCAGTTTCTCGCTCGTCGGAATGCGGGCCACCACCTTCTTTGTCTTGGTATCGATTACTGCGCCTCCGTCCGGATATGCGTATTTACCGTCCAGACTGAAGGAGACCCAGCCCGGATGCGGTTGCTCGGACGGATCCTTGAACAGCGGCACGGCGGCAACGAACTTCGGAGGCATCTTGCCCACGTCGAACGCATAGACGTAGCCATAAACACCATCAACCACCCAGACCTCTTTCTGATCCGGACGCAGATTGACGCCGTGGCTGGGCGTCGAGTGCGGCTTGCGCTTTGGGGGATTCGGAATCTGCGCCAGTCTTGACTCCGGTGTCTTCGCCTCGGCACGGTGTAGCTTTGGACCACCCCACTCGCCCTTCTCGTTCTTCACGGCGCCCACTTCGAATCCAAGCAAAGCGTCCACATTCGCATATACGTATTTTTCGTCATCACTGACCGCGAATGGGCGAACTCCCTTGCTGAACGGACCGGTTTTCCCGATGATCTTGTTCGTCGCCGTATCCACGATGAATACATACGGCACCGTGAGGACTTCGAGGTAAACCCGCTTGCCCGAAGGATGCATCCAGGTGTTGTGCGGGCCTATGGATCCGATCGGCGAATCATCGTAGTTCTTGCCGCGCGCAACTGGAATCGTGGCCACCACTTCGCCATCTTCGGCGCGAACGACTTTCCAATTGTCCTCGTCACGATAAGGCACGTACAGCAATTTACCATCCGGCGTGATGGCCATCGAGTCGGGATACTTACCGAGATTCTTCCGCCAGATCACCTTGTCTGTCTTCAGATCGAGGCAGATCAAATCATCCTTGGTGTTGGAGGAAACATAGAGCCGCTGGAGCGGCACGCTGACGCTGATTCCCTTGTACGCGCCCGATTCCGGTATGTCGATCCGGCGGACCAGCGCGTGTTCCTTGTCAATGTCGTATACCGAGATGCCGCTGCGGTCAGTGACATAGAGCAGGCGCTGGACTTTCGCCGCAGCCAGTATCGAGGCGCACGCGAGTAGAATGGCTATCAGTTTCATGGCTCGATTGGTCATTCTATCACTGGCTGCCGCAGCCGGAGTCTATGCGGAGCCAGTTAGCTGGAGCCGTGACATTGCTCCGGTTCTGGCGTTTCACTGTAATCGGTGCCATGGCGATGAAGGGATCGCGGCCGCGTTCGACACACGGACATACGAGGGGGTGCGCAAAGGCGGGAATCTGGGACCGGCTGTGACGGAGGGAAAGCCGGAGCACAGCCTGCTCATCGAGTTTTTGGAGGGCCGCCGCGGGGAGTCGCGACGGATGCCTCTGCAGGCGCCGGCACTCAGCGAGGAAACCATCGATCAGTTCCTCCGATGGATTCGCGAAGGTGCGCAGAAGGATCCGGATACCGCCCCGCGCGAGCGGTTGCGCCTGGAAGTATCGCGATCCACCGTGTTACGCGTGCGTGTGTCGGTTCCGTCGAAGTCCTACGTGATTCTTAAAATCGCTGAAGGAGCTCTCTATCGCGGGGCAAGCGTTGTGGAACGCGCGGAAGTTTTCGTCGTGCGGACGACAGGATCATGGCCCCGAAAGCTGGCCGTCGAAGCTGAAATACTTTACGGGCAACCGGGCGCCAAACTGGAATTGCTGCGTTGAATCCACAGCTCAACGGGCGCCGCTACTGACCCGTTTTAGGTTGTCTTCCGGCACACGATCGATCAGCAAGTTGAACGGATCGATTCCAGCCTGATCCGGGAGCTCTTCGACCGTGAAGGTATGCCTGGATGTTCCGCCTTTGATCCGCAGACGCTGGCGATAGAGGGTCCGGCCATACTTCTTGTCTTTGTCCGGTTTGGCGAAGGCCCCGATTTCGATCCAATCCTCGACCGGAACTTCTGTTTCAGCGCCCGTGGGATCGGCTTTGAACTTTTTCGATTCCACATCGATGCTCAGGTCGAACTTGCCGTCGGGGCGTTGGGTGGCTTTTGCCTCGAGCGTGCGATTGGAGAAGAGAACAATGTCCTCGAACAGGTCCTTGAGCAACGCGTGGTACTCCGGCGGCGTTTCCTTCCGGAATTCCTCGACCAGGGCGTAGGAAGTGGGATAGGGAGGTCCCTGGTACCCGAAGCACTCAATCATTCTACGCAGCGCCCGGTTGATTGCAGCCTCGCCGATCGTTTCCTTGAGCAGGTACATCACCACGCTCCCCTTGCGATAGTGAACATAACCCTGTCCCGCGTCCACGGTGAGTAGTGGGCGCTCTTTCAAGAGTTCGGCCCCGCGGGACCGCAGGTAATTATCCATTTCGTGCCGCAGAAACTTCCGCATGATGTCGCGACCGTACTCCTTCTCCATCACCATCAACGCCGTGTACTGCGCCATGGTCTCGGAGAGGAGCGTGGCTCCCTGCATCGCCGCGCCGATGGCCTGGTGCGCCCACCATTGATGCCCAATCTCGTGCGCCACGACGTAGAAGACATGATCTATGTTTTCCGGATCCTTGAGATTGGCGATAAATCCGATGGCTTCCGAATACGGCATGGTTCCCGGAAAGGCTTGTGCGAACCTTGCGACGCGCGGAAACTCGATAATGCGAGCCTGCTTGTGGCGATAGGGTCCGAAGTTGCGCGTGGCGTAGTCGAGCGTTTTTCGCATAGACGCGAGCATCTTCGGAACGTTCCAGGGATGATCCTTCAGATAGTAGACTTCGAGCTTGACGTCATTCCATTGCTCGCGTGCTACCTCGTATCGCGCCGACAGAAAAGAATAGAAGTTTAGCGAAGCGCGATCCAGGCGGTACTCGAAACAGCGCCGGCCATTTTCCATCCATTCGCGAAGGAGCGATCCGGGTGCAATCGCAATCTGATCCGGCGCGGTGCGGATCACGGTCTCCACCATCACCCAGTCGGCGTTATTGCTGATATAGGCGTCACGGCACTTTTCGGTACAGTCGCGTTCGAGCTCGGGCAGATCGGATTTTTCTCCCAGGCCCTTCTTCCTGCGCTCGTTCTTGTCGTCGAGCTCGTTACTCGATTGATACCGGATCTGCGGCGCAAGACGGCTATTAAAGAAGCTTCCGTTCTGAAGCAACTCGCTACGCATCACGGAGTTCTCAAAGCCGCGGTCGCGATGGGACACGGTGAAACGCATCTGCCGCTTCTCCCCGGGAGCAATCGGTGGATCAGCGCGGAAGACCCGGTAACGAAGGCGGGTGTCGTCCTTCTCCAGCCGTGCCTTGTCGATCCTGGTCGCAGTCGTGTAGTCAGAGGCGGTCAAGACATGAATCTCGGCGATCGGTGCATTCGTGCGTTTCTCGATCGTTTGCTCACCGAGCATCGTCATCTCGCGGGTTTCCGGGCGCAGATCGATGTCGTAGCGGACTGCCGTGATTCGGGGTTGCGGCAGGTTCTCTTGCTTCTTATAGGTCTTCTCGTAGTCCACAGCCTTTTGCCGGCGCTCTTCGTCAACTTCGATGTGGTTCAGCACCTTGGTGTTGTAGTAGATCCAGCCTCCTGTGGCGAAGAAGGCCACGGTGGTGACCGCCGTTGCGAGGCGCAGGCTCGTGTCAAAGCGGCGCCGCGCTTCCCGCCACCGCTTGGCCCATTCCGTGTCCTTGCCTCGCTGCCACAACACCAGGCTTGCGATGGCCAACAGCACGCAGAACAATGACCAGTAGCCCGTGAACCATTGCCAGGCCACGAGGTCCGTTGCATAACCGTAGAAGTCCGAGTAGGCGATTTCGGGGCGGCCCCCGAATTGCACCAGTCGCGTTTCGATGTCGAGTGGGTTCCAGGCAAAGAAGTTGGCGATCAGAATCGCCAGATATAGGAAATAGCCCAGGAACTTGTTTGGCATAACGACATGGCAAAACAGCGCGAGCACGATGAGAAATACAAACTGCGAGAGATCACGGACGAATACCTGGGTCAGATAGAGGTCGAGCTGGTAGCGGTGATAGCCTTCCCATGTTTGCGCCAGGATGCCGGAAGCCACCGAAAGAACAAGGATCGCGGCTACTACGACAACCAAAGTAGAGAACTTGGCCAGATAGGCTGCCCAGCCGGGCTGGGGCACTGCATCGGCGATATCGTCCATGTGCGTGTCGCGATCCTTCCAGACAAGCGCGCCCGCATAGAAGATAATCATTGCGATCAGGAATAGGTAGAGCCGTCCCTGCAACAGGTTGGTGATCCAGTACGTAACTGGGAACGTGTGATTGCCATAGCCTTCTGACGCTTCCAGGAACAGACTGGGAATCGTATTCAGCAGACCGAACGCCAGGATGACGATGAATACTGTGCTCTTGATCAGCCCGAGCAGTTCGATGCGAAGTAGCCCAAGGAATTTAGCCCAATCCGCGCGCCAGCCAGCTTGTTGCAGTCCTGCAGGGACTACGATATCCACGGCCTTGCTCTCGGCTTCTTTAGCGTGACGAGGCCGCGCGGTACGCTCCTCAAAGCGAAAGTTTCGCAACGTAACAGCAAAGATCAGGCCGGAGACGCCAAACCACAGCAGCCGGTTCCAAAGCATCAACCCTTCCAGTCTTAGCGCGACCGAGTTCTTCTCGCTCACCGTCCAATACTTCGTCACCAATTGATACGTTCCGATGGCGAACGGATCGAGCAGCGCGGCGATCCATTCCTTGTCGAGGTCGGAAAGCAGCGACTGAGTCACTTGATAGAGCGTGAGCAGGAGGAGCGTGCCGAGAAAAGAGGCGACGGTGCTGCGCGTGAAGGCGGCAATCGCGAACACAAGCGCGCCCGCGAACAGCGTGTTCGGGATCGCGAACAGAAGAAAGCCCCACAAATGCGCCCATGGAAGAACGGGGCCCCAGCGCGCTGTCTCGATCCAAGGCATATGCCGCGCCGCGAGTAGACCAATGGACACCCCGAGGATCGGAATCAAGGAGACCACGGCGGAACCGAAAAACCGGCCCAGCAGATAGTCGGACCGGCGGAGTGGCGTGGAGAACACCATGGCGTGCGTGCCGTACGCGAAATCGCGTGAAGCGGCGGAGTTGACGAAAGCCGTTGTCATCAGCAAACACAGGAAACTTGCGAAGGCATAGAAATTCTGAATGACATAGGCGGCGTTGCGATAAGTGTTCTGCAACGATTGGCCGACAGTGATCTGGTCCGTGCTTGCTGCGCCGAAGAACATCAGCGTGACGACGATTAGAAAGATCCACAGTGTCCAGGAACGCATCCAGTACCGGAGCTCGAATGCCATCAGGCGGCGCAGCACGGCTCAGCAGACTCCTGTGATCCGTGTGAAGAAGACATCCTCGAGGTCCGGCGCGGCCGCTGCGAATCCATCTCCGGGATCGGACTCGCTGTAGATATGGATACATGGCTTTCCCGCCACTAACTTGCTCGACACGATTGGATGGCGCTGTCTGTAATCGTCCAGCTCCAGCTTCTCGACGGAGCGCTGCCAGATGCGTCCCTCGAGATCCGCCACGGCTTCCTCCGGCCGTCCTGCATAGACGACTTTACCCAGGTGAATCACTGCCATATTAGTGCAAAGCTCCATCACGTCTTGCACGATATGCGTTGAGAGAATCACGACAACGTTCTCCCCGATTTCGGCCAACAAATTGTAGAAGCGGTTTCGCTCCCCGGGATCCAGTCCGGCGGTGGGCTCGTCGACGATCAGCAGTTGCGGGTCGCCGATCAACGCTTGCGCGATGCCAAAGCGCTGGCGCATGCCGCCGGAAAAGCTCGTGAGTGCTTTCTTGCGGACGTCCCAGAGGTTGACCTTCTGAAGCATCGCTTCCACCCGCTCTTTCCGCTCGCCGGAAACGATGTAGCCTTTGAGGAGAGCGATGTGGTCCAGCATGTGCTGGGCGGAAATACGCGGATAAACACCGAAGTCCTGAGGAAGGTAACCGAGCAACTGCCGGACCTGTTGCTTATTCGCCAGCACATCGATTTCTCCGAGCGCCACTCGCCCCTGGTCTGGATCGAGAAGTGTGCCGACGATCCGCATCAGGGTCGATTTGCCCGCTCCATTGGGCCCGAGCAGCCCGAACATGCCCCGCGGGACGGTCAGGGAGACATCGTCGAGCGCACGGACACCATTAGCGTAAGTCTTGGTGAGGTTCGCGATGCGCAGTTCCATTTGTGACGTGGCGCGCGCTTCAGCGTGCTACGGCGAGTTTCAACTCGACGTGCAGACCGCAGGCTGAAGCCCGCGGCAGCACGCTGAAGCGTACGCCACTACTGACTCATCCCCCGCGCGGCGACTTGCCAAACCGCTTCGACCTTATCGCCTCGTGTGCAAAAGATCCGGTCGTACAAATTCACGCTCGGGTCGCAGTGGGGAATGATAAACTCCATCTTGTCCCCAACTGAAAATGCATACGAACCCTGCGCCAGCGTGATCCGGCCGTGCTCGTCTCCTGCGAATCCATACTTAACTGGCATCTTCTCCTTGGGTTCGGGTGGAAACGGCTTATCGGTGGAAAATGCCTTCAGTCCGGCGTCGACGATCGCCGTGTCGTCCTTGGGCTTGCTCACCACCGTCGCCATCACCGTCAGTGAATTCTTGAAGTCTCTGTATACAGCGTCGCCATCGGCCCCGCCGATGCGGTTGTAGTCGACATCCATGAACATGAAGCTGCCCGGTTGCAGCTCGGTCATACCGTCAATCTCGGAATCGATGTTGTAAGTTCCGGTCGACCCACCCGTCAACAATTTCACCTCGATTCCTTTCTTTTCGATCGCCCGCCGAGTCTCGACCGCGGTCGCCATGACTTCCAGGGAGACTTTCTTACGCGCCTCGAATCCCATGGTGTGAGACGCCTGTCCCGCGTAGGACTGCAACCCGGCGAACCGCAGATTCGCCATCGGCTGCAAGGCTTCCACGAGCGCGACTGCCGGATCTCCAACCTTGATCCCGGTCCGCCCCCCGACCCACAGGTCCACCGCGACGTTCAGCTTCAGCCGCCCCGCCTGTGCCGCTTCATTGAGGTCTTTCGCATTTTGTGTGTTGTCGACGCAGAAGATCGTGTCTGGCGCCAGCTTCGCCAGCCGCATCGCCCGTTCGATCTTGTACTTGCCGACCACTGCGGTCGTGATCAGCAGATTCCGGAGGCCGTGCGCCGCGAATACTTCCGCCTCACTCAATTTTGCCGCGCAATTGCCAACTGCACCGGCCTGCACCAGTCGCTTAGCAATCTCGGGACACTTATGGGTTTTCCCATGCGGCCGGATGGCTCGCCCCTTGCCTTTGACGTGGGATACCATCTTATTCACGTTGAACTCGAAGCCGTCGAGATCGAGCAGCAACGCCGGGGTCGGAAGCTCGTCTTTGGTCAATTTGCCCTTCACATCCCCACGGCTGATCATCTTCTCGATTTCCACCCAGGAATAACTTTTGGCCCCCCGCAGAACGGCCGGGGCAGCCAGAATCGATGTTAAAAACGTGCGTCGGGTGCTCATGGCAAGCTAGGATATCACAATGGCTTCGAAGTTTCGGTATGAGGAATTCACATGGCCCGAGATCCGCGAAGCCGTAGCCCAAAATCGGGTCGCCGTGTTACCCGTTGGAACCATTGAGCAGCATGGCCCGCACTTGCCGTTAGTCACGGACGTCCTCACGGCTACTGAAATGTCCCGCCTGGCCGTGGAGCGCATCCCTGAAGAGGCGGTGTTGCTGCCATCGGTATATTACGCTTTCAACGAACATCACATGGACTTTCCCGGCACCATCGCTGTGGAAGGGCCCACCTTCATCAACTATGTCAGCGACATCGGCAAGAGTCTCGCGCACCACGGTTTCCGCAAGATTCTGCTGGTGAATGGTCACGGCTCCAACGTCCCCTTTCTCGATGTAGCGGCGCGCAACATCACCAATCACAGTGCGGCCATCTGCGCCATGGTTCCCTGGTGGAGCCTTATCCCAAAGCCGCTCCTGAACGAGCTCCGCGAATCTGAGTTTCCGGGCGGCATGGCTCATGGCTGTGAACTCGAGACCAGCGTCCTGCTCTATCTGTGCGGACATCTCGTCCAGATGGATAAGGCCGCAAAGGACCTCCCCGCTCAGAAGAGCGAGTTCTTCTACTGGGATCTGCAAGCCCCATCGCCCGTCTTCTTTCAGGAATTCTTCAGCCGATATTCGCGCACTGGAACCTTAGGTGACCCTACGAAAGCCACTAGCGAGAAAGGCCGCCGTTTCGTCGAAGCCGTTGTCGGCCAGATGGTCAAGGTGATCCGGGAACTCCGCAGACGCAAAATCGAACCCCGCGCTGACCACCACTAGATCTGCGACCGAGTGGTTAGGTTTCTTCCGCTTTGCTCACCGGATGGAACAAAAACCGCTGGAACTACGTAACTCATTGGTGGATTCCGGAAAGGCCGTTTCCTCATCGGAGGAGGGCCGTTATGTTAACTACAACCCTGCTGTTGGTAGCAGGGGCGGTAGCGTTCGCAGCGCTCTTGATCTTGCCGTCCCTGCATCGGATCGGTCCCACTGAAATCGGCTTGGTAACCCGCCGCTTCTCCTCTAAGAAACTTTCCGACGACAATCCCATCGCGCTCAATGGCGAGCCCGGTTATCAGGCCGATCTCCTGATGCCCGGTTGGCGTTTTGCGTTCTGGTTGCTATTTGAAGTCGACAGGTATCCGTGGGTGCAAATCCCCGCCGGACAGATCGGCGTGGTGATCGCACAGGTAGGGAAACCACTCCCGACCGGTGCAAAATCCGCGGTCTACAAACCCGAATTCGGACAGTTCACCGATCTCCGTGCGTTCATCGGAAACAATGGTGAGAAGGGTGTACAGAGGCCGGTGTTGTCCCCTGGCTCCACCCTTCCGCTACATCCAGTGGCTTTTCTGGTCATCACCCGCGACCGCGTGTATGGTGTCCCCGTTTCGCCTGAGCTTCACTCTCACGGGAAACTGACGCCAGAAACCTTCGGACTTCGGCCGGAAGATCTCGAAGTAGTGCGCATTCAGCGGTCGGCTGGAAATGGTCCGGATCAGATCGGAATCGTCACGACGCTCGAAGGTAATCCGCTTCCCTCCGGTGACATCGCCAGCCGGCTCAACGGCTTTTCCGACATCGAAACGATGGAGCGTGCCGGTGTCGGCGACACGGACATGATCGAGGTGATCCTCGGGAACAAGAACATGCTCCACAACAACTATCAGGACTTCCAGGCGTTCCTCGACGGAGGCGGCCGCATCGGGCTGCAGTACGATCCGCTTCTGTATGGTGCCTACAACCTGAATCCGTTCCTGGTGCGGGTGGAGATGACGCCGATGCTTGTAGTCGAGCAGGGGCAGGTGGCGGTAATCAAGGCCTACGTTGGCTTGCCGCCTAAGGACACTTCAGGCGAAGAGTTTAAGTTTGGAGCGCTGGTGCGCCCTGGTCATCGCGGCATCTGGCAGGAGCCACTGCGCACTGGAAAGTATCCGATCAATCCATACATTTACCGGGCCGAAATCGTGCCGACAGTGATTCTAACCCTGAACTGGGCGGATCGCGTGTCGACGGCGCATAACCTGGATTCAAAACTCGAGCAAATCGTCGCCAAATCGAGCGAAGGGTTCGTATTCAAAATCGATTTGCAGGTGCAAATCCACGTGCCCGATACGCGCGCTCCTCGCGTGATTTCAACCGTGGGCAGCATCCGGAGCCTGGTGGATGAAGTATTGCAGGCCGCGGTGGGCAATCACTTCCGTGACACACTGCAATCCATGCCGGCGGTGCGGTTCATCGAAACGCGCCAGCAGGTCCAGCGGCAGGCTTTCGAGCGTATTGCCACGCAGTTGAGCGCCTACTACGTCGAGACACGAGGCGTTTACATCCACGACGTTGTTTTTCCGCAGGACCTGGTGCAGGTGTTGACGACGCGTGAAATCGCAAAACAGGAGATCGCGACTTACGAGCAGCAACGCCAGGCGCAGGACCAGCGGATTCGGGTCGAGCAAGCACGGGGCACCGCCGATATGCAGGCGGAGCTGGCCAAGTCCGCGGTCGGCGTTAATATCAAGACGAACAATGCCACGGCGCGTAAGGCGGAAGCCGACGGCGAGTCATCCTACATCGAGCGGACCGGTACGGCGAAAGGAGCCGAGGTTCGCGCGGTGGGTCTGCCAAAGCGGAAGCTTACGACGCGCAGGTGAAAGCCTTCGGGTCCAACGCGACGGCGTTTGTGAACGCGGTAGACTCGCTGTCCAAAAGCGGCGTTCCGTTCATGCCTTCGATTCTTGTGATGAACGGCGCGGGGGCGAATGGCGGCGCGATTGATGGTCTGGCCGCGGCGCTGATGAAGTACGTCAGCGGTACGGCGAAACCCAATTGAAGTAGTCTTGGGTCGTGTGTCGGTTTGAAGTGGCGCGCGCTTAGAGTGTGCTGTGGGCTTTCGCCCAAGATCTAGACGGCAAGTTGAAACTCGCCGCGGCACGCTGAAGCGTGCGCCACTCGCTGCAAACCCTGCCTCAGCTTCTAGCCCGGTTTTCCTAGTACCAATGCTTTCGAAAAATCGGTACCTCTAGCCGTTGTTCTGGACTACACTCCATGTCATCCTCGAATTTCGGTCGAGGTTTGCGCCCGGAGGTTCGCCTCGACCGATCGCCCGCGCGCGGAGGAGCTCGCGGGCGTTTATTCTTTCAGGCTTGGATTTGGCCATCGCGCATCCGTACGATGCGGTGACCGTAAGAAGCAGCTTCCGGGTTGTGAGTGATCATAAGGATCGTTTGCCCCAGCCGTTGATTGAGGTCGCGAAGGAGGCCGAGCACTGCCTCGGAATTGGCGGAATCGAGGTTGCCTGTGGGCTCATCGGCTAGCAAGATAGCAGGGTGATTTACGATGGCGCGCGCGATGGCCACTCGCTGCTGTTCGCCGCCGGAGAGAGCGCGGGGCTTGTGCTGGAGCCGGTGCTCGATGCCAAGAAGCCGCAAAATCTCGCGAAACTGCGCAGTCCACTCCTGAGCTTTTCCCGAAATATGTTGCGCAATAGCGATATTGTCACGAGCTGAAAGCGTTGGCAGCAGATTGTACTTCTGGAACACGAAACCGACTTTGCTCTTGCGCAGAGCTGTCCGCCGGGCTTCACTCAGTTGCGCCAGATCCACTCCGTCGATGCGGATGGTTCCCCCTGTCGCTGGCGTCAAACCGCCCAGGACGTGAAACAGAGTTGATTTGCCGGAGCCGGAGGGCCCAATCACGGCGACAAATTCACCGGCACGGACATCGAGGTCCACACCCCGCAGCGCTGCGACGTCGACGTCACCCACATGAAAGACCTTGCGCAGACCGCGGATCTCGATAATCGCGGGCTTCCCATCAGTCATACGAGAGCGCCTCGAGAGCATCCTGGTGGACGGCTTTCATTCCCGGATATAGAGTGCCAAGCTGAGCGCCGGAGATGGCGATGATGGCTGTGATCGGCCACCAGTCCGGCACGATCGTCTGGGTGAGCGCTGGTCCGGTGAAGTTGTTGATCAAATACTGTGTGCCATAGCTCATCAACACACCGAGCGTCGCGCCGACCACGGCCAGGACCATCGTTTCCCGAAGCAGAATTCCGAGAATATAGCCGGAAGACGCGCCCATCGATTTCAGAATGCCGATCTCACGCGTTCGCTCCAGCACGGCCGTGTACATCGAGAGGAAGACAACGAGAAAGCCGACGACGACACCGAGCGTTATCACGACGTAGGTGAATGCTTCCAGTCCCTGTACGTTACTGGTTGTAAACAGCGACGTCAGTTCCTCAATCGGGTAAATGTGATAGTCCGGCAGTTGCGACTTAAGGGCTTCGGTCACCTTTGCCGCATTGGCGGGTTCATCCAATTTGAGAAAAATCTGTGCGACTTTGCCGGTAGATCCCGCCAGATCCTGTACGACTGGCAGTGGCAGCAGGATGCGAGCAAGTTTGCCGGACTCGTAAATCCCGGCCACGCGCCATTCCCGGTCGCCCAGGCGAATCATGGAACCAGGTCGCAGCTTCTTCAAGCGCGCGTAGCGATCATCCACCAGGATCTCATTCGGCTGCCGGATGGGCCCGCCCCCGAGGAACCGAAATCCTCCACTCATTTGGCTGAAACGATCGAAATCAACGCCGCTGACGGTTTCCATGAAACCCGCGCCGAAGTTGGCGCTGGCAGTGGCGATTGTCACATGGGGCTGCTTTTGGAAAAAGTCGACCAGCTTTTCCGGCATCGAGTTTGCCGTGAACTGCATAATCGAGGTGTTCGGTGGCCGGACCCAGATGTCGGCGCCTACGCCCTTGGCCCGGTTCTTGTAATCGTCCAGCATGCCGCGACTCAAGCCCACGAGCGTGAGGATCATGGTCACTTCGATGCCGATGGCGAGGATGCTCAGAAGGGTGCGAACCGGACGGTGTTTCAGGTTCTCGACGACCAGCTTGTTGAGCAATTCTTATTGTAGCGTGCGACCTGTTTTCACCACAGAAATCGCAGGGAGAACCGGAAGGCGCGTCCGTCGTTCAAGGTGTTGGTAAGAAATCCGAACGAAGGGCTGGACAATTCCCGCGAAGGCTCGGCGAACTGCGGCGTGTTGAAGAAGTTTACCGCTTCCGCCCGCGCGACCAGCTTGCGGTCGCCGCTGACGGTGAAGGTTCGGGAAGCCGACGCATTGACGTTGGCGATCTCCGCCTTGCGAAATGTGTTTGATCCGAGATTTCCGCGCGCCTCTCCCACCCGAAGAAAAGCGAACGCGGAACGCGGCAACAGCCGCAGCGATGTGTCCGGGTGTCCTATGGTTCTTCCCAGGACGGAAGGATCGAGAAGGTGCGGGCGGTCGCCTTGATCGCCATCCACGTTTCCAAATCCGGGCGCGTCGGAGCCGGTGATCACCGAGAACGGCGTACCGGTCTTGACGAGGGTGATCGCGGAAAGATCCCACGATCCCAAAATCCTGCGGGTTAGGACGCGGCCGGGGAGCCGCGGAGTGGCATACGAGACTCGCCACAGGAACGCGTGGCGTTGATCGAACACGCTGTGGGACTTGAGATCACTCCAGACATCGGTTTCAGCCTGGGATTGGCTTTGCCGGCCATCTTCGCCTGTAGCGGTGTTGGTGTAACCAGCGCCGAGATCGATTGCGTGACTCCACCAGTAGGAAGCGTCCACAGTCAAGCCATGCCAGCGCGGAAGAATCAGTGTTGCTCGTGCCGCGTCAAAGTATCCGCGCGAGCCGTTCAGGATTCGCCGTACGTCGTGGTGGAGGATGTCGGCCCTGCGGTCCGTGACTGTAGCGGTTGCAAGAGGAATCCCCGGTACGTTGCGGGCACGATTGGTATACCACATCATCAAAAGTTTGTGCGAGCGGCTGCCTGCGTAGCCTAATTGCAAACGCCAGCGATCTGCAATCGCCGGCTCCCACGTGAAGTTGTATTGGTGAGAGTAGGGTGTGGCAAGGTCCGGCGAAATATCCAGGATCGCGCTGCGCTCATTCGGATTCACCGGCATACTGAGCTGGGAAAGGGCCGTGAGTAGATCCGGAACCTGGATCTCAAACTTACGGTTCAGCGGAGAGTTGTAGCGGATCTGCTGATACGTGACTGTGAAGATCTCACCGTAATGCAACCCATAGGCCGAGCGTACTACTCCCCACTTTCCCGGCAGCCGATAAGCCAGGCCGAAGCGGGGCGCCAGATTATTGCAGTCGCAACCATAGGGAATCTGATTCAGGCCGTTTACTTCGACAGGACGGGTCGCGATTTCATATCGCAGCCCATAATTCAACGAAAGGTTCGGCGTGGCGCGGAAGCTATCACCCGCGTAGAATTGCGGCTCCCACTGCCGGAATCCACGATGGACATGGCCGGTGGCTCCAGAGAAACGGTTGGGGATGCCGAGCAGGAAGTTGGTCATCGCGTCGCGCCCGAAATCATTCCGGAACTGCAGCGTACCGCGGTGGCTTGAAGACTCGAATCCGTTCACCCGGCGGCGGCTTAAACCGGCGCCAGCGTACCAATTGTGATTGCCACTGGCTTGGCGCAAGGCAGTAGCATATTGAAATCGGCTTTGCGCGCGATCCAGGGGAATGAAACTGCTCGGGCCGAGATTGGCGATCACGTTCGAGAAGCTGACCGCTGGTCCTACTGCGTTGGGCTCGGGTACGAGCAGAGAAGTAATCCGGTCAAACGAGGCCGTGAAGTTCACAACGGTCGATGCGGACCACGCGCGTGTCCATGTGATTTGCGCGAGGTGCGCCCGCGTCGTCGTGTCCGGATTCTGACCGGCCAGGAGCTGAAACGCGTCGACACGCTGCCTGGTGAACTGGTAGCGCAGTGCCACGGAATCCTTGGAGGAAAGCGTCTGGTCGAGACGGGCTCCGGCCTGATCGTCGTCGATGGATTGCTGGGCGTTGGTGTTCAGCGCGCGCTCGTTGATATCGGTGCGGTTGGGCAATTGTTTGGGATAGGCCTCGAGAAAGCGCTGGATGAGCGCCCGCCTGGCGGGATCGGTGGCCAGTGGCACGCGCTCATCAGCCTTGGGAACGAGCACGTTCCCGTTGACGTTTCCGCGGATGCGATTCTGTCCGGCGTCGCCGGAGAACGCGGCGTTCTTCCATGGACGAAACACGAGATTAAATCCGTATAGGTTCTCCACAGCCGGCGGCAAGTCTCCCACCGTGAAGAACGACCTTGCGTTGAACAGGCTGTTCAGATGGGTTTCGTATGCACTGCCGTGGAATCCGTTGCCGCGTGCCGCGGTGAGATGGGCCAGACCCGCTGGGCGGTTACCGAATTCGGTACCAAAATAGCCGCGGTCCGCACGGAACTCATCGAACAGCGTCGCGGTAGTTCCCATCCGAAGATTCAGTTCCTTCATCGCATTGTTATCGATGAGATTGAATTGAACGTTTTCGTTCCGCCGGCTTTCACCCGACGAAGTATCGGTACGTCCGAGCAGGTTCAGATCGGTGCGGCGGCGCGTTTCAGAGATCGGCTTGGGAGTTGGAGCGGCAGGCCGTGGCGGCGCGCTTTGCGCCCAGCATAGCAGGGCGAGCAGCAGCGATCCCACCAAACGCACAGCTACCACATTATTACAATCGGGTTACGCATTGCACGCTCGCTGGCGTTTCTGGTACTCTACCGGCAACGGGGAACGCGAAGGAGAACGAATATGAGCAAGATGCAATCTGTCTTGGCGGTGACCCTGCTGGCCGTCTTGGGTTCAGGCGTAGTGATGGCGCAGAGCTCGATGAGCTTTTTCATCACGAGTTCTGGACCCGGGAGTGGAGCCAATCTGGGCGGCTTGGCTGGGGCCGATAAGCACTGTCAGAGTCTGGCCACGGCAGCGGGAGCAGGTAACCGGACTTGGCGAGCTTATCTCAGCACGGCTGCTTCCGGAAGTCAGGCCGCGGTGAATGCGCGCGATCGCATTGGTAAGGGCCCCTGGTACAACGCCAAAGGTGTCGTGGTCGCAAAGGATGTGAACGAGCTGCACGGTGAAAAGAACAATCTCAGCAAGCCGACGTCTCTGACAGAAAAGGGCGACGTGGTCAATGGCCGGGGCGATAACCCCAACAAGCACGATATTCTGACGGGATCACAGATGGACGGAACAGCTATGCCGGGTGCAGCTAATGCCATAAGCTGCGCGAACTGGACCAGCGGCGGCGAGGGCAGCGCCCAGGTCGGCCATCATGACCGTGTTGGCGGCGGCGCCAATGGTAGCTCGTGGAACTCGGCCCACCCCTCAAAAGGCTGCAGCCAGGAGAACCTGCGGGGCACGGGCGGCGACGGCCTTTTTTACTGCTTCGCCTCCAATTAGTCCGCTTCCTGCGGTTTATACCCGCTGGACCGTATCAAGTCCCGGGCGTACTGCTGTTGGGCTTCCTCGACATAGAAGAAAGCTCCGGCGCGCTCGTTCCGGAAGATCATGCCGCCGACGTAGTAGTCCACTTCCACCAGATAGTCAACCGAGGCGCCATCCAGGATCTTTTCGACCGCCAGCGAATCGGCGAGTCTCTTAGCGATGTAGATCAGAACGAGAGGGCATTCGCCGAAGTAATCCTCATCGCGCCGCAAGCCGCTAGTGTATCAGGGCTTGCGCTGATTTCTGGTGCGTTGGACAATAAGGCCACGGCCGCCGTCACCGCGAGAATGACAGTGGAAGAGTTTGGCCGGATGCCCGACCCCATCGGGTATCGCTACGAGTTGCGGCATGGCGAGTTATCAAAATGACGTACCCGAAGATCCCGCACTCGAAGCGTCAGTGTAAATTGAATTCTTTACTCGACAATTCGCTTAGCGCCGCGGATACACTGTCTACGTCGAGTTCCCATTTCGCCCTGCGCCAGAGTTTGAGGCTTGGTGCGCGGATGTTGCCGTGATTTCCCTGAGCCGCCTGGAGGCTTCCGCCGACTGGTTTATGGGAGCTCCGGAAATTGTCATCGAAGTCCTATCACCTTCCAATACCGCGACAGAAATGCTTGACCGCGAGCGCACTTGCTTTGCCGGCGGATGCTTACAGTTCTGGGTCGTCGACGAATCGCTACAACTGGTGAAGGTGTCGCGCCCTGACGGAAGCGGAGCCACTTTGAGCGTGGGCAGGAGATTCCGTTGGCTCCGTTCGGCGATGCGTCCATCACAGTCGCCGCTATCTTCGAGATTCGCTAAAGTGGCTACTCTTCTTCCTCTTCCTCGCCCGTCCGTGCCGCCTTGGCCGCCGCTATGATCTTGTCGGCCTGTAGTTGCGGTACATAGTCGTAGTGCGAAAACTCCATGGTGAACGAGGCGCGACCTTGCGTCATCGAGGTCAGGTCATTCTGATAGGTGAGCATCTCGGCCATCGGAACCTGGGCTTTGATGATCTGGGTGCTGCCCTTGGTGTCCATTCCCGAAACGCGACCGCGGCGGCCGTTGAAATCTCCCATGAGGTCGCCGGCATATTCGACCGGCGCCTGGACTTCGACGTTCATGACAGGCTCGAGCAGCGCCGGTTTAGCCTGCTCCATGCCGAGCTTGAAGGCTTTGCGGCCGGCGAGCTTGAACGATAGTTCATTGGAATCCACGTCGTGGTAGGACCCGTCGTACAGAACCACCTTGAAATCGGTGACTGGATACCCAGCCAGATAGCCTCGCTCGGCCGCTTCGAGAATTCCCTTTTCCACCGCCGGGATGAATGTCTTCGGGATGGAGCCACCGAAGATTTCGTTCACGAAAGCGAATTTTTCGCCGCGCGGGAGAGGCCCCATCTTGATGCGGCAGTCGCCGAACTGGCCGTGGCCGCCGGTCTGCTTCTTGTGCCGTCCATGGACGTCGGCCGTACCGCGGATGGTTTCGCGATATGGAATCTTGGGCGCATGCAGTTCCACGTCGACGTGGTAGCGTTTCTTCAGCTTCGAGCAGACGATCTCGACGTGCTGCTGGCCCGAACCAGCTACGAGAAACTCCTTGGTCTGCGGGTCCCGGTAGAATCGCAGGGACTGGTCTTCTTCGAGCACTCGCGCGATGGCGTTGCCCATGCGGTCTTCGTCGTTTCGGGTCTTGGCGTGGATCGCATATGCGATCGAGGGCTCCGGCAGCACGACGGGATCGTACACAATGGCGAACCCCTTGTCGGCCAGCGTGTCTCCCGTCAGGGTTTCTTTGAGTTTCGCCACTGCGCCGATGTCGCCTGCTTTCAGCTCTGTGACCGGCGTGATAGTCTTACCCTGGATCGCACCGATATGCGCCAAACGCTCGTCGGCGCCGGATCGCGCGTTGATCAGGTGACCGTCGTTCTTCACCACCCCGGACATCACCTTGAAATAGGTCACGCGACCGGCAAAGACGTCCGCCACCGTCTTGAACACGAAAACGGAACAAGGGCCATCGGTTGAGATCTTACGATCGGTTTCGGCGCCGTTCAGCTTTGCTTTGCGGGCTGGCCGGCCGACGGGAGGAGGAAAATAGTCCGCGGCGAAGTTTAAAATGAGATCGCTTCCGATGTTGCCGGTTGCCGAAGCGCATAAGATCGGGAAGACTCGCCCCTCCTGAACTCCCTGCAATAATCCATCGCGAATCTGGGACGGATCGAGCGTTCCCTTGTCAAAGAACTGCTCCATCAGCTCGTCGTTTCCCTCGGCCACCATTTCGACCAGCGCTTCGTGCGCCTTTTGTGCCGCATCGGCCAGATTGTCCGGGATGTCTCCTTCCTTGCCCTTGCCGTCTCCGCCAGTGGAATATGTGTACGACTTCATCGTGATGACGTCGACGACACCCTTGAATTCGCGCTCCGCGCCAATCGGAATCTGCACCGGCACCGCGCCGCGTCCAAGCGTTCCCTGGATCGATTCCAGGGAGCGTTGAAAGTCCGAGCGTTCGCGGTCGAGCTTGTTGACGACGATCGCACGAGGCAATCCATATTCGTCTGCGATCAACCAGGTCTTCTCGGTTTGCACTTCGACTCCCGACACGCCGTCTATAACGGCAATCGCCGAGTCGGCCGCGACCAGGGTCTGCTTTACTTCGCTGGTGAAAATGTTGAAGCCCGGCGTGTCGATCAGGTTCAGCTTATTCTTTCGCCATTCGAGCGCGGCGACAGCCGAGGCGATTGTGATCTTGCGCGAAATCTCCTCGTCGTCGAAATCCGTCAACGTATTGCCTTCATCGACTTTGCCGTGCCGGCTGGTGGCTCCGGACGTGAACGCAAGCGCCGAGGCGAGCGATGTCTTTCCGCTGTTCAAGTGGCCGATCAATCCGATATTCCGGATATCATTCCCATCGTAAACCTTCAACGCAACCCCCTTGCCCGGCACCTGTTGCCGTTACCGGGCTGTAACGCAAACAAGGGATGTTACCACAAGCCCGAAGGCTGGAAGCCTCCGTTGCAAGCTAAAGCTCGCTCCACACTCAAAAGACCAGTTTAAGCCCGAACTGCAAATTGCGCGGGCGGCCGGCGCTCGATATCTGGCCGAAGTTCGGGTTGCCCACCTGGGCGTTCGGCGAGCCGAAATAGGCGGTGTTCGTCGAGTTGAATGCCTCGGCGCGGAACTGAAGGCGTACACGCTCGGTGAACTGGAACGACTTGTAAACCGCCAGATCGAAGTTCGTAAGCGATGGCCCGTCGACGAGATTACGCCCCGCGTTGCCGAAGGTGAAGGCGGCGTTGGGCAGGAAGGCCGTCGTATCGAACCACCGGTCTAGCGAGCGTTGCCCGGATGGCAGCCGCCAGTCTCGCACCACATTCGGGCGATTGGGCGTGCCGGTGTTGGAGGGATTGCCTGCGACGGACGTGTCGACGCGCAGGCCACTCGAAAACGTTACGATGCCCGCGAAAGCCCAGCCTCCAATCAGGACGTCGGCGACGCGGCCGACGTTGGCCGCCAGAGCGCGGCCTCGGCCGAACGGCAGGTGGTAGACGTAGTTGGCGACGAAGCGATGCTTGATGTGCTCGTCGGCAAGGGCGCGCTCGGCGCGGAAATTCCGGATGTCCTGCTCGCCGCCCGAGGTGTTGCCGCCGCCACCGAAACCGCCCGGCTGGTCGCCGATGGTCTTTGAAAAGATATAGCCGGCGGAAAAGCTCAAGCCCCGTGTGAATCTCTTCTCGCCGCGCAACTGGAGGCCGTGGTAGTTCTGATTGCCGTTACCGGTTTCATAATTGATCGCTGCCACCGGACCGACAACGACATTCTCTGGGGGCACGACGATCGATTGCACCAGCCGCCGGCCGTTGATGGCGCCCGGGCCGGGAGGCGGCGTGTTGATGTTATAGGTGTGGCGGAGCTTGTGGGAAGTTGCGCCAACATAGCCTGCCTCGAACAGCATGTCGGCCGGCAACTCGCGCTGGATGGTGAAGTTCCATTGCTGGCTGTAGGGGTTCCGCCGGCCCATGTCTGTGGACGAGAAGGCAATGTTGCGTGCGTTGCGCGGGCTGATCAGGTCGGACGGGAAACCATCGCGCAAGAGCAGGTTTGGAACGACCGGATCGGGCGTGACGTTGGCCGAATACTGGAACGGTGGATTGTTGCTCACGACCACGCCGCCGATCTCGTTGCCGTAGTAGGTGCCGTAACCGCTCCGCAGGACCATCTTGTCGTTCAGCCGGTAGGTCAAGCCCATGCGCGGTGCGAAGTCGTTGGTGTCGGTGCGGACCAGCGAGCGGTTGAAGTGCGAGCCGTCGGAATAGAGAATCAGCTTGGGCCGGGCGAGATCCGAGAAATCGAGATTGGCGCCTTTGTTGTAACGCCCTGTCCACTCCGGGTGCAGCTCGTAACGCAAACCGGGCGTGAGGGTCAGTCGCGAGGTGACGCGCCATTCATCCTGAATGAAGAAATCGAGGAAAGGGCGGCGCTGATCCATCCAGAACCAGTTGGAAACGTTTCCGTTGAACGCCGTGCCGAGTAGCAGGTCGGCGATCGAGCTGCCGCCACGCAGTGTTTGGGTGTCGCGGGTGTAGCGCGTGTCGAAGTCGAAGGCTCCCGGGGCGTTGACGGAATTGGTGAGGAAATGCTGGAGCCAGTTCAGATTGGCGCCGTATTTGAGCGTGTGCGCACCGCGAACCGCGGTGACGTTCGCGATCAATTGGCGGTTCTGGCTGCCCGAGTAGTTCGGAATATTGGCGCCCAGGCCGAGAGAGGTGTACCCATTGATGTTGAACTGGGCCATGCCCGGATCCTGCAGCTCCACACCCTTGAGTCCGAGTTGTGCATTCACGTTGTAATCGATCGGCGCGCTGCGGACGGTGAAGATCTCGTTCCAGGCGGCTTTTACCTCGAGCAGCAGAGTAGGTGAAATCGCCCGGTTATAGCCGACCATGAAGTTCTTGCCGGTGTGGTTGAACGGCGTCGCGAGTGTTGTGCCGCCGAAGGCGGGCTCAGGCAGGCTGGGAGTCGCACCCACTGGATTGCCGGAGTCGCTGTAGCGGGTGAACAGCCGGTCGTTGTCGCTCAGGTTGTGATCAAGCCGGATATCGTACCGATCGATATCCTCATTGGCGGGCGGATTAAAAAGAAAGTTGCGGGTGAGACCGGGACTGTTGGGCTCCGGGTAGAAGCTCGCGAGTTTCGCGCCGACGGGATCGAAACGAACGGAGGGAATAATGTTGTTGGGGAACGGATTGCGGCGGTTGGCGGTGCGGTCGAAGGTCGCTGGATCGTAGATGACCATGCCCGTCAATTCATTGAAGTCGCCGGAGCGGAGGCGCTGTGTTGGGATCGTGTTGAGCACGGTGCGCGATTCGCGGATGCGTGTCCACTCGTAATCGCCGAAAAAGAATGTCTTGTCGCGGCGGATGGGACCGCCGACGGCGAAGCCGTACTGATTGCGCTTGAACGGCGGCCGGGGTTGATTCGGCGGGTCGAAGAAGTTCTTGGCGTCGAGAGTATCGTTACGCAGGAATTCGAACAGGGCGCCGTGGATCTCATTGGTGCCGGACTTGATATTGACGGTGACCACACCGCCGGCGGCCCGGCCGTACTCAGCGGAGTAAGCGTTGGTCAGAACCTTGAATTCCTGGATGGCGTCGACGGAGGGCTTGATGACCTCGGCGCGGCGGCCTTGCGCAGCGCGCTGCATGGTGTTGTTGTCGACTCCGTCGAGCAGGTAGGTATTCTCTTGCGCTCGCTGGCCGCTGGCGCTGAAGGTGTCGAACCGGCCTCCGGGAGGAAGCCGGCCGACGCCGGCCGAGATCAGGGCAAGCTGGAGATAGTCGCGGCCATTGAGTGGCAGTTCGGCGATCTTCTGGTTGTCGATGACCTGTCCACGCGCAGCCGTCGCGGTTTCAAGCAGCGGCGCACGCGCCGTTACACGCACTTCCTCTACCACCGAGCCCACTTCCATAGTGAATTCCAGGCGCGCCTGCTCGTTGACGTGCAGCGTGATACCGCTTTGGGTAACCTGCTTGAAACCTTCCTTGGTGAGGCGGATCTGATAAGTACCGGGCTGCAGAAGCGGAATGACAAAGAAGCCAACGTTATTCGTTTCGGTGGCGCGGGAGGTTCTTGTCTCCGGCCTGGCGACCGTAATCGAGACGCCTGGAATGAGCGCTCCGGTAGCGTCTCGAACGGTTCCGCCGATTTCTGCGTCGCTCTGGGCGAAGGCGCAGGTAGCGGTCAATAGAAAAAACGTGGCATGCAGGACACGGGCGATATGAAGACCCACCATACTCCCCCTTTGGACGGACAAATCAAATATACACTCTCCACTCATGGCAAGCACGGCTCATCGCCAGGAACTGCGCGCGTCCAGACACCTTTCCGTCCTTTGTCGCGTCTGTCTGTTTTACAGTAGAAAGAGATGTTTGCAAAACAGTTGCAACTAGGGGTCTGCCTCTTCGGTCTCTCAACCCCACTCCTCGCCCAAACCACGACGGCCTCCCTCACCGGATCGATCCTCGATCCCCAGAGCCGCGCCATCGTCAACGCCTCGGTGCGGGCGACCAACCAAGCTACCGGTTTCCACCGCGAAACCCGCACCGGGCCACAAGGCCAGTACGTGCTCGCCCTACTCCCGATTGGCGTCTACACGGTCGACGTGGAAGCGCGAGGCTTCGCCAAGGGCTCCGTCGAAGCTGCGCCGCTCGAGATCGACCGGGTAGTGCGGATTGATCTCACGCTGCAACCTGCAACTGTTGTCGAAAAAGTGACCGTGCAGGCGCTCGCACCGGTGGTCGAGAACCAAACCGGAGCCAAGGGCACAATTCTCGACAACCGGCGCATTGTGGATCTGCCACTCAACGGTCGCCAGTTCATCGAGCTCGCCAAACTCACGCCGGGCGTCGCGCAGAACGCCGGTGGAAGCCTCCGCTCGGAACTCACAGGCAATCTTGCCGGACCCAATATCACTGTTTTCGGTGCGCGGGAGTCCGACAATTACTACTCCATCGACGGGATCTCTGCCACGGACCGGTTCTACAATTCACCCGCGGTCCTGCCGTCGGTGGACGCCATTCAGGAGTTCAAGGTTCTGTCCAGTTCCTACGCCGCCGACACCGGCGGACAGGGTGGGGCAAATATCAACCTTTCGATCAAGTCCGGGACCGATCGGCTTCATGGCTCGGTGTTTCATTTCCTGCGCAATAACAAACTGGATGCGCGCAATCCATTTGATCTGCTCTCTGGCATCCCGCCCTTCCAACAGAACCAGTTTGGCGCCACGATTGGCGGTCCGGTCGAGAAGTCAAAAACGTTCTTCTTCGCGTCGTTTGAAGGACTCCGCGTTCGCAAGTCGATTACACAACTGCAAACCGTGCCGACCGTGGCTATGCGCGGCGGTGACTTCCGTGAAACCGGAGCGCGCGTCGTAGACCCACTTACCGGTCAGAATTTCGCGACACCCAATGTGATTCCCACTAGCCGCTTCGATCCCACGGCACGCCTTCTGCTGGATCTTGTTCCTTTCCCCAATCGTCCGGGAATCTCACAGAACTACGTGGCGCAGCCCAAGGAACGGAACACGTCGAACCAGGGCATAGCGCGGCTGGATCGCAACTACAGCCAGCGCGACCGGATCTATGGCCGAATGCTCGTGGCGAACGCCCAAGGCTTTCTGCCATTCGGAACGCGCAGCGTAATCGGCACCGCGCGCGCAGCCGTTTCAGGGTTCGGCAACTTCCTGACGCTGAATAGCAGAAACGCGATGCTCGGATGGACGCGGGCGTTTTCGCCGCGCATGCTGGGCGAGCTGCGGCTAGGCTACAACCGCGTCTCCGGTGGCCAGTCTCACGAGAATTCCGGCGTGGATTTCGCGCAACGCGCAGGGCTAAAGGGTATCGCCGACTTGCCGGCCACGCTGCGAGGATATCCGCGAATCTTCATTGCCGGGCTGCCCGAATTCGGCGACATCGAGTTCACCATACAGCGCCGCAACAACGAGTACTCGGCCGACTATGCTCTGACTTCGATTCACGGGCGGCACACGTCGAAGTTCGGAGGTTTTTTGCGGCGTGTGCAGTTCGCGCCCGTGTCGGCGCAGATTCCGCGGGGGCAGTACAGTTTTGGCGCGAGCACCAACGGCGCATTCAGCGGGTTGGGTTTCGCCGACTTTCTCCTTGGCCACCCCGATACGTTCAACCTCGCCGAAGTCGACGAAGCCTACATGTCCGGGAACGAGTACGCCTTGTTTGTCCAGACCGATTGGCGTGTCTCGCGGCGGCTGACGATCAATCTTGGATTGCGCTACGAGTTCTACGGGTCGCTCGCCGAGAAATACGACCGCCTCGCGACCTTCGACGTTGCCACACGATCGTTCATCATTCCGGCGCGCGATGGCCGCATCGCGGACTCATCCTTCGTGAGTCATACGCCAGGCTTCAGCCAGAAAGAAATCGTGGTGCGCAACCCGGCCGGCACGTTTGCCTTCCCCATTCGAACGACGGAGGAGATGGGCTTGCCACGCGGTGTGATCCGTAACGATCGGAATAACTTCGCGCCACGATTCGGATTCGCTTTAGACCCCACTGGATCGGGGAAATCGTCACTGCGCGGGGGGTACGGTTTGTTCTATTCGCGTCCAATGGATTCGACCCGGGCGCAGCTCATCACGCAGCCGCCCTACTCGAACCGGTATCAGATTCAATTCCCCAACGCCGGCAGCGCGAGTGCGCCCACGAGGATCGCATCGGCGGGCGCCGAATTCCCCGCACCCACCGTCATCAGTGTGAGCCAGGCGCCAGATCAGAACTTTCTGATCGGTTATCTCCAGCAGTGGAATTTCACCGCCGAGCGCGCCATCGCCAGGGGTACGGTGGTCAGTCTTTCCTACACAGGCTCAAAGGGAACCAAGCTGTTCAGCAACCGCCTGTATAACTATCCGCTTCCCGGCGCGCAGCCTGGAGGTTCGGTTGCGGCCAATCGCGGCGCCAATCCCAACATTGGAATTCCTGTTCCAGGTCAAGGCTTCCAAGGAGGTCCGCCGCCCCAGTTGAGCGTTCAGGGGCCAGCGTTTCTTCGCTTCAATACTCTCCCGGAAGCGCCCGGGCTGTTCTTCGCGTTCCTGATGACGCACAACGGATTCTCGAACTACCACGGCGGCACTGCCCGGATTGAGAAACGTTATGCCAAGGGGCTGACCTTTGATGCGAGCTACACCTGGGCTAAGTCGCTCGACAACGATAGCCTCGGTTTTCCAGTGAATGACTCTTCGGCGAGCGACCAGAACCCGTTCAACAAGAGTCTCGAGAAAGCGCGATCTTCCTATGACATTCGTCGCCGTGCTGTTGCCAGCTTCGCCTACGATCTGCCGCTGGGCCGCCATTGGCTCGCCGGCAACTGGCAGTTGGGCGGCATCCTGACGTTTGAATCCGGTCTGCCGTTCAGCGTGAATCTCGTGGGCGATTATTACGGGATCGGGTCGAGCCGGCGCGGCCGGACGGACCTGGCGGGAGATCCCAACGCGGGGCCTCGGACCACGAGTCAATGGTTCAACACGCAAGCCTTCGTGCTGCCGCCGGTGGCGGTGACCACATTTCCTTTCCTCTTCGTTCCCGGACCCGATTTCGTGCGCCGCATGCCCACGCCGCTCGGTGATTTCGGACAGGCCGGCCGCAACATCGTCGACTCCGACGGCGTGGCAACCGCGAATCTGTCGTTGTTGAAAAATTTACGCTTTCGCGAAGGGGTCCAGTTGCAGTTCCGCGCGGAGGCTTTCAACCTCCTGAACCATCCCGAGTACGGATTCCCCAATCGCGAGTTCATCGTACCTCCCGCCGCCACCATCTTGAACCCAGCATGGGACCGGCGAACGCTCAATCCCGACTTCGGCAAGGTCAGCAACACGCGCCTTGATTCGCGGCAGATTCAGTTCGGTTTCAAGATCCTGTTCTAGCCACTTCACTTGCGCTAACGGCGTCACTTGTCGGAAACTATCCCTACCATGAGTGAAACCGATCTCCAGGCTGAACTCGAGCGCCTTCGCGCTGAAAACGAATCCCTGAAACAGACCCGAAAGTCCACCGGTGGCATGTCGTACCGCGTGTCGGAAAAAGGGGCGGTCTCTGTTTATGGCCTCGGACGCTTCCCCGTCACTCTCTACAAAGAACAGTGGGAAAAGTTGCTTGCCGCCAGCGACCAGATCAAGTCTTTTATTAAGGAAAACGATTCTCTGCTGAAGAAGAAGGAATAACACTCACCGCGATTCGACGCGAACGTTCGTGAAGTGGCCCTCTGTCCCTGGACCTACCCAGATCCCCACTCCTCCCTTACTCACTCCGTGTTTCAGATCGTTAACGATCAGTGTTGGCTGCGTTGCGCCGTGCACAAACAGCCGCGCCTTTTCGCCCGCCACTTCGACCTTTACCTTCGTCCACACACCGGGCTCCAGATCCACGTAGGCCTCATACTTCTCCGGAGTTTCCTTCCGTAACTTCGGCCAGGGAAAATCCGGGAATGATACATATTGCGAGGAGTGATTACGCCGGACTTGGTCCTCAGCACGGCCGTTGGTCGGCCGTATGTAGAAGGATTCGTACTTGCTGCCGCCCGCTTGCACGCGGAACACAAGCCCGATAAATCCGCGCGCCTCTCCTCCAGCTCCTGCGCCCGGCTTTCCGGCGAGCTCCACTTCGATCGTGCCGTCCTGAAACTCGATCCCGGGCACGAGCGCGAACGAGTTCTCCCCTTTCGCTTCCGGTGTCCTCGCGATCGAAACACCCTTCTTGCCGGCGTACTCGACCGGGGCGACTTTCACCTGAGTCTGAGTCCAGGAAGCGACTCCCTTCAAATCCACCATTCGTGACTGTGCGCAAAGCAATCCTGCCGCTGTGAGAGCCAACGTGATCAGTCGCATCAACTTTCTCCTTGAATGTTTCTCTTTCCCCCATACCATTTAGCCACGAATAAGACCCAAGCGAACAAGCTCAGCGCCGCCGCGAGCCAGAGTCCGCGCGGTGAAAACCACATCACGACCTTGTGGTTTCCGGACGGAATTTCGAGGCCTCGGAATGCACCGTTCGTCACCCGTAACTCAATTTTGCGTCCGTCCAACTCGGCGCGCCAGCCAGGATACATCACGTCGGAAGTCACCAGAAACGCCGGCCCGTTCGCTTCAACGGCAAGTTCCACCCGATTGGGACGGTATTCATTCACCCAGATGATTTGCTTCTCGGAACTGCCGCGTACGCCTTCTCCTTCCACGACAGCCCACTCTCTGGGACGGAAGTCCTCGCCTTTCATCGCCGCGACCACCTCGTGAAGATTCTTGACTCCCCGTACTTGATTCACCAGGAAGAATCGCGGTAGTGCATCCTGGTTTTCCCGGACATCGTGTCCGGGAAGCCGTTCGAGGATGGGCAACCCACCCAGCTTCTTAGACGTCTGCCAGGAAACGAAGTACCGAACACTCAGATAATCCAACACAGGCGAATTCGGCTGGGTCACCTCCCAGTAGCGCATCCAAGGTGCGCCCTCGGCGAAGATTCTCCGCACTTCGAGGTATCTTCGCAGCGCCAGCGGATCGTTTCCATTTGCTGTCGGCACGCGGAACATCGCAGCAGCGCTTGCCCAATAGGCAGAATCATCGACCGCTTCGACGCGCCATGCCGGTCGCGCCGTCCGTGTCAGTTGTTGCATTCGCCGCAGAGTTTCCTCCGATCCTTCAAAATGACCCGACCGTCTCGGAATCGCCTGCTCGGCTCGCATCGTGTTGATCATGCTGCCCGACCCGGCCCATGTCAGCTCCGCGAAAACCACTGCTGCCAATCCCCAGCCCCATCCGGGCCGGTTGCCTACAAGAGTCTCGGCTCCGAGACCTGCCAGAACAGCTACTCCCAACACGAACGGCGCCATCCCAAATTCGGCATAGAACGGCGACTTCACCACTTCCGGAATCACCTTGTATAGAGCGGCTCCGATGGGCGTTTGCGTGCCGAGCATGAAGAGTCCACTTGCGATCGTGGCCAGCGCGACCGGCTTGTAACGAAGGAAACTCACCGCCGCCAGACCCAGACCTGCGACGCTGCAGTAAAGATAGAGAAACGTGGGATTGGGCCCCTGATAATTCGTCAGGTCAAAGATCCTGAAATGGTTCGGCAAGATCATCGACACAAGCGCACGAATCGGAACTCCACCGCCATCCCCACCCCATTTGCCGCGTTCGGCGGACGCGCTCAAGCTCGCGAGTTCCAGACTCGGCCACAACTGCACCATCGCCATCGCCGCAGCCCATAAGCCGGCCAATCCCACAAATGCGGCTACCCTCCAACCGGCTTGACGGAATAGGATCAGCCCGAAGCCGAAGCACAGACTCGCGAGTACTCCAGCCCCGGTCAAAGCAGGGAATCCGGCCATTTCCATCAGCGCAAGTCCAGCGGCCGTCAATGCGGCCCATCGCCATTTCCAGGCATTCCGTAGCTCCCAGATTCCCCACCACACCAGCGGAATCCAGGCCGCTCCGCAAACGGCCCCCAGGTGCTGTGTCTGCGATGTAAAGAATGCGCCCAGCGCGTAGATGCTTCCGCCGAGCAGGGCCGCGCTGGCTGAGCCGCGCGCGTAAGCAAGCGGTCCCATAGCGCGCAGGAAGCCATACGTTATCGCTCCACCCAGCCACACATGAAGCGCAACCTGCCCTTCGAGCCAGTCCTGCATGCGTTCGGGACCGGTGAGGTAGCCGAGCAGGAAGAACGGCCACGCACCGGGGTAGAAGAGCTGCGTCTGCAGATTGGCGAAGAAGGGGACGCCGCAGTAGGTGTATGGATCCCACCACGGGAACTCGCCGCGGCGGAAGGAGTCCACGATGTAGGAAGCAAGCGGCAAGTGATAGTCGGAGATATCGTACGGCAGCAGGTATTTCTTGGTGAAAAGGACCCTGCGGTAAAAGAAGAGTACCTGCGCCAGCAGAATCACCAGCGGCGCGATGCGCGGCCACACTCGCCGCATCTTAGCGCACCTTGGCCCGGCAAGCGAGATTCACGAGGTTGACAACTCACTATCGTAGACTTATAGCCACTATGCCAACCTCTCTCGATCACATTCATCCTGGCACTCCGATGGGTGCAAACCTCCTGGGCGATGGAGCCACCTTCCGGGTCTGGGCGCCGAATGCCCACTCCGTGCACGTGATCGGCGATTTCAACGATCGCGAACGTGACGATTCGAGCCTGCTCACCCGGGACGGTCACGGCCATTGGCGCGGATTCATTCCGGGGGTCCGCGATCGGCATCGTTATCTCTTCTACATCGTGGGCGATGGCAGCGAAGGTCTTAAACGGGATCCTTATGCCCGAGAATTGCAGACTCCGTTTCCCAGTGACTGCATCATTCGCAAGACAGACTTCCCTTGGCACGAGGCCGGATACGTGACGCCGCAGTTTCACAACTTCGTGATTTATCAGCTTCACGTAGGCACGTTTTTTACACCGAACCTGCCGGGAAAAGGGGGAACGTTTCTGGATGTTGCACGAAAAATTCCACACCTGTCTGATCTCGGGGTCACCGCTATCCAGCTCATGCCTATTCAGGAGTTCCAGACTCAGTTCAGCCTCGGCTACAACGGCACGGATTACTTTTCTCCGGAAATGGATTTCGCGGTGGAAGACGCTAATCTCGGGCCTTACGTCGAACAAGTCAACCGGCTGCTGGATGCCAAGGGCCTAGCGCGTTACCAGGTCAAAGACTTGCATGGTGAGATGAATCAACTCAAGGCGCTGATCGACCTCTGCCATATCCATGGACTGGCAGTGTTGCTGGACGTCGTTTATAACCACGCGGGCGGTGACTTTGGTGATCAGAGCCTTTTCTTTTTCGACCGCCAGTCGATCGTGGGTGGCAATCGAAACTCACTCTACTTCACCAACGTCGGGCATGCCGGTGGACTCGTTTTCGACTTTGGCAAACCCGAAGTATGCGACTTCCTCATCCAGAATGCGAAGTTCTTCCTGGATGAATACCGGGTCGATGGCTTCCGCTATGACCAGGTGAGCGTCATCGATCACGACGGCGCGCCGCATGGTTGGAGCTTTTGCCAGGACCTTACTTCCACGCTGCGGCATCATCGCCCAGGAGCCTTGGACAAAGCCGAGTACTGGAACGTGAATCCCTACATCGTGAAGCCAAGACCGGAAGGGGCAGGCTTTGACACCACGCTGACCGACGGTCTTCGCATCGCGATTCGGGACGTGATCGGCAACTCCAGCCGGCCGGACGAGCGGCCGCTCAATATGACGGGTCTCGCGCGCAGTATGTGGCCGGAAGGATTTGATGAGCAATGGCGCTTTGTGCAAGGGCCGGAGAACCACGACATCGTCTATCACGGCCGGGAACAGAGAGTCGCCCGGCTCGGTCATCCTGACGATCCGCGCTCCTGGTTTGGGCGCAGCCGCTCCCGCGTCGCGACCGGCATCAGCCTTACTGCGCCAGGCATCCCGATGCTCTTCATGGGTCAGGAGTTTCTGGAGGACAAACAGTGGTCTGACAACTTCGAGTTTCATCAAAACCTCCTGCTGCACTGGGCAGGGCTCGACAACAATGACAAGCAGATGCTCGATCACGTGCGATTTACGCGCGAACTGCTGGCATTGCGCTGGCGGTTTCCCGGCCTCCGCGGACAGGGTTTCCGCGTGATCCATGCTCACGACCAGAACCGTGTGCTTGCCTTTCATCGCTGGGTGGAAGGCGAAGGTCAGGACGTCATCGTGGTGGTGCATCTTGCGCCGTTCCATCGCTTCGGATATCGCATCGGCTACCCCGGTACGGGCGAGTGGCGCGAGGTTTTCAATAGTGATGTTTACGAGAACTGGGTGAATCCTGACGTTGCCGGCAACGCCGGCCGGGTGTTTACCGACCCTCAGCCCCTGCACGATTTCGCCCATTCAGCGGCCCTTACACTGCCCGCCAACAGCGTCCTCGTGTTCGCTCGTTAGTGCTGCCGGACGCTGATTGTGTGGCCGTAAAGCTTTGTTGGGGTAACCTAGAGATCAGAGGACTCTCTATGCGAACATTCGTTCTCGCCCTGAGTCTGACTCTCGCGACTGGCGTCGACGGAGCCGCCGCGCAGGCTGGGAAAGGCGCCCGAGAGGAAACCAAGACTATCACTGGCGTCATTGATCAGAAGGGCGCCGACTTCGTGATCGCCGAGCCGGAAAACCTGGAACCTGTCGCCGTGCTTCAAGGCGTCGGATTTTCGAATGAAAGTTTCGCGCGCTTCGTCGGAGTACCGGTCCGCGTGCGTGGCACGCTGGTTACTGAGAAGAATCGGAAGATTCTCCGTGTGCGGAGACTGTCCGATATTCAGGAGACGCCTCAACCCAAGCCGTGACTGCGAACACGCTCATTGGCCGCGGGACGATGCCAAGGCCGGGGAATTCACTCGCTTCGCACGACCGGCGTTGCTCCAGTTGTAAGCCGCCACGCCTCCCAACGCACCACTCATCCCGACATTGACAATCGCGAGCTTTCCCGCCGTCTCAGGATTCTTCCGAACGATCAGCCACTGCGCCAACAAGCCCCCTCCTGTGATCGCCGCTTTGATCCCCACGCTCTTTGCCGAAAACCTACCTCCCGCTCCCCGCAGCACCGGGTTGACCTCGGCGCGCCCGTAAGAGGACGCAGCATCGACGGCTCCGGCCGCTGCCAGCATCACCGCGCTTCTTTTCCACCAGCGCATCCTTCCATCCGTCCTGTTGTCTCTAGGGTGAACCAACTGAGCCCGTACAGGTGAAATCACCGAGATCAGCATCAGCGTGCCAAGTATCATTCGCATAAGAGTTCCTCCGGAAAATTGAAGTTGATAACCTTAATTCTCCGGATGAACCTGCTCGGTACAATCCGCTCTTTGGTTTTAGTATTGTCCGTCTAGGAATAGATCCGCGGCGCGGTAGTAAGGCCCCCTCATAGAATAAGTAAATAGTGCGGATCCTTTTGACCATTCTTCTAACTCTGGGCGCCTTTCTCGCGTCTACGGGCTGCCACGCCGATCCCGGCCATGTCCGCATCGCGATCTTCCGCGGGGAGGAGCTCACTCCCTTGGCCCAGGCGTTGGGCCATTTTCGCGCGCAGCAACTCGATGTAGAAATCCATGAAGTGCCTAGCAGCTCAAAGGCGATGGAGGCGCTGTTTGGGGGCAGTGTCGAAATCGTGGCGGGCGGTTATGACCACGCGATCCGGCTGGCCGCCGAGGGGCGCCAGGCTCGATCGTTCACGGTGATGACGATGCGATCCCCGCTGGGCCTGGTAGCATCGCCGAAGGCAACCAGAATCCGCGCGATTTCAGATTTGAAGGGAGCGAAAGTAGGCATTTCCGCCTTTGGATCGAGCGGGCACCATTTTGTGCATCTGCTCTTGCACCGGCACGGGCTGAAACCATCCGATGTGCAAATGGTGGCGACCGGAGGCGGGCACAAGGTGACGGTCGCCTCGGCCGAACAGGGCCGCGTGGATGCCATCGTGACTCTGCCCGTTTCCCAGGCAGTGCTGCGCTCGCGTCACGCGGCGCTCACCATTCTTGCCAATGGCCAGACGCCGGACGGCACGAAAGAGATTTTTGGCGTCGAAGAGTATCCGGCGATCTGCTTAATGGCCGAGATTCCATGGCTCGAAGCTCACCCCGACACCGCGCGACGAATGGCGCGTGCCATGCTGCACACGCTGGAATGGGCCCGGACTCACACGCCGGAAGAGTTTCAAGGAAAGCTCGGACGGACATCCGGAGGCGCCGAAGAACGCGAGGGGCTTCGGGTTACGATCGAATTATGCTCGCGTGACGGTCGAATGCCGCTGAGGGGACCCGAAGCCGTGCGCGATGCAGTCGCCGTATCGTATCCACGAGTGCGCCAAGTGGATGTGGCGCGCACGTTCACGGATGAGTTTGTCGGGGGGAAGTGAAGCCAGGCCGGAACGAAAAGTGGCCCGCCTCTTCGCTGACCCCGGCTGGAGGAGTCCTTCAAAAGGATGGAACCGGGTGACAGCGTCGCAAGCGAGCCAACTTGAGCGTAACACAGCAATGCCCCGTGTTCAAGGCAGATCAGCAAAGGACAGATCCGCAAAATGGAATCCGTCCCGCTCCACAGTCGCCCCCGCGTGGATCGGGATGCGGCTGCCCGAGATCCCGGCAAACATCGGGCCGGCATAGGCGAACGTGTGGAACTCGCCGTTCTCTCCGCAAGGATCGACGCCAGGAGGAAGCTCCGAAAGCAGAGACAGATCGAACTCCCGCCCGGCGAAGACTGGATCCAGTTGCTTTGGATCGACGCAGGTCAGGCGCGCTCGAAGACCTCCGTGGATCATCTGGCGGGCCAGCGCATCCGTCGGCATCTCCCATAGCGGAAACACTGGGTCTAACCCTGTGCCGGACAGTTGCTTTTCGCGGTAGGTTCGAATGTCGCGGAGAAACAAATCCCCGAAGGCCATCACCTCGAACCCCTTCTCAACCGCTCGCTCACCAGCGTACTTCATACGCCGCTCGTATTCCTGGTTGGAACAAGGCCACGGCAGCGGGATCACCCGCAACGGTAGCCCCGCGGCTTGGGCCTGCTTCTCCAGCAGAGAACGCCGCACGGCGTGCATCGCTACCCGATCGGATACTTCATTCACGGTCGTGAGTAACGCCGCGACTTCGTACCGCGGGTCCTCGCGGAGCACCTGCAACGTCCAGGCACTGTCTTTGCCAGAAGACCAGGAGAGAAGTGTTTTTCGCGGAGTCACTCTAACACTCCCCACAGACGGTGATCGTCTCACCGTTGAACTTGGTGAACGTGAACCCACCGAATGCATCCATGTAGGCGGACGACATGTCGCGGAGCAAGTTGATCGCCACGTCCTCACCGAGCTGCAATCCTTCGGTGGCGTCGGTGCGCCAGTGGATGCCCGCCCAATTGCGGCCCATGGCGACATTGAACGCCAGCTTATCGAGCTCGTTTGCGATGGTGAGCTCGGGTCCGTTGTAGGGTTCCAGCCGCAGGCCGTCGGCGCTGGCCACAACCGGCTCCGGAACCACGTATTCCTCGCGGAAGAAAGCCTTCATCAGAGTCGCGCAGGCGCCGGCCACTGTGGCGTGTCCGGAAGGATAAGCCGAGTGCGCAGGACTTCCTTCCGAGTAAGCCTGCGCCAAAAGGTGTGTGCCGAACTTGCGGATGGTCTGCTCCAGCGCGTGGGAACCCAGCACATCGTCGTGAATCGGATACACGGCTGTCTTCACCGAGTGGTGGTAGACACGGCCCCCAAAGACTTCTGGCCGCGCTCGCTTGTGAATGAACCACTTCTGCCACCAGGCGGCGTTGAATGCCGGTTTTGCGCCGCGCGAAACGTAGTCGAATGAATCGGTCTGCCCAAAGTTCACATACGGTTCCTGGCCCGTCGCGTATAGGTAAGGATTGCCTGCGAAGTAAGCCAGAGAGCCGTACTTCAGAATGATCCACAAAGCGTGGTAGTAGGGCGAGAAGGATGAGTCATAGTGAACAAAATGCGCCAGATCGCGCCCGTTCCGAATGTATCGCGGCGTGTCTTCAAACTTGTTGCCCGGACCCTTGCCTATACCCATTTGAATGCCAAGCCATTCGCTGTAGTCGGTCAGGAATTCCAAACCAGGAACCGCTGATTTCTGTTTCTGCTCGACATCGGTGGTGCCCATGCGGAACGGAAGCAGCAGGAACTGGGAAATGTATGGTCCTACGAGATTACCGCGCGCCCCGCGGAAGATTGTCGCCGGAGTCACCCGGCCGTCCTGCTTGGGACCGCGGAAATCGGACATGCGGGAAAGTTCCTGGCACGCCTGACGGATGGTCGGATCTGAATCGTAATGCGCGAAAGGAATGTCGCGTGTAAGCGCTTCCCAATAGAGTTCCACCATCTCGCCGGCTTGCTCGGCGCTCGCGAAGGCGGGCGCGGCGCGCATGGTGAATTGCGAGCCGTCTGCGCCCAACATCTGGAGATTGTAGCCGCCGGTTGGGTTCTTGAGCCTCACGTTGCCGCCGCGAAGAACCGCTTCGAAGTCCTCGGCCAGCCCGCTTCGGATGGCGCGTTCGAGCGAAAGGTAGGCTTCGCGATTGACGATGCCAAGAGCATCATGTAACAACGTCTTGCTGAAGCTGTTGATCTTGTTCGAATAGCGTTCCTCGTCCCCGTTGGTGGGATGCGGAACCTCACCCATGTTCATGTAGTAGTCCGCGAGTCGCATCCGGGTTCGATACGCTTTCCGCAGGCGATCGCTACCGGGTTCGATGCTCAACGACTGCGCGCGTCCGGGCCTTGAAGCGGCGGTCAGAGCCGCGGATCCTGCCGCTATCCTGGTAAAGAATTCGCGCCGGTTGGCGTGGGTGGGCATGCTGCAGAGTCTCCTTTGAACGAAACTACCATCGTTCCATTGTCCAACGAAGGTCTACGGCACTCGAATCGCCATGATTCCCACCGGGTTCCGATCCGCGTCGAACCCTACCGCCGCCACATGATTCGACTTCGTATTCACCACCTGGTACTGAGCGAGCGCCTCCGGTCGCATACCGCCCTGCCCCGGCTGGACCGGCTGCGCTGGAACTTGACCCACAAAAACGACCCCCTCCGGATTAGGGGGCATTTGCAAATCTCCGCTGACCAGGTCGTAAATCAAGTACTGCGACCCGGCGTTGTTCGCCTTGTTGCCGCGAGCTAGCACCTTTCTCGTGTTGTTGAACAAGGCCACGAGCGTGATGGTCTGGAAGCCTTCCGGAACCGGGAGCACCCTGGCGGTTTCGCTCTCCAGGTCGAAATAGACGATCCCGCCATCGCCCGGCACATTCCTGGCAATTGCGGTCGCCAGCAGCCCCGACAACTGGGGAACCGGCTGCAATCCTGCGAAGCTCTGGACGCCCAGCGGCAAATCGATGCGGAACGGCGTTTCCGATACCGAGTCCAACACGTACAGCGTGTCCGAAAGGGCCCGATTTACACCATCCGTGTTTGTCGCATACAAATAGTCGTTCACGTCGCCGCGAAGCGATTGCAGATTCACCTGACCCTGGCCGGGCAAAGCCAATGCTTTTACTTCACCGTTGGCCAGATTCACCAACAGGTACCCGGTCGCCGGACACGGATTCTTCACTTCCTCCTCGCTCCGAGGCGCGCCAAACAGCGCCAGGCGACGCGATAACTCCAAATTGAAGAGTGGAATGTCGCTGACGCAGGACGCAGCAAACCAGCCCGCGGGAAACTCCACGACCCTTGGAGTCAACTCGGCCCCGCTGTAAATCACGAGCCCGTGATTGGAGCCCTGGCGCGCTAGCACGTAGAACGCCCGCGTAGGGGCGTCAAAGAAGGTCGTCGTCCGGAATCGGGCCAGTGGATTCGCTCCGCCGGGAGTGATCACAACCGGGCCTCCCGGACCACCAGGTCCGCCGGGCCCACCAGGTCCTCCCGGTCCCGGCAGCATTCCACCACCCTGCGCCGCCGGTTGCGGTGGAGCCACCAATGGCAACCATCCTTCCGGAAAATCGCGGCTCGCGGTCACTTCCAGTCGATTGTTCAATAATGCTAGCTTCGCCTTCGTGGGCTTGTCCGCGTGGTCCCCAACGACAGTCACTGCCACACCCTGCCCGGCCGCCTGCGGGAGCATCAGCATTTCCTTCAACCCGTCCACCTCAATCTCCACGTTGAGGAGATTGAGACCGCCGCCAGCGCCCCCTACGGCCCCTCCCCCTCCAACAGGTAGTGCTCCTCCGACTCCTTCGCGAACCTCGCCAGTCGATGCGTCAATCATGTACGCAACCGGCGGCGTTCCCGGCGCGATGGCGAGGATGTTACCGTCCGGAGCCGAGCCAAGGTTTGAAACCGCGGCTGGCGTATCCACCGTCAACACGTCGGTCTTCGATGGCTGGAAAATCGCGACCTTTGAGCTCAGTCCCGATTCGGCACTCTCTGTCGATGGCCCCACCAACGCTGCCACCGCCGAACCTTCATTGGCCGGCACGAGAGGCGTTGCCGCGTTCTGTCCCGCCGCGATCAGACACGGGTCCACCTTTGACGTTGTTTTGCGTCCCAAATCGAAAATCCACGAAGCGAAACAGCCATCCGAACCTCGTGGCGCGTTCGCCATAACGTAATTTCCTTTGAGATCCGCCGCCCGTAACACACGGATGGCGGCCGCTCCCTCCGGCAATCTCAGGAATTGAACCTCGGCACTGGGAGCCCGGCCCATGACGGTACGATTGGCCGGAGGCGCTCCACCAGACGCTATCGTCACCAAGTCGCCAGGCTGCGAACCCACCGGGACCGTCACCGTGACGTCGAATTCGCCAACCTTTTCCTTGGAAAGCGAGGCCTTCACCTCGGCTGGCAAGCCACCCACGTACCCGCGAATCTCGGCCCGGGGCGCCGCCGAGCCGTCCGCCGGCCCAGCCGCTCCGTTATCCACTCGAGGCTCGGTCAGCCCTAGTCCAGTCACTGCTAACCGCAACTGTTCAGCCGACATTGTTCCCGCCTCGCCAAACCCTCTTTCATTCCGGGTTTGAATCCCCGCCAAAGTGTTCACCACACGGAGAAACGCCGGGCGGCTTTGCTGTTCGCCTCGACGGACCACCACCTGCGCCAAGCCCACCTGCGTCTCCCATGGCACCTGCGCCAAAATCGTGCTCGGGCTCACCGAATACAACGGAGCAGCGCGACCGTTAACGAGCACTTCCACTGCCGGATCGGCGAGCTTGGTCGGTAATGGCGTTCCGCTCGCTCTGGCGCCCCCCAGCGGACCCAGATTGATCCCTTGCACCAGGACAATCCCTCCGGGCGTCACCCTGGAAGGGGACGGCTCCATCGTGAAAGCGTTGAACACACCCCGCGGATTCACCACCGGGACTTGAGCGGAAGCCACAACGGCTAGCAAGCATACTGACAGAGGACGCTTTACCATAACGGGATTGAACCCGCTTTCTCAGACGATGTTGTGGTCGTTTCAGTTTTCCATCCACCCCTGCTAGCATAGGAGTTTACCCACCGCTCCGGCGCATGGCTCTCCGTTTCTTCAACACGCTCTCGCAACAGGTGGAAGTCTTCACGCCGCAGGATGCCAACTCCGTCCGCATGTATACCTGTGGTCCCACAGTTTACAATTTCGTCCATATCGGCAATCTTCGCACCTTCACCTTTCAGGATATCCTGCGCCGCTGGCTGACCTACCGCGGATATAGGCTCAACCACGTCATGAACATCACGGACGTTGAGGACAAGATCATTCGCAGCGCCATGGAGCAGGGCAAAACCATCTTCGACTACACCGCTGAATACGAAAAAGCTTTTCTCGAAGACATGACCGCGCTACGCCTGCAGCGGCCCGAGTGCCTGGTTCGCGCCACCGAATGCATCGACGAAATGGTGGAAGCCATTCAAGTTCTGGAAAAGAAGGGTTATACCTACAAGTCCGACGGCTCGGTTTACTATCGCATCGCCAAATTCCCGGAATACGGCAAGCTTTCGCACATCCACTTGGATGGCCAGAAAGCCGGCGCTCGTGTCGACGTCGATGAATACGACAAAGACGATGCGCGCGACTTCGTTCTCTGGAAAGCCCGCAAAGGGGAAGAGACTTTCTGGCCCACCCCGCTCGGCGAAGGCCGTCCTGGCTGGCACATCGAGTGCTCCGTGATGGCTATGAAGTACCTGGGCGAGACGCTTGATATCCATACCGGGGGCGTCGACTTGGCTTTCCCCCACCACGAAAACGAGATCGCCCAGTCGGAAGCTATCACAGGTAAGCGGTTTGTCAAGTACTGGCTCCATGCCGAGCATCTGATGGTCGAGTCGCAAAAGATGTCGAAGTCACTCGGCAATTTCTACACACTCCGCGATCTTCTCGCGCAAGGCCAGACTCCCGAAGTCATCCGCTATCTGCTGGCCTCGGTGCCCTATCGCAAAAAGCTCAACTTCACTTTCGACGGCCTGCGCGCCGCGGGAACCGCGCTCGAGCGGCTCCGCAACTACAAACTGCGTCTGGAGACCGATCGATTCCCCGAAGGCTCGAGCGATGACGGGGATGAAGTGACTCTCAAAGCACGAACTGCCTTCGACGAGTCCCTCGACGACGATCTCAATACCGCCGAAGCGCTCGGCGCCGTCTTCGAGTTTGTGCGCGAAACCAACACCGCCATGGATTCTGGCGCTTTCAAAACTGGAAACGCCGCGGGCGCGCTCGAATTCCTCGCCCACTTCGACTCAATTTTCGATGTCCTCCGGCCCAGCATCAAGGAAGGCGTCCTGTCCGACAATCATATAGAAGCCCTGATCGCCGAACGAGCTGCCGCTAAAAAATCCAAAAACTTTGCGCGCGCCGACGAGGTCCGCAGGGAACTTGCCGAAAACGGCGTTATCCTCGAAGACACCAAAGATGGTGTCCGGTGGAAGAGAAAATCATGAAAATCCACACCAAGGCAGTCCACGCGGGCGATCGCAAAAAACCCAACGCTGCCATCCCCGTCACCACGCCCATCTACGGCGCCGCCAGCTACATCTATGAGGACGTCGAAACTCTTGACCGCGTCTTCGCCGAAGAAGAGGACGGCTATTGCTACGCCCGCTACGACAACCCCACCAATCACGCGTTGGAAGATCTGCTTGCGTCTCTCGAAAGCGGCGCCGGCGCTCTCGCCACGTCTTCCGGTATGGCCGCGCTGCAAATCGCCATTCAGTCTGGCCTCACCGACCGCCGGCGCTCGATCGTAGCCGCCAACGTGCTCTATGGCGCCACCATGCGAATGCTCGTGAGTGTCTTCGAGCCCGCGGGCGTCGAGATCCGCTGGGTCGATATCTGCGACCTCGCCGCGGTCGAAGCTGCCATTGCGGAAGCGCGTCCCGGCTGCGTCGTCATGGAGACAGTGTCCAATCCGCTGCTTCGCGTGGGCGCAATGGACCGGATTGCGCAGCTCACGCGGGCTGCAGGCGCTGCACTCATCGTGGACAACACCTTTGCCACACCGCTCATGGTGCGCCCCCTCGAGCTCGGCGCTAATCTCTCTGTACATTCGGTGACTAAATACCTCGCCGGCCACGGTGATGTCCTCGGCGGCGCTGTCATTTCCGACGAGCAGCATCTACCGGCTCTGCGAGTTCTCGCCAAGACTTGCGGTCCTAACCTTGGCGCTTTCGAAAGCTACCTCGCCATGCGCGGGATCAAGACCTTCGCACTGCGTGTGGAGCGCCAGTGCGCCAACGGTTGCCGCGTCGCGTCGTGGCTGGCGCAGCACCCGCGCGTTTCGCGGGTCTACTTCCCAGCCGATCCCCAACACCCCGACTCCGAGACCATCCGCCGCCTCTTTCCCGAAAATCTCTACGGCGCCATCGCAAGTTTCGATCTCAAAGACTCCGGCAAAACTGAAGTCTTTGAGTTCATGAACCGGCTGAAGCTCGTCGTGAGAGCCACGTCTCTCGGTGATGTGCACTCTATGATCTTGTATCCGGCCATGAGCTCCCATCGCGATCTCGCTCCCAAACAGCGCCAGCGTCTCGGCATCGGCGATAGCCTCCTGCGCCTTTCGACTGGGATCGAAGCCGTCGACGACATCCTGGCCGATCTTGACCAGGCGCTTGCCTGACCTGGAGTTGGTAAGCTCGGCGGTGAGGTTCGCGCGCCCTAGCATGTTTCGATAGGATCGCGTTCAATCCGAACGTCATGAGTGGACGCGTCTGCATTCGCGGTATGAGGATTACGGGTGATTCTCGGCCCGCTCTGGTTCGGACCGATTAAACGGGAAGCAAATCCACTCAAAAGGTCTTACGTTCCTGGATTCTTCCGCCTCTCCTCGATCAAGGGACGGAAAGTGGGCACCAAGTGCTTGAAAACCTGGACCGGCAGAGCACTCGTGAAATGGTAGGAGCCGGCATCCGGTCCCGGGATGTACGCGATGATCGTTCCGAAAAAGCGGTCTCCGATTGTGAACAGGAACGCCGCCGTCCGGTTAACCACTCTGGACTCTGTGAACTTGCCTCCGGGACCGTGGATTTCGAAGCGGTTGTCGCCAGTGCCGGTTTTGCCGCCCACGGCGACCCGGCTCCCGTCGCTCAGCACGATCGATCCATAAGCTCTCCTGCCCGTGCCTCTTTCAACCACGCCGAGCAATTCCTTCCGCAGGGCAGCCGCCACCGCGGGCGGGAGGATCCGCTCTGGAGGAGCAACACGCTTTGTCATCACTGTTCCCATTGGTGTTCCCTCGGCAAAGTCGAGTTTCGTAACCCGCATTGTGGGATAGCGAAGACCGTCGTTCGAGATGATCCCAGCCAGTTCTGCGAGCGCCGCCGGAGTGTCGCCCGAACTGCCAATGGCAGTGGCGTACGACGGTACCAGAGCCGAAAACGGATACCCCAGGCTTCGCCAGGACCGGTGGATCTCCTGAAAAGCGTCTGCTTCGATCAGCGTCCGGATCCGAAGATCCTGACCGTGCTTCCGGCCCGGCTTGAACAACCATTCGTAAACACGCCTGCGTTCGGTGGCGCTTGCCTCGACAACTTCATCAAAGGTTGCTTTCGGATGCCGTTTTCGGTATTCCAGCAGCCACAGCTCCAGCGGATGGACCCTTGCCAGGTAGCCGCGATCGTTCCAACTGAATCGGCCCGGTTCCTGCTCTCGATACACAATCTCGACATTCTTCGGCGGAAGCGCCTGGCCTGTCGGCTGCGATCGAAGAAATGCGGCGAACTGATCCAGGGTTGCTTCGGGGAACACGGACCGGTGGATCACCGCAAGCCGGTACGGAGTTGGCCGTTTTTCTCGAATCAGAGTTGTCAGCGCTTCTTCGGAGGATTGTCCATCGTACCTTCGAAAGAAACGCCCCAGAAATTCGCGCCCTTCCCGATCCGCAAACCGCTCCAGATACCTCCGCCGCAGTGAGTGACCCTCCTCCGCTTGCACAGCGGATGACGCTCCTCCTATGCGAAACATGTGATACCGAACCAGGTCGCGCATGAGCCGCACGAAAACCAGGTTCACGGATCTTTGAAACGCTTCGCGAACCGTCAACACTCGGATGTCATCTTTCTCGTCGAAGTTCGAGAAACTATGCAAGCCCCCGCCGGTGAAGAAGGATTCTTCAGGACTCGCTGAATAGGTGCGGTTCATGGCCGCCTCGAGCATCGTCGGCAGGCTCCTATTGGTAGCCGCGGTGAGGTATTCAAGAGCCCACCCCGTCAATCGATCCTCCCGGTTCACCAGGACCGAGCCCGGATCGGCGACCTGACGCCCCGGAAGCTCACGCCCGGCGTACTGCTTGTGCAGCTCAGCAATGGTCTCGAGGTAAGTGACCAACGTCCGAAGCTTCGCAGTGGATCCCAGCTCGAGTTTCGAGCCCTCACTCATATTGAGTGGACGGTCGTAGTTATCAACTTGTGCGCGTAGAAGGTTGGCATTGGCGCCGCGCTCGTACAGAACGAAGCTGTAAATCACCGAGGACATCAGATTGCCACTGCTCAGCAGGTTGTCCCCGACAATGCCGGCCTTCGCCGCCGAAGCCGGATTGGCGAGTTCCTTTAATGCTTGCGTCACCCCCCGGGTCACGCTGCCGTCGAGCGTACTATGAACCGTCAAGTCCAGGCGGTCGAGTTCATAGGTGTTGCCTACGCCGAGTAGCGATACCAGCGCAGCCCGGATCGCGTCACTCCCCTTTCGATCCGAAAACGGCGAGGGACTTTGTAATAGAGGAGTCTTTCCGGTCATCGGCCGGATTCTTAAGGATCCCTCCACGCGTCGCGCCGAAATAATCCCTGCTTCGCCGAGCAGCCGCAAGTATGAATCCACCCGCGCATTCAGCGCTGCCGGTTCCCGCTGCAAATAGAAGGATGGCTTGTTGACCGCGAGAATCAGGCTCAGCACCTGGCGATATGCTGCCGACGCGTCGTCCCGCACCCGCTGATCTGAAATACTGGCCTCAGGAATTGAGAGCAGCCGATTGACGCCGACAAAGTCCGCTCCATACCACACTCGTAGGCCATCACCGAGCCCTTGCACCTCGCCGTAGTCTGGCGCTGCTGCCAGTGGCAGGGAGTTGAGATAGTCACATACGATACGCCTGCGCGTCTCTAACGTCTGCTCACCGTTGTGATAGGCTCGCAGCGACGCTGAGGCCATTTGACGAAACTTTTCGAGACCCGACGATGTGCGACCCTGAGGAGAGTGACGGATCTTCTCTAATTGCGTGGCCAGAGTGCTGCCGCCACTAATTGGGTGACTTGGATCGATTTGGTTCAAACTGACGTCGAACGCCGCCTTGATCAATCGGGTCCATTCAATGGCAGGGTTCCGATTGGGAGTGGCTGAATCGAGAATCTCCCGGTTTTCGACGAAGAGAAGTGTCTGCACTACCGGGTCCGGAATCGATTCGAAGTTCGGGTAGATACGCTGTGGGTAAAGTGCGGTGAATAGTGGTTGTCCCGTTTGGTCCAGCACGCTCAACCCGGCTTGATTCTTCTCGCGGTAGATGGGATAGACGCCTTGGCCGATCACTCTTCTCATCCAAGGAGACCAGCGGACTTGGGACTCAATCTCGTATCCAGCCGTTTTCAGCTTTGGGAGAATGGAAGGCAATTTCGCGTAACCCAGCCTGCTGTCGTAGGGTCCTTCACTGGGGTACAGGATCTCTCCGCTTTGGCCCCGTTCAACGGCAAATGTCAAATGCCTTCCAACCGCGGCCAATGCACGCGCTTGGAGCGCGGAAGTTCGAATCTCATAAACCAGGAAAACCAGGAGCAAACTAGTCCCGAGCATCCAAGCCATCCTGCGATACCACCGCCGCTTCCGCCGGCAATCAATGGAGATGACTTTTCCCGGCGGCGCGGATGAAAAGGCGCCCTCTAGGGCGACCCTCATCGCCCCAAGCTCCCGCACCAACTTCCGCATGTGCTCGAATTCCCCTAAGCAATTAGACGCGTCTGGCCGTTCGTTTATCTAGACGCAAATAGCGCGTAACCTGTTTCATCCCCGCATCGTACTGGTACATCGGATAGTGCTCTAATGGGTCCTGTGAAGTCTCAATGGCTTGTGGCGCGGCCAATTCCGGCTGCGGTCGGCCCTCCGGCCGGCTCGATGAAGTTTCTTTGGCTGTTGGCGACAATATGGCCGGCGATGGCGCAGTTTCAATCGATCGAGGTGAAGTTCGAAGGGATCGGCTGCCCGAGTTGCATCGAGTCGCTTCCGGGAAGGATTCAGAGGATGCGAGGAGTCGAGTCGGCGAAGGTGGATGCCGGGAAGGGAGTGCTGGTCGTGACGTTCGCTAAGGAGAATCGGGTGCGGATCGAGCAGATCCGGGACGCGATTGAGCAGGATGGGACCAAGGCTCGTAGTGCGACCGTAAGCGCGAAGGGCGCGGTTGCCAAGGAAGGGAGCGAGTGGGTGTTTCGGGTCACGAATGGGAGATTCCGGCTGTCAGGTGAGAAACTACAAGAAGGGGAAGGCGAAGTGGCGGCGGAGATCGAAAACCTGCGGCCACCGGCGGGCGCTATGGTTTGGAAGGTGCGGGAATTCCGGCGGGTGCCTTGATCGATGGACTTCGCGGCGCAGTTGAAAAGCACGGTCGATATCGTGGCCGTGGTGGGAGAGTACGTCCGTCTGGTGAAGGCAGGCGGGCAGGCGTTCAAGGGGCTGTGTCCGTTCCACCACGAGAAGACGCCTTCCTTTAGCGTCCGGCCGGACAAAGGCTTCTATTGTTTCGGTTGTCAGAAGGGCGGCAGCGTGATCGATTTCATCATGGAGATCGAGGGGCTAACGTTCTGGGAAGCCTGTAAGAATCTCGCCGAGCGCTATCACATTCCGATTCCCAAGCGGCAAGCTGGCTCGGATGAGGAGACCAGGCGGCGCGCCGGCATTTACGAGATGCACGAAATTGCGCAGCAGATGTACCGGTCGTCTCTTCAGGGACCGGGCGGAGCGGATGCGCGCGCATACCTGGCCAAACGGGGTGTCAACCAGGCGATGATCGAGGAGTTCGGATTGGGGCTGTCGGAGCGCTCGGGGGGGCTCGTGCGCAGGCTCCAGCAGTCGGGGTTTGGTCCCGAACAACTGGAAACGAGTGGATTGGCTCTGGCACGCAACGACGGGTACGGCTTTTTCGATTTCTTTCGCGGGCGGTTGATGTTTCCGATCCACAACGAGACAGGCAGTTTGATCGGATTCGCGGGACGCGCTCTGGAGGAGGGGGATGAACCCAAGTATTTAAACTCCAAGGAAACCGACATCTATCGCAAGAGTTATGTCCTCTACAACCTTCACCGCGCACGAATGGCTGCGAGACAATTCGACCACTCGATCCTGGTGGAGGGCTATATGGACGTGATCGGGTTGTACGGCGGGGGCGTGCAGGAAGTCGTGGCCAGTTGCGGAACGGCATTGAAGGCCACGCAGGTGCGAATCCTGCGCCGGCATGCGGATACGATCGTCGTGAATTTCGATCCCGATCCCGCGGGAGTGAAAGCGGCGGAGCGCTCCATTGAAATGCTGCTCGAGGAAGGGATGCGGATACGGGTGCTCGAGTTGCCGGACGGGCTGGACCCGGATGAGTTCGTGCTCGAGCACGGATCGGAGGCGTATCGCACGCGGATCGCCAGGGCGCCTAATTACTTTCATTGGCTGGCGGATCGTGCGCGTCAAAAATTCGATTTCCGGTCGGCGGAAGGACGTGTGGACGGGTTCAAGTTTCTGCTGCCGTCGATTCAGAGGCTGTCGGACAAGCTGGAGCGCGCCGCGGTCGCCAATGATCTGGCTTCGTATCTCGGCGTCGACGCAAGCCTGGTGCTCGAGCAATTCCGGAAAATGGCGGCCGAGCGGTCGCAGGCAAAGTTCCAGAGACCGAAGCTCGAGGTTCCCGCGACCGAACGGCTCTTGTTGAAGTGCCTGATCGAGAGCGCTGAAGCAAGACGGGCAGTGTTGCCGAAGCTGGAACGGATGGATCTGAGGCCTGGTTTGGTGACGGCCAATATTTTGCGGGCCTTAGTGAAACTGGGGGAAGATTTCAGTCACGACTCATTGAGCGCCCGTCTGGAAGATAGGGACAAAGCCCTACTGGCGGAGGCCGCATTTGCCGATGAAGCAGGTATAGATCCCAGAGACGAAAATCCGAGCGCTCCCCAGGCTCTGGCATGCCTGGCCCGCATGGAGAACGACCAGCGGGACGCGAACCGTGCCGAGCTGAAGGAGAGAATTCGGGAGGCGGAGAAGCGGGGCGAAATGGCCGAGGCGATGCGGCTGATGACGGACCTGAGAGACTTGGGGCGCAGCTAGTGTCCAATGGTCAGTTTCCCAATGGCTGGTTTCCGAATCAAGATGACTGACGACCCTGGTGTAGAATAAAAATGTCCGCCTTACCCGCACGTGTGAGTCTCGGAGAACTCGTGGCAGGAGAAGACAAATTCGATCGCCTGAAACGGCGCGCCGATTCGGGCAAAGAGAAGGGGTTCGTCCTTTTCGACGATGGTGGTGATTACGGAGGGGATGGACTCGCGGAGACACGGGAACTCGACGACATCCTCGCCGATCTCGAATCGACGTCTGTCGACCTTCTAGACGAACCGCTGGACAAGAAGGACGGCGAGCCCGACGGCGACGAGTTTCCCGATCTTGACCTGGTTCAAGACGTATCGGATAAAACGACCGATCCCGTGCGCATGTATCTGCGCGAGATGGGAACGGTTCCACTCCTGAATCGTGAAGGGGAAATCGAGCTCGCCAAGCGCGTCGAGCGCGGGCAGACGGCGGTGATGAAGGCACTGTCCCGATCGCCGATGGTAATCCGCGAGATCGTGCGGTTGGGAAGCGAAGTGGAATCGGGCCATGTGCCGTTGCGCGACGTGCTCCAGTTGCCCGAGCTTCCCGTCAACGAGGACCAGCCACCGGTACAACCAGAAGAGGACCCCGGCGCCCTGCTGGCCGCTGTGGCCGAGATCGAGAAGCTTTCGAAGAAAGGCCAGCAGATTCAGCAGAAGCTGATGTCGATTTCCCGGGGAATGAAGCCGAAGCAGCACCGGTCGCTGCGGTGGGATCTGGGCCGGATAACGATTCGGATTTCGCGGATTATCCGAGGTGTTGAGTTCACGCCGCAAGTTCGCTATCACCTGATGCGTGGGATTCATCAGGCGGTGGAACGGCTCAAACCGGTGGAGAAAGAGATCGCCAAGGCGCAACGGCAACTCGAAGAGCACGCCAGCAACGCCCAGCATGTCAAAGAGGTCCGAAAAGCGCACAAGCAGAGTCTTCAGGAGTTGCAGGAGCTGGAGGCCGAGTTCGGAGCGAGCGTGGTGGATCTGCGCCGCACTCTGCAGATCGTCGAAAGAGGAGAAGGCGAGGCCGAGGCGGCCAAGAAACAGCTCATCGAAGCGAACCTGCGGCTGGTGGTTTCGATCGCCAAGCGGTACACCAACCGGGGCTTGCAGTTTCTGGATCTGATTCAGGAAGGCAACATCGGCTTGATGAAGGCGGTTGATAAGTTCGATTACCGGCGCGGCTATAAGTTTTCAACCTATGCAACGTGGTGGGTGCGGCAGGCGATCACGCGAGCGATCGCGGACCAGGCGCGGACAATCCGCATCCCGGTCCATATGATCGAGACAATCAACAAGCTGGTCCGGATGCAGCGGCAGATGCAGCAGGAACTGGGGCGTGAAGCGACCTCGGAAGAGCTCGCCAAGAAGATGGATCTGCCGGTGAACAAGATCCGCAAGATCTTACGAATCGCGCAGGAGCCTATTTCGCTCGAGACGCCTGTGGGTGAAGAAGAAGAGTCGCACCTCGGAGATTTCATCATCGACAAGCGCGTGGTTTCACCCTCGGAAGCGATGATCAATTTGAATCTTCGCGAGCAGACGGCGGAGGTTCTCAAGACGCTCAGCCCGCGTGAGGAGAAGATCATCAAGATGCGCTTCGGCCTCCAGGATGGCAGTGAGCATACGTTGGAGGAAGTGGGCCAGCAATTCGCCGTGACACGCGAGCGCATCCGCCAGATCGAGGCCAAGGCGCTGCGAAAGCTGCGGCATCCCAGCCGGTCACACAGGCTGCGCGCGTTTTTGGATCAGACCATCCACGAGTAGTTTCCTGCCTTAGCCCTTCAAAACGTATATTTCAGCGCGAACTGAATCTGCCGGTTGTCGGAGCGCGTCCCGGTGACGCGGCCAAAGGTGCCCGTCCCGAGCGCTCCGCCTGGCTGGCCAAACTGCGGGGTGTTGAACGCGTTGAATAGCTCCGTTCGGAACAGCAACTGGTGCGATTCCTTGTACGGCATCGCGAAGGCCTTGGAAAACGACAAGTCAAAGGTGTTGAGAGGCGGGCCGACTACAGGGTTGCGCGGCGATGTGCCAAACTCGGCCACGCTTCGAACGAACGCCGTCGTGTCAAACCATTGCTGCGGGTCGGGATTCGAAATCTCTGGCGACCGCCCCGCTACTGCATGCGGGCGAGACCAGGTAGCGAATTCGACGTTCTGTGTGTCACCGCTCTGCACGATGTTGAAGGGCGAGCCGCTCTGCAGTGTCACAATACCGCCGCTTTGCCATCCAGCCAGCAGGGTCTTGGATACACCGCCCAGGCTCTTCCCGAATGGGAGGTCCCACACATAGCCGACCACCAGCCTGTGACGGATGTCGTTGATCGAGTCGGCTCGCTCGGCACGACCCCGGTTGAGTGCGTTCTGGCAGTTGCAGGCGCCGCGGTTGATGGTCTGCGCGGTGTCGTCGATGAAGTGACCCCAGGTGTATGCGGAGCTGAGGCTCAGGCCTCCGGAAAAGCGGCGCTCGAATCGCGCCTGTAGCGAATGGAAAATGGAGTTGCCATCGGCAACCATCATGCGGATCCGGTTGAATTGCGGATAAGGACGCCGTGCCTGGCTGAAAGGAATGTTACTGGGCGCCGGATTATTGAAGTTGTTCAGGCTCGTGTCCATGAACGTACCCTTGCTGCCCACCCACCCGACTTCGATGACATCGTTGCCGGAGAGTTGCCGCGAGACCTGGAGATTGAAGTTCTGGACGTAGGCGTTGCGGCGCTTGCGGTCCGGCGGCAATGTCACCACATTGAAAATCGGGTTCTGCGGGAAAATCTCACGAGGCACGGGATTCTGAATCGTGGCCACAGGGTTGATCGCATTGTTGATGATGGTGAGGCTCCCGCCGGCGGGCGGATTCAACTGGAGGATATTGATGTTGTCAAAGTGCGCCGACGTGTAGAAAATGCCGTAGCCGCCGCGCACCACCGTGTTGTCCTTAAGACGATATGCGAAGCCGAAGCGCGGGCTCACGTAATTGTACTCATTGAGCCACAGATCGGCGCGCTGGCCCGGCTCGGGGAACAGGACGGGGCCCGATGGGTTGAGATCGAACCGGAGCGTGCGGCTGATGTTGTTCAATTCCTTGGGCAGCCCGAACAGATCGTAACGCACGCCGAGGTTCAGTGTGAGCTTCTGGGTCGCTTTCCAATCGTCCTGAAAGTACGTGCCCCATCGCCATTGGCGGACCCTTGAAATGGGAACGCCCTCGGGCGTAAGTACCGTCCGTGGGAACCCAAGCATGAACGCAGCCGCCGAGTTGGCGCTGACGTCGCGTGTGAAGGCCATGTTGGAAAACGGCCAGTTGTTCGTGGTCGCGTCATCCAGATGGTACCGGACATCGCCGCCCACTTTCATGGAATGCGAACCGCGCACGATACTCAGGTTGTCCACCCATTGATATGTCCGGCTATTGTCGAGGTTCGATGAGGCTTGGCTGTCGCCGATGCCGAGGTGGCCTTCGATGGCGAGAACAGGAAAGCCCTGTTCATCGGATCGCAGGGTGCGACCATCTGGTCCGCCGACCTTCAGACCCTGGATTCCCAGCGAGTCGATTGTGAAGTTGGTGCCCTGCCGCGGGCTGAGCTTGCGGATGTCGCCCATGTGATACCCAAACCGGAACTCGTTCAGCACTGTGGGACTGAACGTACGGACGTGCTGAATTCCGAGGCTCGAATTCGGGAACGTTGCGTGGTAGCGGAAGAATGGATTGAGCTCGGTATTGGGAAATGTCCGGCCGGCGTAGATGTAATGAAGCGATAGTTGGTCCTTCGAGCTCAGCACGTGATCCACTCGCGCCAATACCTGGTTGATGTCGGTGACATCCTGCGTGACGCCGCCAAAGTTGATGGCGCCTGGAATATTTGGCAATGGACTGAAGTTATTGATGATATTGACGGATACCGGGTTCAGACGGGCCTGGGGAATAACGTTGTTCGGGAATGGCTGGCCATTCAGGGGATCGATTACGGGCGCCGCGCCAGTGTAGTCGCCCCTGCGCTGCTCGGCCGTGAGTACGACGGCTGTGCCGGCGCGCTCGATGGCGGAGCGCTGGCCTTCGTAGCCGGCCATGAAGAACGTCTTGTCCCGCCGGACCGGTCCGGCTACGACTGCGCCGAACTGGTTGCGCCGAAGTACGTCCTTGGCGAGCGGCCGCGGCCGGAAATATCCGCGCGCATCGAGGTTGTCATTGCGGAGGAACTCGAACAAGGAGCCATGGAACTCATTGGTTCCCGAGCGGAGTTGCACGTTGATGTTGGCGCCAGCATTGCCACCGTATTCGGCCGAGTAGTTGGCGCTCTGGACCTTGAACTCCTGGATCGCGTCAATCGAAGGGTAGAAGTTCACGAAGTTCGCCCGGTTGTTCACCGCTGTGATCCCATTGATGTTTACCTGCATCCAGATGTCGCGCGTGCCGTTAGCCAATACGCGCGTTCGCTGCCCATTGGACTCCTCCTGGACCACAACACCGGGTGTAAGAGAGGAGAGCTGCAGGAAGTTGCGGCCGTTCAACGGTAGATTGACCACGCGTTCCCGTGGGATCACTTCGCCGAGCACGGCGTTCTCCGTCTGCAGGATGGGCGAGGCGGCGCTCACCTCGATTGTTTCCTGTACCTGACCCACCTGCAGGCTGAAATCGATGCGGGCCAATTGCGAGATCTGAAGCGTGATTCCCGTGCGGCGCTCACCGCGGAAGCCGTTGGCTTTCGCTTCCACAACATAGTCGCCTGGCCGCAAGTACCGCACTTCAAAGTTGCCATCCGCCGACGTTTCCACCGTGCGGGTAAAGCCGGTTGCGGGTTGGGTGATGGTGATGCTCGCGCCGCTAATCGCGGCACCGGTGGGGTCGGTGGTGGTACCGAGAATTCCCGTGTCGAGGGATTGGGCGCTAAGAAGTGCCGTCCCGATAATTGTGGCTGTGAGCAGTTTTATCACAGTAGCCTCCCAGACGAGAAGATAAACCCATGCTCGAGCGGCTCCGTGGCGCGGATCGAATGACAAGGTTAGGATATCCGCCGGCACGACCCCAACGCAAGCGCCGAGACGAGTCTCGGCGCGGCAGACACCAGTGTCCGCGCCACGTCCGCGACGCCGAACCGGGTATAATTTGTTCGAAGAGCCTCAACGGACGGCTCTCATCCCACGTCCAACTCCTATCCGCGGGATTCGCACCCGCACATGAACGATATGGATTCGCAACCAATGATCGAGGCTATCGGCCTCTCGAAGTTCTACCGTGATTTCGCCGCCACACGCGACGTGTCCTTCAACGTCCCGCGCGGCCAGGTCTGCGCCTTCCTCGGACCCAACGGAGCCGGCAAGTCCACAACCATGAAGCTCCTCACCGGCTACCTCTCCCCCAGCGCCGGAAGCGCGCGGATCGCCGGATTCGACGTGTACACCCACCGTCTGCAGGCCGCGGCTCACCTCGGTTATCTCCCTGAGAACGGTCCGCTCTATCCCGAGATGACCCCGCTCTCGCTCCTCCGGTTCTTCGGTCGGGCGCGCGGCATCACCGGCGATCATCTTAACTCCCGGATCGACGCTGTTGCCCAACTTTGCTTTCTTGGAGAGGTCCTCGAAAAATCCATCTCAAAGCTTTCAAAAGGTTACCGCCAGCGCGTAGGCATGGCTCAGGTGCTCCTTCACGAACCTGACGTCCTCATCATGGACGAGCCCACGGCTGGACTCGACCCTAACCAGATCCGCGAAGTCCGCAACCTCATCCGCACCCTCGGCCAAACGAAAACGGTGCTCCTCTCCACCCACATCCTCCAGGAGGTGGAAGCCGTCGCCGATCGGGTGATCCTCATTAACACCGGCCGTATCGTCTTCGATGGCCTCCCTACCGGCCTCTTCGATTACGGTCCCAACCTCGACGATGCTTTCTACGCCCTCACCCTCGGACCTAAGCCTGCACCTGCTCCTGAGCCTGCTGCGTCACAGGAGGCAGTTCAATGAAGCGTCACGTCATCGCCGCCGTCTTCAAACGCGAGTTCCTGTCCTACTTTGGCTCGCCTACCGGCTACGTGTTCATTACCTTATTTGTATTCCTTAGTGCGATCGCGGCCTTCTGGCAGGAAAAGTTCTTTCTCACTAACCTCGCTAATCTCGACCAACTGAGCGCCTGGTTCCCCTACCTGCTGGTCTTCCTCATCCCGTCTATTACCATGAGCCTTTGGGCCGATGAGCGCAAACAGGGCACCGAAGAACTGATCCTCACTCTTCCCGCGGGCGACCTCGAAATCCTCCTCGGCAAGTATCTCGCGGCCCTCGGCATCTACACCGTGGCGCTTCTGTTCTCTCTCAGCCACGTTGTAGTCTTGTTTTGGCTCGGCAGCCCCGATCTGGGAATGCTCTTCGCCACGTACCTCGGCTATTGGCTCATCGGCGCCGCATTACTCCCACTCGGGCTGCTCGCCTCACAACTCACCGACAACCTCACGGTCGCCTTCATCCTCGGCGCGGTACTGTGCGGCATCCCGGTGTTCCTGCGCCAGGCCGGCGCCATCCTCAGTGGTAAGGCCCAGCGTCTTGCTGAGCAACTCTCAATCGTCGAGCAGTTCCGCGATCTCTCCACTGGCGTTGTCACCACTGCCGCCCTGGTCTACTTCGCCGGCCTCACGCTCGCCGTCCTTTATCTGAATGTGGCGCTCGTCGGCCGCCGCCGGTGGCCCAAAAATGTTCGGCTTGCCTCTCACTACACGATCCGCGCGGCCGCGCTTGTCGTTGCCGCGTGTGCCCTTACCGTTCTCGCCGCACGGCTCGGCACACGAGCCGACGTCACCACAGAGCAAGTCCACTCGCTGACGGATGACACCCGGAAACTCATCACCTCCCTCGACCCCAAGCGTCCCGTCTTCGTTCAGGCATACCTCTCGCCGGAGGTTCCGCGCGCGTTCCTCGACGTTCGCAACAACCTCTCGACTCTCCTGCGCGAATTCGCCGCTCTCGGTCGCGAAAAGATTAACGTGCGCATCATAGAGACGGTCAAGTATTCCGCCGAGGCTCGCGAGGCTCGCGAGCGTTACGGAATCAATCCCACCCGCGCCGCCGCATCCGAAGAGCCCGCTTCTTCCGCCAACGAAATCTTCCTCGGGCTCGTCTTCTCCTGCGCTGGCGAAGAGTTTGTCATCCCCGCTTTCGATCGCGGTCTACCCGTAGAGTATGAGCTCATGCGCTCCATCCGCGTCGTCTCCCGCTCGAATAGAAAGAAGATAGGTGTCCTTCAGACCGGAGCACAGCTTTTCGGCGGCTTCGACTTCCAGCGCCGGGCCCAGTCCAACGAATGGTCGATCGTCGCCGAGCTCAAGAAACAGTACGACGTTTCCCAGATCGTACCGGACGCCGATTACCCCGAAGACCTGGGGGCCCTCATCGCCGTCCTGCCGCACACACTGACTCCCGCCCAACTCGAGCGCCTGACAGCACACGTCCGCAAAGGCAAACCTGCGTTCATCCTGCTCGATCCCCTCCCAGCCTTCAATCTCAATCTATCGCCTTCTGCCGGCCCAGCCGAGCCGAATCCCCTTCAACCTACTCCACCTCCGTCCACTCCTTCGACCGATGTCCGCCCGCTACTGACTGCGCTTGGCGTTGAATGGGACCGCTCCCACGTCGTCTGGGACACCTACAACCCGCACCCACAATTGCGAAACCTCCCGCCTGAAATCGTTTTCGTCGCCAAGGGCGGCTTCCAGACCAAGAACGAAATCTCCTCCGGTCTCCAGGAGATCGTACTGCTCTATCCCGGCCAGCTCAAGCCGAGGGGCGGCGCTAAATTCGAGCCCCTCTTGTCCACCGGCACTTCTGCCGGTACGATGCGCTGGGATCAGCTCGTCCAGCGATCGGTGTTTGGAACCGCCATGGTCCAGGGGCTGCCGCACAATTCGACCAACACGGCGTACGTGCTGGCCGCTCGGGTCGAGAACGCAGTCGTTGTCGCGGATGCTGACCTGCTCGGTGAGGAGTTCTTCGAGATTCGCAAGCGTGGCGTCGAAAACCTCAACCTCGATAACGTCACGTTCATTCTTAACGCCATTGATGACCTCGCGGAAGAGAAGTCCTTCATTGCTTTACGCAAGCGCAGGCCTCGTCACCGGACGCTCGAAGCCGTCGAAGCCCGCACACGCACCTACGAGCAGCAGCGCGACCAGGAAGCGCAGAACGCCGTCGTCACTGCAGAGCGCCGCCTCCGGGAGGCCCAGACCCGCCTCGACAACGCCGTCAACGCCATTCAGCTTCGCACCGATCTCGACGAACAGGCGAAGCAAATCATGATCTCGAACCTCCAGACCGCGGAGAACCGCCGCCTCGCGGTCGCCCGCGCCAATATCGAAGACGAACGGCAGCGCCAGATCGAGAATGCGCGTGCCCAGATGGAATCGTCCATCCGCTCCATTCAGAGCACGATCAAGCTGCTCGCGGTGACGCTCCCGCCCATCCCGGCTTTTGTCTTGTTCCTGCTCATGTCGATCCGGAAGCTCGCCCGCGAGCGCGCACGAATCTCAACCGACCGCCTGCTTTCCAAGGAGGCCGCATGAACAACGAGCTTCTACGCACCGGTTTGTTCGCCGCCGCTGCCATCGCATTGGCCGGTGCTGCCGCGTATATCGAACCGGAAGCTTCCCGCGCCGAAATCTTCTCCGACGCCGGCGAGATCTTCTTCCCCAACTTTCGTGACGTCATGGCGGTGAAAGCGATCGAAGTGGTCGACTACGATGAAGCCGAGGCCACCGCGCGTCCTCTCAAAGTCGAGTTCCGCAAGAATCGCTGGACCATCACCTCCCACTCCGACTATCCCGCCGAGGCTCGCGACCGCCTCGCCAAGACCGCCTCCGCCCTCCTGGATTTGAAAAAGGACTCGCCTGTGTCCGATCGGTTCGAGGACCAAGCCGCCTACGGCGTCATCGATCCGCTCGACGCCCGAAACCCTAGCCTCAGCGGCCGCGGCAAGCGTGTCACCCTCCGTGATGCCGGCGGCGCCGTTCTGGCCGAACTTGTCCTCGGCAATGCCGTGAAGGACAAGGCCGGATACCGCTACGTCCGCCTGCCCGGCCAGAAACGCACTTATATGGTGAAGACGGATGCCGACCCGTCAGCGCATTTCGCCGACTGGGTCGAGGCAAATCTTCTTCGTCTGACCTCCACCGATGTCGCCCGCATGACGCTCAACTCCTACCAGATTGATGAGCAGTTCGGACGCGTCGCCAATCTGCAGCGCACAATCATGGTTCGCGACAAGGAGAACTGGAACGAGCAGGCAAAATCGATGGCGTCCACGCTCGCCTCCCTACGCGTTGCCGGCGCCCGGCCCAAGCCTCCGGAGCTCGCACAGCAGCTTCGCACCAAGCAACTCGCGCTGACCCTTGATACGGTCATGAGCCTCCGCCAGCGCGGCTATTTCATCACGCCCGCCGGCGCTTTGCTCTCGAACGAAGGCGAACTCATTGTCGAATCCACCAAAGGCGTCAACTACACTCTTCGCTTCGGTGAAGTTGTCAGCGACGCCACCGCTTCCGCCGCCGCCAAACCAAGAGAGGACCGGTACCTTTTCGTGATGGTCGCCGCCAAGTCCCCCGAAGGCGGGCCGCTCGCCGAATCGCTCAACAACAAATTCGCCGACTGGTATTACGTCATCTCGGGCACCGATTTCGCCCGGCTCCACCCCACCCGCGCGGCCCAGTTGAAAGCTTTGAAGGAACGCCCCCCTCAACCCGGTCCACCTACAGCCCTTCCGCCGGCACCCTCCTCTCAGCCCCCGCCACCGCCCAAACAGTGAACTGGGCTAAAAGCGGCAACTATTTACTTGGCTGACCGGTGCAGTCAAGTAAATAATTGCCCTAACCTGTCTTTCGCAGTTCGGGGTCCGGCGGCAGGTAACTCGTTAAGAATCAGCCGAGGGGTCTAAAAGGTCTTCACCACAAAGCTGGCTGGCGAGGATGGGGATCGGGGAGCAATCAGGCGGCGTGGAGTTTAGCCATGCG
>Ga0187893_10001170_pt1 | contig 64976 bp, 111 predicted proteins | sample MA1701074metaG_FD_139574 | JGI IMG/M metagenome (GOLD analysis project Ga0187893, IMG submission 139574) | White microbial mat communities from a basaltic lava cave in the Kipuka Kanohina Cave System on the Island of Hawaii, USA - MA170107-4 metaG ... | reverse complement strand
TTAGATAAGCTTCGTAAAAGAAACCTAGCCAAAGCTAAGTCCAAAGATGCCCCGCCTGTTCCACTTAATAAAACTGTTGTGGATGCCGGTGGTAAAAAAGTACAAAAAGATGAATCAAATCCAAAGATTAGCTTTAGAGATTATTTTAAGAAAATATAATTTTTCTATAAATATAGAATTTTAACAACTATTATTGTAAAAAGTTTTGGCATTCCTAGCCGACTGCATATAACCAGTAATACTGAGTATGCATATCTAATAGCAAGCCTTGTAACAAATAAACAATAAAATTTTAATATAGGAGTAAATATATGCCTTCATATGTTGCTAATGATGAAGTCATCCAACGCAGACAACTCAAAGTTCAAAAGGTAAGCATTCCTCTAACAATTGTTGGAAATGCCGTTGCCGCGAGTGTTGTTCCGCGTAATGACGAGCCTGCCCGTATGTTTTTACAAACTGGCGGTGTAGATCAAATTACCGGCGCTCTTGCTTCTGGCGAGACTGCTACTTATACTACAGCCCCCGCTGACGCTACTGGCGTTTTCCGAGTTCTTTTAAAGGTCAACGAACAACTCGAAAAAGTCGTAAAAGCGTGTGCTTATAGCCGAACCAATGCCGAAGTGGCGCCTTCCTTTCTAGGTAGTGCTACTGGTATTACTACGGGTTCTGCTGGCGGAAAATCAATTATGTTAGTTGTGGATTGTGCGGTCGATTTTACTGGTGCGAATACCTTCAACGGTTCGCTTGAAATCGAATACGTGGTCGCCGACTAATTATTAAGGAGTTATAAATGTCTGCTGTTAATACTTTTGGTGATCCAGCCGCAAGTTTTGGAACACTAAATGGGTTCTTCAAAGAACTTTATGCTGATAAAATTAAGGTTCTCTATCCGGAAGACGTTCATCTATTAAATATGATCGATTTCCTTGGAAAAGAGAAAATGCTTGGTAATCTTTACCATCAACCTGTGGCTCTTGGTCTAGAACACGGTATTACTTATGCCGGTCCAGATGAGGATGCGTTTAACCTATTACCTGCGGTTTCTTCACCTATGCGTGATGCGCAAGTTAAGGGTAATGCGAAAGTGCTACGTTCCCAAATCGGGTACAATGCTCTATCTCGTTCTGGTTCTGACAAAGCGTCTTTCGGAAGCGCGAGCAAGTATGTCGTTGAGAACGCCCTTCGTTCTTTCACGAAAATTCTTGAGATCGAAATGCTTTACGGTCAAATGGGCTATGGAACGGTCTCGGTCGTTGCTGGTTCTGCCGTAACGATTACACTATCTGAGTGGGCACCTGGAATCTGGTCAGGGGCAAAAGGTATGCCGATTGAGATTCGTGATGCTACTGGTGCGATTTCGCGTGGTAACTTCATTATCCAATCTGTTGACCTAGATACTCGTATTCTAACGCTTGATTCCTCAGCGGCTGCTGCGGGAGTTGTTGCCACTGACGTTATTTGGCGCCGCGGTGCGTATGGTAACGAGTTTGCTGGTATCCATCGAGTGATTTCCCAAGCGACTGGTTCACTATTCAACATTTCTGTTGATCAATTCGAATTATGGCGCGGAAATACCTTTTCTGCCTCTGGTGCGGCGCTAAGCTTTAATAAGCTAAGTCTTGCTGTTACCCGTGCGATTGAAAAAGGACACCACGGCAAAATGCTTGCTCTAGTCTCTCTAAAGGGCTGGGCGAACATGATGAGCGATCAAGCGGCTCTTCGTAAATATGACGGAAGCTATTCCAAACAGAAAATGGAAAACGGTTCTGAAAAGCTCCTATTCCATTCTCAAAATGGTGATATCGAAGTTCTTCCTTCTATCTACGTGAAAGAGGGCTATGCGTACCTAATCTCGGAAGAGAACTGGTCTCGCGTGGGTTCCCGAGATGTTTCATTTAACATCCCTGGAATGCCTGGAGATCAAATCCTACGTCAACTAAATGATGCGGCTGCGTATGAATTTAGACTTTATACGGATCAAGCGTTGTTTTGTACGGCGCCGGGACGAAATGTTTTGATTTCGAATATCGTTAACTCAACGACTTAATAGTTAAGAGTTTAAGATTAGGAAGAATTCGTTCTTCCTTTTCTTTTTCTCTTATTGCTCCAGGAAGGAATGTTATAGTTTTATATGATTGGTTATATTTATCTAATTACAAATATTCTTAATAATAAGGTTTATATTGGTTCTACTACTAAATTACCAAGTAGAAGATGGTCTGAACATAAATGCGCGGCTTTTAGTAACAATTCTCAATATTCAATTCACCAAGCATTAAGAAAACATGGTAAAGAAAATTTTAAATTTGAAATATTATTTTGCACGAGGAATATTGATAATTTAGAGATTATAGAAAATGATTTTATCACGATTTATAACTCATTAAATTTTAAAACCGGATATAATATGATTCCATCTTTTTATAATCGTCCATTAGTTTCCAAAATAATGAAAGAACAATGGGCTAATCCGATTATAAGAGCTAAAAGAATGCAAATTCAAAAAACCGTAGCAGAATCCAGACAAATTCCTATTGTAGCTATTAATATATATGATGGTCATATAAAAGAGTATATATCAATAAATAATGCAATTAGACAAGGCTTTTCTGGAAGTTGTATTACAGAATCATTAAAACAAAGAGCTAAAATAGGTCAGGAGTATGTTTGGTTTTATAAAAAGGATTCAGATTTAAGTAGTTACGTATTATTAGCCGAAAAAATAATTGGGGGGTTTAAAAGAGATTTTTTAATTCCTATTGAAGGTTGGAATAATGAAGGAAAAAGAATGTATTTTGAATCGTCTCTAGCTTTAAGAAATACGGAATTTGAACCTAAAGCTGTCCGTCGGGTATGTAAGGGGGAAAGAACGAAATACAAAGGATTTTATTGGCAGTATAAGACTAGTTTACTTTAAAGCTTATATAACAAGCCAGACTTGTCATATTGACATTAAAATAAACTAATGATATAATACACTTCTGGAATAGAGATTGTTAGTAATCGCCCTGTTTTGGAGACAGGGAAGTGCGGGTGCAACTCCCGCATTCCAGACCATCTTAATAAATTCAATAGCTTATCTATTTTTCCCTTTATAAAATGAAATTTAACAACTAATAGGAGAACCTTTTTCTTAAGGATATTTTCTATTTATGCCTATCATTGTAATAAACGGCACACCCATCCCATTTCCAAATACCGGTACTTCTCCTGTGTGGTCTGAGGCGGTCATACAATTCGCCCAGCTAGTTGAAGACGCTTTAAGTGGTCTTATTAGTACTGGCGATGTTTCTAAACAGTTTTTCACTTTAAATGCTTCTCATAATCCGGCAGCTAGCACAACCTTAACGGGTTTATCTTTTAGTACGGCGGTAGTAAGAGCCGGGTTTATTAGATATGCAGTTTTTAGAGAAACCGATACAACTAGTGTGTACGAAATGGGCGAAATGAATGTTATTTATAATCCTAATAATCCAGTAAACCAAAAATGGGAATTACAAAGAGAATACATAGGCGATGCACAAATTACTTTTACGATAGATGACGCGGGACAATTCTCTTTTTCAACTACAGCAATAGTTGGAGCTAACCATTCTGGAAAAATCTCTTTTACTGCTCAAGCTTTAGCTCAATAAAGGAACTTAATGGCTTTTTCTTATAAAAAATTATTAAATGGTATTAATATAGTCGGAAAGGCTTTAACCCAAAATAGTGAATTGGGCGACTTAGAAGTTTTAACTTCGGATAATAAACTTTATTTCTTTGATGGCACAATCAATTCCCCAGTAGTGACTGAAACTGGTTCTGGAACTATATCCGGTAAAACGTTTGATAATAATAACTTTATTGACAATACTTCATTTTTTATTGATGAAGTTGATAATACCAAACGATTTATTTTTGACGCCGCTCCTGTAACCACTGGAACTACTAGAACCTTAGCGGTTCCTAATGCCAATACTACTTTAGTTGGCATTGATGTTGTTCAAACTCTTACAAATAAAACCATTGATGCAGATTTAAATACTATTACAAATATTGATAATGCTGATATTAAAGTTGGTGCCAATATCGCGAGAAGTAAACTAGCTTCTGGAACAGCGAATGGCGTTGTCTATAACGATGGTTCTGGAGTAATGACTGATAGTCTTAATCTTCTTTTTGATGGGGATGTTATTACTATAGGAGGCGCAGGAAATACTGATCAACATACATCAAGAGGGCCTTTAATTGTTACCGCGCCTAATACTTCAACCGGAACCGTTCCTCTTTTACATTCACAAATGACTGGTGGAGCTTTTAGACATCTTCTATATCTAGATCATTCTGCGGTTGGTGATTCTCAAAACTACTTCTTTTTAAGAGCATTTAATACTGCGGGCGATAGACTTTTAATTTACGGTGATGGTCAAATTGATCTTCCGGCTGGTGGGCCTTTACGTTTTGGAGATTCCGGATTTTTCGTGGGATTTGAAGCTCCCACTTTAGCGGCGAGCACCACATTCCGACTTCCTCCTGCCGACGGAACAGTTAATCAGGTTTTAAAAACGGACGGGGCTGGAAATCTAGCATTTGCCGATGCTAATAGTAATCTATCTGATGCCTCATATGATGATCAGAATTTAGGAATAGCAGCTACAGTAGCTGGAAATGCATTAACAATTGCTATTAAAACTAAAACGGGAGTTGATGCTTCTGGGGCAAGTCCCGTTAGAGTGGGTTTTAGAAACTTAACTTCGGCAACTGGCACTTATAATATTCGTAATGTAATCGCCGCGCTATCAATGACTGCATCTAGTGGTTCTACACTTGGTACTGCTAGCGGGGTAGATCATTATTTATATGTATATTTATTGGATAATGCTGGAACGGTCGAATTGGCAGTTTCAATGGCTAGATTTGATGAAGGAACTGTTAGGTCTACTACGGCAGAAGGCGGCGCTGGCGCAGCAGATTTAAACCGTATTCTTTATTCTACTACCGCTAGAGTTAATGTACCGATTAGGCTCGTGGGAAGATTAAAAGTTAATCAACCCGTGGCGGGAACGTGGACGGTTGCTCCTTCAGAAATTTCTCTACGTCCATTTGACAGACAACATATTGCCGCAAGGGCAACTATTAATACTGCCCCTTCAGTACCAAATAACAGCGATTTCCAAGTTATGTTTAATACTAAAATCTTCGATACTCATAATTCCTATAGCACTAGTACTGGATTGTTTACATGCCCTGAATCTGGAAAATATAGAATAACCTGTGCCCACCAATTACAAAATGCGAACTGGGATTTAGGGGAACGATTTTTCATTAAATTATTGAAAAACGCATCAACGCAATATAGATTAGATTTAGTATTTGCTAATACTTCGGCTTCATATGCTTTAGCTTCTTCCGGTTCGGGCATTCTTGAATGTGTCGCGGGCGATGAATTAAGAATTGATATTAACCAAGATTCTGGTGCGGCAGTTAACCTATCGGCAGATGTTAATTCTAATTGGATATCTTTTGAAAAAGTTGGGGAATTATAATGCCTCTTAAGTCCGGCAAAAGTAAAGATATTATATCTTCTAATATCCAAGAATTAATGAATTCTGGAAGAGAACAAAAACAAGCCGCCGCTATAGCTTTAAGTGAAGCTAGAAAAAATGGGGCTAAAATTCCCAAAAAACGTCATAAATTTAAAGTATTAGAGAAAAAATAACATATTAACAACTATATTATATAAGTTTTGAAATTTCTTCGTATTTTCGAAGATTAGCTAGTCTAAATAATTAATATTAAAGGAGAAAATAATTATGGCGTTCATTGTAATAGAAATGGACATTCCAGCACAAAGCATTGATAGTTTAAATGCTCGTTGCCAACGTCCTGGGAAACCTCATGCCGCTGTTGTAGAACTACGCGATTTATGCGATGCCTTATTAGGCGGAGCTATTGATGGTTCTGTTCAAGTAACTACCAGAGATATGACCGCTGGCGTAGCAACTTCTGGTGCTAACAGTCAACAAGAAGATTATAACTTAAAGTAAAGGATGTATGTACGACAAATTCGATAAAATGATGGAAAAAAAGGGAAAGAAAGTTTCTTCTCCTATGCATCAAAAAGCGAAAATGGATGTTTTATCTGATTTAAAAGATCAAGCTTCGTCTGATATGGGAGAAAAGTTGGCAGGACTTAAAAAGGTTTCTGTTGCTTCTCCTAGTCAAGAAGGATTAGAGGCCGGATTAGACGCGGCGAATGAAATGGTTCATGATATGCCTGATATGGGTAAAGATAATTCTGAACTAGGTGATACTGAGGAGCCTCAAGGAGATCTAAACCTAATGGGTGATAATCTCAGTGAAGAAGATATCGATCAGAGAATTGTGCTTTTGATGAAACTTAAAGAGAAATTAAAAAATAAAGAACACGTTTCGTAAGGAGAAATAAATGGCAGCGCCTTTAACAGAAATTGATAAAAGACTTCTATTAGGAGCCTTAGGAACGCCAGAAACTACTGATAGAGTAATCGCACTTTTAAATGCGGCTGGAACGGGCGATGTTACTGGTCCTGGCAGTTCAACTGATAATGCTTTACCTAGATTTGATGGAGTTGCGGGTAACTTATTACAAAATTCCGGAGTTATTGTTGATGATTCTAATAACCTTTCAGGAATTGCGGCTTTAAGCGCGGCTAGTGTGTCAACTGGGGCTTTAGTATCTACGGGAGATCTTACTTTAAGTGATGATCTTTTATGGTCATCAGATGGCGCCGGGGATATCGGCGCGAACGGAACAAACCGTCCTTCTAAATTCTATCTTTTAAACTACATGCAAATTGGTCCCGTCGGTAATACATATTTCTTTGCTGATAGTATTGCGGGATTTTCAAGATTTGGATATTTTGATTCAGGATTGGGGGCTTTCTATCATTTCAGCTATATCGATAGTAGTAGAGTATTAACATGGAGACGAAGCGGCGGCGCAAATCTTCTTCATTTTGATCACTCAGATAACGTAAATCTTAATCTTTTGTGGGCAGTCGATGGTCAGGGCAGTATTGGCGCGGACAATGCGAATCGCCCTTCTGTAGTTAATGCTGTAACTGGATTTAAGGCAGGCACTGGGACATTGATTCCTAGTTTAACACAGCCTCTTGTGGTCGATCAACCGAATGCCGCCGGTCCTACTGATTTCTTTCTAGTTAATGATACTTTGGATGGATTCACTCGTATTAATATGGCGACTGCGGCAGGAGGAATTGGATTAGTTCTTCAAAATAATGGCGATGTTGCGTTTGCGGAAGATATCCTAAAGATGCGTCAAGGTATTGTGTACGCCCCGGCGGCGATGACGGGCGGCTTACTACACCTATCTCCGGGTGGAAATATAGTAATGGCTACCGGATTTACCGCCGCTGATGAACAAATGAGAATTGTTGCGGCTGATGGTGTGACTATTTTCAAAAATCTCGGGGTTGGAACTGCTCCAGTTAATAAGTTTGATTTAAGACAAGATCAAGATGCGGCCACTCTTATTACTTTTAGAAACTCGGATGTTGGCGGAAGTGCCACGGTTCGTGGGCGTTTTGTAACAGATGCTGGTAATTTTGATGTTTACGCAACTTCCATAGCCGCTGGTGCTCAATCTATTCTTCAATCCGATGCTACCTTTACTGGTGGAATGAGAATTTCTCAAGATGGCATGAACCCGATTAGTTTGACTACTAATTCTATTGAAAGACTTGCCGTATCTGGTGTGGGGGTAGTTAAGATTGGTGGAACTGGGGAAACGGAAATTCATGAGGTTAATGGCGCTTTGCAAGCTCCGGCGGCTGGTGTATTAACGCTAACGAATGGTCCTGGCGCCTCAACCGGTGATCCGTCCGTATATCTAACGTTAAATATTAATGGAACCAACTATGTAATTCCAGCATGGGCGTTCTAATAGGAACTAATAATGGCAGTTAATCCATGGCTTACATCAAACGATTTAATTAATGCAGTAAAAAGACGTATATCTTTTCCTGTTTATCAAAGTACGTTTACTGATCAAGAAATCTTAAACTTTGCCAATGATGTAGTTAAAGAAGAGCTACTTCCTAATATTCTTCAATATCATGAGGAATTTTTAGTAGTTGCTTCTTCAGTTACCATAGAAGAAAATCGAAGCGAATATCCTGTGCCTAATAGAGCAATTGGAATGAAGTTACGAGATATTCTATATGCTGATGGTAATACTACCCCAGCTTTACCCTATGGTCAAATTTTTGAAATGACCAGAGTTAATGCTGATGATAAAACCTGGTTTCAATCTATTAGCATTTCAAATCAAACACCTTTTAGATATTACTTTCAAAATAATAACATCGTTTTAATTCCATCCATTACTGATAATCCTACTGGACTTGTTGTAATGTATTGGCATATTAGACCTAATCAGTTAGTAGAAGAAACTCGGGCTTTTACGATTAATGGATTTTCTAAAACTGTTACGGTTACAAATGCAAGTATCATCCCTGGTGATACTGTAACTTTATCCATTGTCAATGGGCAGGTTAGTACCCCAACGATTTTTGAAGCCGTTTTGGCGGCGCCTACCGGCAATCAATTTTTAATTGGTGCTACGTCTTCCGCAACCGCAACTAATTTAGTAACGGCTATTAATAATGCCGGAATTGATTTTTCAGCAACTAACGGAAACCCAGCAACTAATACAGTAAAAGTTTTATTCTCAAACAGACCGAATACGGTAGAAAGTTCTAATTCTGCGGCATTTTTAGTACAAACCACTTTAGGATTAGAATCATTAAGTACCGTTCCGTCAAACATGACTTCAGGTACATATGTTGATTTATTACAAACTCTTCCTGGTCATAGAATTGTCAACTATGATATTTTATTAAATACTGCAAGCATTTCAGGAACTACTCTTAATTTGCCAGAAGATTCTGTTCCAGCTGATTTTGTTGTTGGAGATTATGTTTGTTCTAGAAATGAATGTATTATCCCGTTCATGCCTCCAGAACTTCATTCAAGTCTTGTACAAAGAACTTGTTCTCGCATTTTAGAAGCCATTGGCGATAAAGAAGGAATGGCGATTTCCGATAGTAAGGTTGAAAAATTAAATAGAACCGAAGGAAATCTAATTGATGTTCGAGATGATGGTTCTCCGCAAAAAGTTTTAGCGCGACATAGCATACTACGATACCAAGGTTTTACAGACCGTCGGCGCTATTAATAAGAGGTTGAAATGCCAGCGCAAATCACATTAAAAGCTAAAGGTCTATCTACAAGTCCCAATGCCTTAGAAACTAAGGATGGCGGACTTACCACCGCTTCTAATATCATTATCAAACGTGATAATGTTATGGAATCTAGGAGGGGAATGCGCCTTTATGGAACGGCCGCAACTACGGCGATCAAGCAACTTTTTACTTATAAAGACAGAATTTTAAGACATTTCGGCTCTACCTTACAATTCGATACCGAAATACTAAATGCCGATGAACAATCTATTTTTAATTCATTTGCTAGTAACTTTGAAGAAGTAGATCCAGGACTTAGAATTAAATCTATTGAATCTAATGGTAACTTCTATTTTACTACTTCAGAGGGTATTAAAAAGATTTCAGCCGCTAGTCCAGATCAATTCACGACTGCCGCCGGATACGTTACTAATGCCGGTGGAGTTAAAGCTATTAATGGTTCTGCTCGTATTGATTTTCAACTTGGTAATTCTACGGGATTTCTTCCAGAAAATAGCACTGTTGCTTATCGGGCCGTTTGGGGTATTAGAGATGCAAACAATAATAGCATTTTAGGAACGCCTTCCGAAAGAATTGTTCTTTATAATTCTCTTCTTACATTCTTAATTTCTGATTTTGATAGAATACTAGGTGCCTTAGATGATATTACTGAAACGACGCCTACCGCTTTTATTGGTGATGGCGATTATGTCGATACCCTAGCTTTGGAATACAATGCCACGGCACCAGAAGTTCAAAGTCAAATTATAGCATTAGCAGCTAAAATTGATAACGATATTTGGTATGCAAACGTCGGCGGAGGTGCTACGCCTTTAGACATGACCGGAGCTACTGCAATTTCCGCAAACGGAACGTCATGCACAATTACTTTTGCTGTTGGCGATCCTACAACCTACTGGGCCGCTGGAAGTCATATATTTTTACAAGGCTTTACTGGAGCCCCGGCGGCTGTAAATGGGTCTCAAGTTGTTTCGGCAGTTACTGCTACCACTGTAACATTTAATACAAGCGAGACTTTTGCCGCAACCGCAACTGGCGCTACAGCGGAAATACATTCTTATGAATATAGATTTACAATTTCTAATATTGATTTTAATGGTTCAACGGTTGACCTTACTACTCAGACTGTTAATAATCCTGCTACTGGCGACCAACTCCAAATAATGCAGGCGGCCCTAGATCAAATTATTACACAATTACAGGCTGAACCAACTACAGTAATTTCAGCATTAAATCAATCTACATATATTACACCGCTTGACGTTACAACTACGGCTAATGTTATTTTAACTGTTAATATTCCACAAGATGTAACGCCCAATCATTTCGTTCAAATTTATCGTTCTAATATTTCAATAGCTACTGGAACAACTGTACTATCCGATTTAACTCCTGATGATGAAATGCAACAAGTTTATGAGGCATTTCCTACGGCAGCAGAGTTGGCGGCTGGTCAAATGATAATTTTAGATCAAACAATTGATGCGTTTGCTGGGCAAGACCTTTATACAAACCCATCTCTAGGTGGTATTTTATTGGCAAACGATGTTCCCCCACTTGCTAAGGATATTAACAGATTTAAAAACGTTTTATTCTATGCCAACACGAAAACTAGAGAAAGACTAAATGTCAATTTATTGGGTGTTCAGAATTTTAATGCGGGTAATATCGTTTTAGTTACCGCCGGCGCACCAGCTACCATAACCACGGATACAGATCATAATCTAGAAGTAGATCAAATTGTTTATATTAACGGAACTGGTATTGCAACACTAGATCAATTAGTGCATCGTGTTGCGACTACTCCAACGTCTACAACTTTTACTGTTGCGGCTTCTGGCGGAGCGGGTTCAACTACTGGATATTGGTCTAATTCTATGGTAGCTATTATTCATGGTGCTACTGCCAATCAATACTATTTTATTAGAGGAACTGCCGAAATTACTAATATTGCAACAATTCCCGATGTTGCGGGTTCCTTAGCTGGAGATTATTTTTATTTAAACTCTGGTAAAGACCAAAGCATGTATTATGTTTGGTATGAGGTTAGCGGATCTGGAACTGATCCATTAATTTCCGGCAGAACCGGGATTAAAGTCGCTATTGCAACTGGCGATACTGCAAATACAGTAGCCTTCAAAACTAGAAATACGTTAGCTAGAGTTCCTTCTGATTTTATTATTAGCGGTGCTACTAATAATGTAATTGTTACAAACGTTATACAGGGCACGACTACTGATGCAACAGCTGAAACGTCTGGATTTACTATTACTATTACCCAACAAGGAAGAGGGGAAAATGCCGCGTTTAATGAAGTTTTATTATCTACTGTTGTATCTCCTGCTCAAGCTGTTGATGAAACTGCAAGAAGTTTTCAGAATGTTGTTAATTTAAATACGGCTGAAACATTATATATTTTCTATCTTTCAGGATTGGTTGATGTTCCAGGAAAGATGCTTTTCGAGGGTAGGGAGCTTGATGACCCTGAATTTTTTATTGTTGCTAATAACTTTGACACTGGAAATTCATTTGATCCTCCTATTGTTCCAAATCCTGATGATACACTAAGTAATAGTGCAACAAATCCATCTGTTGTGACTTTAACCGCTCATGGGCTTGTATCCGGTGACATAGCTGGTATAGCTTTTAGTAATTCCTCACCTTCTATTAATGGGGAACAATTAATTACATTTTTAACTGTTAATACTTTTAGTGTTCCGGTAAATGTAACTACGGCAGGAACTACTGGGGTAATTATTAAAAAGAGTTTGTCCGTTGCCTCTGATAACGAAGAGAAGCAAAATCGAATTTATTATTCTAAAATAAATCAGCCGGAAGCTGTTCCTATTACAAACTATTTCGATGTTGGTTCTGAAGAAAAAGCAATTTTACGAATATTCCCTTTACGAGATAGTTTATTCGTGTTCAAGGAAGACGGATTATTCCGTGTTTCTGGAGAAACTGCCCCATTTAATCTAGCATTATTCGATTCTTCATGCGTATTAATAGCAGCAGATTCACTAGGATTAGCTAATAACCTTATTTATGGATGGACTACTCAAGGAATTCACGCCGTTTCTGAAGCTGGTATTGATATAGTTTCTAGAGAAATTGATATTAACATTCTAAGATTGGCATCTGCAAACTTCATTAATTTTAAAACTGTAACTTGGGGGGTTGGATATGATTCCGATAACTCATATACAGTTTATACAAACTTTGAAACGAACGATACAGTAGCTATGATTGGATATAGATTTGGTAATTTAACCAATTCTTGGACGACTATTGATAAAACCACAACTTGTGGAATTATTAATCCAGCCGATGATAAGATGTATGTCGGGGCCGGAGATGTTAACTTTATAGAAGAAGAAAGAAAATCGTTTGATAGAACGGATTATGCCGATAGAGAATTACGTTTAAATCTTTCAACTGATAGTTTTTTCAATGCGGGAACAAAAATTAAATTATCTTCCGTTGCTGGAATTGAAATCGGAGATGTTTTTTATCAAGAACAACGAGTTACTGTTGTTAATTTTAATGCGTTATTACTAAAGCTTGATAATGATGCGGCAGTTGCGTCTGTTCAAATTGAATCTATCACGACAGGTTCAAATCCTTTAATTACTACTAAGAATGATCAGTTCGTCGCCGCAGATGTTAATACTGTAACAGATACTATTACTATTCCAGGACATGGATATGTTCTTGGTAATAAAGTAAGATTTTTATCAACTGGTACTTTACCGGCCCCATTAGTAGCTGACACAACTTATTTTATTCTTAATCCAACGTTAAATACATTTCAATTAGCCGCAACTTTAGGTGGAGCAGCGATTAATTTAACGACTGGTGGAGTAGGAACTCATACAATTTATAGATATCATAACCTTATCGTTAATGATTTCGTTATTCTAGCTAATACAAACAGTGATCCTATTATTGATGGAACTTATCAAGTTGATACTGTTCCTTCACCTTTTAGTTTTACTATTGCAATTCCAGAACCAGTGACCACCGCAGGAACTTCAGGAATCGCGCGTTTTGATTATTTAACTACTCAAGAAATGATTGGTGGAGATGATATCAGAACTAAATTAGTAGAACTTGCGAATAAATTAGATACTGATCCAGGAACTCAGTTTTCTAACTATTTTGATATTATTGATTCAAAATCCGGAGTTGTTACTAATATTACTGCAACTAATCCAGCGGTTATAACTTCAGCCGGACACGAACTACAAAATGGTAGATATATCGCTTTAACTGGAACTAATACAGTTCCTATAATTGACGGGAATTATGCAATAACTGTAGTTGATGCTAATAACTTTAGTGTTCCAGTTTCTGTAACAATTTCAGGAAATACGGGCTCTTGGAGCACTTTAAATAGTGATTTCAGGGATTTATTCGCTTGTTTTAATGCTATAGTTAATAACTTAAATATCGATCCGGGCGTTATCTTCAATAATTATGTTCTAATTGATTCTACAACCCCTCTAGAATCGCTTATAACGGGCGTAAATCAATTCACAAACGAATTGACATTAGATCCCGGCATTAACTTCTTAGTGGGGCCTATAATCGTTTTTAAAGCGATTCAGACAGATTTTCAATATGAGCCTCAAACTATGGGCGATCCATTAGGCTGGAAGCATTTGATGAATTTTACCATGATGTTTGAAAGTAAGGCTTTTACCAAGGCTGTGATAGCTTTTGCGTCTGATTTATTGCCTGAATTCATTCCGGTTGAGTTTTTAGGCGATGGTAATGGTATATTTGGCTTTAATTTGTTTGGAAATGGGTTTTTTGGAGGGGGCTCTCACGGGGCACCTTTTAGAACGTATTTCCCAAGACAAGTTATGCGTTGTCGTTATGTATTAATTAAATTTACGCATAGAATAGCTAGAGAAAAATGGTCCTGTTTCGGTATTACTATTGATGGTAGTATTTCTCAATCAAATCGCGCGTATAGGCGCTAGATTGTAAAGAGTTGTAAAATGAAACTTCCCGGGTTTAAAAGATTAAATAAACAAGATTACGCACAAGAATTTAAAGATCTTGTCGATAGGCTATCCGTGTCTTTAAACATCGGATTAGAAGTTCTTTATACCCTTGGAAATAATAATATTTCCTTAACTGATAATATTTTTTGCACTATTAAAGATATTACTATAATTGTCGATTCTGCGGGCATTCCTCTTAATCCTACTTCAATAGGCTTAACAAATAATGTTCAAATAGCAAAAGGAACGCACATTATGTTTGCAGAAAATCAAACAAATTCAACTATTTATCCTACTGGAGCCCCATTTATTACCTTTATCCAGAATGGAACTAGTATTATTATAAAACATATTACTGGACTTCCGGCAAATAACCAATTTTTACTTAGAGTTGTAGTATGGGGTTAAAAAGGAATTTAACAACTAATATAGGATTAAAATGCCCCCAATTGTAAACAATCCACAGGCCCCCCAATCGACTAGACGTGGGAGTGGTTTTACTAATTTAGGTCGAATTTTAGGTGCTAATCAAAATAACAGATTAGCGTCAACGGTAAGTGCTGGTCTTTCTGGTGGAGCTTCTGGCGTTCGTCAAAATCTTGCGCAAACTCGTGAAGGCTTTGAAAACCAATCAGGTGCTCAAAATTTGGCATCAGCACAAAATGTTGCGGCCCGTCAACAAGCTTTACAGAATATTGGAAGTGGACAAACTAACGTAAATCCAGATCTTCAAAAGCAATTTGAAACTTTTAGAGCGGGACAATATGCTGGTCCTACTCAATTGGACCAATCCCAAGTCGCACAAATCGGCGCTAAAGCTCGTGAAGTGCAAGGATATGGCAAGCAGTTACGTGGTGCCGGAGATAAATCTCAAGTTTTACAAGCGTATGTTGGACAAGGGCCGAATTATACACAAGGACAAAGAAACCTAGATACTTTACTTTTAGGTCAAGGTCCGGGCGTAAAACAAATGCAACAAGCGGCCAGAGGAACTACTGGATTAACTAGAGAAATTGGACAACAAGAAGATACCGCACGACAAATCGGGCAATTAAGACAGGGACAAGCTCAAGAGTTTGGAAAACAAACTAGAGAACAATTAGGAATTGATCAATCTGGTAATATTTTACAAGAAGGAACTGGAGCATTTCAAAATCTTCTAAATCCTTTAACTGGAAGAGCAAAAGATTATAATACTGTTCAAGAAGAAGCTTTAAGTAGATTTAGTAATCGTCAATTAACACCAGAAGATAGACAAAGAATTTTAGGAACTCAGAATCCATATGAAACTTGGGGTGCTGTACCAGAAAACTATATGACGCCATCAATAGCGGCAACAGCACAAACTTCTGCTTCAGCAGAAGAAAGAGCAAAATTAGGAGCTTTAGGAAAATTATCTGGAGTTAGCTCTCCAATTGACCAAGAAGTTGGTTTTTATGATCCAAACAATCCATATTCTTTTGATAAGGCGGCATTTCAACAATCGGTTGAACAAGGACAACAACGCTATACGGCAGCTTTAAATGCGCCTTCAAATGTTCCCGAAGCACCAACCACGGGACTAATTATGACGGATATGGGAACTTCTCTTCCTGTGCCTTCTCCAACGGCTAGTTTGCAACAAATTATAGATTATAATAGAGCAAATCCTTCTGGAAATCAAGAATTACAAGATTCTAGAGAAAGAGCAATACAAAAAATTCTTGGGGAACTAAAAACTCAATATGGTGGTGATAAAGTATTATAATGAGATTTTTTGAACCAAAAGATTATGAAATTATTTGTGAATGGTGGAAAGAATATGACTATCCTATTGTTCCTCTAGATTGTTTACCGAAGAATGGGCTCATTATCGAAAATTTATGTGCCGGTTTTTTGTATTCTACTGATAGTGCGCTTTGTTGGTTGGAGTTTGTTGTGGGTAATCCTAAAGCAACGAAAGAAGAAAGATCCAAAGGATTGGATGAATTAATCGAAGGCTTGGTTGTTTTAGCAAAAACAAAAGAATTTAAATACGCTTTAGCGAGCGTAGAACATCCTAACTTAAAAGATAAAGTTAAGAAATTAGGATTTATGGAAACAAATACTTGTATGAGTAATTTTGTTAGGAGTTTATAATGGGATTTTTCCTTCCTATGATAGCTGGAGCAGTTACTCAAATTGGTGGTAATATTATTGGTTCGATGGCTTCTGGTAATGACCAAGATCGAGCTAGAGCGGCTATGGCACAAGCATGGCAAGAAATTAATGCCGTTGGAGCACCTCCAGATCTTTCTGCTGAAATTATACGTGAAAAACTAAAACAAGTTGGTATTTATAATCCAAAACTTGAAGATGCTATCACGCAAGATGTTTCAAAACTATCACAAATTAAAGAAGATCCAGGTTTAAGAGGAGCGCAAACGCAAGCTCTTCAACTTCTTCAACAAAGAGGTTCAACCGGTTTAAGTCCTGAAGATAGAGCGGCTTATAATCAAATTCGAAATCAAGTAGCTAAAGAAGATACTGGACGCCGACAAAGAATTATGCAGCAAATGGCTGAGCGTGGAATGTCTGGAAGTGGTGCGGAGTTAGCGGCTCAATTACAATCGGCACAATCTAGCGACCAAGCTTTATCTGAATCCGGAGATAGATTAGCTGCTATGGCGTCACAAAACGCTTTACAAGCTCTTACGTCTGCTGGTAATTTAGGTGGACAGATTAGAGGTCAAGATTTTGATGTTAATAGAACTAGAGCGGCGGCTGAAGATGAATTAAATCGTTTTAATACTTCAAACCAAGTTACGCGTCAACAAAGAAATGTTGCTTCACAAAATCAAGGACAATTGTTTAATCTTACGGAACAACAAAGAATTCAAGATGAGAATACAAGAATGTTAAATGCTGAAAGAGATAGACAAGCTCTAGCTAAAAGACAAAACTGGTTAGATAGAATGTCACAAGCTCAAGCAAAAGCTAATGCATTAACTGGTCAAGCTCAAGCGGCGCAACAACAAGCCGATGCAACAAAACAAAATTGGGCAAATGCTGCAAGTGGTCTTGGTGGATTAAGTTCTCAATTTGGTGATTATATGCAGAAACAAGCCTTAGCTGATAAATTAGTCGCTAAGCCCGCTCAACCGAGTATAATTAATCAGATTTTAGCCGAAAAAGAAGAAGATCAAGTTCCTGGAATGTATAAAACGAAACCGATATTATATTAATATGGCAAGAATATTTACAAAAGAAGATTTAGATCTTTTAAGGCGTCAAGGGGATACTTCGTCTTATAATGAATTAATGCAAGATCGGTATAATCCACAAACTGGACAATTAGAATCTGTTGGAAGTGGTCAATATGAAGCCATGCCCGATTCTAATTTACCCGCTGATACTGTTCAAGATGTTTTATTTCCTAAAAAGAAAATTAATATTATGCAGGAAATAGCAAATCGTTCTCCAGCAGATGATGCCTACCCTAATCTAGAAGAATGGCAATTAAATCCTGGCCAACCAAAAGTTGGAAATGTTCCAATGAATGGTGATGAATCTTTTGTTGGCGATGCTCTTGGCGGTGGAGGAGCCCTTGGTTCTATGTCCGGGCAAACTGCCGGAAGCGATATAAAAAAACCAGCACCTTTAAGAATGTTAGCTTCTAAACAACCCGCTCAACAAGAAAAACCTTTAGCTGAAATTCCTATAAGTCCTCAGCAAGCTAGTGAACAAATGACGGTTGATTTTGGAGATCAACCTTTAAATACACAAGCTGGTTTACAAGATGCTTTAAATAAAAGAGATCGTTCTAATTTAATTGCCGGAGTTGGTCAATCATTAGATTTATTAGGTGCTGGTATTTCTGGCGCTAAGCCCGTTCAAAATCCGATTTTTCAATCAATTGAAAGACAAGCTGGAACTCCTATTGATGATTTTAATGCTAAACTTGAAATGGAGAAAAATGATCCGAAAAGCGGCGTTTCTCAAGGATTTAAAAACTATTTAAAAACTTTAGGATTAGAAATTAAAGGCGATTTAACCGCAATGCAAGCTGAAAAATTAATGCCTGCGGCTTTTAGACATTATGAAGCACAATTAGCACAAGATTTAAAACGTGAAATGGGCGAAAAAGAATTAGGATTTAAAAAGGAACAACTATCTGCTAAATCAGAAGAATCTAAGGCAAAGTTGGCCGAATCTGGAAGATGGCATGATATGTTAGGGGTTCTTAAAGGACAACAAGCTGATGCGAAAAAAGAAGCGGCACAAGTTAAAATTGATGATAAAACTAATAACGATTTTATGAAAGCCGCTGAAAAATTTTCTTCCGCGAAAGCCTCTTCTCGTAGCGCCATGGGCAAAGCCGCATTAAATAAAGCGGCAGCGGAAAGAATTGAAAAGCTATTTGAAGGCAGAAATTTAAATTATGCGGATATTCGAGAAGTCGCCGAAGCTTCTAGGTCTTTAGATGCGTTATTAGCTCAAGGTCAGGCCACTATTACCGGAGCTAGGGAACTAACGCCTCGCACACTAAGAATGAAAATCGCCGAGATTTTAGAATCCCTAACTAATACAAGACAGCCGGCCGAAGCCGCTAGTTTTTTAAAACAAACCTTAAAAACTGTAAGGCGAGAAAAAGAATTAGCGAATACACAACTAGCCAGCTATCAACAACAACTTATTCCAGGATTTGAACATTTAGCAAAAAAAGATCCAGAGCGCTGGGAAAGACTGATAATGCAAAATCTTCCATCAGATAAAGAAATACAAGAAGAAAGCGCTGGTTTAGTTAAAATAAAAGATAAAAAAACCGGAAGAATCAAAGGATTTTCAAAACAAGATGCGACTAAATTATTATCTAATCCGGATAAATTTGAACAAGTACAATAATGGCTAAAGATTTAGACAATTTATTTGAATCTGGTGTAGATTTAGACCAAACTTTTGAGAGTGGTCAAGATATTGCAACAGAAGAAGTTCCTCAACAAGGTTCAACTTTAGGCGATGTGGCTATGGGAGCACACCAAGGAATGACTTTGGGGTTTGCTGATGAATTACGCGGCCTTGGAAAAGCTTTTGGTTCAAAACTAGCTGATACTGATTTTGCTAGATTTCTTGCTGGCGTTCAACAACCAACCGAAGAGCAAACTCAAAATCTACAGGGCCTACAAATGGCGCCAGAACCTTCTTTTGGTCAAGAATATAGACAAGGCCAACAGGAAGCGCAAGCGGAATATGACCAAGCTAAACAATCTAGTCCTTATGCGTATAGAGGCGCGGAATTTTTTGGCGGATTAATTCCTGGATTAGCTTCTGGCGGGTTAGCTAAAGCTGCTCCGGTATTAACTGGTGCCGTTGGTGGCGGGCTATCTGCGGCAGGAAGTTCACAAGCGACTATAGAAGATAGTCCTGGACAATTAGCTTTAGAAACTGGATTAGGAACTGGATTAGGCGCTGGTCTTGGAAAGTTGTTTTCTCCCAAAGTTAAAGCTCCTACGGATATTACTACAGCCAGCCCATTAAAATCTCGATTATCTAAAGCGGTTGAATTTGGCGAACAAGGATTAAAACTTTCAGATAAACCGGCAGCTATAGGTAAACTTGTTGATAAATTAAAATCAAACGTTCAACAAGTTTCAGAAAAGCTTTTAAAACCTCGGGAAACTTTAGGACGTGAAATTTCCCAAACGCTAAAGAAAGCTGGAGAAGAAGGAATTGTTCTATCTCAAAGTCCCGAACAAATGGCAGCACTTTCTGATATCCAAAGTATTATTGCTAGTAATGCAAGAACTATTGGCCGTAATAAAACCATGCAAATTTTGGATAAAGTTAATAATCTACAAAAAGGGTTATTAAGTCCAGAAGAAGCATATACGTTAAGAAATGAATTAAAAGACTTATATTCTAAAATTCCAATGGAAGAATACGAAGGTATTGTAAAACCTGGACTTGAGAAGATTAAAGGAATGTTAGAAGAATCTGTTCCGGAATTCCAAGGGAAGCTAGCTGATTATCATAAATTTTTACAGGCTGGTCCTGAATCTCTGCTTGCGCGCGGCCAAGCACCAGAAGTGGCTGGATTCTTATCTAAAAGGTCTAATGCACCTTTAGACCTTGGTAAAGAAGTTGAAAAAGTTTTAGAAGATTTAAGAAGTGGCGGCCAAAACTCAATCCAATCATATAAAGGATTTCGGCAAATGATCAATCGCCTAAAACAATTAGGTAAAGAAAATCCAGAACTTTTAAAACGAATTAGAATTGATCCAGCTTCCTTAGAAAGAGAAATTTTAAATAAAGCCGATGAAGCAGCTATTATAAAAGGCGCAGCTGGAATCGGACTTTCAGACCTTCCTACGGGTTTAAAAGGACCATTGGGACTAGGTTCCTTAACTGAAAAGGCCGCTTTAAAAGGTGCTAATCTTTATGGACAAGTAAAAGGTGCTGTAAAAGGCCGAATGAATGGATTTTTTAGTTCATCTTCGCAAGAATTAGATGGCGCGGCTCAAAAATTAATACAGAGTGGCGATCAAGGATTACAATCTTTCGGAGAAGCTTTACAATTGGCCGTTCAAACCAATGATTTAAATAAAAAGAATGCAATTCTATTTGCTTTATTACAACAACCTAAAGCTAGAGAACTTTTAGGTATTCCGGCTGGCGGGGATCAACCATGAGTTTAGATAAAGAAATAGTACATGAAATGTTTAAGACTTTAGAACGACTTGATAACAATGTCGATCAAATTAACATTACCTTGGCTAAACAATCGGTAGTTCTAGAAGAACACGTTAAAAGAACTAATCTTTTGGAAGAGAATATAAAACCTCTCCAAAAGCATGTTAATATTGTAAATTCTTTAATTCTTCTTCTTGGGGGGATTTTGGCTCTTATTGGTGCCGTTCGTGGGGCTATCGAGATTATTAAATTTCTCCAGTAATATAAGTTTATCTATTGGATCTAAATCCGCTTCTGTATAATTCGTTAATTCTTCTAGTTTCTCTCCGGACGCTTTTATTTTGGTTAGAATGTCTCGATTTCTAGAATTATTCCTATCATAACAATCTTTTTTTAACTTCTTAGTCTTATGGAGAATTTTTCCTTCATGTTTAAAGTTAGCTCCAACATATTCTTCATTAAAACGATTAAGCCAATCTTTTTCTTTATCGTTCAACTTATCTAAGTAATCAATTTCCAATAAATCTTGACGACTTCTAAGATTTAGATGGGGTTTAAGTCCTGGATTTTTTGTTCGGGCACGTAAGTTATTCTTCTTTTGGACTTTCTTCGGTGTTTTCTTTTTCTTCATTCAAAGTTTTCTTATTTATTGCAACCTCCAAGGGTTTATTTCGAGTGGTAAAATACAAAGTACAAAATTTAGTAAATTTAATATATCCTAATGGCTTTTTTGATTTAGTCCAAGAAAGGTATATCTTATGAAGGGATTTACACAAAATCCAATCTTTACCATCTTCTATTTTACATGATTCTATAAAATTGTCAAATTGTTTTTGATGATGGCTACTTTTGGCCATTTTATTACGCTTATCTCTTATTAAGTTATAAACCTCTTCATTAATCTTTAAAGTGTCTTTATTAAGCAAAAAATGCACATTTCCATTAAAAATCGCTTTATTTGGCATTAGAAGCGATAGTTTATGATTAAACGAGGGAAGGGATAGGGGACGCTTAGCCCATAGCTCATAAAGCGAATAAAGCAGTTTTAGAGGTATTTTAAGGGAGCCTTCTGATAGGCCAAAGGTGGAAACGAATAAAGCTATATTATCTTTATATTCTTCTTTTTCTGGAGCTTGTTCAAGAATCTTTAAAAGCTCTTCTTCAGAAAGGTTATTTGGAAGCTTTGACATAAAAAATAGGGGACTAGGCAAAATATTAGTTTATAACCTAGTCCCTTTGACCATTAAAGAAATACCCTGCCTAGTAGTCGCTAGCAATCACCCAGGCCGTTGTTTGATGCGGGCCACACCATGAGACTTAAAAATATTAGCAGACCGGGCTTGATTCCGGCTAATTCTATTCACAGGACCTCTAGTATTCGGAACGGATACACGTTAACCTTCCTGAAGGGCTAGTATCTATTGTTTTCCTGCGTGTCCTTCAACGCCGCCGCTAACTCTTATTAAAAAACAAATAAGCCCAGGCTCCTAAAACATGTCCAATATACCACGGAGCAAAAAAGATTAAACCAGATAAAGGATTATCATATAAAGTAGTTTGGTTAATAACCCTAAAAGCTAAGCAATTCAATAGAGCCGACGTAAACCACATTCCAGTAACACAATACAATAATATCTTAAGGTATTTCATTCTTTTATTTCTTCGGCTTCTTCTCGTTCTTTGAAACGACAATAACAATCAGGATCACAAGCTATGCAATCGCCGCAATTTTCACAATAAACATGTTCAATTTCGTCCCAACTCATTTTACTCTCGAAATAGCCCAGCCTGCACCAACCGTGGCCGCAATACCCAATAAAAAACAACCAAATCGTTCCCAATTATTTAAAGTTCGTTCTGATTGCAAAGCCGAAGCTAATTTATCATTCTGTTGTAATACAATATCTAATTGCTTTTGTTGTATTGTCTCATTTAATTTATATAAGTCAATAGATTTTTGTAGTGATTCATTAGTTTTTAAAGAAACATCTAAATCAATTAGACGATCCCGCACAGATTTAGCTTTATCCTGGCTGAAAACCCAGGAATCCTGGATTAAAGTATATCCTTTGACTTCAAAATGTGGATCTGTATCGCCAATTGCGATTTGCGATATAAAGAATGATATAAAAACTATATAATGGACTATATTTTTCATTTTCCCGGCTTCTTCATCCAAATCCTATAAAGTTTAGCATAATCTAAAACATAATTTTGATTAACTTGTTCTTGGCTAGCTTTATTAACACAATCAGGACAAGCTGATTGATCGCCCACCATAAACGAATAAAACTTATAAGGTTCTAAACAAATTGGACATTTAACAGTTTTTTCCATTATCCTAACTTCTCTTCTATTAAATCCAATAAACGTTTACTATAATAATATTCTTTACTATCAATGATGTTTTTTTCTAATTGCTCTTCTAAAGCTTCATTTTCTTGGTAAAATACATTTTGATTTTTTTCTTGTAAAGCGACAATTCGGCCTTCTAATTGTTCAACTTTTCTATATAACTGTTCTTTTACAAGATTATTAGTATTCTGCATTTCTATAATAGTTTGTTCATGTGAAGCTTTAAGTTGTTTTAAAGCCTTTTTATATGTACTCTTTAATACAAAAAACATTAGTTAAAATCTCCGGGCTTTACGTCATTCTTCTTTTTATCTTCCGCAGATTGTTTTAAAAGTTCGCGAGCCAATTCCTCGGCCTTTAAAAGAGAATCGTTTTGAAGCTTTTTTCCTTCTTCTTTTTGAACTTCAGCTTTAGTATCAGAATTCTTTAAAAGAGCTTCTAAACCCTTTCCTCGAATATATTGATAAATAACCCCGCCAACCAAAAGTCCTAATAAACCTAAAAGATATTCCATTATTTTCTCCTATTCATAACTTTAATAGCCAAAGTATAAAATAAAGTAGTTATCGACTTAGTGAATATAATAAAAAGACTTTGTAGAATAGATAAAATAGCTTGAACGTTATTCATATTACTTCTTATTTTCCTTTCTTTACTATAATAGGGTTGACAGCCACACAATCACTATAAGCTCTTAATTCATAAGCTGCGGGATTTTTCATTAATCTAACGTTTAAATAACAAGTTCCAATTGATTTAGTTTTCGGTCCAAACCCTTTTGCTTTTTTAAGTTCTAATAATAGATCATGAACTACTGCATCCATAACGTCTTTAAATTCATTATAACTATGTAAATTCGTCATTAATTTATAGCTTAATAAAACCCTTTTAACACAAGGTAAACTTCTTATTGATTTTAACTCAATAATTCCATTTTCACAAGCATCTAAATTAAAAGCATCTTCTTCTGGAGAAACAACTTGCCATTTTAATTTACTACTATCAATTTCAAAAACATTAAAACAATTTCCTAATCGTTTTGGAAGAACTTTGCAGTTTTTATTAATATCTTTCAATTCCTTTTTTACATATTTATCCATCCATTTGTTTAATTTTGTTATATGGGTATCTGGATATTTTTTAAATAGGCCGAACATTATACTATTTTCTCCTAATTTCAGAAGTTAGAAGTTGTTTAGCGACTTTCACTACATCTTTCTTTCAAAACCAACTCATAACTTTAATAGCCACGGTATAATATAAAGCAGTTAGTAAAGCACCGAATACAACAAAAAGGGTAATTCCTAAAGAAATACTTCCTAGAACCGATAAAATAATTAGAACCGTATTCATACTATTCCTTTAAATATTGTACCACTTCTTCAGCGGTTTTACAAACATAAGTTTTTCCATTTACTTCCACAATAAATCCATTTTCCACTTTAACTACTGTCAAAAAAGGAGTATCAGTAGAAAAAACGAAAGTATTAACTACTTGGGTATTAGGAGATACGTGAGCGGCATGGGGTTTTCCAGAACGTTGGCAGCGAGCATTTAAACTATCAATGCTTTGGGCTGGAATGTCCATTTCGATAGGATTATAAGGTCAAACTCCTGCGCTAGTAGAATTATTATTACTCATCTTTTGTTTCCTCCGCACTTAAAGTAACTTCTTTACCCTTCTTTTGAAAAGTTCTTCCTAAATATGCACCCAAGCAAATTAGAAGCAAATAATTGGCTTGAGATAAATCAACTTCTCCAAGAAACTTAGTAACTTTTCCTAACTGTCCCAATAAAGCCGTATTAAAACTTAAAAAAACCATAGTGGCAGTTAAAGAAGGGTTTTCATTTACTCGAATCATAGGAAGTGGAATTCCTCGTTCGTTCATAGCATTAATAAGATTTTTTAACCAATCAAACATTATTTCTCTCCTTTTTCATCTTGATCCATTTTCCATCCAACTAATTTCTTACGAATTAAAACTTTAGCATCGCCGCTTTTATTGGTAGTATTAGTTTGTTGTAATCCAGCATCAGAATGCATTCTAAAAGCTTTTAAAGCCTTTTTAAAACGAGCTTTAGCTAATTCTTTAGTGTTTGCACGACCTTCAATAACATCGCCGGTTGATTTAATATATTTAGTATAAGTATATCTCATTTATTCCTTTTATTAATGGCGCGATATTGGTCCTCCAAAAGTGTTTTGCTGGAGTGGCATTGAACGCATAAAATCTGATATTTCTCGGGCGGAACAAAAAGCCTATCAATATATAAATTCCAATCCATTCTATTTATGTTATTTAATCGTTTAATTTTTCCATCTAATGGAATAACACTTTCTATATGATCTACATGAACATTTGTCTCTTTAGACTTTTTATCTTTATAAGTGAATATCTTTTTACAGCCATTACATTTATAAAGTCCCCGGTCCACTCTCGCCGCTTGAAGAGCCTTGGTTCGGCCCGGCCACATTAAAGAGATTCTCCGGAGTTTTACTCTTAGCCAAGTGTCCAGATTTGGTAACTTCTTTTCTTTCTTTGGTTTCTTCGACATTTTCTACTTTTTTCGCTTCTTCTGGAACATTTTGTAAATCTAAATAATGTCCTGTTGCCCATCCTGGAATCTTGCCATTTTGATCGTATTTCATTTCAACATGGGCTATAACTTGATTCCCAGCAATTTTAACGATTTTAGCCGTTAAACCATTCTTAGTTTTAAAAGTTTGTCCGACTTTCATTTAATTATACTAACTTTTCCCTTTTTACCGCAATTTGTGCAGCATCTCCAACGCCGATTAACTACAATTATTTCTTTGTATTCTCCGATGTTGCATTCCCAGCAGATTTTTTGTGCAACTTGTTGAGCTTCTTCAATGGCTTCTTCCTGTTGTTGTTCATCTAAAAATTTGTAGAAGCCTTTATTAAGTTGTTTTAATCGTTTTCTAAGACTTCGATTTATCGCTTTTAGTTCTCGATTTTCTTTTTGGAGCTGTTCTGTCAGTTTTTCTTCCCGTTCGTATTTTTTGGTCATGGAATATCTCTTCTAGAGAAATAATATGTTGGGTAATTTCATTCTTAACTTCGTCGTAATGGTATTTCGCGAACGATTCACCATAAACTATAGAAGCTGTAACTAATTCCTCTACAGCACCTTGAAGATACTTAGACTTTTGAAACCAATCATTAAGAAGTCCTTCTAAGATCTTTTTATTGTCCTGTTGATCCATATCCTCCTGTATTTCTTTCTGTTTCTGATAATTCTTCGGATTCTACTAATTCGATTTGCGGATAGGGGATGATGACGAGTTGTCCGATGCGATCCCCTATATTATATTCTTGATCAACTGAAATTGGAAGAACTGCCGGTCTAAACTTAAAAGTAATCTCCCCTCTATAACCGGAATCAATAACACCAACAGAATTACATAAAGTTAAATTCTTTTTATAAATACTAGAACGAGGAAAAATTAATCCGACATAACCTTCTGGGATCTCAATGGATAATCCAGTTTTATATTCAATCACTCCTGTAAAAAAATCTATAGTGTTAGTAATCGCAGTTAAATCCATTCCAGCATCGCCAGCTTTAGCATAAGCCGGAATAACCGCATCTGGATGCAACTTTTTAATCTTAACTTGCAAGTTCTAGCTCCGATTCGTGAATTTCTTTTACAAGTTCAATTTCTTCAGATGGTCCTAAAAACTGAATAATGTATTTATCATTACCAATATAATTAGTAACAAATCCGGTTTTATCTTTAAAAAAAGAACTGTATTCTGATTCTTTTTTAACCTTAACAATCTGAAATATGCTGAATTTATAATTCATGTTATCCTTTCAATTCTTCTTCTGGAACCCAGAATTGAGCTTTAGTAATTTTATTATAAAACTCAACTAGATAAGAATATTTAAAGTTAATTCCATCTCGCAATGCTTCTTCTCTAACTTTAAAATCGACAATAACGCCCGGCGAATCGCCAACAAACTCATGAAGCCCACTTTTATCTACTACGCTTACTTGATTGAATAATTTTCTTTGCATGTATTTAAATAACTCCTAACTTTTTCAATAAAACCTGGTATATTATCAAATTTAGACATGTACCAGTTACATTCTGCACATAATAAACCGCGAACTACTAATGTTTTATGACAATGATCTAAATGTAACCTTTTTCCATTTTTTGGAGATTTATTACATAAAAAACATTTATTCCCTGTTTTATTTAGTAGCTCTAAATATTGCTCTTTAGTTACCTTATATTTCTTTTTAATAGAACTGTAAAATTTTTTTTCTTTATATTCAGGATTATTTTTTTCTCTTAAACGTTTTCTTTGATCCGATAATTTAACTTTTTCTGGATTTTTTAATCTCCATTCTCTAGCATTTCTTTTTTGTTTTTCATGGTAATCTGGATTTTTCGCAATTAAAAACTTACTATAACAGTTTCTACACAATCCCCTACCTATAGAAATCTTAGGAGGATGACAATTTGATATAGGTCTATTTTGTCTCATTTAATGGTGGATATAATTTATTTAAAAGCCATTCAGATAACTTATATCTATCATCTAAATGTTTATGCGTTTCTTCAAACTCAAGAAGCATCATAATACAAGCCATTGCATGAGCTAAATTAGACCTTCTACTATCAGGATCTAAATCTTGTCCGGCAATCCAAATACTTAAATGTCTTTCTGCCGCATCAGCAATCCTAGACCAATTAAACCCTTTACGCCAATTATGGGTATCATATTTTTTTTCACCATCAGTCATGACCTCAGCGAGCTTAAATAAAGCTACTTTGGAAACTAATGATAGTCTAGGTTTATTTTTATCAAACTTTCTTCCGCTTGAACTATCAAGCCGGATTTTGTGCTGATCGTGCTTTTTGCCGCTTGGCCGGTTTTTCTTGCGCATTAGAAGTCTCCGTCTGTGGTTGGTCAGAATTTGCAACAGCTTTTAGTTCCGCGGGTTGAGCATTACTATGTAGCTGAATTTGTGGCGCGACTTCTTGAGTTAAAAGTCCCATTAGCTGATAAACTTCAGCATATGGACGACTAGCGCAATAGTTATTAACGGCCTGAATAAACCGTTGACTAACAGTAAACGTCGCGGGCAGGCTTGATTCCTTTGGTTGATTTTTACTCATTTTTCTCCTTATAGATAATTAATAGTTGTGTTATAATTTCTTTTTCCCCAAATGCTTTCTTTTCGATTGTAAGCGGGATTATTTCAATTATACCAGAAGAATCTATAGTGTCAAGAAAATCTTGTATAAATTGAACATTAACTTCAACCGATTTGACTTTATAGTTATCTTTACGAAACCATGAAAACATTTTAGTCTTTTAATACGCGAGTTAAAAACCATGCGCCGCAATCTTTACAAACCATTTGTTGTTTAAGAGTTGCGCGCGTAGCTCTATAGCCCCGTTTCATTGTATTCCGGCTACCGCAATGTGGGCAGTCTTTTACTTCATTCTGAAAAGGATTTAATAACTTAGCCATATTCGGATGATCCTGAATCCACGGTTTTAGAGCATTATAAACCTTTTCTAATAACACAACATCTTGTTTATTATAATAAATCATCTCTTTCCAAGACTTTTTATCACCGTTTAAACAACCAAGCCACATATCAAATCCAGAATGTTTAAACTTTTGACCTAATCCTAGATATGTTCCTAAATCATTTAAACTATTGCTATTAAAGTTGAAAAAGACTTTCGCTGCCTTCTTTGTATCAATGCTGGACAAAATCTTGGGCGGCGGGAGCTTGTGATAAAGCATTCTAGTTTTAACTTTCTTTTGGTCGAATTGATCCCCGTTATGAGCGATGATAATATCGGCCTCTTGAAAAAGTTTATGAATTGCGATTACTAACTCTTTATCGGTTTTATTATGTTGCCTAGATAAACAATGAACTTTCTTTTCTCCTTGCCATTTATAAGCACAAGAAAGAATTTCCCATTCTTTTAAATACGAGAGAACGTTTTGTTCATAGCGGCCCCAAACAAACGCGGTGTTAGGAGAGGTTTCAATATCATAAAATAATACTTTAATTTGACGTTTTTTCATTTATTTCCTTTTAGATAGTTTATAACTTTTTCTAATAATTCAGTTGAATTATTAAAAAGCCCTATTCCTAAATTACATTTTTCACAAAGTAATCCTCTAACTTTTTTCGTTTTATGGCAATGATCAATATTAAGAGAACGTTTTAAATCTTTTTGATTTATTCCACAAACTTTACAGTTATTATTTTGTAAATTAAGTAATTGATTATATTCCGTATTTATAAGTCATTTTATACGATTTAACTCTATCTTTGTGCTTATTCCTCCATTTTTTATTGTGAGCGTAAATCTTTTGTTTATTAGCTTTATTATATTCTATTGATGCAATAATACTACATTTTTTACAATCCGATCTTTTTCTATCCTTAGCAACTCTTCTATTATGGAACTCTGCTAGGGGCTTAATTATACCACATACTGTGCATTTCTTTTCTATGTTAGCTCCTTAAAAAATTTAAATAGATACGGAAGAGCTTCTTCGAAGTCCAATATTTGATTTTCCGTAAGATTGAGGTGATATTCATCGGATAGTGCGTGTAAAAATTCATGGAAGTATGTCTTAGTTGTTAGTTTTGGTCCTAGATTATCTTTAATAATAAGCTCTTTTCTATTATAATCAGTTTCGCCAATATGTTTTTCTATATTTTGCAGCATTTCTCCGCAAATATAGACATTATAATGACATTTTGGCCCAACTTGGACAGAAATAGGGATTTTACTCGCCATCTTTGTCCAATTTATCCGATTGTTCTTTTTCATTTAATAGCTTTTTATGTTGTTTTAAGTGCGCTAAAACAAATCCCTTATTTTCCATAATATTATAAAGGACTTCTTTTACTGGTTTATATTTTTTATAAGAACCCATTCCTTTCATTATGATATTAAAAAGATATTCAATTCGTTCCAAATCTTGAATAACCTTTTTAAGTTTTTTCTTTTCTTTAAATGTTTCAAGATTCGTTATCAAGCTTCTACAACATCCTTTTTGTATTTTTCTAAGAGTTCCTTATCAATAACTTCCTTCTTAAAGGATTTGTCCGGAGTAAACATTACGTATTGTAGGGATTTGCCGGACCAGAAAACAAGCATAGAACCTTTTCCATAGTGGTTAAAAGTTCCGTAGTGCTCCCAGAATACGGGGTTTGGTGGATATCTCATTTAGATTTGCTCCTCTGTTATTACAACGTTTTCAGTTAATAGAACAACTCTTTTCAACTGAAAGTTAGAAGTAGAATGCTTTAAAGCCGTTTCTACGGCATTATTATGAGAAGAAGCCAGAACATAAGTCGGAAGAGTTTTCTCTTCAGTCTTTAAAACATGAACAGGGGTAGTTTTAGAGACATTTTCCCAAGTGACTGAATACAGATTCATTAATATATCTCCTTTTTAAAACCGTTTTCAAAAGAATAAAAAACTCTCTTAATATTTAAAGATTTTAACATGCTTTGACATGAATAGCAAGGCTTACTATTGCCCAATAATCCATCTTTACGACGCCTAAAGATATAAATATCACAATTTGTAAGGTTTTCAAGGCCAGAACTAATAACGGCAGATAGTTCAGCATGAATCATTTTAAAAGGATGAGTAGAGCGGCTATGGGTTTTATACTTATTAAATCCAAGTCCTAGAATCTTATTTCCGGAAACAATGACTGCCCCGTGGCGATGTATAGGGTGATCGGATTTCTGCGCTAGCTTTTCGGCAAGTTTAAAATAGGAAGGTTTCATCTATCCTCAATGGGGTGAGGATGATTATAATAATTATCTTTATATTTCAAAAACTCTTGGATTTCATGAATTTCCAGTCTTTGTATCATGCTATAAATATGATACAAAATAAATTTTTCTAAGTACATTTGTACATATTCTAGTTCATCTACAGGAATCATCATTGAATGTGTTATAGGAATTATTTTAGAATGTTCGAACGAACTAATACAAGGAACTACAATTCTAAGAACAATTGCATCGGCGATTGAAGATATAGAGGTATCAAATAAACTTCCGGGTTTATATTCAACATTATCTAAAATCTTTTGGACTTCTTGACAATATTCACTTAATTGTTTGTGGGAATATTTCATTAAATTTTTCCTGTCTTTGTTCCCTTATTTGGAGAACCGTCTGGTTGAAAAAAAACAAGTATATAATCTATGCGTCCATTTAGCAATATTATACGTATCTCTATTTCTAATATTATTTAAATTATAGATTTCTTTACGAAGTTTTTTAGGCTTGAAATGTTTGGTGTATTTATGTTTAAAATCGGCGCCAGTTCGACATCCCCCAGAAACAATTTCCTTTGGAAATAAATTAAAATGATGATACATAATCTCTTGAAGAAAAGAAGTTTGGATTAATAATGTTCTACTTCCTGCGATAATAAGTTTCATTTAAACCCTCGTGATTTTTCACTTATTTCAATTGCTCTACTTAACCGGGGTTCGGCACACCCAGTAGCGTAAATCCAATCTAAAAATTCACAATGTCTAATTCCATAAGAACCTAATTCAATTTTATCATAAGTAATGTCAAAACCAACATCCGTTTTAATTATTTTTAAAAGATCTTTTTTAGGAACTTGTTCATAGAAAAACGAAAAACAATTTTTGATTACTAAATCTAAATTTTTTGAATTTACTTTATCTGTAATAATAAGTTCATTTTTCATAAAACATTTTTTGTTTAAGATACCTATAGATTCATTCCGAAAACAAGGAGTTATGGTTTGAAATTTTCCTTTTGGTAATCTTCCTTTAACTGCTATATAAAGAAAAGACTGTTCTCCTGATGCTACTAAACATTTTTTGTTATTAGGAAGAAAATAAATATTTTGTAAATCTGTTTGTAAATCTGGGGGTGTAGTAATATCCAAAACTTCTTTAGAAACCCACCAAGGGGCCTCAATTCGCGTAAACCCAAGTTTTTTATAAAAATCTATACTATCAGCTAGTTTTCGATAATCAATCATTTTCGTTTACCCGCTTCAAAAGATTCACGCGTTAGAAAAGCCATTTGTTGAAGATCAATCATAGAAAGTCCATATTTTTTAGCACAGGCTTCTAAAGCTCCATATAAATCAGATAGTTCACAATGAATTAAAATTTTAACTCCTTGATTTTCAGCATCTTTTAACTCATCTAATTCTTCTTGAATTTTTGAAGATTCTCCCAAAACCCCCTTTTTTATTTCTATCTTATGATAGCCCATATTTTTTATAATCCCACCAAAAGTTCGGGCCAATCCGCAGAACAAAGAATTTCTTTTTTAATCATTGGATATTTTTCAATAGTCTTTTTATAAGCCAATCTATAAATATAAGATTGATATGTATAAATTGGTTTATTAAAAAACCTAAACAGCCTTGCAAAAACGGCATCATCTAAATCTCGGATGTATCTTGGCCATCTATAATATACATAGTGAGGTCTAAAAAACCAATAAAGATTGTATATCCCCCATCCAGAATAAACTCGAACTGTTCCAAACTTTTCTTTAGTTTGTCTTACTGGAATTCTTCCGTATTTTATACAGAAGTCCCCAATAAAATCCGCCGCTTCACCAACTTCTCTAAAATATGGAAAACCATCTCCCCAAGAATGCATATTAAAACTCGTTTGATCTCTTTCTGATTTCATCCAATGTTTGTTCTTTTATAAGTTGTCCATTTTCATAAACAACCTTTAATACAGAACCAACATTATCCAATCCTTCAACCGTTTCAAACTTATTACCTTTTAGAACCAAATCCAATAAACCTTTCTTAGATTGTTTTCCAAGATCAGTCTTAGGACTTTTAAAGACCGGAACAAGTTTTCCGTCAACTCGCGCCGCAGAACATTTAAAGGCGAACTTTTGAGTATCGCGATTAACTTGTTGTAAAAGAGCACCACCCATTCCAAATGCAATATTAGAAGCCGAGTATCCATAAGAAGTGGCAACTTCTAGAATTTGACGAATAGATTCCTCATTAATTCCATCCCCTTGAATTACTCTAACATTATTTAAAACTTTATAAGCCTTCTTATTATAAGTAACTCCAAACTTGGATTCAAGAAGCTGAAGAGTTTTAAGAACTACTTCAGGAGGATTGCCGGAATCTGGACGAATTACAACAATAGCTCCAGAATTTACAACCTCATCTTTAAGAGTTCCTCCCCAAAGATTTTCAACCGCATTATAAAGATCATACGAATCTGATACAACAGCAACTAAAGCCCCGGGCTTTGCATATTGCTTTAGCATATTTCTGTATGCTTCGACTTCATTTTCTCTCCCCCACATAGTCATAGTGGAGTGTTCAGCCGCGGGAATAGAAAAGCCTGCCATTTTATTATTATAGAAATGATTGGCATAATAAACGCCCGCGACTGTATCAGAACCCAAGAAATTTACAAGATGCGCCGCCCCGCCAATTCCTGCCGATTCCTGAGAAGAAACGCCGCGACTTCCAAAGTCATGAAGCTTAAAACTAATTTCAGCGTTTGCATCATCAGAAGTCTTTTCCAAATAACTCTTAATAAGCTTTTTAATATGAAAGGATTGAGTAGCTACAGTAATAGGATACCAAACTCGCATTAAAAGGGTTTCAAAGAAGGATACAACCCAAAATACTTTAGGATCAGTTGATTCAACAGACATTAGGATATTACTAGTAGGAACTACAGCGCCTTCAGCCACCGCTCTAATACGAATAGGAAGCTTTCCTTTAAGATCTTTTGCAATATACATCCAGCCTTCATAATTAAACGGCTCGCCATGCGCTTCAGCAAAAAGTTTCGCTTCTTCAACCATCGCAGGAGTAATAGGCTTAGTCAAATGTTGTTTAATAAGATATTGAAGTCCGAAGAAAAGTGTATTTGAATACTTTCCTCCACGACTTTCAAGATATGAGAACATGTATGATGTATTGGCAGGATATTGAAGCCAATGTGAGAACTTATAACTATCGACGTCAAGAATTAGATTTTCCATTTTTACTCCTTATTATTCAATGAACTCAATTGTTCATCTACATTTTTTAAACTTTCTCTAACTTTCATTAAAACTTTTCCTAAAAGGTTTTGACCTTTCCAATTCTTTTCATCATCTGCCAATGGATTATTTTCTGATAATCCAATTCCCCATATTTTATCATATGGACTAGCTTCTACCAATATTAAATCTTTAGTATCTAACAATTTCTTTCGAAGTGTTTTATTTTGTGCAAACTTCAAATAATTGGCACTACAAACAATGGCTTCTTTAAACAAATCCCATTTTTCTTGATTAAATCCCTCAATTTTTCTTCCTCGTGCTTTTTGGAAAGCCGGGTTGGTTTCTTTCATAATATAATCAAATGATTTAATATCTTCAAAAAGTAAAGCCTTTTGAGCCATCATACATTGTTCCGCACAATTATAATCACGTAACCAATCATTAAACTTACAAAGATACCATTGGCTTAAAAACCCGCCATAAAAGAAAAGATATTTATCAGTCTGTCTCATGATTAGGATCGCAAACTATCCAAGTAATCCATGAATAGTGTTTTAAAACCGTTGTCAAAATCAATTCAGTTTCTTTCCAAGGAACTTTAAAAAGTCCTGAATTAAATTTATTAGAATATATAATTCCTTTAACGCTTGGATTTCGTCCATGCGCGGCAAGATTAGTTTCTAAAAGTTGATTTATTGCTAGAGTTGTCTGAATTTTAATAAGTTCTTTAGGATCTTTTTCTGCGCCGTATTTATTTGAAGTAATAAGTATACCAACTTTATGCTTATGTTCTATAGTTGAAGAAAGTAATTTTCCTCGTCCAACTTTTAAATGGCGAGGATTTAATCTACAATATTCTTCATAATGTTGAAAAGATCTTGGATATCTTTCTTTAAATTCTTTAGCAATTCCAGAATTCCAACTTCCTTGAGCATTACAAGCATGGACAATAATTGAACCTTCCGGCGCATCAAATAAAGACATTTTTTTATATTCAAGTCCCATTATTCTTCGTTTTCTTGTGAATTATAATTATCGCACCATTCACAATCGGCGCGCCAATAGAAAGATTCTGGAGTATAAGGACCTTCTCCTAAAAAATATAAATCAACTTCCATAGAACCACATTCCGGACAATCTCCCTTCATTTAATCTCTCCGAATGAAATAATTAATAATATGTGCATGGTCTTCAAAAAACAGTTCTTCTTTAGAAGATACTTCATTTAAAGAAATCCATATTGCTTTATTAGCATCATCTCCGGCTCTAAGTTTTGGAAGAGCCCCATCTTTAAGCCTAATATAGAAAGCTTGAGTAATCGTTCTTCCTCTTAAACTCCTACCAGGATAATCAAAAATACGCTTATCTGCAATACAATTCTTTAATATTAGCTTATCTATAGAAATACCCGTTTCTTCTTTAAGTTCTCTTAAAGCCCCATCCTCAAGAGCTTCAGTTTGCTTTAAAAAGCCCCCAGGAAGCGCCAATTGACCTTTTCCGGGGTTGAACCCGCGTTCCACGACAAGAACGTGTCCTGAGCATACTACAACGCAATCCGTGGTCATAAAAACGGGAGGAAAAGGAGCATTTGACCATTGTTCCTTATATTTTTCTATAAATTGGTATTCTTCTACGTGTTTATGGTATTTTTCAGTTTTAAAGTAGTTTTTAATCATCCACTCATTAATTTTAAATGGAATCATGCTTTCGTATGATTGATCAAGTAAAGAATCGTAGGTAGTTACAGGACGATATGGGTTAAAGTCTTGGATTTTAGAACTGCGTTTAAAAAGAATGGTGCGGATTTGGGTAGCGGAAAGCCTAGAACTTTGTTCTGTGGGCACAAATTCCCATTGCGGGAAAAGATTTAAATAATAACTACTTGCATCTTTATAATTTCCCACTAATGCAACTGTTTCGTTTTCAGTTACATATTCAGAAACTTTATGCTGAACCTCTGTAATCCAAAAGTTATCGTTATTATAATGATCACGAACGGGGATAAATTTAACGCGCTTTAAAAGTTCCCCGCCAATAGTTACTGCTTGATCTGGAGAAGGATATTCATAAGTGCGGTCATCAATAACCGATTGAATCATTTGAACTCGTTCTTCAAACGTAAAAGGATTTTTAATATTTGTAGAGACTTTATAAGAACCGACTAATACAAGAACCGTGTCGGCAATTTCTAGGGCCTGTTTTAGGACTTCGTAATGGCCGTTATGGAACGGTTGAAATCGGCCAATGAAAATGGCGTGTTTATATTCTCTCATATTTTCCTTTCAATATTCTTTCTGAATATCTACAGAACTAGTTGTTAAAATACCCAAGGATTCTCAAAAACATGAAAAATCGTATCATTAATAAAAACAGAATCAACTAAATGAACTTGAGACAAATGACTAGGAACAGTATCACTACTATTAAGAACTAAGAAATTTCTATTTTCTCTATCATTCTGAAAAGTTATATCATAAATATAGCTAATAATAAGTCCATAAGGAGAAATCTTAGCTGAAAGAATTTCAGAATTTTTTGGAATAGAATGCGTTTGATTATTAGCCAAACCCGTTTCAATAAATCCAATTAGTTTCATTATAATCTCCAGTCAATTTCTTTAATCCCGTTCGTATTTAAAAATGCATTGGCCTTAGAAAAATATTTGCCGCCCAAAAAAGAAACAGAAGTATTTAACGGGGACGGATGACCGCCCGTTAATACCAATACTTTATCATGTAATTTTAAAGTTTCAAGCTTTTTCTTTGCGTCAAAACCCCAAGCGATAATAACTATTGGTTGTTTACAATCTAAAGCTTTTTGAATTGTATTAGTTGTAATTTCTTCCCAGCCAATATTTTTATGCGCTCCGGATTTTCCTTTCTCCGTAGTAAGAACTGAATTCAAAAGAAGAACTCCTTGTTTCGCCCACGGCTCTAGATTTCCCGTTTTGGGGGAATTAATATTTAAATCGGTTTTAAGTTCTTTAAAGATATTTTTTAAAGAAGCGGGGGGTTTATTATGTTCTACAGAAAAAGCAAGCCCGCAAGCATCCTCTGGATTCGGGTACGGATCTTGGCCTATGATAATAGCTTTGGTTTGTTGTGGTTTGAAATAAGTTAAAGCTCTAAAAACTTTATCTTTTGTAGGAAGAATGTTAATAGGAATTTCTTTCCATAACTCAGCGATCCATTGAAATTCTTTCGGGGTTACCGCTTTACCACCATAAACGTAATAGTGGGCAATTTGTAACTTAGAATGAAGCATCAATAGCAATTTTGGAATGATGTAAAGATTATCTCTTAATTTGGCTCTATAGGCAATTTCCAGTAATCTAGAATCAACAGTATCTTTAATTTTTAAATGCCGTTTCCCGAATTGCTTAGCTTCAAATCCAACAAGATTTTTTAATTCCTTTTTCCCGATTAAACAATAATACCAAAACCCCTCGACGGATTGGAAAGTTCCCATTAAAGGAACGCGAAAAGGGGTATGTGCGAAATTAGAAAGGAGTTGGCCGATCTTGGTTTGACCTTGGGAATAAATATTAATATGATCTATCCCATCATTTTTCGGAAGAAAGTTCATGATAAAGTAATTACAGAACGAAGTTTTTCGGAGCCATCTTTATTTTCAAAACTACCCTCAACCTCAAATCTAATAATTTCATGAGTGAGCATACAAATTTCCCAATGGGAATAATCTTTACAAATACTGAGAAACTCCGCTAAATCAACTACAACTTTAGCTCGCGGGCCCGCCGTTTTCTTTAGTTTTTCTAGCCTATTAATAAGTCCTTGTAATGTCATATTATATTCCTTATTTATAAATATGCGTTCCGACATTCCATGTAACAAGTTGATCATCAGGAAGTTCAGATAGTTTTGAATGACTATCGGATTTTTCTTTTAAAAGATTATTAATAAAAGGATCTTTTGGTTCTTCATATCCAACAATTGTTCTTTCGGTGTCCGGGTTATCTGGATCATGCGGCTTATCGAAAATTGGATATCCTTGGGAATATAGAAACAGTCTATAGCATAATCCATGTTTTTCATTATGAATTAACCTTTTGACTTTAGCAGTTACTTTAAATTGTTGTTCTGGAGTTAAAGATAATTCTTTTGTTAAATCGGCTATTAAATCATGTAATGTCATAATTTCACCCAATCAATTTTCTTATACATTTCCAATAACAATTCATTTACAGCTTTAGTATCAACCGTTTCTGGAATAGTTTTTTGTTGTGCTTTAAAAAGAGCTTCTCCTTTTGTAAATAAATTAGCCGCCATTTCTTTAATCTGATCTAAAGAGTATATCCCGTTTTTAATATTTAAAAGAAATTGACGGTCAAAATCCCGATAAACCTCAAAGTTTTTTTCAACTAACCATTCATTACACATCATCATTAATCTAATAAGATGCCCGGCATTTTTAGTATCATATCCAAACTTCTCAACAAGTTTCTTTCTTTTTTCTCCCATATAGCCTTTGAAGACCATATGTTCCGTTTTATAAAGTTGAGCTTTGGCATAGCCAATAAATGAATGATAAATCTCGTGGGAATTAAATAAAGCTCTGTTTTCAATTAAAAGTTCAGCCGCTGGATGCTTTACTAAATAATGTTCCGGCTTTAAATAAAGCATTGAAATGACATTAGGATTTCCCTTCATTAAAAGATATACAAACTTTCTAAGTTCATAACAAACGATATCCCATTCATCAATAAACATTTCTTTTGTATCTCGGGGGGCGAATTTATCTAAGCCGAAGTAATAAGAAACTTCAGGAACACAAATTCCCATTAAATCAATATCATCAATAGAATTGGGTTCATTGGAAGGTTGATATAGATTATGAGCAATGGAACCTCTATAGGACAATAGAATAGATTGGGAAGATAGTTCAGGAAGAGTTTTAATATTATCTGGTAGGGATTTCATTTATCTTCTTCATATTTAGCTTGAAAGACTTCATTATCACACGGATAAAATTCTCCTTTAAGTCCTCTAATAACCCAATGACCAATTGGACAAGGAATTGCAATATTTTCTAAAGAGTTATCTATCAGAATTCCAGTTTCTTCATTGCCTAAAATTCTAGGACCGGCAAAGGTAAAAAGTTCTTGTATGTTGTTCCCAGTCCAACGAACTGCATTAACTACAAAAAGTTTTGTTCTATATTGTTTCATACTCTCTCCAATTTACAATGTTTTCCTTCTACAACCCACATTGAATACGGATAACCGCCTTTATGAACAGGAACTAAAGTTTCTAAATGCGTTTCTCCATCAACATTTTTAACAGCATTCCAAATCTTTCCATGCGCTTTAACTTTATCCTTTACCTTTTTACAAAGGGGAATTACTAGAACTTTCAAGTTCAACTCCTAAAGCTTCTTTTTAGAAAGTTCTTTTTCTAATTTATTAATTGCATCATCTAAATCTTCCGCCGATACAACTATACCGCCAGCGGTGATTTGATAACCATCTGACCATGTTTCATAATTATGATAATTACGAGTATTAAATAATTCAAACCCACAAATTTTTTCAATTTTGACTTGTACTCCATCGAACATCCCAACTGGAAATAGTTTTCTAAGTTGTTGATCAATTAGGTTTAACTTCTTAAAAGGTTTATCACTCATAGTTTTTCTAGAGCCTCTAAATTTTTCTTCAAAGAATAGTTCAAGTATATCATCTTATGATCCAATACAGAAGCAAATAATTTACTAGTCGTGAATACTTTTTTCACCATAACCATTTTATCATATTCACCATTAAAATTTTCCACAAGTTCTAAAGAACCATCTTCTTTAAAAAATGTCCAGATTCTATCACCATTTTTATAATCAGTCCCTTTAATCGCATCAATAACTTTTGTTTCATTTGGACGAGAAGAACTATAAGTCTTATGTGTTAGGGTTTTTCTGGAACTCCATCTTTTAATATCTTTAATATCCAAAGCTTCTTTAATATATTTATGATAGATTTCTTGAAAGTTTTCTTTATCGTTTAAAATCGCTTGAACTGTTTCTTGAATAAAATCTTTAAGAGCTTGTTCTTTTTTACCATCCTTTAGAGCCGAACCTTTGGACTTAATCTTTTCCCCATCCCATAAAATATAATTCTTAGCCTTGAATACAATAACCTTTTGGAAATACCCATCGTCCGCCCAAGAAATCTTTTCAGGAAATAAAGAGTTAAGTTCTTTTAAAAGCTTTTGTTGTTCTTGAACGGAGAAAGGGGAATTATCGGGTTTACTAATAGTAATAGAATCGGTGTCGCAGTTTATAAGCGTGAAATTATACATAAAGCTAAAACAAATCCATGGCCCATTTTACGATTAGGATTCTTAGTAACTTCTTCAAGTGTATCATAATCCGAATAACCATCATAATCAAATATAATTATATCTTCTTTTTGTTTTGCTCGGTTAACCAAATCAGTAAATTGACCAGTTTTTTCAACTAAAGAAGAATACAAAGGAATATAAATCTGTTGGCGGCCTTGTAAATAATCTAATTTCTTTCCATCCCAATAAGAATATTCAGGCTTTCTATTTTTTCCCATAGGATATCGATGAGCCCAAGAATCGTTCCAACCTTTTTTAGCCCATTTAAAATATTGTTCTGAAGGATTACCATTTAAATCTAAATGTTCTTTATAAACTTTAGAAAATTGCCAGGCATTTTCCATATTTTTAGAATAAATATTATTATAAAGTTTTACAGGCCCGAGAAAAAATGGAGAAAGGAATTTAAACCTGTCTGAACCTGAAGACGTAACATTAATATAATTTTTATATTTCTTTTTATCTTTTGGGCCTATAACTTTAATCATAGTCGTAAACAGTAGACATTAATTTTGCAGATTCTCGATAAATAGCTTCAAAAACTTTTAGAATAGATCGAAAGCGTTCTAAAGAACATCCATGAAGCATATAACATTCTTGACTAGGATAGGTATAATTAATACAACCATCATATTTTAAATAACCTTGAATTAATGGAAGAGCTTCGGCGACATTTTCTACTGTTTTATTTAAATCGGCTTCATCCCGATACTCAATCCATTGTTTCCTCCCCTTTGAAACTGTGAAAATACTATAAACTTTAAAATCAACATACAAATTATCATCTTTATGTTCAAGAATAATAGAATAAAATCCATTATCTAAAATTATTTCTTTAATCATAGTCGTAATAAGTTATTTCAACTTCCCCAGTTCCTTTGCAAAATGAACATGAAATGTCTATTAAATACCCTTCTTCATTAGATAACCGCCCATGACCACTACAAACTATACATCGTTCAATTTTTACTTCAATCTTCGGTTTCAACTTCTTCATTTTCTTCTGGATTCCATTCTTCATATTCTTTTCCTGTTGCCCATTTAATCGCCTTACATAAAATTTCTTGGCCATGTTTTGTAATTAATTGAGCTTGTTCAAAATTATTAAAGTTTAATCCGTTCGTTGCTAACATCCCATAAGCAGAATTACAAACTTGTTTTTGGGCTTCAGATATATCCTTATGATATTTACTTTTTTGTTCTTGTGCAATCTTTTTATTTGAAAGCCGTTCTTTTGTAAAATATTCTAAAATTTTCAAGAAGTTCTTTTGAGGATCTTTTTGTTTAGGATAAATCTCATATTGTAAACAAATAGAAGGATACAGAGACGCCACATCCCATTTAATGGCATTAGAATAAATGCCCGGATTTCCCCAAGAAATCGCCCCAGTAAACTCTTTTCCAATATCAGCTTTGGGAATTGAATGCCCTTCTTGAAGATAGCTACGAACAAACATAGAATTTAATTGCGAACCCGTGGCGCGGCAAATGATTTCCTGAAAAGACTTAGGAACTGAGCGCGTGAGGTAAAAGAAAGGAGGAGCCATTAAATCAAAAAGCTTTAACGCATCATCCGAATCGCCTTTACAATATTCTTTAATTTTTTCCCATTCTTTAAGATCTTGATATTTAAATCTAATTTGTTCGGCATCATAAAAAACACGATTCGGATCTTCCAATCCTTCTCTATTAATAATATGTTTCAATCCATAAGAATCGTATTTCTTTTGAACAATATCAAATTTTATAGAAAGAAAAAGAGTGTCGCAAATTTCACGCCCATATATAAAAGCCTTTTTATATGAAATGTTTTGGGTTTGGTCTTTGCGAAATAGGGATTCGTAATTAGAAAAATGAAGATTAGATCCGTCGCGGCCCAATTTTAATCCGCCATGATGTTTCATAATTTCATTAAGATAATACAAATCGAAGGTGAAAATATTATGACCACATAAAATAGAAGGATTATATTCTCGAACTACTTTGCACCAAGATTTAATCATTTCTTCTTGAGAATCGTAATCATCATATGCAAATAGCTGTCTAACTACTTTTCCGCCTTTACGATAAGTATTAGAGATTAAAAGAACTTTAGCATTAGGTTCATTAGGATCTAATGATGTAGTTTCAATATCGAAGGATAATATAGAAACATCCTTAATATCGAGATTACGGTAATAGCTATGGCCGAAAAGAACCATGAAGCTTTCCTTTTCGTTCCAAACGCTAAAAACGTCGCCATTCTTCTTATAATAGCTTCTAGCGCGTTGGAAGGCTTCGCGTGAGGAGAACTGCCTGCCATACTGAAAGAATTGATTACCGGCCATTTTACGCCATTTGGCTGGGTAATAAGGCTTGGGCGAGAGAAGCCAATATCTATTAGGAACTTCTTTGGTTTCTATACCTTGGGGGGTTTCTAAGAAAAGAATAGCCTTATCGTCTTTACATTCAATAGAAACGATATGAGATTGAGAAGCTTTACCATATATTAAACGATCATTCAAACTTTTCTCTATATTCATAAAAACCTTTTGTGGGATCCTTTAAACTTTTTTGGAACTGTTTTTGTTTTTCTTCATGAACTAAGATTTGTTCTATATGCTCACAAACTGGAGATTCATGACCAGGAAGTTTAACATAGAAAACTTGATCAGGAAAGGGCTTATTGCAAATTTGACATTTATAACTCAAAAAGTTTCTCCAAGGAGCGTGGAAAGCGCGCCCACCCCCCCTTTTTTTGTACTCATCGAGCATGTCAGAAGTCGGGGCTAGTTCTGGCCCGTGATCGTACTCAATTCCGCAAATGGATTTCAGAAAAAACCGCAAATCATCTTTCTTAGCAAAACCCGCAAGCTGCGAAGCATTGTTCAGTCTTACATCGAGAAGTTGCCGCACGCCATTTTCCTTTAGGCGAGAAAAGAAAGACTCAGCAGATGTTTTGGTGAATCCAACTGTAAAAATCTTCATCGCACATCCTCTCGTCACTTCGGTTCTGAAGGCAATTTGTATGCTATCTGACTACCTCGTTCTTCATAGGCTTTTGCGAGAAGATCGGATCTTGAATCAAAAAGAGCGGAACCAATTCCTGTTTCTGCCAGAAGTTTACTCATCGTGTCTTCGTGCGCTTCCAACGTACCGTCAGATAAAATACGGCTCACATCAACTCCGCGTTCTACCAAGTATCTGCTAACAAGAATGGTGCGATGGCAGTCGAGAGGGACTTTTTCGGCACAGAGCAACGCAATGCGAAACTTCTTTGCTCCTTTGAGAATTCGGTTGATCCCATCTTTAAATAAGGATGTCTTTGCAAGTCGCTCGTAGCTGACCTTGCCGTTCACATAGCAGGTCGAATCGTTTGAACGAGCACCGAGTTCTTTACCCAGAAAAACATATGCGATCTGATTTTTTTTAAGCTCCGACTCCAGTGCTTCGCGATTAAAGATTGGTCTAAATCGACTGTACGGTTGAGATCTCACGTCCGCCACAGTGGTAATTTCATGGTGTTTGAGTAACTCCAAAAAATGTTCAAGCGAGTGATTGGAATGCCCTACTGTAAAAACTGGATTTGGCTTTGATGCTGTTTTGTTCATGGGGTGACAACCGTAGCAATGAGTTTGTAAGCATAGTCGTTGAGAACCACGCTCATCTTGTGTGCGCGGCTCGACGCCTGACTGCTAGGGATTGGATTATCGCCAGAATTCAGAGTGACGAGTCTTAGATGGACATGGTGTCCGTTAGGTGTTGGCCAAAGATCCGCGCATCCGTAGGCACGCATTACCTCAACTCGCCAAGATGGCGTCGAGCGCAAATCTTGTTCGACTGCATCTGAGTCGAGAAGGAATCTAGTATCGCAATGTTAAACTTCTTTCATTTTCTTGAATGCGGGCCTTTAATTCGGCATTTTCTTTTTCAATCCTTTGAATATATTCGTGGTCTTTAAGAACTAATCTGACTGCTGAAGAAATTTTAACAGTATGTGTTCCATCTTTTTCTTCGTGTGTTAACACGGGTTCTTCTTTATAAATAACAATAAGTCCTCTAGAAATAAGTTCTGATAACTGTTCAAGTAAAATACTTTCTTCTTGTTTTGTCATATTATTAATAAGTTTTTCTACTTCAGAATCCAGTTTTTGAACTTCAAAATTAAACATATCTTTATTCAATCCAGCCTCCGCCTTTTTTATTCTTCTCTTCTTCCTTCCGGGCTAGAACATTTCTTAAATGACCTTTTTCTTCAACTGTTAATTCTCGAACGGTTCCAGTTAATCCATTCCAATGTAAATCTACTGAGAATAACTTACCCATTCGATTCTTTAAACAATTAACTGTAATGAATTTATCATCTTCTGGATATTTTGGATCATAGCCTGGACGATTAACACCTAGCATAATAGAAACGGCTTGAGAGATTGCGGACGAACCTTTAGCCGCATGATAAGAATTAATCTCTTCTGAGGGATTGCCGGATATTTTGTTAGGCTGTAACAATACTAGAACACAAAGATTTTGAGTATTAGCAATTTCACGAAGCTTTTGAATAACATAAGCGGAAGCCGCAGTAGGATCTGACTTATCAGATAGTACAAGCTCATTATAATCAATTACAATGAATCGAACTTTCTTTCCGCGCTTCTCTTCAACCATTTTAATAGTTTGCGCAATTTGATCTGGGGTTTGACCAGCATCAAAACAAAACTCTACATTTTTGTATTCCTGTTGAAGTAGTTCAATAACTTGTTGACCATATTCAGGGTTGGCTTTAAAGGAATCGAAAATATGTTCTGGATCAACTTGGAAGTGTTTTTGAACAAGCTTTTGGAATACAAGAGCGTGGAACATATCAAAGCTGAAGAAACAACAAAGCTCGTCATTTTTCGACATAGTATTAAGCACTTGGAGGGAAATTGAGGTGTTATGCGTTACAGTGCCATCTTTTAAAACGAATCGTTTGTTTCCATCAATTTCAAACCCGTAATAATCCCCAACGCCTTTTGAAACTACTTCAACTTTACTTAAATCATAATGTCTTTGTTGTTCTATAGGTCTAGAAATTTTTCTTTCAATTTTACACGGAATCTCATATAAGTTATTACCCTTAATAATAACTCTATAATACAACCCAGTTCTTTTTTCATTTTTATAAATACAGTATTTTTCACTAAGAGAGATTTTGCTTCTAAATCCCAGAAGTGATGCTAAATTTTGAATTTGATTAGCTAATTCTTCATATTTAGTAATAATTTCATATATATTTCTAGATTTATTATAATGACCATCTGAATCAATTATACCGGCTAATAGCTCTAAACGATTTTTTCTAGAGTTAACAAGATATTTTTCAGGAATAGTTTTATTACTAGGAAGATTATTCGCAACAATATTATCTCCTCTTGCTCCGGAAAAATTTAATCGCATACATTCGCGATCTTGATATTTGGTAACAAAACAATTATTTTCTAAAGCAAACTTCTCAAACCATTTAATATGATTAATATCAGTTTTGCCAAATGTGATTTCGCATTTATCGGTAGTTCCATCCCCAATCCAATAGCCTAGAAAATATGGAGAAAGTTCTAAGTTACTTTCAGGAAATTCAATAGGAACTCTGTATCCTTTCATGTATTGTTTAAATTGCTTACTTTTATTTAAATATTCTTTAACTTCAATATCAACAATATTTCCGTATTGGATATATTTTAATCTTTTATTATTAGTTTTCCAGGAACCTTTTAATGAAAGAATGTGTGATTCATTGACAACATAGTTCATTCCGGTTTCTTGTTGAACTTCATAAAGATTTTCTTGTCCTCTACAAGTACTTAATACTTTACGAGGAGTTGAATCATCTCCCATTAACAAATCGCCTGAGTGAATATCCTCAACGTTTTTAATAGTCCCATCATACATTAAAATCGGAGTACCTTTTCCAAGACATTTGCCGACGCCCGCAGGAGCCACAAGTCCTACCAACATTCCAATAGTCATTCTAAGATTATGATCAATTGGATTAATGCCGGTTTTAATAGTTAGCTTGTCAATATTTTCAGCATAGTCTTTGAAAAGCCCATAAGCTTCTTCAATTTGAATTGTGGGATTAACCGCTTTATCATTTTGACATTTATGAACGCCAAGATGTTCACAATAGTTTTGAAGCCATAAATCAGTTTTACAAGAATATTGGCCGCCCTTCCAATCGGGAGCATAAATGCTTTCTAGAATATTTTCCCATACTTCGTCAGTATCAAATTCTTCTTGAGAATGAAGTCTAGCTTGTTTCTTAATAGCGGATTTACAGAGATAATAAGCGGTTTCACGATCATATCCTAATCCGCGAGCCGTGGCAGCAATAATAGTTAAAGCTTGGTGACGTTCTCCACCAGCAAAATGTCCTTGTAAAATCGCCCACTTACAATTTCGCCAATCTTTAGGCTTATTAGAATAATCAATGAAATTATCCGCAATAGGGGATAAATTAGTTTTATCCTTCTTAAGGGATAAGGTTTTATAAGAATTAATTTTGTCCGTTAGTTTTTTAGTAACTTTATAAGGTTGGTAATAAGCCAAGGTATCGTCAATATTAAAATGTTCCAAACTTTCAGCGAATGAAAGGATTTGAGGAATATTTTGTAATTCGAGTTCCTCTAAGGAAAGTGGGATTTTATATCGCGCGGTTTTTTCATGTTTCGTAAAAACTAAACGAAAAATGCGCTGGTGATCGTACATTTTAACATCAAAAGTTTTCAAAGTTAATTCTTTATAAACCCCGATACAAAAAGCTCGAATATCTTCGATTGTAAAATCAGTATCAGTCTCAATAATAAGTCCAATACCTTTATTACCTGAAAAGGAAATTTGTATACATTCTTCTGGAATATCTAAAGTTTTAAGAAATTTTACACATTTTACAGCATCGGAAAAACAAAGAGATAATTCCTCATGGCTGTCAAAATCAAACCAAATTTTATTAGTTAGACCACCAGAAATTCCTTTCAAAGATTTAGTTTTTTTCCAAATTTTAAAATGCTCTTCATTGTATTTAAGCATGGATATAAAATAAGGAAGTTCTTTATTTTTAATAAAACCGTAGGGAGAACTTGAAACTGGAATTAAAGAATTGATATTATAATTTTCTGAAAGTCGAATATATTCCATTTTATTTTTTCTCATATTTTTTCAAGTAATTAATTGCGCCCTTTAAAACTATAGCAGATTCTCTAAATAATCCAAGTGCAGAATTACAAGAGGTGCATAATAAACCTCTGACTTGTTTAGTTTTATGATTATGATCAACAGATAAATGTTTAGAGTAATTACTTCTATTCATTATTCCCGGGCTGCGATATCTTACAGCCAAACGCCCAAAGGGAAGCCTATCGCCTTTTCTGTTAGAGTGGGCACCAGTTTAAAAATTAAGTCTCTTCCACAATAGAAACTTCAAAAAGAAGCTTCTCAGGAACTTTACCGGCCCGATTTTCAAACTCGCGAGGATCTTTAAGGGATAGAACAGGATTCTTTACAACAGTTTTCTTATTTCCTTTTCCATCCTTCACCAAGATTTGAACTTCAAACTGATAATCAGGGTTTTGAGCCTTTTCATCACCAGTAAAAAGGACAGGACCATATTTTCCCTGCCAAATACTACCAATTTTCGTATATTTCTTATCCTTAGCCATTTTTCTTCTCCTTAGTTTTTTTTGATTTAGATTTCTCTGTATCTTTTTGATCTTCAACTTCTTTAAAAGCTCTATCTAATTCTAGTCTAGCACGTTTTACCATATTCGCATAAATAATTCGTTCACCAAACATAAAAGATCCTTTTTCGATCTCTTCTTTCAAATTCATTTCCTTCTTTTCAAGAAAAGGGAATTTGACTAGACATTTAATAACTCGAACTAATTGTTTTCGTGAAAGCTTTTCTAAGCTTTGAGAAAACGGAATAAACAGATTTTCAAACATTGCATTAGCAATTTCTAAATTATCTGTTGGGGGTTTATCGGCTTCGGGATTTTTTACTTCTTGATTTTCCATTTTTACTTTCTATAAAGAAGGAGATTTCTGGACTTAAATGTAAAAAACACCCAGGATATTTACCTTCTAAAAATTTAGTTTTCTTTTTAGCTAATTTTCCAAGTTGAATAAGCTCTTTTTGTGAAACTTGTAAAATTAATGAAGGTCCAGAACCGTCTGTATAATGATTGTGTAAAACAGAAACGTGGCGATCTGTTAGAACTATTGTTCCTTCTCGGCGTTTAGAAATCATTTCTTACCCTTTAAATAAGAACCCAAGTCATAAGTTTTAATGACTTTACCTTTAATAATTCCTTCTGCCCAATCGTCTGAATATTCTTTAACACGCAATTTTTCATGTTTTTGTGCAAATTTAAGAGCGTTCTTATAGGTTTTAAAGTTTTTAACTTTAGAAATACATCCTTCAACGTATACAACCATATAATTCATTAATCCCACCAATGTCTATATTTTTTTAATCCACTGAACAGCATACCTTCAAAATATTTAATCAGTTCTTCTTCCTTAGCTTGGGCTATTCGGAATAATCTATCTTGTTCTTTAGTTCTAGGTTTATTAATGCTATCAAGAAAATCTCCTTCTCCGAAAGAAGCGTGCCATTCATCCCATTCCTTTTCGGCTAATCTTATTCTATGATCTTCAGACAATCTTTTCAAGCAATCTCGAACAATTCGAATATCTCTAGCCGTTTTTTTTCTAGTGGCACTATGACCATTTAAAATAGCATATTCCAATCGCGACAATTGGTGTTCTAAAACATGAAAAGCACTAGTCCAATCAAAATCATATACTCGCCATAAAACCGGAATATAAGACCATATACGTTCTACTCTATCACGAAAATGATGGTACTTTCCTTGTAAATTATAAACGGCATCTTGTATGGGCTCTAAGCCCGATATAAGTATTTCCTTTAGCTTTCTTTTTTTGTTTGGCATAACGAAAATGAATCATTAATTTATAAATTTCAGTTTCTTCTCCATAAAGAATACGTTTTTTACATCTATAACAAAATATAATTCCTTGAACGACTTCGAACAATTACGAAATCCATTCAGTACCATCAGAACCATTATCTGAAGCGGTTGGAACTTCTTCTTGAACAATTTTGGTCTTCTTAGGATTTCTAAAAGAAGCCTTCTTTGTTGGAGCTACTTCAGCGGCGCTAGTCGAAGGACTTCCAATAGAGCCTTCCTTAGATAGCACAGCGGCTAGGGGGGCGGCTTTTGGAGTCGCGCTTGCTTGGGAAGCCCTTGTATTGGTTACAGGAGCATCAACAATACGATCTCCTTCATCCAAATCAGCTAGAGCGAATTGGGTGCCAAACCCCAGTTGAATAAGAGCACGTCCTAAAGCGCCAGTCTCAGCCTTTTCCGTATGGTCCGCAAAGCTTTGAGCGGTTTCACGCTTCGTTCCAACGGCCTTTCGAACGGGTTGACCTTTTTCATCTAAAACCAATACAATGACTTGTGCAACGGTTTCTTCTTCGTTAATCGTCAAAAATGCTGTGCTAATATGAAAACTTGGCACTTCCTCAGTAAACCACTGAATACGATGCGCGACTTGCAAATATTGTTTACCCTTAAGATTAATAAGCGGTAGAACAGTTCCTTTTTTAGTTTTAACTTCCATTATTTTCTCCTTTAATTTGTTGGATATAAAATTACTGCATTGGGTTCAAAAATATAATCCGAATCTTCTTCTTCGTAATCTTCAAAATAGGCTTCTCCTGACCATGTATTTTCTGGGGTATAATCGCATTCTACTAAACTAGAGGCAGGAGAATATCCATTTCCTTCCTCATCTTTAGATAAAATAACCTCAAAATTAGGGTTAAGCATTTTTAACTGTTTAATAAGTTCTTTTACTTTCATTTATTCATTGCCCTTCATTTTTAAATTAATAAAAGGTAATGTTCCTGAACCCATAACTTGCGGAAATTGTCCATTCCACTTTTCCAAAGCCTTTAATTGTAAAAGTTCCGGGGTTAGAGTTAGTTTTAAAAGATTTTGCGCTCTTGCCTGGCCTTCGGCACGATTTACTTCGGCCACGGCGTCTTGTTTTGCTTTAATAGCTTCGTATTCAGCTTGTTTAGCCGGAGTAATAATATTAGTTAAAACATTATTTTCATTACCAATCGTTTTATATACTTCAACAACTTTTTCAGGATTAATATGCCAGTTTAGAGCGAAATGAGTGATTACATCTTGCATATCCTTCGAAGCCGCATTGATTTCAATTTCCGACTTTTGAATTTGAACATCCATTTTAGACATTCCATAAACAAATGGAATCCAAAGATACAGACCTTCTCTTAAGGATTCGGGATTTGCTTGTCCCAAAGACACTCGAATTCCGCGAGTTCCTGGTCCAACAATGGAACAACCCGAAAGAAGGGCCGCGAATAATACAATAATTAAATTCTTCATTTACATCTCCTTAAGTATATTGTTTCTTATCTAAATAAAAATCTATTTGATCCCTCAATTCATATTCGACTTCCATTAATGACGATTTAATAGTCATTTCCGGAACGCCGACATCACCAGAAATGGGATTATACTGAATTTTAACAAATACAAAAGAATCATTAATCTTAGCAATACTAAAAGCCGTATCAGTTAAACCCCCAATCTTTTTTGGGCTATAATTCGCATTAGGATCGGGCAATTTTGGTCTTCCTTTGGGCATATGAGTATTCTATTATATTCTATAATCCATTGCAAGATGTTTTTTCGTATTCTTGTTGTTCGGTAAACTTTAAACTATAACATCCATATCGACGATCATTCGATTCACAGTTAGCGGCATCTTGAAAATCCGATACTTTATAAGCCCTTTTGCCAACATCTAAAACAAGAAGAGGGTTATTAGTTTCCCATCTTTCGGCATCTTTTAATCTTATACAATCCCCAACTTCATATAAAAGTGTAATTTTTGTCTGAAACAAAAACATTGACATAAGTACTATGAAACAAATGATCACTATAAGAATTGCCAATTTATCAATTAATAGCATTAATGATTCTCCGTATTAGAAGGATCGTTTAAATAATCCTCAGAAATTAACTTCAAAGCTCTTTTAGATCCATTTTGTCCATATTAAGTTCTTGCCTTAATAACGACGCCTTCTCGAACTTTTTCTTCCGGACAATAAAATGATGGTCCCATAGAAAGCCGTTTAGCTAAATCGGCGTGCCGATGCCTTAATCCTAAATCTAATATAATTAGAAAAGGACCGCAAGTTAAAAATAGTAGTTCTTTCGGTAAAACACGATAAGGGGAGCTGGCCTTGTAAAACTTCACGGACTCTTTTAAACTCCTCGTTTGTAATAATATTTTGTTTTTCGTAATATTTTAATTTGTTAATTGATAATTTATAATTATTTATTGCAATTTCACAAGATTCATAATATGCATCAAACATATTCCATGTCTTATTATGGGTTTCGATTGTTGGAAAAATATTTGGATGCTGATTCTCAATTTTTAAAAGAATTTCATCAACATTTTCAGGTATATCATAGTAATCCGTGGGCATTGTTCTATAACGGTCCGATAATCCGCTGTGGGGGCCTATACGATGCGGCATATGCTGTCTATCAACAAATATAGGCATTCTAATCCAGAAACGCAATACAACCGATTCAAACGGAACAGAATGACCTTCTTGTGCTAATCTTCGAACTAATATAGAAACTTGTTCATCGGTTTTTGTATCTCTTTTGGATTTATCGTAGCCGCGGGTCCAGGCGGCTTCGGCGATTTGTCTGTCATTTCCAAGCCAATCTTGTAATTCTACTAGAATTTCAGACATTTTAGTCCTTTTTCGGATGAAAGATGACGAGCATTAAGGGAAAAGGTGCGCTAGCGGTAGCGCGACCAAATCTAAGCCTGCCGCGAATAAACCTAATTTCCACATTGACCTGTCCGTAGATGTAAGTGTGAAAATAACGAGTGTCAGTTCTAGCAGGAAGCAAAGCGACAACAAGACACCCTTTTTGTGATTCTTCATAAGCTTTCTTTATCCATTTTCCTATCTGTCGTCCGTAAGGGGGATTGCACCAAGCGCGTTTAGAGATAGCTGCCCATTCTCCATTTAAACCATCGGCGGACGAAATCCATCCCCACGCACTATCAAAAAACCCTTTTGAAGTTAAATACTTTGGACATTTAAAATTATCATGGCTAGCACAAACATCCAAATCAAAAGGACCGAATTCGGCATTTACTTTATTAAAAAAATCTTGCGGCGTAGCCCAATCATCAGATTTAGAGCTAAAATGAACGTCAAGATTTTTCATCTAATTTATCCCTGTATTTTACTATATTTTCTACGGTTAACAAAGGATTATTAGTCCTTTCGATAAATCCAATTATTGAATTACAAATTGAGCATAAAAGTCCTTTAACTTTTCCGGTTTTATGGGAATGATCGACGCATAAACGCTTACTATTTTTTCTTCCAGAACTTTTTGTATGGCAGATTAAACAAGAACTTTCTTGTTCCATTAACATTTTATTATATTGTTCCAGTGTAATTCCGTAATTTCTTTTTAGAACGCCGTTTCGTTTGGCTAGTTCCCATTTTTTAGAAGATTTTTTATGCCTAGCTATATTATCTTTATTGGTGCAAATTTTGCAAGTAGAACGAAAACCTAGTTTTCCTCCGGTATTTTTATACCAAAAAACTTTAGTTGCTGGTTTTTCTTGATTACAATCAGTACAAAGTTTTATCATCGGCTTTATCTAACATAGCTTGAGCATAACCAACTTGTTCGGCTTCAATGTCTCTAATGTCGTTAGCCGCGTCTGAACCCGCGCGCCAATCTTCTTTGGCGTTCTTTTAATTCTTGTAAATATGTCATAGTTCAATAGTTTCAACTTCTTTTACCATAGTTTCAGGGGCAATTTCATTTCTTTCCATAATATCAAAAATCTTATCACTCCATCCAGTAAGTCTCATTACATTTCCTTGAGAAGTCATTTCATTATTATACCCTTTTAGATTCACGGTATAAACTTTTACGTTAGGATTAAATTCTTGATACTTCTTAAGTAGTTTATTAAAGTTATCTCCTCTATTTCCATAATCGTCATACCAATCACAACCATCACCAACCTGACAATCGGAAAAAATAACAATCCGTTCAACTTTCTTTTTCTCCTGCAAAAGGAGTTCTATGGCATCAAAAATTCCTCTCTCTGTTCCAGAACCACAGTCTCCAGATGATTGGGCAATAGTTTTATAATTTGTTAAAATTGACTTAGTTCGGTCCAATTTCGGAGTGATTAATCTATCGCCAAAAAGTCCAACAAAAGTATTATCAGATCTCATCCAATATAATACGGCAAACAAATTCGCAATAGATGCAGTAGTTCTAGATGAATAGGCTGAAGTTAAAGAATTTCCACCTTTATCTCCATGCATTGAGCCTGAATTATCAGACAAAATAAGCGTTCTGCCACTTAAAAGTGGAATATTTTGAATAGAAACCATTAGAGCTTCTTCTACAGCATTTTTTAGAATATTAGTATTATCTGAATCCTCTTCAAAAACTACCCCAGTAGAATCAGTATTTTGTTCCAAGGCTTCAAAAGCTGACAGAAAACGAAAAGGCAGCTGCTTAGATTTTTTAACTTGTTCTGTATTACTAATCATAGCTGCGACTTTTTTAACTAAATTAGTATCTCCGGTATTTGCGATATTACGAAGATTTCTAAGAAGTGCCATGTATCCCAATTTATTAGAATCTAACAATTCATTAAAAGTTGAGGCAGCACTTTGTCCGCCTGACATTTTGGATTCCCAAGTATCTGTATTTCTTAATTCATTTTTAACGAGTTTTCGAAGGGCTTCAGACGTTTTAGGATTAGTAGCTTTAGGATGAGTTAAATTAACAACATCTATTAGTTTTACAGTTTTATTTTCTCCTCTATATTTCGCAAAATGATATGAATCGAATTTATTAAGAGCCTCGTTAATTCCTTTTTTTACAGAATTAGGAATTGGATTAGTAACTCCTAAATAAGAAACAATCTCAGTAATATCATCTACTCTAGTTACGCCTTGTACAATAGCTTTTCGTACAAGACTAGTTCCTTTGTGAATTTTGGAAAGTTCGCCAATTAAAACGGCGAACACAGACCGCATATGAAATACTGTTCTAGCGTATACTGCCAACTTAGCAACGAATTTAGGATCAGCGGCCTTAACTAAAGACTTAATTCGGTCAAGACGATCTGTCTTGTTTTCATAATAAGAATCTTCAATGAAAGTGGTTAAAACGGCAAAAATTAGTTCTTCTTTAGGGGATTGTTTATAGGCTTTTTTGCCCATATAATTAACAACTTCTTCTTTTGTTGCATTTTCATTAAATTTCATTATTACATTCCTTTATAAAAAAATCGTAGAGAAAAATGCCAATGGTATGTTTCACGCAAAAGAAGTAACCATTTAGCTCACTACTACGAAAAATTATTGGAGAGAAAATCAGGCACAGTGTATTGTCTTTCCGATAAGAAGTAACTGTATCCTTCACTACTCCAAAACTGTACTAAGTATTATATCAAAAAACTACTATCTGTCAAGATTAATCCTATAATATAGATTCATCGATCATTAATAAGTTTCTCTTTATATGTTGGACAAATAACATCTCTCATAACCCAAGTTGTATGATCTTTGGCTTTTGTATCTTCAAACATCGTACAAGTTGCGTATAACATTCGTTGAGTTTGATGAAGGCTATGTTTTACTTTAATAAACTCTGCATTTTGTTCATATAGGTATTCACGATCAACATTATAATGTGTCCAATTATTGGTTATTCTAAGATTTGTTAAATGAAAAACAATTCCTAATATAATTATGGCTAATAAGAGTTATAAAACTATCCCCCCGGGAGAATTGTTTGAAACTATATTATATCAAATTAAAGTTTAGTGTCAATGGGTAAATCTAATTCAAATTCTAAAATTTCAGCTTCATATTTCCCACCACGAAATTCTCTTTCTTCTTCTTCCCCTTCTTTTTCCGCTAAAGTCCTGGTTGGAAAAACTCCAATTACATAAGAATGCAATTCTCGCTCACCATAGCGAAGCATTTCTACTACATAAACTTTCATTTTTCCTCCCGAAGTAAATAAACTAACCAACAACAACCGAGTAAAACCAAAAGCATAAGAAAATCGCCAATCATGACGTTTTCTCCAATTTAATTAAATCCGATTCATCGCCTTTCCAACACTTATCATAAAATTGACATCTCCATTCACCATCGCCGCAAGCCTGAAGATTGGGATTAAAAACCTCGGCCTTAATTCCAGAAACCGCTTCATCAAACGCATCCAATACAAGATCTTCAGCAAAAGAACTAACCTTGTTTAAGATATATTGAACTCTAGCTTTGGGATCAATCGTTTCAATCCAAGCTCCATTACAACGTTTTCCTTCCAATTCATTAGGACAAGTTTTATGACGCCCTTCTGAACCGTTGTATTGACACAAAGAACAAGTCTTCTTTTTATTCTTATCAATTTGTTTATAAAGCACATTAAAACCCACACCAATTGCTTTATAATGTCCACCACGAGCATGTAAATAAGTAATTAACTGCGGGGACTTGCTAGCTGCATCATCGTCGTATTCTGAGCCAGAAGTCTTATTATCCATAATATAAACATTACCATCTTCCCAACGAACAACCATATCAATAAATCCGGGAATAGAATCTCCTGCGTTGTTCTCAATCGAGAAAGATTCTTGTACTGATAAAACTTCTTTAATTTTAGGCATAATCTCAGCATTATAAGCCTGGATCATTAAAAGTCCTTTATTGAACATACAAACCCAGTGCCCGTAATTATAAACTCTTTTTTGATCTTCGATTAATCCGTCAAATCCTTTTTCTTTTTTAAGCTCGCGGTAAAAAGCAGTTAGTTGTTTTAAAGACTTATCGGTATTAAGGCTGAATTTTTCTTTAAAGAGTTCAAGAAACTTTAAACTATCTTGTTCAAAAATCAAATCTCCATCATAATCCTTGGGACCATAAACCACTTTGGTTGAATACGGAAGATATTCGCCAACATCATTAATATTTTGATAGCTCCAAGACTTTTTAAATAAAGAGATGGATTCATCAAGATTTCTAGTTTTAAGAAGATGGTTTAAGGCATGATCCATTGCAGAACCAAAAAGAAGGGCACCTTTGCCGACTTTAATACGCAAGCGTTTATTATAATGGAGATCGTAACGACGCCCACATTGCATATATTGATTTAAAGCTGAAAAACTAAGTCTCATAGTTCAATAATCCTTGGCATATTAATTGGAATATATCTTTCATCAAGATTGCATCCATTACTAAATGTTATACCATCTTCAAAAAGAAGTCCATAGCCTTCATGTATGTGTCCGAATAAATGAAGTTCTGGCTTAATTTTTTTGACTGTTTGTAATAAAGATTCACAGCCTACTAAATCTCCATAGGCGGTTTTATCTAAAATTCCAAAAGGCGGACCATGCGTTACAAGTATTTGAGTATCTGTAGGAATTAGATCCCAATGGTTTTGTATTTTGTCTATGTTGCAGTTAAAAGCCCATCCGTGGCCGAATGTTGGGGTATAAGGGCTTCCCCAAATTTTAATCCCTTCGATTTCTGTTCCTGAATTCTCTAAATATGTAATTTCAGGAAATTCAGAAAGTAAGAGCTTTGTAAGATCTGGGGTTTTATGAAAAGATTTATCGTGATTTCCAGCAATTAGAACGCGATATCTGGATTGTTGTGCGTCAAACCATGAAAGAAATTCTTTAACTTTTCCTAAATCACCTTGAAAAGTAAAATCGCCAGAATGGATTAAAATATCGGAATAAGGGATATGCAGTTTTCTATGGGTTTCATGAGTGTCAGAAATATGACAAATAGAAATCATTCTTCATCTCCTAGCCAATAAAGTCGCTCTTTAATACGATCAATTTCCAGTTTAAACATAATAACCGGAATAAGCCAGAAAAAAGTTATCATTAAAATTGGAATCATCATACATTAGGATCTTGAAAAAATAAAACTTCTTCTTCCTTTTCAATTAAACAATCAATACATACAGAAATAGGAATTTCAATTTTCTCTACTTCAAGAAAATAAGGATCGTTAACGGTTTTAACCGAATCGGAGTTACAGCCACAATAATCACATATTTTCATATTTTGGACACCATGTTGAATGAGCAGAACGTCCTACTTTTTCAGAGCCACATTCGCATTTACGTTCATAAAAACAGCCATGTTACTCTGTTAATGAAACAGGATTATAATTACTATAATCTATCATTCCAGGAGAAATAGTAAGAAGTGAATAATCAAAATATGTTGATGCCCATTGACCTGTGTAGCCAGTATCATCAGTAATAATAACAAAAATATCATTTATATCTTTTACTGTATAAATTTTTCCTAGAGTTAGCCTGTTTGGATAGCCTTTATCCTTTCTATATTCAATTTGATCTCCAATTTTAAAAGGATTACTCATAGGTATTTAGGACACCAGCTAGAATGGGTTGTATAAGATTTTTCGCCGCCACATTCACAAACTAAAATTGGAGCTAAAAAAAGTTCTTTAGCTTCATCAATGCTTATTAACTTTAATTCTATCAAATTAAAAATCATATCAAATTTACTAGCGATTGAACTTATATTAAACTCAAAATTTTTATCAAGATCGTAAAATTCTTTCATTCTTTCTTCTCTTCTAATTTAAAAGTTCCCCATTCGGCTTTATGCTCCGCCTTATAATTATCAATTGCGGTCTTTTCATCAGGAATAATAGAAGTAGGGGTAATAACAAAATCCCCGGATTGTTCAATCCCATTAATATGATTCTTTTCTATAGTAATCTTAGATCTAGTACCAAACTTCTTTTCAATCTTATTAACTATAGCGGCCAGCTTCCCAATACGCTTAGTCTGGATTACAAGGGAAGCGGCATACCAAATACCATCTCCACCATACGGAACTAGTCTAGATATCCCTCCATATGCGTTAGGGGGCTGTGTATAAGCTTGGTTTAAGAAAATGAGGCTCGCATCATGGGGAACTTCAATCTTTCTCGTCTCATTGATTTTAGGCCCTACATGACGCAAATAGCCTTTAATAACTTTAGCGGCCTTCATCATAGTAGATTTTACATCCCTATTTCCGTCTTTATCATCAATAAATTCTTCTTTGGATAGGGTATTTCCAATAGAATCCCAGAAGAATACGATATTCTTAGGTAATTCCTCGCGAGCTTGTTCCGCTAACTTCTTTAAAATATCGTCAAATACTTCCTCAAGTGTCGATAGATGTTCTTCAACAAGAGCATTTTCTTTATCAAATCCCATTTGAAGGGCACGATCCCAATCAACCTTTTTTTCAGTAATGTAAATAATAGGAAGGATATTATTCTTTTGAGCTTCCGCTGCCAAATGAAATAGTAAAGACGTTTTACCAGTATCAGATTTTCCATAGATTTGTACAATGTGGCCAATAGGAATACCGGGAAGTCCTAATACAGCGCGCAAACAATCGTCCACAGGAAGAAATGTCGCGGGTTTATAAATCACTTCACGCTTTTTAATAGACTTTTTATAAGCTTGTAAATCAAATTTTTTACTCATGTTCTACCATAACTTAAAAATATAATGAGCGGTGACTTCCGCCAGCAAAACTCCAATAATAATTCTACCAATTTCTACCGCAGAATTTAAACTGAAAAACTTATTCCTATAATATTTTCGCCTTTGTTTAGAAGGAAATTTAAGCACTTTACCAATATTATTTAGATCCATTATCTCTTTCTAATTTTAAATTTTTAACTTCTTTTCTTAAAGATTCTAACTCTTGAACAAACGCTTCATTAACTTCTGCCTGCTTTTTCAATAACAGATATAAAGTATTACTAATAGTATCATGTGTTTTTTGATTTAACATTTCCGACTTAATGATGTGTTTATATAATTTTGAAATTTCTTCTAAATTATTAGTTTTTTTAAAGAAATTAAACATCACCGAAAACCGCCAACAAACCTTTTATTAAGATTTGTAATGATTTCATCGGCATGTTCTAGGGCTAACTTTTTATATCTGACTTCTTGATTAATAGAATACCAATGATCTTTTAAAGCGCGGAATTCTAACAACAAATTCAATACAGACATATAATAGTTATCGCTAGTAAAAATAAGATGCCTAATCGTATTAACCATAGAAGAATAGTGCTCATTAATTCGTTCGGAATGCCTTAAACAAAAAAAGACTTCGTGCGCATTAATAGATTGTATAATTAAATCTTTCACGGATTCTCACTTCCTTGAACAACAATACTCAAGAATACAAAAAATAGAATGAAAAACATAAATGTAATCATTTTTCTTTTACTAACTTTCCTGTCATATTGGCTGTAGATTGGCTAGTTCCACTCATTACAATACCAAATCCCAATTGTTTCATCCCATTCATCCAATATTTAACGGGACCATTATAATTGGAACTGCTAACTTTACCATTAACCGATAATCCATTTCCAACTACAAAAAAGTATTTACTATTGAAATTATAACATGCTGGATAATAATAGCAAGTATTAGATAGATCATTTCCATCATTTCCCGCAGAAGTTATAAAGTATATATTCTTATCAAGAATATCGTTTATTAAGTCTTGTTCTGATTTATTAAATTCGGGGCCGCCCGAACTAAAATTAACAAACTTAATATTATTATCTTCTTTAATAATTCTAAGAGCTTCTAATTCTCTATCTATACTCCCATACCAAGTATGATACTTAATAATTAATAGACATGATTTGCTAGGATTCATTGATTTAGCTATAAGTCCGGCTATGTTTGTTCCATGCCTTATTTTATCATGTATCCCTTCTTCGGTTAAATCGTAATGAGCACCTTTGCAGAGATAAGGCTTGGTATACTCATTAAAATCTATTCCTGTATCAATTACGGCGATTTTAACGCGTTTCTCATCGCCTGGAATTAAAACCTTGGCTATCCTATTAACTTTTATGTTTCTATAAGAATAGCTATAACTTAACTGATAAAAGATAAGAAAAAATGCAATAGTAAAGAAAAGATACAGTTTTAACAAACTAGCTTTCTAAAGGGCTAGTTGGTGCCTATTTTAGTTGTCCAAAGAATAGGATGAATGGACAGGGACTATAATAAACTCCTCCAGCCAACTAGCTTTAATTAGTTCCTTTTTTATGGGATTCCCATGCCAGGCAATCAGGTAAAGGATTAACCTAATTACTTTTAAAAAATTTTGCTTACTATCTTTCGCACCAAATATCTTTAATTTCCCGCATTATTTCATCAGCACTATATTGATCTTCATCTTTATCAAGAACTTTTCGAATCTTAGTTATTACATGATCTCTTTCCCTCACCATAGCGATGAGTTGCTTCATTTCATCAAAGGGGTAAAAGACTGAACCATTCATGTAGTAGCTACAACGCCCACAATGTCGCCCGCCTACTTCGGATTCTTCACAATCTTTCAAAAACTTTTCATCTTTGTTCATGTTCTTGATCCCCCATCACTCCTCTACCCTCAAGGAATCGGTTTCCTTTCTCGGGTAAAACCAGCGGTCTTCCGTGATGTGGTCAATACCAGTGATATCACCAAATTTCTCACCAACAACTCGAACATATTTACCGGGTAAGTCTTCCCATTTTTGAACGCCAACTGTCTCAAGGATTCGTTTCACCCAAAAGGTTCCCATAGGGGGCTGGACATTTTTTGGCGCATCTAAGCGATAACCGCCAAAGCCTTGCACAGCGCCTTTTTGTTCAAGCATCAAAAAACAAGTCAAAATTCCATGGTCTTCAAATCCCAACATTGTACTGGTTATTTGTGCGTTACCTTCCATCATTCCTCCACCTTCTCATAGTCCTCGTCCACAAAACTCTCTATCCACTCTTCAAACGATTTTGGCTCGTAACTAGGATTCACGCTTTTGTAGTACGCGTCGCTCGCCTCTTTTATTTTCAGAGCGTCTCCACCCGATAGATACTTGACCATAAAGTGGTACTCCTCAATAGCTCCACCCGCATCACCGAGATTGTCGAGCAGTGGCTCGTCCCGTAACTCAAGGCTCTTACCGACAGCACAATGTCCAAAGCTTCCAGCCATTTTTATTCCTCCACCTTTACAAAGCTCCTTTTCGTTAATTAAATACTACCAAATAGAAATAGGGAATGCAAGCTATATTTGATTAATAAGATCTTTATCAGCGGCAACCGATTTCATTACATGCTTAGAGCCGCGGTAGGCTGTATTTTCCCAGGTTTCTCATGTTCCATCTTTTTTGGTATGAGAATACTTTTGTTGCAGAATTGTGTCTGCAAACTTGGAGAGATCTGACATTGGAGGTTTCTATTATAAGAGTTTCTTTAAAATACTATCGGCGGTATTTACTGAATTAATAAAATCTTCTTTTTCTGTATCCGATGAAAAATCGTCTTGATCTAGAATACTAGCAAAATATTCTTTAGTTGATTCAATATCTTCATGAATCATTTCAATTTCTTCGGGAGTTAAATCAATAGTCTTCTTCATCGTCTTTCATCCTTACTTCTAACGGCTCTACAGATAAAGTATATCCAGGAGGAAGTTGAAACTCAAGATTATGAGCTTCCATTTCAGCATCTTCCCTGTTTTCATAAAGCGGCTCTGAAAACACTTCAGATTGACTTATGGTATTTGTAATAACAACTGCGTAAACTGTCATGCGAAATCCTCTATATTCAAATCTTCTAACACTTCTTTAACTTTGTCAACTGATAATCCTAAATTTCTTCCAATTTCTATAGTTAATATTTCTTGTATTGTTTCATTAAACTGTTTTTCTATTTCATTATGGAATTCTGTGGGCTCATTATTAAAGAGAAATCTTTTTGTATCTTCGTTTTGTTCGATAATATCTCTGATCCAGGGCCGATTATCAACAAACCAGTTATAAATTAAATCCTTAGCATTCATAGTTTATGGTATAAACCAAATAAATCCCATCGATCTTTTACAACTTCTCCATCACTAACTACTAAATAAGAATAATACAAGGGGGTTTCAAGTAGCATTTCTTCTCCAAATGCTTTTGGGTAAACGTAAAATGTTCCATGAATTTCATGCATGAATAAAACCAGATTTTCCAATTTCCATAGATTCTCTTTCGTTTGAAAATCCCTGATTAATACTCCCGATAATCGTTTAAGCTTACCCGGGTTAATTAAAGAATCCGATCTAAGTCTTATAAAATAAAAGTTTAATCATTTAAATTCCTCCACACTGACAACCATATCTAACAATAACATTATAAAAATCACATTTGCATTTATGTTTAACGATAGGATTTGTATAAAAATTTCCTTCATAAATTGGAGGAGCATTTTTTAAGATATTTATTAGTTTTTCTTCATTATCTTCAAAATAATCGATTAAAGTACAACAATCATTAGTGCGCATCTTATCCCAAGGTATAAATGAGCCTTCATTTTGAATTGAATAGCATCCTTTATTATCAAATATATCACAATTTTGGCCAAATTTTTCATACAATTCTCTAAGAGTATATTTCTTAACCATTTTTTGCCTCCCTTTCCGTATAGTAGGTTTTTTCCACAGAAGAAAGACGTGTTCTGACTTCAGGTTGAAAATTAACACCGTAAGCAATCAAAGCCGATTTAGCGCCAACTTTGGCGTCTTGAAGAGTTTTAAACCCTGTGGAAGTGTGAATGATAGGATTACTTCCCGAAGAAACAAGATGTACAATCAAATTAGGAATAGTATGAATCAAAATAGAAATCATTTGACCATCATTAGTCAAATAGGTTCGAACAGATTCAAATGAGCCATCATTTTGTTGTTTATTATATCGAATACGAGTATTCATTTTTTCTTTCAACTTACTTTTTAAAAATTTAATAATATTTCGTTTGGGGTTTTTTGGTATATTTTTAGTTCAATAATCATTGATATGGAAAATATTTTCAAAATCACCACCGATCATCTGGAATTTTACTAAAGAAATCAATAAAATATTTACTATCATATTTCATATTACGTCACAATTATTTTGGTTAATTTGTTTCATAATTTCTTGTTTATAAACAAGATCAAACTCATCAAAAGGAAAAACCTTTTCTCCGCATTTGACAATAATATTATAAAACTTATTATTATCTTGGTCAAACGAAATTTGAGCGGGTTCGCTGTCAAATAATTTTACATGTAATGTTCTCAAAAGTTTCTCCAATAGCTATTCTGATGATAAATGAAAGCTAAAACAATTACAAGCGAAATTAACATCATTTTTTTCTCCAGTGCGGCATTATATTAATCGCCCATTTAGGATACCGACAAACAAAACTAATTCATTCTCAGAGCTTTTCAGTCCAAGAAGAATGAAAATCAAACGTCACAATTTTAGGTTGCTGTAAGTCGTATTTTGATTTAATGTATCTATAAAGATTTTTTTCCCATTTATTGCTATTTTCCTATTTAGGAAAATAGGGGTTTCTCCGATTCAGGGCTTCTTATTCTGTGTGGAATATTTTCATTATAATGTCTAGATCTTTTTCATCAATCATCGTCGCCTGCCAATCTTTCATCAATTCTATACAACAATCCAACTGCGGCTTCAAGAATTATTCCCCAATGCTTTTTTATACTCTGATTCAGAAATTTTAATAAAATTGATTTTTCATATTTTATTCTTTTCTTATTTAAGAAGTTTTATAGCACTCAAAATCATTTCTTTATATACTTTATAATACTGTTTTTCTAATCCTAAGTTTTCTGCTTGTTTCGTAGTAATTTTTTTAATTTCTAAATGTGTAAATTGTTTACATCCAATAAAAATTAACTTTTTAGTAATAGTTACTGAATATTTCATCACAATAACCAAAACTATAATAGCTGTAATAGAATCAACAATGACATCTCCAGAAACCCAGGCATCCCCAGAAACCCAGGCATCCCCATAAACCTTGGCATTCCCAGAAACCTCGGCATTCCCATAAACCTTGGCATTCCCAGAAACCTTGGCATCTCCAGAAACCCAGGCATTCCCAGAAACCTTGACATCTCCAGAAACCTAGGCATTCCCAGAAACCTTGGCATTCTCATAAACCCAGGCATTCCCATAAAGTTGATGTTTACTTTCAATCCACCCACCAATATCGCCCCTTTTAACCCCACAAGGAAGATTTTTAATGGCTT
>Ga0187893_10001169_pt1 | contig 65119 bp, 70 predicted proteins | sample MA1701074metaG_FD_139574 | JGI IMG/M metagenome (GOLD analysis project Ga0187893, IMG submission 139574) | White microbial mat communities from a basaltic lava cave in the Kipuka Kanohina Cave System on the Island of Hawaii, USA - MA170107-4 metaG ... | reverse complement strand
TTCGAGGGCACGTACCGCGCGACGGTCGTCGAGACGATCGGCGGCGGCTCGTCGGAGGTTCAGAAGAACATCATTGCGCGAAGGCTTCTGGGGCTCCCCAAGAACTTCTAGGGTGCGGACCTTCGATATGACAATGGACGGAATCCCGGTCGAGCAGGCCGTGCGCCTGCGGATGCAGCTGGCGTGCCTTCGGCCCGCAGCTGATCCGTCCCTCGGGACGCCCTGATGGCTGCTTCTGGCCCCCTCGCCGGCATCACGGTGCTCGACCTCTCGACGGTCGGGCCGGGGACGCGCGCGACGCGGCTCCTCGCGGACTTCGGCGCGCGCGTAGTGAAGGTCGGGGCGCCGCCCAGCAAGGCCGGCGTGCAGGTCGAGCCCACGTTCTGGGCCTACAGCGCGCGGCGCGGCTGGCAGCAGGCGCGCATCGATCTCAAGGCGCCCGAGGGCCGCGAGGCCTTCTTCGCGCTCGCGGCGAAGGCCGACGTGGTGCTCGAGAGCTACCGGCCCGGCGTCGTGGCGCGGCTCGGCATCGCGTACGACGACGTGCGGCGCGTGAACCCGCGCATCGTCTACTGCTCCACCTCGGGCTACGGGCAGACCGGCCCGGCGGCGGCGTTCGCTGGCCACGATCTCAACTACCTCGCGGCGGGCGGCTACCTCCACACCTCGGGCCGTGGCGCCGGCGGGAAGCCGCCGCTCCCGGGCGCGACGATCGCCGACAGCGCGGCGGGTGGCATGCACGCCGCGCTCTCGATCCTCGCAGCGCTCCTCGAGCGCGAGCGCAGCGGAGCGGGGCGCTACCTCGACGTCTCGGTGCTCGAGGGGGTGCTGTCCTTGATGTCGCTCTCGATCGACGAGCACCTCGCGACGGGCGCGCACCCGGCGCCCGGCCACGACGTGCTGACCGGCCGCCATGCCTGGTACGACACGTACCGCTGCCGTGACGGGCGCTGGCTCGCGGTCGCCGCGATCGAGCCTCACTTCTACCGGAACCTGGTGAAGGCGATCGGCTGCGAGCGCTGGCTCGCGCACCAGTACGACGACGCGGCGCAGGAGGCGCTGCGCGCCGACTTCGCGGCCGCCTTCGTGACGCGGGACCGCGACGACTGGGTGGCCGAGCTGGCACCGGCCGACACGTGCGTGGCGCCCGTCCACACGATCGAGGAGCTGGCCCGCGACCCGCAGCTCGAGGCGCGCGGCGCCTTCGGCGAGGCGCTCGACGCCGCCGGCCGGCGCTTCCGCCAGCTCGCGCCGCCGCTGGCCGGCATGCCGCGTCCCAGCGGGCCGGTGCGCGTGCGCGACGCCTCCGTCTCCGACACCGACGCGCTGTTGCGCGAGGCCGGCCTCGCGCCGGAGAAGATCGAAGCGCTCCGCGCGAGCGGCGTGATCAGCTAGGAGAAGAGATGCCCGAGCTACCCGAGGACGTAAAGCGCTGGATCGGCAGGAAGCTCTACGAGCAGTGGGGCGAGTTCGACGTCGAGCGTGGCTACGTCTTCACGACCTGCGCGAGCGTCCAGAACGGGAACCCGCTCTTCTGGGACGAGAAGGCGGCGCAGGAGATCACGGGCGGCTGCATCGCGCCGCCCACCATGATCTCGGTCTGGTTCCGGCCGCACCACTGGTCGCCCGGCCGCACCGAGGAGGCCGTGCCGCTCCAGCTCCACTTCGACCTGAAGAAGCGGCTCGAGCTCCCCGAGGCCGTGATGACGGACAACACCATCACGTTCTACGAGCCGGTGCGCGTCGGCGACCGGCTGAAGACGTACCAGGTGCTGCGCTCCGTCTCCGACGAGAAGCAGACCAAGCTCGGCATCGGCCGCTTCTGGGTGCTCGACGTCGAGTACGAGAACCAGAAGGGCGAGAAGGTCGCGACCGAGTCGTATACCGGCTTCGGCTACCGGAGGGCGGCGAAGTGAGCTGGCAGGGATTGACTCTCGACCAGGTGAAGCCCGGGCAGGCGCTGCCCGAGCTCGCGATCGACGTGACGGCCACGACGGTGGTCGCCGGCGCGATTGCCTCGCGCGACTACCGCCCGATGCACCACGACAAGGACTTCGCGGTCGAGCGCAACGGCGTGCGGAACATCTTCATCAACACCCCGCACAACGCCGCCTATTTCGAGCGCTACATCACCGACTGGACCGGACCGAAGGGGCGGCTCGGCAAGATCCAGTTCCGCATGAAGGACTCCGTCTTCCCGGGCGACCGCATGGTCTTCCACGGCAAGGTGGAGCAGGTGGAGAAGGACGCCGCCGGCTGTGGCTGGATCGCGCTCTCGCTGTGGCTCACGGTCGGCGAGAAGACGACGACCGAGTGCACGGCGCGCATCGCGCTGCCGGTCTCGGCGGACGACAACCCGTGGAAGCGCCGCGGCAACGAGTGGCGGCCGTAGGAGGAATGCCGTGAACCTAGACTTCAGTTCCGAGCAGCAGCTGCTGCGCGACACGGTGCGGAAGCTCTGCGCCGAGTACAGCCCGGTGGCGGTGGTGCGCGCGCTGGAGGACGACCCGAAGGGCGTGCCCGACGCGCTCTGGAAGCAGCTCGCGGAGCTCGGGCTGCTCGGCGTGCTGGTGCCCGAGGCGTACGGCGGCTCGGCGCAGACGCTGCTCGAGGCGGTGATCGTGTTCGAGGAGCTCGGGCGCGCGCTCGCGCCGACTCCTGCGTTCGAGTCGGCCGTGCTGAGCGCGAGCGTGCTCCTCGCCGCGGGGAGCAAGGCTCAGAAGGAGGAGTGGCTGCCGAAGCTCGTGAGCGGCGAGGCGATCGTGACGCCGGCCTGGCTGGAGCCGCAGGGCGGCTTCGGGCCGGAGGGCGTGAAGCTGCGCGCGAAGAAGTTGGGCACGGGCTACGTGCTCTCGGGCCAGAAGCGCCACGTGGGCTTCGCGTCCGCCGCCTCGCGGCTCCTCGTGCTCGCGCGCACGGGAAGGAAGCCGGAGGACGTCTCGCTCTTCCTGGTCGACCCGCAGGCGCCGGGCGTGTCGCTGAAGCAGCTCAAGAGCCTCGCTTCCGATACGCAGTACGAGGTGAGCTTCGACAAGGTGAAGGTGGCGGCCGGGGCGCGCGTCGGGCGCGAGAACAAGGGCTGGGCGGTGTGGGACGCGGTCATGCACGACGGCATCATCGTGCTGGCCGCCCTCGCGATGGGCGGCTGCGAGCGCGCGCTCGAGATCACCGTCCAGTATGCGAAGGACAGGAAGCAGTTCGACAAGCCGATCGGCGCGTTCCAGGCGATCTCGCACTACCTGGCCGACGCCGTGACGCAGCTCGACGGCGGGAAGACGCTCGTCTACGAGGCGGCGACGGCGCGCGCGCAGGGCAAGGACGTGCGGCGGCTCGCGCCGATGGCGAAGCTCTTCGCGTGCCAGACCTACCGCGACGTGACCGCGATGTGCCAGCAGGTGTGGGGCGGGGTCGGCTTCACGATCGAGTACGACATCCAGCTCTACTTCCGCCGTGCGAAGCAGCTCCAGCTCACCTGGTGGGACACCCGCTACCTGGAAGAGCGGATCGCCGCCGACGTGCTGGACCGCTAGCCATGCCGCACACCCGTCCCCCGCTCGCCGGGCTCCGCGTGCTCGAGTGCTCGCTGCTCGGCCCCGGAGCGATCGGCACGCACCTCGCCGACCTCGGCGCCGAGGTGATCAAGGTCGAGTCGCCCGCCGGCGACTACATCCGCGAGATGACCTGGCCGATCGTCGAGGGCGTCTCGCTGCTGCACCTCCACGTCCACCGCGGCAAGAAGAGCCTCACGCTCGACCTCAAGACGCGCGAGGGCGTGGACATCTTCCGCGAACTCGCGAAGAAGAGCGACGTGGTGATCGAAGCGATGCGGCCCGGCTCGCTCGCGGCGCGCGGCGTGGGCTACGCGGAGCTCGCGGCGCTGAACCCGAAGCTCGTGTTCTGCAACCTCTCGGGCTACGGCGCGACCGGCCCGTATCGCGACCTCCCCGCGCACGGCATCGCCTTCGACACCTGGGGTGGCTCCGTCACGCCGGCCTACGACGAAGAGGGCTTCTGCTACATCCCCGAGCACGCCTCGATCGGCATGCACGTCGGTCCCATGCTCGGCGCGCTCGGCATCCTCGCCGCCGTGATCCGCGCGCGTGCGACCGGGGAGGGCTCGGAGCTCGAGCTCGGCCAATCCGACGCCACCGCGTACATGGAGTGGTACCGGATCGAGAGCTGGCTCGCGTACGAACGTCCGGCCGACGTGGTGACGGGCAACAAGGCCGACAACTACGAGCGCCGTGCGCCGGGCACCGCCGGGATGAAGGAAGGCGTCCGCTACCAGATCTACGAGTCCACGGACGGGCACGTGCTCTTCATGGCGAGCGAGCAGGCGTTCTGGAAGAACTTCTGCGCGTGCATCGGCCGGCCCGAGCTCTTCGAGCACTGGCCCGGCTCGAAGTTCGCAGACCATGCGCGCGGCAACCGCGAGCTCCAGGCGATCCTCCGCGACGTCTTCCGCACGAAGACCGCGGCCGAGTGGATCCGGCTCGGCGAGGAGAGGAACTTCCCGATCGCGCCGGTGAACACGCCGAAGACCATCAAGGACGATCCCCAGTTCAAGGACCGCTTCCCGCTGTACCCGCACCAGCGCCTCGGCGCCGACATGCTGCCCTTCCCGGTGCGCTTTCCGGGCGAGTCCCTGCCCGAGCCGAACAAGGCGCCGACCGTTGGGCAGCACACGGAGGAGGTCCTGCAGAGCGTCCTCGGCTACGACGCGGCGCGAGTGGCGGCGCTGCGCGAGGCGGGAGCCTTCGGAAAGAAGTAGTGGCCTGTTTGAGCCGCTTCTGGTAACAGTGGCCGCGCGCTCGCGAAACGAACGTGTGCTCGAATCGGCACACCGGAGCGCCAGCGGAGGAAACATGACGGCTCGCATGACGACTTTGCTCGCGATGGCTCTCACGTTGGGGTTGTCCACCCCGGCTGTCGCCGAGGAGGAGGCCGAGAGCCGCTTCTCCGGCGTCTTCCAGACCGACGTCACCAATGCGTACTTCTTCCGCGGCATCCTCCAGGAGCGCGAGGGCGTGATCATCCAGCCCTGGGCCGAGCTCTACGCGAATCTCTTCTCGTCCGAGGATGGCTTCCTCCGCGACGTCACGATCGGCGCGGGCATGTGGAGCAGCTTCCAGAGCGAGCGCACCGGCGCCTCCGACACGATGGGCTGGTGGTACGAGGCCGACTACTACCCCCTGATCTCGATGGACTTCGCGGGCGGCCTCAGCCTGCTCACGGTCTACTACTTCTACACCAGCCCGAACGACGCCTTCACCACCGCGCAGGAGCTGAACTTCAAGCTCTCCTGGGACGACAGTGAGCACTGGAAGTTCGCGCTCAATCCCTGGGTGAACCTCGCGATCGAGACGGTGAACACCGCGTTCGGCCCGGACGAGGGCGTGGGCCTCCAGATGGGCCTCGCGCCGACCCTCTGGGAGTCGGAGAACGAGGACTGCCAGATCTCGCTCAGCGCGCCCATGGAGCTCGGCCTCGCGCTGAACGACTACTACGAGAACGACGGCGGCGGCGAGAACACGTTCGGCTACGCGAACGTCGGGCTCCTCGCCAGCCTGCCGCTGAACGGCATCCCGGAAGGCCTCGGCGAGTGGACGCTGAGCGCCGGCGCCAAGTACTTCTTCTTCTCCTCGACGCTCGAGGAGCAGAACCGCGGCCGCAGCACCTACCCGGTGGGGACGCTCAGCCTCGGCGTGGCGTTCTGAGGGCGCGGAGTCGGATGCCGATCGTCACGCCGGCGTAGGCGCCGCCTCCGCTCCCGAGTAGCCAGCTCCCGAACACGCCCCAGGACGTATCTATCGACTGGAGCGCAATCCCGGGCGCGAGCAGCGCGAGCAACAGCATCGCCGGTAGCAGCGGGCGCAGGGGCTCGCGCCAACCGCGAAGCCCGAGCAGAGCAGCTCCCGCTCCGACGGCGGCGGTGGTGACCAGGCCGAAGCACAGCGCGGCGAGCGCGCGCCCACCGGCCTCGCCGAGCTCGGTCCCGAGCGCCGTGCCGGACCACCAGCGCAGGAAGTGCTGATCCGGGCAGACGGCGCCGCAGATTCCCGCGAGGCCGAGCCCGAGCATGGCGATCAGCGCCGAGCGCGCGAGGGGAAGCGACGGCGTCCGCACCTCGAGCAGCGCCAGTGCCAGACAGACCACCAGGAGCCCGGTCCAGACGGCGCCGAACACGACCGCGTGCCAGGGCGGGTGATGGTCGTAGGGGTGGCCCGAGAGCAGCAGGATCACACCGACGGCGCCGGCCACGCCGATCACGCCGGCCGTCGCGAGCAGGCGTGCCGTGCGCCCGCCTCGCATCTCGACGTCGTCGCGAAGTGCCGCGAGGATGCCCGAGCGAACTCCTTCGCGGAGCTCGGAAGGCGTGCGGTCGTCCTCTCCCACCACTAGCCGACCTCGAGTGCGCCGGAGACCCTAGCGGCCTGCGGAAGGCATTGTCGCCGCGAACGGAACCTCGGCACGCAGCCGCTGCATGGCCCGCGATGCAATCTTCCGGACCGCTTCGGCGGACCTGCCCAGACGAAGCGCGAGCTCCGGGTAGCCGACTCCGCCGAGCTTCGAGGACAGCAGGATCTGCTGCTCCTCGCCGCTGAGCGAAGCGAGGGATCGAGCGAGCGCCTCGCAGTCACCCAGCCGGTCTTCGCTGCTCGCAGTCTCCGCACGAGGCTCGAGCGGCCCGAGCGGAACCTCGTGGGCCCGGTACGCGCGCCGTCGATCGTCGACGACGAGCCGGTGAGCGATCTGGAAGAGCCAGGGCGCGAACGGGCGCTCGGGGTCGTAGCGATTCCGCGCCCGATGAATGCGGAGGAACAGCTCCTGGTAGAGATCCTGAGCGCGGTCCCGCGATCCGGTGTGTCTGACGAAGAACGCGTGCACCCGCGACTCGTGGCGACGGAACAACGTGTCGAAGGCCACGGCATCACCGTCGGCGTAGCGAGCCATGAGCGTCTCATCCGACGGCTCCAGGAGCGGTCGCTTCGCCCCCGACATACGCGCCTCCTCGCCGGTCGTGACAGAACCCTCGGTTGCATGGCGCGTGCCAGGCGCAGCGGCGTTGCTCGCAGCCTGCGGCGGCTCTGGACGGGTCGAGAAGTCACAGCCGTCCGAGGCACGGAGACCCGATGCCTCGAGTTGTCACTCCCCGACCAGGAGCCCCGTATCAGAGAGCAAGGAGGAAGGCGAATGAGTCGCAATCTCGTCATGGCGCTTCTACTCGGGACCCTCGCGTTCGCACCCGGTCTCGCCACGGCACAGGAGGAAGGCGCATCGCTCGAAGAGGTCGTCGCCGAGATGGCGGACACGAAGGCCGGGCACCAGGCGCTCGCGAACTACTACACCGAGAAGGCGGGCGCCGCGCGAAAGCTCGCGGCGCGGCATCACTCGATGCACCGGGCCTACCTCGGCGGCAAGGGCATGAACAAGCAGGCCTTCGTCAACCACTGCAAGCGCATCGCCGAGCAGCAGGAGGCGATGGCCAAGGAGTACGACGCGCTCGCCAAGCTGCACGAGGACGAGGCCAAGAAGGCGCCGTAAGCTCCCTCAGGCGGCCGAGTCGGGATGCAGCAGCCGCGCCTTGCGCGGCATCCAGGAGAGCCAGAGCGCGGCGCCAGGGCGCACCTCGGCCCCCTGCTCGTGCTCCTCGAGGTAGACGACGAGCTCGTCTCCCGCGGCGTCGAGGAGCGCGCAGCGCACCACCGGCCCCTGGAACACGATGTCGGTGCAGGTGACCGGAAGGCCCATCTTTACGGGCGGCGGCTCGCTCGCGCCGAGCTCGAGGTCCTCGGGGCGCACCATGAGGAGCGCCTCCGCGCCGCGCGTGAAGTCGCGCCCGGCGGTGGGCGCCTCGCCACGCCGCTCGCCTGGGAGCGTGAGCGCTGCGTTTCCGGCGGACGTGTCGCCGACCACGACCGGGATCATGTTCGCGGTGCCGATGAAGCGTGCCACGAACGCGGTCGCCGGCGCGTCGTAGATCTCCTCGGGCGTGCCGACCTGCTCGAGCCGGCCGGCGCGCATCACGGCGATCCGGTCCGACATCGTGAGCGCCTCCTCCTGGTCGTGCGTCACGAACACGAAGGTGATGCCCACCTCGCGCTGGATGCGCTTCAGCTCGATCTGCATCTTGCGCCGCAGCTCGACGTCGAGCGCGGAGAGCGGCTCGTCGAGCAGGAGCGCGCTCGGGTGGTTCACCAGCGCGCGAGCGAGGGCGACGCGCTGGCGCTGCCCGCCCGAGAGCTGGCTCGGCTTGCGGCCCGCGAAGTCGGTGAGGTGTACGACGCCGAGCATCTCCTTCACGCGGCGCTCGACCTCGGCCGTCTCCAGGGAGCGGATCCGCGGCCCGAACGCGACGTTGTCGAAGACGGAGAGGTGCGGGAACAGCGCGTAGTTCTGGAAGACCGTGTTCACAGGACGCCGGTAGGGCGGGACGCCGACCACGTTCACGCCATCGAGGCGCAGCACGCCGCCCGTCACCTCCTCGAAGCCCGCGATCATGCGCAGCAGCGTCGTCTTGCCGCAGCCCGAGGGCCCGAGCATCGAGAAGAACTCGCCGCGGCGGATGTCGAAGCTGGCCTCGTGCACCGCGATGAAGTCGCCGTAGCGCTTGTGCACGCGCTCGAGGGAGATGACGGGCTTCTCGTCCGCGGCCTGGCTCACGTGGGACCTCCTGCGCTCGCGACCCCGGGCGTCTCCTCGAGCGCCTCGGGGTCGAAGCCCTTGTCGCGGCTTGCATAGACGAAACGCGACGTCTTCGCGAGCTCCGCGGAGATCGCCGCGAGCTGCTCGTCCAGCCAGTGGGGGTTCGCCGCGACCGCCTGCGCGACCGGGCCGTTCAGCACCGCATCGGTCGCCGGGCCCGACCCATAGTGACGCCGGTAGACGTCGTAGCGGAAGAGGGGCTTGAGACGGCGGAGGTCGCGCGCGCCGGTCGGGAGCGGGAGCAGCGCCACGTCGTTCTTGCCGCGTGCCCGCCGGTCTTCGAGGCGGCCGAGCACCACGTCCAGGCTGCTGGCCATGTGCGTGGGCTCGCAGAACTCGGCGAAGTCGTCGTAGAGGAGCCGCATCACCGCGCCCGCCTCGTCGATCGGGAGCCGCGCCTCGCGCTCACGCCCGACCCGGCGCAGCAGCAGCATGAACGGGACGGGATGATCGCCCGTCCTCTCGATCAGCGCCTTGTCGCGGAAGTCGGGCTGGCGGTAGGGGAAGTGGCGCGGGTCGATGGCGTCGAAGCCGCCCCGCCCGTAGAAGAGGATGCGCTGGAGCGAGAGCCTGTCCTCGGGACTGAAGTACTCCATCTCGGCCGCCAGATCGACGCGCATGCCGAAGTACTTGCCGGGAGCGTCGGGTGCCGGGAGTACGATCTTCCCGCGCTGGTGGAGCGTGTGCATGAAGGTCACCGCCAGGTCGAGCGGCGCGATGCGCAGCCAGTAGGTGAGCACCGTACCGCGCGCCTCGGGCAGCATGAAGATGTGCGAGAGGTAGACCAGGCAGAGGTCCGGGGCGTAGGCTGGGTTCACCAGCACGCGGCCGTCGCGGACGCCGCGGAGCGCGCCCGTCTCGCGATCGCGCGCCACGAGCATGAAGAAGCGCGCGTAGGTGCCGGACGGCAGCGGGACGGTCTGGTCGGCGAGCAGCATGGCGCGGATCACGTCCTGCGACTCCATCTCGCCGGAGGCGCCGAAGCCGTCCCAGAGCACCTGGAAGGCGCGCTCGAAGTCCGGGTGGTCGGGGTGCTCGATCGCCTCGACCTCGTATTTGCGCGTCTCGCGCTCGATCATCTCCACCACGTCCTGCGCGTAGAGGTCCTTGAGGCAGAGGCGGACGCGGGTGCCGAGCGTCATGATCAGCGCGGACGATAAGGGTTCACGGTGGCCGCTGCCCAGCCCGATCAGAACCGCTCCGTGTGGGTCGCCGAGAGCGCGCCCCCGCTGCCCACGCCCGCGCTCCGCGGGCGGCTCGTGACCGACGTGGCGATCGTGGGGGGAGGCTTCACCGGAGCTTCGACGGCCTGGCACCTGCGCAGGCAGAACCCGGGTCTCGGCATCGCGCTGCTCGAGGCCGGCGTGCTCGGCCAGGGCGCAAGCGGGCGGAACGGCGGGCAGGTGCTGAACTGGGTGAACGGCGTCGAGCCGGGCACGCCCGAGGCGCTGCGCCGCGTCCACGCCGCGACCAGCGCCGGCATCGACCTCGCGGAAGAGCTCGCGAGCCGCTTCGCGCCGCCCGGCACCTTCCGTCGCAAGGGAGCCCTCAGCATCTACACCGATCTGCGTCGGGCCGAGGCCGCGGCCGCGCACGTCGCGGAGCTCGCCGCCGCCGGCATCCCGGCCGAGTTCCTGCCCGAGAGCCGGCTCGGGATCCACGGCGCCCGGGGCGCGGTCCTCGACCCGCGCGCGGGACGGCTCAACGGCTTCGCGCTGCTCCAGGCGCTCCGCCCGGTCCTGCTGGCGGACGGCGTCGCCCTCCACGAGGGCACGCTCGTGCGCAAGGTCCGCACGGGGCGCGAGATCGTGCTCGAGACGGGTGACGGCGAGGTGCGGGCGAAGGCTCTCGTGCTCGCCACGAACGGCTACACGCCCGCGCTCGGCTTCTTCCGGCTCGGGATCCTGCCGCTCCACTCGCACGTGCTCGCGACCGTGCCGCTCTCCGAAGAGGAGTGGGAGCGGATCGGCTGGGGCACCTTCGACGGCTTTACCGACGACCTCGACCGCATCGCCTACGCCTGCCGCACGCCGGGCGGGCGGCTCCTCTTCGGCGGCGGCGGGAACGCGGCGTACTCATATGGGCTGGGCGGCGCGCCGGTGCCGACGGCGCGGGCCGGCCAGCGGGCGCTGCCGTTCATGCAAGGCGTGCTCGCGCGCTACTTCCCGGACGTGGCGGGGGCGAAGCTCGACGCGAGCTGGGCGGGGACGCTCGGGCTCACGCTCGACCGCGTCTGCTCGATGGGCGTCGGCGGCCGACACAAGAACGTGTATCACGCGCTCGGCTACAGCGGGCACGGCGTGGCGCTCGCGCTCCTCGCCGGCCGCGTGCTCGCGGACCTCTTCGCGGGCAACCACGAGGCCTGGCGCGAGCAGCCCTTCTACCAGAAGCGCCTCGTGCCCTTCCCGCCGGAGCCGCTCCGCTGGCTCGGCTACCAGGCCTGGACGCGGCTCACCGGGAAGTCGCCGCGGAAGAGGGCGTAAGACGCGTCCCACGGACCTCCCTAGGACTCCGCTTCGACCTCGCGTCTCTCCGCCAGACCGCCAACATCGATGCTCCCGTCCGGGAGGATGACGAGACGGATCGCGCCTCCCAGCGTGGGTTCCATATAGACATCGATCTCGACCGCTCTTTCGGTACCGCCGTGATCCGTGTATCGCATCCTGAGAGCTGTCGGAGCCGACGGCGTCGCGATCCAGTCGTACGCTTCTCCGTCAGCGATGGTCTCGACAGAATGGGTCCCTCCCGTGTATTCCCACTCGACCAGTGTGAGTACGTCTCCCGTTCGATTGACGACGGTTACTCTCGTTGGCTGACGCCCGAAGCAGGTGATAAGGAGTGTGGCTGTGATCGCTGTGGCGAACAGGGCGTGACGGAATCCTCGGCCGTCACCGAAGGTGCGGATCACGGCCTTGGTCCTCTTGCCCCTGCTTGGTGGTAAGCACGCGGTGCGGTCGGCGGCCAACCGACTAGGTGTGTTTCCAGGTAGAAGAGGTTGCCTTCCGCAAGTGCCTCCCGGCATCCCTGCTCACAGCTCTTTCCCTCGGGGCGACACCTGAGGTCGACCACGCGCCCTCGCAAGTTGTTGAACATGTCCATCTGGAACTCGGACTGGGGCTGGGGCGCGCGTCGGCGGTAGGCGGGCGCCAGAGTGTTGTCGATCACTTCGTGCGCCGTCGCGTATAGATCGGCTGTCTGTGGACCACCTAGCTCCCTAGACATAAGGCAGCTCCAAAGGCAATGGCGGTAGGCATCTGCGGGGCCATTGTGGCCGCCAGGTAGTCCGGTGTTTTGCGTGTTCAGCATCGCATATCGAGCGAATTCGCGTGCGTACGACCAGGGAGACAAGCCTGCGCGGTCCGTGTGGCCAAGCGGATTCGCCCGGGCGTACTGGAAGAGGTTCAGATCACCGCTCAAGGACAGAGGATCGGGTTCCAGATAGCGACCATCGGCTGAATCATACGTCCGGTAGAAGTTGTAGTGTTCCCCGCTCTCTCCATCGAACACTTGCCCCGGGAACCGCAGATCGAGGGTGAAGGTCTGGCTGTCTCCGTCCGGATCTTCGTCCGGGGTAGCGAGCCCGTAGGGCTCGTAGCTCGCTCGCCAGATCGTCTTCGCGGGCCCCGAGCTCGGCGTGTTCGTCGCGGCCAGCGGCGTCCCGAGCCGGTCGGTGTGGATCCACGAGAAGGCGGGCGACCCGCTTGGCGGCTGGTCCACGACGCCCACCGGCTCGTCCTCGGCGAAGACGTAGCTGCGCCTGGTGGCAGGCGTGGTTGAGAGGTTCTGCGACTCGATCAGGTGCCCCGCGGAGTCGTAGAAGTAGAGCGTGGTCACGCCCCCCGCGATCTTGCGCACGCGCCTTCCCGCGGCGTCGTAGGTGTACTGGCCGAGCCCGGCTCGGGTCGCCGGGGGATTGCTCGCCCAGGGAGACTGCCGCCGGAGCGCAATGACCACGGCGGAGGCAACGCATCCGCGGTCATGGAGCACCTCGATTCGGAATTCCGGAGGTCCTGGCGGCCCCTGGAAAGACTCCCCACGCGTCGGTCTCATGGCCGAGCAAGGCTCGAGCGTGGAATCCGGAGACACGAACGGCGCAGACGAATCATGCGCGATCATTCGTTCCAGTACTGCGCGCGTTTCTGTACGGGATTGATCGCAAGGTATCCCTGACTCCTCAGAATGTCGCTCCTCTTGTAGACACGGATGTTGTCATCGACCTGCATCCGGCTCCAAGGCGCTCGTTCGATGCGTTCGACCACCGACCTCCTTGCTTCGCCAGAGATCTCCTCGAAGGTGGTGAGCATCGAGTCTAGATCTTCCTCACCGAACGAGAACTCGACGAGCTGCATGTTGCTATCGAGCCAACGGCGCTCGATGATGTCCGATGCCGAGCGTGGTACGAAATCAGGAATCCAACCCTTGGCCGTCGCCTGTTCTCGCTCTGCTTCGGTGAGGGTCGCGTAGGCTGATTCCGACACATCATCGAACGGATCGAAACATCCGGGAGACCACGCGATCAATCCGACGGCGCATGCCGCCGCGATGCACCTATGTTGTCTCATTGCGGTGTCACCGGCCAATGCGTTCGGTACTCGCTCATGAAAGGACGCCTGCGCGGATCCAACCCGTCGAGAAGCGCCCCGCATTGGTCTTCACAAGACTTGTCGGTCGGGCATTACAAGCCAACTTCATTTGCGGCCCGATCTCGATTCATGTCAGAAAGCATCTGTTGATGCGAGAGCCTTCTCCTTCCGTAGCGCCCGACCAGGTTCCGCGCGTAGTCCCCCCGCTCCTTCCAGTTCAGCAGATAGCGCACGTGCCCAGGTTGCCCTGATTCCTTGGCCGCTCGACAAGCGGCTAGGCAATGAAAGAACTGGTCGGTGCCTGGAACGCTCTTCCTCTTCATCTCCTCGAACGTACGCCAAAGTGCGCCGACTGCTGGATCGGGCGGTGGCGGCGGTCCCATTGCCGTTGGGGTTTCCCATCCGATCGGATCCGAGAATCGGAGCGGGTTAGCCGCCACGTAGGCGTAGAGGTTCATTCCACCGATGAGACCAATCGGGTCGCTTTCTATGTAGCGGCCGAGACCGGGGGCGTAGTCACGGAAGTAGTTGTAGTGTTGGCCGTTCTCCGCATCGAACACCTGCCCCGGGAACCGCAGATCGAGCGCGAACGTCTGGCTGTCCCCGTCCGGGTCCTCGTCCGGCGTCGCGAGGCCGAAGGGCTCGTAGCTCGCGCGCCAGATCGTCTTCGCCGAGCCCGAGCTCGGCGTGTTTGTCACGGCCAGCGGCGTCCCCAGCCGGTCGGTGTGGATCCACGAGAAGGCGGGCGACCCGCTCGGCGGCTGATCGACCACGCCGACCGGCTCGTCCTCGACGAAGACGTAGCTCCGTCTCGTCGCGGGGCTCGTCGAGAGGTTCTGCGACTCGAGCAGGTGGCCCGCCGAGTCGTAGAAGTAGAGCGTGGTCACGCCGCCCGCGATCTTGCGCACGCGCCTTCCCGCGGCGTCGTAGGCGTACTGGCCGAGCACTGCCTGGGTGACGGGGTCGCGCACTTCGACCAGCCGGTTGCCCTGGTCATACACGTGTGACGGAGAGCCCGCGTAGGCAGTCGGCCCTGCCCAGATGCGGTTGCCGAACACATCGTGCGCGTAGTGCTTCGCCGCGGCGCCCGTCGCCTGGGCGATCCGGTCGGTGCTCGCCTGGTACGTGTAGTCGGTGGTCCCGCCCGGAGCGAGCTGCTGGGCGCGGTTGCCGTTCGCGTCGTACGTGTACGTGAAGAGCGGCGTGCCCGAGAGGGTCGTGCTCTTCCAGAGCCGGTCGAGGTCGTCGTAGAGGTAGAAGCGGCTCTGGCTGGAGTCGCGGTGGTCGACCACCTGATCGAGGTTCGGCCCCGCGTCGACCGGGCCCGGCGAGCCGGCCATGTAGCCGTACTCGAAGCTCTGGTCGAGCACCGCGCCGAGCGGCGAGGTCACCTCGAGCTCCGCGACCTGGCCGCGCAGGTTGTAGGAGCGCGTGCTGATGACCGTGTTCGCGCCAGCTCCGCTGTCGTACGGCGGGAACTCCGCCCGCGTGCGCGGGCCGAAGGGCAGGAAGCCGAGGTTGCGAACTACCTCCTGGCTGCTCCCCGCGGTGACAGTGACCGTCTTCGGCCGGCCTGCCGAGTAGGCGTACTCCGAGGCCACGCCGCTCGGGGTCTGGAGCGAGGCGAGGTTGCCGGCGGCGTCGTAGGCATAGCTCACGGCGTAGCTGCTACCAACGATCAGCGTGCGCTCCACCGCGATCTCGCCGCGATCCGTGTACTCGAGCTCCGTCGTCACGGTTCCGTTCCCGACGGACGCGAGCTTCCCCTTCTGGTTCAGCGCCGCGCTCGAGTCGTACGTGAAGACCCAGTCGGCGTCGCTCGGGAAGTCCACGCGCGTGAGACGGTCGAGTCCGTCAGCCCGTTCTACCCCCCCCCAACCGGCGATGGCAAGAGGCAATGCGAAGCAAACGTCGTTCGTTTGCGTGCGCTTCGGCGGCGCGTGAGCCCTAAGCCACGCTGCCTCCGACCTCCGCGAGCCGCTTCGCGAGGAAGCGCCGCTCCGCGTCGTTCGTGACGAGCGCGAGCGCCTGCTTGTACGCCGCCGCCGCTTCGCCCTTGCGGCCGAGCCGGCGCAGCAGGTCCGCGCGCACCGCGGGCAGCAGGTAATACGCCGGCAGCTCGATCCCGTCGAGGAGCGCCAGGCCCTGCGCGGGCCCCGCGGCCATCGCGATCGCGACGGCGCGGTTGAGCTCGACGACCGGCGAGGGATGGATGCCGGCGAGGAGGCCGTAGAGCGCCGCGATCTGCGGCCAGTCGGTCTCGCGCGCCGACGGCGCCTCGGCATGGAGCGACGCGATCGCGGCCTGGACCGCGTAGGTGCCGAGCGGCCGGCTCCGCATGAGCTGGGCGACGAGCGCGGCGCCCTCCGCGATCTTCGCGCGGTCCCATTGCGTGCGGTCCTGGTCCTCGAGCAGCACGAGCGCGCCCTCCGCGTCGATGCGCGTGGCGCGGCGCGCGTCGTGCAGCAGCATCAGCGCGAGGAGCCCCTTGGGCTCGCGCTCCGCGGGGAGCAGCTCGCAGAGCATGCGGCCGAGCCGGATCGCCTCGGCGCAGAGCTCGCCGCGCACCAGCTCGGCGCCAAAGCTCGCGCTGTAGCCCTCGTTGAAGATCAGGTACACGACGGTGAGCACGGCGGAGAGGCGCTCGGCGAGCGCGTCGTCGGCCGGCACCTCGTACGGGATGCCGGCGCCCTTGATCTTGGCCTTCGCGCGGACGATGCGCTGTGCGAGCGTCGCGGTCGGCACGAGGAAGGCGCGCGCGATCTCCTCGGTCGAGAGCCCGCCGACCGTCCGCAGCGTGAGCGCCACCTGCGTCTCGGTCGCGAGCGAGGGATGACAGCAGGTGAAGACGAGGCGAAGCGAGTCGAGCGGGACGGGCGTGTCGTCCTGCACGAGGAGCAGCGCCTCGATCTCGCCCTGCTTGCGCTCGGCGAGCTTCCGGCGCCGGAGCTGGTCGATCGCCTTGTTGCGGGCGGTCGCGAGCAGCCAGCCCACCGGGTTCTGCGGCGCGCCCTGCGCGGGCCACTTCTCGAGCGCGGCCTCGGACGCCTCCTGGAGCGCGTCCTCGGCCAGCTCGAAGTCGCGCACCTGGCGGATCAGGCTCGCGAGGATCCGCCCGTACTCGCGCCGGTAGAGCTCGCCGAAGTTCACTCGTGCGGGACCGGCTCCACCGGGCGCACCTCGATCGCACCGCCCGCGCGGAGCGTCGGGATGCGCGCCGCGATCGCGAGGGCCTCGTCGAGGTCCTTGCACTCGACCAGGTGGACGCCGCCGAGCTGCTCCTTGGTCTCCGCGAACGGCCCGTCGGTCGTGAGGAGCCGGCCGTCGCGCTGGCGAAGCGTGGTGCTCGTCGCGGTCGGCCGGAGCTTCAGCGAGGCCCGGTGGTGCCCGCTCGTCACGATCGACTGCACGAAGCGGCCGTAGTCCTCCATCACCGCGCTCCGCTCGCTCTCCGGCAGGTTCTCCCAGTCCTTCTCGTTGCTGCAGCACATCAGCAGGTATTGCATGGGCTCTCCTTTCGACTGTTCGTCGAACGGGCCGGCCCGGAATCGACAGCCCCCCGGGTCAGAGGCCCCACATCCGGTCGAGCCCGCGCCGGAGGCCGGCGAAGAGGCGCTCGAGCTCGTCGTGCGTCACCACGAAGGGCGGCGACAGCGCGACCAGGTCTCGGATCCCGCGCACGATCACGCCCTCCTCGCGCGCGAGGTTGTGGACGGCGGGCCCGAGCGCGTTCGCCGGCGCGTCCGCGAAGCGCCCCTTCGGTGGGCGGCGGAGCTCGAGCGCGCCGATCAGCGCGTGCCCGCGCGCCTCGGCCACGGCTGGATGTGAGGCCATGCCGTGGAGCAGCGCCTGGAAGCGCGGGCCCACGTCGTCCCGCACGCGCTCGACGAGCTTCTCGCGCGCAAGGATCTCGAGGTTCGCGAGGCCGGCCGCGCACGCGACGGGGTGGCCCGTGTAGGTGAAACCGTGCGCGAGATAGCCGCCCCCTTCGAGCGTCTCGGCGATCTCGTCGGAGACGAGCGTCGCGCCGAGCGGCACGTAGCCGCTCGTGAGACCCTTCGCGAGCGTCATCAGGTCCGGGTCGAGCGACCAGAGCTCGGAGGCGAACCAGGCGCCGAGCCGCCCGAAGCCGGTGATCACCTCGTCGGCGACGAACAGGATCTCGTGGCGGCGGCAGAGCTCGCGGAGCGCGGCGAGGTAGCCCGGCGGCGGCACCACGACGCCGCCCGCGCCCTGGATCGGCTCGACGAAGAACGCCGCGATGGTGCCGGCGCCCTCGCGCGCGATCGCGCGCTCTGTCTCGGCGAGGCAGAAGCGGCCGTACTCCTCGGGGCTCTTGCCGGTGCCGTACGCGAGCGGCCCCGGCACGTGCACGAAGCCCGGCAGCGGCAGGTCGAAGGGGTCGGTGCAGCTCGCGAGACCGGTCAGGCTCGTGGTCGCGAGCGTCACGCCGTGATACGAAAAGGTCCTTGAGAGGAGCTTAGTCTTCTCGCGCCGGCCGCGGAGCTTCCAGTAGCCGCGGATCAGCTTGAGCGCCGTCTCGTTCGCCTCGGAGCCGGAGTTGCTGAAGATCGCGCGCGCGAGGCGCCCCAGGGCGAGCTCGGCGAGGCGCGCGGCGAGCCGGATCGTGGGCTCGGTGGTGGTGTTGAAGAAGGATGGATAGAAGGCGACGGCGCGCATCTGCTCCGTGACCGCCTGGACGATCTCCTCGCGCCCGTAGCCCACGTTGGTGCACCAGAGCCCGGCGAGGCCGTCGATCAGCTCGCGGCCGTCCTCGCCGACGACGGTCGAGCCCTTGCCGGAGCGGATCACGTGCGTGCCCGCGGCGTGCATGGCGCGGTGGTCGGTGAACGGGTGGAGGTGGTGCGCCTGGTCGAGCCGGCGCAGCGCTTCGAGGTCGAACGGGGCCATGCCGCGAGTGCAGCACGCCGGAGCGGGGGATGCCACCCGACGCTCCCGCTACCGTTCGCCACCCCTCGAGCGCGGTGAAACCGCTCGCGTCGACCCGAAGGCAAACGAAGTCATGAAGCTCGACCCCGCGCTCCGCCCCGCAGACCTCGCCCCGGGCGATCGTGCCGAGGCGGCGCGCGACTGGTCGGATCTCGCGGTCCACCGCGTGCGCGACGCCGTGGACGCGGACTTCCCGGTCGCGTACGAGAGGCTCTGGAGCGAGTTCGGCGGGCGTGGCGAGATGGAACGGCGCCGGGTGATCGAGGAGCGGCTCGCGTGGGATCCACGCCGGCCGGTGGGCGGCGCGGCCCTCGCGTACGAGCTCCTTGTCCTGCGCCGCGGCGGCGCGCTAGCGGCGCTCCGCGATCACACCGCGGTCGTGCGGCTCGACGCGGCGGGGCGCCCGCTGCCGGGTCCGGTCGTGGTGCACCTCTCGCACGCGTACGTCGAGCCGCCGCAGCGCGGGAGCGGAATCGCCGCGTGGCTCCGCGCGCTCCCGCTCGAGACGGCGCGGCGTTGCGCGCGCGCCGCCGGGGTGGATCCCGCCGCGCCGAGCGTCCTCGTCGCGGAGATGGAGCCGCAGGATCCCGCCGAGCCGCGCCGCCTGGTGCGGCTCCGCTCCTACGAGCGCGCCGGCTTCCAGAAGGTCGATCCCGCGGCGGCTCCGTATGCGCAGCCCGACTTCCGCCCGCCCGAGGTGCTCGCGGGCGCGACGCCCGAACCCGTGCCGCTCGGGCTCGTGCTGCGCCGCGTCGGACGCGAGGGTGAGGCACGAATGCCCGCAGCAGAGCTCGCGGCCGTGGTCGCGTCGATCTACGCCGTGTATGCGGTGCACGTTCCGGCGGCGGCGCTCGATCCGCTGCGCGCGAGCGCGGCGGACTGGACCGCTCGCGAGCCGAGCTTCCGCCTGCTACCACCGACGGCGTGATCACGGCCTATCACGACCCGGGCTTCGCCGCGCCGCTCGGCGACCACGTGATGCCGATGCGGAAGTTCCAGCTGATCGCCGACGCGCTCGCCGGGCGCACGTGGGTGAAGGTCGAGCGGCCGGCGCCGGTGACACCCGCGGAGCTCCGCCGCGTCCATAGCGAGGCCTATCTCGAGGCCGTGCGCACGGGTGAGCCGCGCACGCTCGCCGAATCGCAGAAGTTCCCGTGGTCGCCGGTGCTCTGGCCGTCGGTTCTGCTCACGAACGGCGGCGCGCTCGCGGCGGCGGCGCGCGCGCTCGACACCGGCCTCGCCGCGGCGCTCGCGAGTGGCTTCCACCACGCCCACGCCGACCACGGCGAGGGCTTCTGCACCTTCAACGGCCTCGTCGTCGCGGCGGAGGCATTACGGGCAGCCGGCCGCATCGAGCGCGTGGCCGTGCTCGACCTCGACCTCCACTATGGGAACGGCACCGCGTCGCTCTGCGCGACGCGCCCCTGGCTCTTCAACTGCTCGATCTACGGGAACGACTACTGGGGGAACAAGCCCTACCGCGACGTCGAGAACGTGCGGCACACCGACGGCGCGAACCACGTCTCCTTCGCGCTCGCGAACGGGACCGGGCGCGAAGAGCTCCTCGAGGCGCTCGCGCGCGGCACGGCGGCCATCCTCGGCTGGGGGCGCCCCGACCTCCTGCTCTACCAGGCCGGCGCCGACCCGTACCGCGAGGACCCGTACTCGCCCCTCGACCTCGACATGGACGACCTCCGGGAGCGCGACCGCATCGTGTTCGACTGGGCGAAGCAGCAGGGCCTCCCGCTCGCGTGGGTGCTCGCAGGGGGCTACACCCCCGACGTCGGGAAGGTCGTGGACGTGCACCTCGGAACCTTCGATGCCGCTCGCGCCGTCTACGGTGACGCGTGACGTTCGTCCGCCGCCTGTTCGCGACGTGGACCGGCTTCGTCTTCCTGTTCTTCTATCTCCCGATCTTCATCCTGGTGCTGTTCTCGTTCAACCAGTCGCGCCTGAACATCGTCTGGACCGGCTTCACCCTCGAGTGGTACGCCACGCTCTGGCGCGACACGGTGCTGGTCCGCACGCTGAAGAACAGCCTGATCGTGGCGACCGCCACCACCGTCGTGTCGGTCGTGCTCGGCACCGCGGGCGGCTGGCTGCTGCACCGCTTCCGCTATCGCGCCAGCAGCTTCCTCGAGACGCTCGTCTTCATGCCGATGATCGTGCCCGAGGTGATCCTCGGCGTGAGCCTCCTGATCCTGTTCGTCACGATCGGGCTTCAGCTCGGCTACACGACGATCGTGATCTCGCACGTGACCTTCTGCTTCCCCTTCGTGATGGCCGCGGTCCAGGCGCGCCTCGCGGGGCTCGACCCGAGCCTCGAGGAGGCGGCGCTCGATCTCGGCGCGACGCCGCTCCAGGCCTTCACGAAGGTGCTCGTGCCCTATCTCATGCCGGCGATCGTGTCGGGCGCGCTGATGACGTTCACGCTGTCGCTCGACGAGCTGATCGTCACGTACTTCACCGCGAGCGCCGGCACGCGCACGCTGCCGCTCGAGATCTTCGGGCGCGTGAAGAAGGGCCTCGACCCCTCGCTCAACGCGATCTCGACGGTGCTGATCGCCGTCACGGTGCTCGCCGTGTTCCTCACGGAGATGCTGCGTCGCAGGAACCCCTGATCACCCCCGAAAGGGCTGGAGGAGACTCATGAAGCGTTTCGCCTCTCTCGCGCTCGGACTGCTGGCGGGCTCGTGGCTCGCGGCCGCGTCCGCGGCGGCCGAGGAGCTCAACCTGTTCGCCTGGTCGGAGTACGTGCCGCAGTCGGTCCTCGACGGCTTCACCAAGGAGACCGGCATCCAGGTGAACTACGAGACGTACGCCTCCAACGAGGAGATGCTCGCGAAGCTCGTTTCCGGCGCCGCGAGCTACGACGTGATCCAGCCCTCCGAGTACACGATCGAGGCGATGGTGAAGGAGAAGATGCTCGTCCCGCTCGATCACAAGAAGCTTCCCAACCTGAAGAACATCGGGAAGGAGTACTGGGGGCAGCCGCACGACCCGAAGCTCGAGTACAGCGTTCCCTACCTGCAGGGCACGGTCGGGATCGTCATCAACACCGAGAAGGTGAAGGATCCGGTCACCGGCTACGAGGACGTGTTCCAGCCCAAGTACAAGGGCCGCATCGTGATCCTCGACGACGCGCTCGAGGTAGTGACGTGGGCGCTCGCCACCGAGGGCCTCGGCCCCGACGCGGTGACGAAGGCGAACCTCGAGAAGGTGAGGCCGGTGCTCACCAAGTGGCTTCCCCTCGTGAAGGTGTACGACTCCGACAGCCCGAAGACGGCGCTGCTGAACGGCGACGTGGACCTCGGCATCGTGTGGTCCGGCGAGGCCGCCATCCTGATCCAGGAGCAGGGGAAGAAGTTCGCCTACGTCCTCCCGAAGGAGGGCGGGCACATGTTCATCGACAACCTCGCCATCCCGAAGGGCTCCGAGAACGTGGACGTGGCGCACCAGTTCATCAACTACGTGATGCGGCCGGACGTGAGCCGCAAGATCTCGGAGGATTTCCCGTATACGAACCCGAACGTCGAGGCGCGAAAACTCCTCACGCCGGAGGAGCGTGCGAACCCGGCGAGCTATCCGCCCGGGAACCCCAAGCTCTCGACCTTCCGTGACATCGGCCCGCTCGCGGCCGACGTGGACAAGCTGTTCACCGACGCGAAGGCGAAGAGCGGGTCCTAGGAAGGAACGATGCGACAGGAAGCGACGGGCTTCAGCGCCGCGGCCGGGGGGCCGCGGCGCGCACCCGGCCGGATCGGGTGGCTGCTCCTGGCCCCGCTCATGCTGTGGGTGCTCGCGTTCGTGCTGGCGCCTGCGCTGATCATGTTCGTCTACAGCTTCTGGGAGCGCACCGCGCTCGGCAGCCCGGTGCCAGCCTTCGTCCTCGACAACTACGAGAACGTCTTCGACCCCGTCTATCTCCAGATCGTGATCCGCTCGATCCTCTACGCGGGGATCACCACGGTGATCTGCCTCGCCGCGGGCTATCCGGTCGCGTATCTGATCGGCCGCGCCAGCCCGAACTGGCGAAACCTGCTGCTGATGGCGGTGATGGTGCCGTTCTGGACGAGCTTCCTGATCCGCACCTACGCGTGGGTCACGATCCTGAAGAGCGAGGGCCTGCTGAACTCGCTGCTCGTGCAGATGAGGCTGATCACGGAGCCGCTCGAGATGCTCTACACGCCGGGCGCCGTCGTCCTCGGCCTCGTCTACACCTTCCTCCCGTTCATGATCCTGCCGATCTACTCAAGCGTGGAGAAGCTCGACGGCGCGCTGATCGAGGCGGCGCTCGACCTCGGCGCCGGGCCGCTGCGCGCGTTCTCGCGCGTGATCGTGCCGCTCACCTCACCCGGCATCGCGGCGGGCGTGTTGCTCGTGTTCGTGCCCGCGCTCGGCATCTACGCGGTGAACGACATCCTGGGCGGCGGCCGCGTCGACATGATCGGCAACATCATCGAGAACCAGTTCAAGTCCGCCCGCAACTGGCCCTTCGGTGCCGCACTCGGCACCACGCTGCTGGTGACCTTCGCGTTGATCTACGGGTTCGTAAACCGGCGCCAGCGGGCGACGTTCTCCTGAGGATGCTGCGCGCCGCCGCCGGGCTGATGTGCGCGCTGTTCCTGCTCTCGGTGGCGGTGCAGTACAACGACCCCGACCCCTGGCTCTGGATGCCGCTCTACGGCCTCGCCGCCGCGCTCGCCGGGCTCGCCGCCCTCGGCCGGCTCCCGCTCTGGCCGAACGCCGCCGCGCTGGTGCTCTTCGGCGCGTGCTTCGCGGTCTGGGCGCCGACGCTCGTCGCCGCCCGCCGCGAGGCCTTCACCAGCTTCGAGATGCGCGAGTCCGGCGACGAGGCGCCGCGAGAGGCCGTGGGGCTCGCGCTCTGCGCGGCCTGGAGCGCGGTGCAGACCGTCGTCGCGTGGCGCCGCTACTCCGTCGCCGCGACGTCCGTCCAGGGGTAGCGCTCGAACGCGTAGTCGCGGCACGCGCCGCCGCCCGCAGCCGCGTACTCGATGCGGCTCAGGTCCTCCCAGCGCGCGAGCGCGTAGAGCACGCCGCAGCGGGCGCGCGCGTCCGCGAGCCGCGGATCCGCCAGCACCTCGGCGACGACCTTCTCCATCGTCCACGTCTCGCTCGCCATCCGGATGCCGCCGCCGGCGGCCGTGTCGAGCAGCGCGTACTTCGGCGCGGATTCACCCGACGGGTCCCAGGGCCCCCACTCCGGCAGGTCGCCCGCGCGCCCGCGCCCGGGGCTCCCGCGATACGCGAACTCCGCCCAGTACGACATCATCGCGCGCGCCAGCTCCTCGCGGCCCTTGCGATTGAAGGCGTTGAACAGGCTCCGCGTCTCCGGCCCGACGTCCCAGTGCCCGAACACGAAGGGGATCTCGAGCCCGTGCGCCGCGCCGATCACGAAGCCGCCGTCGTAGAGCCAGGGCAGGCTCGGCTCCTCGTCCCAGTCCCAGCGGTAGGCGTACACGCTCCGCCCCTGCACGACGCGCATCACGCGCGCGGGCTCGTCCACCGCGCGCGCCTTCCAGGCGCGCGCCTGCGCCTCGGCCTGCGCCTGGTAGCGGTCCGCATCGAGCGGCTCGGGGAAGAGCCCGAAGCGCCAGCGCGCGAGCTCGGGATCGAATGCCATGAAGAGCTTGTTCTCGTCGCGGTTCGTCCCGAGGACCACCGGCACGCGGTAGTAGTCGCCGCGCTGGAGCACCATCTGCGGCGGGTCGCGCGGCAGCACGAGGCCGTCGCGGAACACGCTCGGGAAGAAGAGCATGCCCTGGGCCTGCTCGGGATAGCCCGCGAGGAGCTCCGCGGGGCTCTTCGCACGGAGCCAGGCCGCGAGCTCGGCGAGGTCCGTCTGGCGGATCTGCTCGCGCGCCGCGTCGCGGTCCGCGGCCCTCCCCTCCTTGACGAGGAGCTGTGCGATGAGCTCGCTCGCGCTGTTGCGGTGCCCGCCCTCGCGCGCGTCGCGGAAGTTCTCCGCGACCCGTGCGTCCTCGTTCGAGAAGCCGGCGCTCTGGAGGATCGCGCGGTGGAAGAGGCCGCGCGCATCCGGCGCGAGCAGCAGTGAGAGCACGTTCGTGCCGCCCGCCGACTCCCCGAAGATCGTCACGTTGGCCGGGTCGCCGCCAAGGGCCGGGATGTTGTCGCGCACCCACGAGAGCGCGCGGATCAGGTCGAGCGTGCCGTAGTTGCCCGAAGCGTCGTGCGGGCCGACGCCGGTGCGGAGCGCCGCGTGGCGGAGCCAGCCGAGCGGCCCGAGCCGGTACTGCAAAGCCACGACCACGACGTCGTGGGTCTCGGCGAGGTTCCCGCCCTGGTAGAAGCCCGCGCGCCCGATCGAGTTGCCGCCGCCGTGGATCCACACCATCACGGGGAGGCGCGCCTGCTTCGCCTCGTCGGGCTCGAGGCGCGGCGCCCAGACGTCGAGCGCGAGGCAGTCCTCGTCCCCGATCACGCCCGTGGTGTCGCGCGTGGCGCCGGCGAAGACGCTCGCATACTGGGGACACGCGTTCCCCGTCGCGAGCGCTTCGCGCACGCCTTCCCAGCGCGGCGCCGGCCGCGGCGCGCGCCAGCGGAGCCCTCCGACCGGCGGCTCCGCGAAGGGCAGGCCGAGCCAGGCGTGCGCGCCGTACCGGTCCTTGAAGCCCACGACCTCGCCGGCCGGCAGGCTCCGCGCCGAGCTCGGATCCACGCTCGGCGCGCCCTCGCGCGCGCACGCCGGCAGCAGGAGGACGAGAGCCAGACCCGGGCAGATGCGTCGCTTCATCGGACGACCTCCTGAGCGGCGCCCATTCTAACGACGTCAGCGAAGGCCGGCCGCGCGGAGGTGGTCGACCTCGTTGAAGTTCTGGAGCGACCACACCGAGCCGCGCTCTCCGATGGGGCGCGCCTCGGCCACCGAGTACGCGGCGAGCTGGCTCTCGAAGCGGAGCCACTCCCATGGCACGGGTCGCACGTCGAGGAGATGCGTGAGCAGCACGGAGTTGGTGCCGCCGTGCGCGACGATCACGAGCGAAGGCGGCGGGTCCGGCGTGGTCCACACCGTGAAGTCGTGCTCCCGCGCGGGCGCGATGCCATGCTTCGCGAGGATCGCCTCGAGCGCGCGGGTCACGCGGGCGTGGAACGCGCCGAAGCTCTCGGCGCCGGGCCAGCCCTCCCAGTGCGCCTGGAGCGGACGGCGCGAGCCCTCCTGGAAGTAGCGATCCACCTCCTCCTGCGTGAGGCCGGCGACGGCGACGCCGATCTCCGCGAGCTCCTCGACGGTCTCGGGCTCGCGGCCGGTCGCCGCTGCGATGGGCTCGGCGGTCTCGCGCGCGCGGCGGTACGGGCTCACGTAGAGCGCGTCGACCGGCGTGCGCGCGAGCGCCTGTGCGAGGCACGCGGCCTGGCGCCGGCCGAACGGCGTGAGCCCCGGGTCGTTCACCAACGGGCCGCCGCCCGGCGCCCAGTCGGGATCTCCGTGGCGCACGAGCGTCAGCGTCGGATGGCGCCGCATGCGCGCTTCGCGCTCGCGCAGCGCCGCGGGGCCCGCCTCCTCGGGCCGGGGGCCGCCTCCCTCTCCGATCCGCATGCCCGCGCTCATCGAGGGCGCGGAGTATAGGAGGCACCCGCGCGCGCGCAGGGCCGGGCTGGGCGCGCGCGCGAGCGTTAGCCTCCCGGCGATGCAGCCGAGTCCGGCGCCGCCTCCCGCCGCGGGCCCCTTCGTCGCGCTCGGCGCGGCGCTGGTCCGGCGCCCGCGCACAGTCGCCGCCGTGTTCGCACTGCTGCTCGCGCTCGCGGGGCTCTACGCGGCGTCCGTGAGCCAGCGGCTCCCGGCCGGCGGCTTCGACGTGCCCGGCAGCGCCTCCGATCGCGTGACCGAGCTCTCCGAGCAGCGGCTCGGGATCGGCAAGCCTGATCTGGTGCTGCTCTATCGACGGAGCGACGGCGGCGGCATGCGGACCTCGCAGGCGGCCGCGCTGGTGAGCGACGCGCTCGACCCGGTGCTCGACGATCCGGACGTACTGGGCGCCACCAGCTACTACGACACGAACCTCGACACGCTGCTCTCGCGCGACGGCCGCCTCGCGCTCGTGCTGCTGAGCCTGGAGGGCGACGACGCGGGCAAGGTCGCGGTGTTCCGGCGCCTCGAGGCGGAGCTCCGCGCGCCGGGACCGGGGCTCGAGGTCGAAATCGGCGGGAACGCGGCCGCGGCGACCCTGGCGCAGGACATCGCGGCGCGGGACGTGCGGAAGGCGGAGGCGTGGGCGCTGCCGATCGCGGCCCTCCTCACGCTCTTCTTCTTCCGCAGCGTGGTGGCGGCGCTGCTGCCCGTGCTGATCGGCGCGATCGCGGTGGCCGGGGGCTCGGCGCTCGTGGGCGTCGCCTCGCACCTCTTCAGCGTCTCGATCTTCGCGCTGAACGTGTGCGCATTCCTCGGCCTCGGCCTCTCGATCGACTATGCGCTGCTCCTGGTGCAGCGCTTTCGCGAGGAGCTCGCGCTCGGCCGTACGGTGCCGGACGCCGTGATCGTCACGCTCGACACCGCGGGCCGCGCGGTCTGGGTCTCGGGGCTCACCGTGGCCGTGAGCCTCGCCGTGATGACGTGGGTGCCCGTGCCGCTGCTCCGAAGCGTCGCCGTCGGCGGCGTGCTCGCGGTGGCGGCGGCACTGCTGGGCGCGCTCGTGCTGCTCCCTGCGCTCCTTGCCTGGCTCGGGCCGCGCGTGAACCGCTTCGCCGTCGCGCGCACCGACGTCGCGGGCCCGAGCCCGTTCTGGCGGCGCGTCGGCGTGCTGTCGATGCGCCACCCGGTGACCACTGCGTTCCTCTCCGGCGCCGTGCTGCTCGCGATCGCGAGCCCGGCGCTCCGCATGCAGAGCGCGGTGCCCGACGCGCGCATGTTCGGCCGCGAGTCCGAGGTGCGCCGGGTGGAGGACACGATCGGCGACCCGGCGACCTTCGATCCGGGCGGCGCCTCCTCGATCCAGATCCTGGTCGAGGCGGGCGGGGCGCTCGTCGAGCCGGAGCACCTCCGCCAGGTCCAGCAGTTCCTCGCGGACGTGGCGGCGCTGCCCGGCGTCTCCGAGCTCCGCACGCCGCTCCTCGACCTCGACCCGGCGCTTCCGCCCGACGCGCTCGCGCGGCGCGTCGCGAGCGCCGAGATCGCGCCCGCGCTCGCACGCACCGTGCACCACGACCTCGCGCTCGTGACCGCGGTCGGCACGCATCCATGGCGCTCGGAGCAGGCCGCCGCGACCGTCGAGGCCGTGCGCGCGATCCCTCATCGCGATCTCGCGATCCGGGTGGGCGGCACCACCGCGCAGCTCGTGGACGTCCGCGCCGCGCTCCGCGAGTACGGCGGGATCGCCGCGATCCTCGTGGTCGGCTGGAACCTCGCCATCCTGCTCGGCGCCTTCCGCTCCGTCGTCGTCCCGATCAAGGCCGTGTTGATGAACGTGCTGTCGCTGGGCGCGAGCTACGGGATCCTGGTCTGGGTGTTCCAAGAGGGGCATCTCTCCTCCTGGCTCGGCTTCGAGCCGCTCGGCGGCATCGACCCGACGATCCCGCTCGTGATGTTCGCGGTCGTGTTCGGGCTCTCGATGGACTACGAGGTGTTCCTGCTGAGCCGGATCCAGGAGGAGTACCGGCGCCTCGGCGACAACCGCGCGAGCGTGATCGAGGGCCTCGCGCGCACGGGGCGGATCATCTCGAGCGCCGCGCTGATCCTCTTCGTCGTAATCGGCGCGTTCGCGGCCGGCGAGCTCGTCTACGTGAAGGAGCTGGGCGTCGGCATGGGGAGTGCGCTCCTGCTCGACGTGACGCTGGTGCGGGCGCTCCTCGTGCCCGCCACGATGCAGCTGCTCGGGCGCTTCAACTGGTGGGCGCCGCGCTGGCTCGCGCCGACCACGGCCCCCAGCGCAGAGGAGCCGGCGCTACGGGCCCTCGACCCGGCGAGCGCCCCACGCGGCGAGCGCAACGAGCGCTAGCCAGAGGCGCGCCGGCAGAGGAGGCAGCGTGAGCGAAGAGTGCCGCGGGACGCCCGGCAAGGTGGTCCCGCTGGTGGATCGCAACCGCTGCGAGGCGAAGGCGGATTGCGTCGAGGTCTGCCCGTACCAGGTCTTCGAGGTGAGGAGCCTCGCACCCGGGGACCGCAGGGGGCTCTCCCTCGTGGGACGGCTCAAGGCGTGGGCGCACGGTCACCGCCAGGCCTACGTGGTCCGACCCGACGACTGTCACGCCTGCCAGCGCTGCATCGAGGCGTGCCCCGAGGACGCGATCCGGCTCGTGCCGCTCCGCGGCTGAGCGCCCTCACTCCTCTTTCTGCGCGTCGTCGATCGCGCGCTTGGCGTCTTCGAGCGCCTCGTCCGTCTTGCGGCCGAACTTCTCGAGGGGCCCTTCGTCCGGATGGGTCAGCTCGTCGATCGCCTCGTCGAGCTTCCGCCCCGCCTTCTCGACGGATCCCTCCTCGCGGCAGGCGCCGAGCGCAACGAGCGCGAGGAGCCCGAGCCACAGGACCGAGCGTCGCATAGGAAGCCTCCGGCCTCTTCTTACCGGGGGCGGAGCGCGGCGTCGAGGCGGGCCCGCTCACTCAGCCGGCGGCGAGATCCCGCACCACGTCCACGACGGCCTCGGGCGCCGCCTCGTTGTAGAGCATCAGGGTGGTGCGGTCGGCGAAGCGGTTGCGCTCGCTCAGCTGCGCGGCCACCCGAGCCGGCGTGCCGGAGACCGCGATCTCGTCGAAGAGCGCGTCGTCGATCCGTCCCGTCATCTCTAGCCATTGGCCCTGCTTCGAGAGGCGGTTCAGGTCCGGCTGGAGATCGGGCCGGCCGTGGTGCTCGAGCAGGCCCTTGTAGGCGGGCGTCGAGCCGTAGAAGGAGATCTGCCCGCGCGCCTTCCGCCGCGCGCGCTCCACCTCCGCGTCGTTGCTCCCGAGCGCCACGATCGTCTGGCAGGAAATCGTGAAGTCCGCGCGCTTCCGTCCTCCGCGTGCGAGGCCGCGCTCCAGCGCCGGCAGCGTCTCGGCCTCGAGGAAGGCGCGCGAGTGGAAGGGATGCACGATGAACCCGTCCGCCACCTCGCCCACCATCTCGACCATCCGCGCGCCCACGCCGGCCAGGAAGATGGGCGGGCTCCCGAAGGGGAGCGGCGGAGTGAACATCGGCGTCATCAGCGTGTGCGTGTAGAACTCGCCGCGGTGGTCGAGGCGCGCGCCGCCCTCCCACGCGCGCCAGATCGCACGCAGCGCGAGCGTGAACTCGCGCATCCGCTCGACCGGCCGCGACCACGGCTGGCTGAAGCGCCGCTCCACGTGCGGCTTGATCTGCGTGCCGAGCCCGAGGATGAAGCGCCCCCGCGTGAGCGCCTGGAGATCCTGGGCGAGATAGGCGGTCGTCATCGGGTTCCGCGCGAAGGCCACCGCGATCGCGGTGCCGAGCGTGATCGTCTCGGTGCGCTCCGCGGCCAGCACCAGCGGGATGAAGGGGTCGTGCTGGCCCTCGAAGCTCCACGCGCCCGCGAAGCCCTCCGCCTCGAGCAGCGCAGCCTCCTCGCCCGCGCGCGTGAAGTCACCGCCGATCAGTGCGCCGTCGACCTTCATCGCTCCTCCTCCGCGGCGATCGTACACCCGTCCGGGCCACGGGGGAGCCTGGCGCCGGGTATGAATTCGGGTCATACTCACTTCCTACCCATGCCCCGGAGCGCTGCGAAGATCGCGATCAGCCTGCCCGACGAGCTCTACCGGGCGCTCGAGAGCATGCGCCGCAAGAGCGGCAAGAGCCGGAGCGCGGTCGTGCAGGAGGCCGTCCGCGACTGGCTGCGCCGCCAGGCGCGCGGAGAGCTCGTGCGCGAGTACGAGGCGGGGTATCGCCGGCATCCCGAGTCGTCCGAGGAGATCGAGACGGCGCTCGCGACTGCGGTGGGTCTGCTCTCGGCCGACGCGGACGATTGGTGATGCGTCGCGGAGAGCTCTGGTGGGCGGAGCTCCCTCCGCCGGCCGGCCGGCGGCCCGTGATCCTGCTCTCGAGAAACGAGGCCTACGCCGTGCGCGAGCTGGTGACGATCGCTCCCGTGAGCACACGCATGCGCCGCATCCCGACGGAGGTCGCGCTCGGCCGCGCGGAAGGCCTGCCGCGCCGCTGCGCGGCAAACCTCGACAGCGTAACGACGATCCCGAAGCGAATGCTCGCGCGCCGGATCAGCGCGCTGCCGCCGCCGAAGCTCGCGGCGATCGACCGCGCGCTCCGCTTCGCCCTCGGCCTCATCTGAGCGCCGCGAGCTCGCGCCGCACGGCGTCGAGGAGCACGGGCGCCTCCCGTGCGAGCGCGGCGGGCGTGCGCGCCGCCCAGCTGCGCACCGCCGGCAGCTCGCGCGCCTCGAGCGCGAGGCGCGACCGCCGCGCGAGGATGCGCGCGAGGCGCGCCGTGAGCCGCTCGGGCTCGCACCAGGCCACAGGAGACGGCGTGGCCTCGAGGATGCGCGCGCAGAGCTCGCCGAGCGGCGCGGCGTCGCCCGCGCCGCGGAACGAGATCGCGGGCAGGAGCGCCGGGCCGACGAGGAGCGCCTCCGCGTAGACCTCGGGGACGCCGTGGCGCTCGGCGAGCCAGCCGTCGAGCAGCAGCTCGACACCGACGTGGCCGATCGCGCGCGCCGGCCCGCGCCGGAGGCCCGCCGCACGGAGCTCTCGCGTGCTCTCGAGCACGAGAGCGCCGAAGCGCTCGGCGCGGTGGAAGGCGGCGTCCGTCGCGAGGTGGAATCGCCGCCCGTCGTGCGCGGCGGCGTGCGAGACGGAGGCGATCCTGAGCCCGGCCATCGCCGCGAGGTCGGGCAGCATCGCGCCGAACACGAAGGCAGGCTCGGGCCGTGCGTTCGCCGCGAGCCAGGCATGGCCGAAGAAGTTCACGCGGGGAGCTTCGCAGGCCGGCCGCGCACACCGCTAGAGTCGCGCGCATGCGCTTCGTGATCCGGGCCGAAGCCGGCGCCCCGCCGCGCGAGGCCCGCGAGATCCGCCGCCGCGTGTTCGTCGAGGAGCAGGGCGTCGCGGCCGACGAGGAATGGGACGAGCACGACGCGCCGGGCGCCGCGACGCTCCACCTCGTCGCGTACCAGGCCGGCCGCCCGGTCGGCTGCGCGCGCCTCCGCGCCCTCGGAGACGCCGCGAAGGTGGAGCGCGTCGCGGTGCTGCCCGACGCGCGCCGCCACGGGCTCGGACGCGCGCTCATGGAGGCCGTGGAGCAGGCCGCGCGCGAGCGCGGGCACACGAGCTTCGTACTCCACGCGCAGGTCGCCGTGATCCCGTTCTACGAGCGGCTCGGCTGGCGGGCGCTCGGCCCCGAGTTCGACGAGGCCGGGATCCCGCACCGCAAGATGGAGAAGCGCGAGGCTCCCCTCAGCTCCCCGCTGGCTTCTTCGACACGTTGACGGTCTGGATCTCGGTGAAGCCGAGCAGGCCCCACTTGCCGTTCTCGACGCCGATCCCGGACCACTTGGCGCCGCCGAACGGCGCGAACGGCGTGATCGCGAGATGCTGGTTCACCCAGGCGGTGCCGCACTCGAGCCGGCCGGCCACGGCGGCCGCGCGCTCGGGATCCTGCGACCAGACGCTTCCGCTGAGCCCGAAGCTCGTGCGGTTCGCGCGCTCGACGGCGTCGTCGAGGTTCCGGTAGGTGAGGATGGGCAGCGCGGGGCCGAACTGCTCCTCGTCCACGAGCCGCACGCCTTCCGCGACGTCGGCCACGATGGTCGGCTGGTAGAAGTAGCCCTTGCCGCCGACCGGCGCGCCGCCGGCCACGATGCGCGCGCCGGCCTTCTTCGCGTCGTCCACGAGCTCCTTCACGCGCTCGAACTGCGGGCGGTTGTTGAGCGGGCCCAGCTGGACGCCCTCCTGGAAGCCGTCGCCGACCTTCACGCCCTTCGCGAGCGCGGCGAGCCGCTCGATCAGCGGGGCCGCGAGCTTCTCGGGCACGTAGACGCGCTTGATCGCGCTGCACACCTGGCCGCAGTTCGTGAACGCGCCCCAGAACAGCTTCTCGGCCACCGCGTCGGGGCTCACGTCGTCGAGCACGATCGCGGCGTCGTTCCCGCCGAGCTCGAGGGTCACGCGCTTCAGGTCGGGGGCCGCCGAGGCCGCCACCTTCTTGCCGGTCTCGACCGAGCCGGTGAACGAGATCTTGCGCGGCACCGGGTGCGCCGTCATCCAGGCGCCGAGCGCGTCGCCGCCGGAGACGACGTTCACCACGCCGGGCGGGAGCACGTCGCGCACCACCTCGCCGAGCAGCAGCGTGCTGAGCGGGGTGAACGGCGAGGGTTTGATCACGAGCGTGTTCCCGGCGAGGAGCGCCGGCGCGATCTTCCAGACCGCAAGCAGCAGGGGGTAGTTCCAGGGCGTGATCGCGGCGACCACGCCGTACGGGCGGCGCCGCACCTCGAGCCGGTTCTCGGGCGTGTCGGACACCACCTCGAGGGGGATCTCGAGCCCGGCGGTCACCTGGAACCAGACCGAGGCGCCGATCACCTCACCCATCGCGTCCTTGAGCGGCTTGCCCTGCTCGCGCACCAGCACGGACGCGATGTCTCCGGCGCGCGCCTTGAGCGCCTCGGCCACGTCGAGGAGCGCCTTCCGGCGCACGCCGAGGTCGGCCTGCCAGGCGCGGAAGGCGGCCTTCGACGACTCCATCGCCGCGTCGAGCTGCGCGCGGCTGCACTCGGGCGCCTCGGCGAAGACCTCGCCGGTCGCGGGATTGATCACGCCGAAGCGCGCTGCCCCGGCCACGGCCTTGCCGTCGATGGTCATGGTGAAGTCGGACATGCGTTCCTCCTCGGATGCTGGGTGCTAGCACGCCGGGAGACGCGGGGCTACGGCGCCTCGCGCTTCACACGGTCTGCACGGAAGATGCGGTTCAGCTCGGCGCCCGACGCCGCGTCGGCGAAGCCGTCGAAGCGCCCCTCCTGCGCGATCCGCGCCGCGGCGCGCATCACGCCGCCCCAGCCCGCGCGCGCCAGCGCGCCGCCGACGCTGATGCGGCGAACGCCGAGCTCCGCAACTTCCTTCACGCTGAGGTCGCTCGCCCAGCCGATCAGCAGGTTGAAGGGCTTCGGGGCGACGGCCTCGACAACCCGCGCGATCTGGTCGCGCTCGCGCAGGCCGGGCGCGTAGAGGCAGTCGGCTCCCGCGTCGGCGTACGCGCGGAGCCGGCCGATCGTCTCGTCGAGATCGGGCCGGCCGACGAGGAAGCACTCGGCGCGTCCCACGAGCAGGGCGTCGCCGCCCGCCGCGTCGACGGAGCGCCGCGCCGCACGGATGCGCGCGACCGCGTCGGCGAGCGCGTAGAGCGGGCGCTCGGGGTCGCCCGTCGAGTCCTCGATCGAGAGGCCGGCGACGCCGGTCTCGAGCGCGCGCCGCACGTTCTCGCCGACGCCCGCGGGATCGCGCGCGAAGCCGCCCTCGAAGTCGGCGTTCACCGGGACGTCCGTCGCGGCGACGAGCTCGGCGAAGTGCGCGAGCGCCAGCTCGAGCGAGATCGCGTTGTCCGGGTGTCCCTCGGACCAGGCGAAGCCCGAGCTCGTGGTGGCGAGCGCGGGGAAGCCGAGCCCCTCCAGATAGCGGGCCGAGCCGACGTCCCATGGGTTCGGCAACACGAAGCAGCCGGACGCGTGCAGCTCGTGGAACCGGTAGCGCTTGGCGGAGACGGAGGGGTGGGGCACGTCAGCGCTCCGCCGCCGCGGGAGTCAGCGCTCCCGTGACGGTGAGATTTCCGGCGGCGATGTCGCCGCGCCCCTCGCGCAGCTCCGAGAAGAGCTTGTCGCGCGTCGTGGGGATCAGATGGACGGTGAGCGGCCGCTTGCCGAGCCGCTGCTTGTGCTTCTGGTTGATGTAGCGCTCGAGGTCGCGCGCCAGCTCCGCCGTGATGCCCCGCTCCTGCCCCTTGTCGATGAAGAAGAGGGTGCGGCTGTAGGGGATCAGCACGCGCAGCATGCGCCGCTCGAAGATGGCGTCGAAGTCGCCCGTCCAGACCTTGCCCTCGAGATTGAGCTGGCGCGGCGCCGGGGGCGCCCCGAGTTCGCTCGGCTCCTCAGCGAGGGCGGTGCAAGCGACCAGGCTCGCGGCGACGATGAGAGACGCGGTGATGCCTCGCATGGACAGCCTCTCAGCCGCCCGACTCTAGCCTCGCGCCGGCCGCTGTCCGCCCGGGTAGGGGCGGCTCCCGTCGAGCGCCAGCACGGTGCGGCCCAGCTGGTCGAGCAGGTCGAGCGAGACGTGCACGCCACCCGTCCAGTCGGGGGGGCAGTCGCAGAGCACGAGCGCGCCCTCGACCATCGCCTCCATCGACTCGATCAGCTCCGGGGCGAGCATGCCGCCGACCAGCACCTCCGCGCCCTCGCTCATCACCGCGGCGCGCGGCTCGACGGTGTTGATGCGTACTCCCGTGCCGAGCAGCTCCTGGGCGAAGGCGACCGTCATGCGGTTCAGCGAGGCCTTGCTGGCGCCGTAGACGCCGATGAAGGGCGGCGGCTGCCGGAGCTCCTTCGGACGGCCGAGCTCGTAGCGCGCCGAGGCGCTCGACACGTTCAGGATCCAGCCCTCGCCGCGCGCGACCATGCCGGGGATCACCGCCTGCGCGAGGTCGGCGGGCGCGTGCACGTTCACCTCGAAGGTGATGCGGCGGCGCTTCAGCGGGAACTCGAGCGTGGGCTGATAGATCGCGGCGGCGGCGTTGTTCACGAGCACGTCGATGCGGCCGTCGAACAGCTCGAGGGCGCGCGGGACGATCGCGGCGCGGCTGTCGGCGTCGGCGAGGTCCGCCGCGATCGCCTCGACGCGCGCGCCGTGGCGGCGGCAGCGCGCGAGCGTCTCGGTGAGGCTGCCGGCGAGGTGGTCGTGCGCGTCCACGGTGCGCGCGACCGCCGCCACGTTCGCGCCCTCGGCGGCGAGCCGCTCCGCGAGCGCGGCACCGATGCCGCGGCTCGCGCCCGTCACGACGACGTTTCGGCCCGCGAAGCGCCCGGGCATCAGGCCTCCCGATCCTCGATCGTCGCGTACCAGTCGAATGTGCCTCGGGGCACCCAGCCCGGCATGTTCGGCCCCTTCTGGAGCCGCTCGATCATCTTCGGCGTGAGCTTGCCGTTCTTCGCCATCAGCTTGAAGACCTGGCCGGCGTTGATGTGGTCGAAGAAGTCGCGCTGCCACTGCCACTGGTAGTTGCCGGCGTAGCGGAACCAGGAGCCGCCGGTGCCGCCGATCTCGTAGGGCTGACCGCCCTCGCCCTGGACCGGCGCGATCTGGCGCCAGATCCCGATCACCTCGCCCTTCTTGTCGTCGATGAGGGTGCGGACGTACGGGTACGTCCATTTCTCGAGGCCCTCCATCTCGGTGCCGAAGACCCAGTCGTGGATCTGCTTCCTGCCCTTCGCGACGAACTCCCACTTCGCGCCGTTGTTCCAGGTGTAGATCGCGTCCTCGGCGTAGTACTGCGCGAGCGGGTACCAGTCGCCGGTGCGGCCGGCCTCGTCGTTCGCGGCGACGAAGCGGCGCACCATCTCCTCGAGCTCGGCGCGGGGGAAGGCAGGCATGGCTACTCCTTGTTGCGTTGGACCGGCGAACCAGCTGTCGTGACTCCGTTCGCCTTCGGCTCACTGCGCGCGCCGCTTCGCGGCGCTTGCTCCTCGATGCGCAACGCGCGGGTGGGGCAGTACTTCACCGCGGCCTGGACCTTGGCGCGGAGCTCTTCGGGCGGCTCGGGCTGGAGCAGCTCGACCGTCGAGGCGCCCTTCGGCACGCGGAACACCTCGGGAGCCTCCTCCTCGCAGGCGGCGTGGCCCTGGCAGAGGTCGCGATCGACGATCACGCGCATCGTCAGGCCTTCTTCCTCGGCAGCGCGATCACCTTCGTCTCGAGGTACTCCTCGAAGCCGAGGAGCCCGTTCTCGCGGCCCAACCCGCTCTGCTTGTAGCCGCCGAACGGCGTGTCGGCGTGGAACCACTGCCCGCCGTTCACCGAGAGCGTGCCGCTGCGGATGCGGCGCGCGACCGCGAGCGCGCGCTCCTCGGAGGCGCTCAGCACCGCGCCCGAGAGGCCGTAGATCGTCCCGTTCGCGATCCGCACCGCGTCGTCGTCGTCCTCGAAGGGGATCACGCAGAGGACGGGCCCGAAGATCTCCTCCTGCGCGATCGTCGCGGCCGGGTCCACGTCCACGAACAGGGTCGGCTCGACGAAGAAGCCGGGCCGGTCGGGCCGGCCGCCGCCCACCAGGCAGCGCGCGCCCTCGCGCTTTCCCTTCTCGATGTACGCGAGCACGCGCTCCTGCTGGCGGCGGCTGATCTGCGGGCCCTGGAGCACCGAGGGATCCGTCGGGTCGCCGAAGCGCCAGCCCTCGAAGGCCTGCTTCACGATCGCGACGCCTTCCGCGTAGCGCGAGCGCGGGAGCAGGAGCCGCGTGGTGATCGCGCAGCCCTGCCCGCCGTGGACGCAGGTCATCGCGGCGGTCGGGAGCACCTTCGCGAAGTCCGCGTCGTCGAGGACGACGTTCGCGCTCTTCCCGCCGAGCTCGAGGAACACCTTCTTCACGGTGGCGGCCGCGCGCTCCATCACGCGCCGCCCGGTTGCCGTCGAGCCGGTGAACGTGACGAGGTCCACGCGGGGGTCGCTGGACAGGATCTCGCCGAGGAGGTGGTCCGACGAGGCGACGATGTTCAGCACGCCCGGCGGGAGGTCGGTCTCCCGCGCCAGCTTGCCGAGGTGCGTGGCGCTCCACGGCGTGTCGGGCGCGGGCTTCAGCACCACGGTGCAGCCGGCCGCGAGCGCCGGGCCGAGCTTCGCGAGGTTCAGATAGAGCGGGACGTTCCAGGGCGTGATCGCGCCCACCACGCCGATGGGCTCGCGCCGGAGGAGCCGCCGCTGCGGCTTGCCGAGGAACGGGACGTCGCTCATCGGCTGCTCGTACGGGTACGCGGCCGCCTTCTCGGCCCAGTAGGCCAGCGACTCGATGGGGTCGTCGACGTGCATGTAGCCCGTGAGCGAGACGCAGGCCCCGGCCTCGTGGACCACGATCGAGCGCAGCTGCTCCTTGTCGGCCCGGAGCGCCTCGTGGAGCTGGCGCAGGCAGCGTGCGCGGAGCGCGTGATCGTTGGCCCAGCCCGCCTCGTCGAAGGCGCGGCGCGCGGCGGCGAGCGCCGCCTCCATGTCGTCCTTGGTGCCGTCGGCGCAGGTGCCGATCACCTGGCCCGTGGCCGGGTTCACGTTCTCGAACGTGGCGCCGTTGCTGGCGCCGACGAGCCGGCCGTCGATCAGGTTGCGCGTCTCGGGCGCGAGGGGGGCGAGCTCCATCCGGTTCGTCTCCGCTAGGGCCGCATGATCTGGCCGCCGTCCACGTTGATCACCTGGCCGGTGACCCACGCGGCGGCGTCCGAGAGCAGGAACAGGCAGGTCGGCACCAGGTCGCCCGGCGTGCCGAGACGGGGCAGCGCGAGCGAGGCCACGAGCTGCTTCTTGAACTGCTCGGGCACGACGGTGCGGAGCGCTTCGGTGTCGGTCGGACCGGGCGCGATCGCGTTCACGCGGATCTTCTTCGGGCCGAGCTCCTTCGCGAGCGCGCCGGTGAGGCCGTTGATCGCGAGCTTCGCGAGACCGTAGTAGCCGGCGCTCATCCAGGACGCCGTGGACGACTGATTCACGATCGCCCCGCCGCCGCGCTTCGCCATCTCCGGCGCGCAAGCGCGCGTGCAGAGGAGTGCGCCGTCCATGTTCACGTCCATGAACTTCCTGTAGTACGACCACTCCACGTCCAGCAGGCTCGACATCTTCATCGTGCCGAAGATGGCGGCGTTGTTGACGAGGAAGTCGATGCCGCCGAGCTCTGAGACGGTGCGGGCCGCCAGCGCCTTCGTGGACTCGGGCGAGGAGACGTCCACCTCGACGAAGAGCGCCTCGGCGCCGCCCTTGCGGAGCGAGGCGGCCACGGCCTCACCGCGCGCCTTGTCGATCTCGGCCACGACCACCTTCGCGCCCTGCGCGGCTAGCCCCTGCGCGTACGCCTCGCCGATGCCGCCGCCCGAGCCGGTGACGATCGCGACCTTGCCTTCGATGCCGGGGAGCTTCATGCGGCGGTCCTTTCGCTGGCGTGGTTGCGGCGTGAGTAGCGCACGAGGAAGGGCTGGCGTGGTCGCACGACCATCGCCGAGTAGTTGTCCACGTAGCTCGCGGGCTCGGTCACGAGCGCCCAGTCGAACTGGCGGAGCAGGACGCTCCCGATCGCCTTCTGCTGCATCATCGCGAAGTTCGCGCCGAGGCAGCGGTGGCGGCCGCCGCCGAAGGGCACGTACGCCCACGGGTGCTTCGCGTCTTCCTCGCGCGGCAGCGCGAAGCGGTCGGGGTCGAAGCGCTCCGGGTCGGCGAAGCAGTCCGGATCCTTGTTCGAGAGCGCGGTGGACATCGCCACGATCGAGCCCTTCGGCACGACGAAGTCCTTGTACACGAAGTCCACGAGCGCGGTGCGCGGCAGCCAGATCAGCGGCGGATGGAGGCGTAGCGCCTCCTTCACCGCGTTCTCGAGGTGCGGGATCTCGCGCAGCGCCTGGTAGGAGACATCGCGCCCGTCGGCGTAGATCTGGTCGAGCTCCTCCACGACGCGCTTCATCTGGCCGGGCCCGCGCAGCAGCTCGACGAGGGTCCACGCCGCGGTGCCCGCGCTCGTGTGGTGGCCCGCGAACATCGTCGAGACCAGGATCCCGGTGATCACACTCGTCGAGTAGCGCGGCTGGTCGCCATCCTTCAGCGAGAGCAGGATCCCGAGCAGGTCCTTCGGCGGCTCCGCCACGTTTCGGCGGGCCTCGATGACAGAGCCCACCAGCTCGACGAGCCGCTCGCGCGCGCGGTCGCGCACGCGGAAGGCCTCGATGTCCACGTGCGAGTTGATGTATCCGATCGCGTCGGTGCCGACCTCGAGCTCGAAGTACTTCTGCGAGAACTCGGGCGTGAGCGCGTCGCGGAAGGCCGGCCCGATCAGGCACGAGCTCGAGGTGTAGATCGTGAGCTCGGCGGTGAAGTCGAGCAGATCGAGCGTGCCCTCGTCGCCGAGCGTCTGCGCCATGCGCTCGGTCTCGTGCGCGATCGTCTCGGCGGAGCGCCTGAGGTTCTTCTCGCGGAGCGCCGGCGACGCCATCATGTCGCGCCGCTTCTCGGGCGGCACGTCGTAGACGACGCCCGGCCCGAAGATCGGCCGCATCAGCTCGTTCGAGGTGGGCTGCGGATCGAAGATCTCGTCCGGCTGGCGGAAGAACGCCTCCTGCGCCTCGGCCCCGGAGAAGAACGCCACGTCGCGGTCGAGCATCCGGAACAGGCCGAGCTCGCCGCACTCGCGGCGCACCCGCTGGAAGAGCCCGATCGGGTCGTGCCGCAGCTCCATCAGGTGGCCGAAGCGCCGGCCGCCGCCGGAGAGTCGGGGGATCTCGCGGGTCATGGCTGACCTCCCGCCACCGGGCGCTCCCCGGCGACCCCGGCACCCTACGACACTTCCATTGCGGGCGCAATGGAAATTTCGGGGGCGGCCGCCACGGAACGGACTAGAAGCGGGCGCGGCGCTGGCAGACAATGCGGGTGCTCGGGTCCCTCCGGGTCCGAGGACCCGCTGGCTCCACAACCAGACAACCCGAGAAGGGAGGCTCCATGTCCGGCGCCCGGCTCGCTCTCCTCGCCCTGATCCTCTCTGCGCTCGCGAGCCCCGCGCTCGCGCAGGAGGACGTCGCGCCCGGCGCGCCCTCCTTCAAGGAGGGCGACACGATCACGTTCGACAAGGTCGAGTCCCTGAAGGCGTATCTGCCGCCGGAGTTCTGGTCGAACCGCGACTTCTTCTTCTACGAGGGCATGCAGCTCGAGATCGGTCCCTCCTTCCGCGACTACGCGGAGCCGGAGGCCTACCAGGCGATCTCGAAGCAGTTCGCGGGCCAGGCGAAGGTCGGCCCCGAGTCGAGCCTCGAGAACTACTCCGCGGGCCGGCCCTTCCCGGGCAAGATCGACTGCAAGGGCGATCCGCAGGCCGGCTCGAAGCACATCTGGAACTTCGATCTGCAGTGGGAGGGCGACGGCTCGAACGCGCGCTGGTACTACAGCTATTGGGACCGCGGCGAGGAGCTGCCGCTCTACTACGAGGGCACCTCGAAGACGATCCAGATGTCGCGGCGCGTCGAGCCCGAGTTCGCCGCGAGCGGCCACGACTTGTTCCGCGGCGAGAAGCGCAAGAACGCCTTCGGCATCGAGGTGGACGGGCCCTTCGACGCGCGCGGCATCCTGCTGATGACCTATCGCTACAAGGACTCGGAGAACGCCAAGGCAACGACCAAGAACGATGACACCTGGGTCTACGTGCCGACGCTCCGGCGCGTGCGACGCATCTCGTCGGCGCAGCGCACCGACGCCGTCTCCGGCACCGACTTCACGCTCGACGACCTCCGGAGCTTCGCCGGCGTGGTGCCGCAGTACACCTGGACCTGCCTCGGGCACACGGAGGTGCTCGCGCCGGTCAACAGCAAGGTGGCGGCGTACCCGTACGACCGCGAGCACAACTTCGGGCCGTACGGCCTGTCCTACGCCGACGACCGCTGGGAGCTCCGCAAGGCCGTGAGGCTCCGCTTCGTGCCGAACAACGCGGACCACCCGTACTCGCGGAAGGACCTCTACATCGACGAGCAGACGTACATCCCGCTCTATTCGTTCGCCTACGACCGCAAGGACGAGCTCTGGAAGATCATCACGCACAACCACCGCTGGTCGGAGGAGAACCTGCCCGAGGACAAGTCGAAGCCCAACGGCCGCTGGTACAACGGCTGGGAAGCGGTCCCGGATCCGCGCGACGTGCGGGTGGTGAGCGACATGATCGTGAACGTCCAGACCGGCACCGGGAACCGCATCGAGTTCTGGGACACGCACGGCACCCCGCTCGACAGCAAGGGCAAGGTGCGCCGTTACGTCGACATCGGGAGGCTGACCAAGGGTCGCTAGCTCGTGGAGCTTCGCGGCCGCATCAGCGTGGTGACGGGCGGGGCGAGCGGGATCGGCCGCGCGCTCTGTGAGCGCTTCCACGCCGAGGGCGCGCGGCACGTGGTCGTGGCGGACCGCGACGCCGCGGGCGCGCGCGCGGTGGCCGCGGCGGTCGGTGGCACGGGCGTCGCGCTCGACGTGTCGGACGAGGCGGCGCTCTGCGCGCTGGTCGACGAGACCGAGCGCACGCTCGGCCCGATCGACCTCTTCGTCTCGAACGCGGGCTACGTGACGCTCGGCGGGCTCGAAGCGCCCGTCGCCGACCTCGAGCGCATGTGGGCCGTGCACGTGCTCGCGCACCTCTACGCCGCGCGCTCCCTGATCCCGCGCATGGCCGCGCGCGGCGGCGGCTACCTCCTGAACACCGCCTCGGCCGCCGGCCTCCTCACGCAGTTCGGCTCGCTCCACTACACCCTGACCAAGCACGCGGCCGTGGCGCTCGCCGAGTGGATCGCGATCACGCACGGCCATCAGGGCATCCGCGTCTCCTTGCTCTGCCCGCAGGCGGTCGAGACGGCGATCGGCGCGAACAGCCCCGACGCGGAGCGCATGCAGGCGGGCCCCGGCGTCGCGAGCCGCGACGGCGTCCTCCAGCCGGCCGACGTCGCCGACGCCGTGATCGCGGCGCTCCGGGAGGAGCGCTTCCACGTGCTGCCGCACGCGGAGGTGGCCGAGTACGTGCGCCGGAAGGGGAACGATCCGAAGCGCTGGCTCTCCGGGATGCAGCGCTGGCAGGAACGGCTCTTCCCCCCGGACCAGCACCCCGCGCGCTGGCTCACGGGCTGACGCCACAAATACATATCACCCGCAATGGAAGTTGTGATAGGCTCCGCCGCCGGGGGAGCGAGCGGAGGTTCCCATGAGCATCCGGGTGGGTTTCGTCGGGCTCGGCTACATCGGCAAGCTGATGGCCCTGCAGCTGCCGAAGGCAGGGCTCGAGACGACGGTGTTCGACATCGTGCCGGCGCCAGTGCAGGAGCTGGTCGCGGCCGGCGCGAAGGCGGCGCGCTCGCCGCGCGAGGTGGCGGCCGCGAGCGACGTGGTGGGCGTCTGCGTGCAGACCGACGCGCAGGTGCGCACGGTGGTCGAGGACGAGGACGGGCTCCTCGCCGGCGCGCGGCCGGGGCTCGTGATCGCAGTCCACAGCACGGTGCTGCCGTCGACCGTCGAGGCAGTGCACGCCGCCGCCGCGAAGCGCGGGGTCGAGGTGATCGACGCGTGCGTGAGCGGGCAGTCGCGCGAGCGGGAGCCCAACTACAAGCTGTTTCTCGCCGGCGATCCCGCCGCGATCGCGAAGGCCGAGCCGTATACGAGCGCGATCGCGACACGCGTGATCCAGGCCGGCGCGCTCGGCAACTCCTGCAAGACGAAGATCTGCCTCAACCTCATCACGTACCTCCAGTGGACCGCGGCCTTCGAGTCGGCCTCGCTCGCGAAGGCGAGCGGGCTCCCGCTCGCGGTGCTCGAGGAGGCCGGCCGCTCGAACGGGCAGCTCACGGAGCTGATGATCCAGTACCTCGGGACACTCAAAATGCCCGAGGCAATGCGCAAGAGCGACGACATGCAGACGTACCTGCGGACGCAGATGCACGTGGCGGAGAAGGACCTCGCGCACGCGCTCTCGCTCGCACGCGAGGCCGGCGTCGGGCTGCCGGGCGCAGCGCTGGTGTCGCAGCTGATGGCGCGGATCTACGCCGTCGAAGACCCGGGTCGGCGCTAGCAGGAGACGGGTCGATGAGCGCCCCCGTCCGCCGCACGCAGGCAGCGCGCACGGCCGAGACCCGGCGTCGCATCCTCGACGCCGTGGTCGAGAGCATCGCGGAGATCGGCTTCTCGCGGACCACGGCGACGGAGATCGCACGGCGGGCAGGCGTGACGTGGGGCGCAGTGCAGCACCATTTCGGCGCAAAGGGTGGGATCCTGCTCGCGGTGCTCGAGGACACCTTCGAGCGCCTCGAGGCGCGGCTCGAGGACATCCCGGCCGACGCGCCGCTCGAGCGGCGCGTGGCGCTCTTCGTCGAGCGCGCCTGGCAGCACTTCTCGAGCCCGCACTTCCATTCGACGTTCGAGATCCTGCTCCACCACGGCAGGGGCGACGGCGAGGAGGTGCCGCCGCACTGGCAGGAGAAGATGTTCCGCGACCTCGACCGTGTGTTCGAGCGACTCTTCTCCGACTCGCACCTGCCGCGCCGCGATCGGGCCTCGCTGCACCAGTACGCGGTGGCTGAGCTCCAGGGCCTCGCGATGCTGGAGATGCTCGACGAGCCGCGCTCGCGCCGGCCCCAGCTCCTGCTGCTCGAGCGCACGCTCGTCGCGGAGCTCGGCGGATGACCGACTTCGCAGGACGATACGGCCCGTGGGGCGTCGTGCTCGGCGCGGCGCAGGGCATCGGCCTCGCGTTCGCGCACGAGATCGCGCGGCGGGGCGTGAGCGTGCTGCTCGTGGACGTGCGCGAGGACCGGCTCGCCGATGCCGTGCGGGCCGTCGCGGCGGCGGCGCCCGGCGTCGAGGCGCGCGGCGCGCGGATCGACCTCGCCGCGCCCGACGTGGCCGAGCGGCTCGCGGCGCTCGACCTCGAGCTCGGCCTCGTGGTCTACACCGCGATGCTCCCGCTCGTGGGCCCCTTCCTCGACGAGAAGCTCGAGCGCCACGAGCTGGCGCTCCACGTCGGCTGCCGCGGTGCGCTCGCCGCGAGCCACGTGTTGGGCCGCCGCCTCGTCGCGCGTGGGCGCGGCGGGCTCGTCCTCACCTCTTCGGGCGCAGGCTTCCAGGGCACCGGCTTCGTCGCGTCGTACTCCGCGGCGAAGGCCTACGACCTCGCCCTCGCCGAGGCGCTCTGGTGGGAGTGGCGGCCGCTCGGCGTGGACGTGCTGGCGCTCTGCCCGGGCAGCACCGCCACGCCGGGCATGCTCGGCAACGCGCCGCGGCTTCCGGCGGAGGCGTTCGCACGACCCGAGGACGTGGCGCGCGAGGCGCTCGACGCGCTCGGCAAGGGCCCCGTCTGCATCCCCGGGGAGGACAACCGCCGCGCGCGCGCCGCGCTCGAGAAGCTCCCGCGCCAGCAGCTCGTCGAGCTGATGGGGGAGCAGACCCGCCGGATGTTCACGGGAAGGGAAGCGTGATCCACTTCGACCCCTTCGACTACGAGTTCCACGAGGACCCGTATCCGACCTACCGGCGGCTCCGCGAAGAGGCGCCCGTCTACTGGAACGAGGAGCTCGGCTTCTGGGCGTTCTCGCGCCACGCCGACGTGCTCGCGGGCTTCAAGGATTGGGAGCACTTCACGAACACGGGCGGGATCTCGCTCGAAGTGGGCGAACTCTCGGCCGACAGCACCGCGGTGCTCTCGATCCTCGCGATGGACCCACCGCGCCACGACCGGATCCGCGCGCTCGTCTCGAAGGGCTTCACACCGCGCCGCGTGGCCGAGCTCGAGCCGAGCGTCCGCGCGCGCGCCGTGCGCTACCTCGAGCGCGCGCGCGAGGCCGGGCGCATGGACTTCGTCGCCGACTTCGCGGGCAAGATCCCGATGGACGTGGTGAGCGAGATGCTCGGCGTCCCCGAGTCCGACCGCGACGAGCTGCGCGGCTGGTCGGACACGATCCTGCACCGCGAGGAGGGCGTGCGGGGCGTGCCGCCCGAGGGCGTCGCGGCCTCGGGCCGGCTCCTTCGCTACTTCGTGGACGTCGTCGCCGCGCGCCGCCGGAGGCCGGGCGACGACCTCGCCTCCGCCCTGTGCGCCGCCGAGCTCGACGGCGAGAAGCTCTCCGACAAGGACATCATCGCCTTCCTCTACCTGATGATCATCGCGGGGAACGAGACCACCACGAAGCTGCTCGCGAACGCCGTCTACTGGCTCCAGCGGCACCGCGCCGTGCGAAAGGAGGTGACGGAGGACCCGACGCTGACCCCGTCGTGGGTCGAGGAGACGCTCCGCTTCGACAACTCCACGCAGCTGATGGCGCGCAGCGTGGCGAACGACTTCGTCTACCAGAGCCACGCCATGCGGCGCGGCCAGAAGGTGCTGCTGCTGATCGGCTCCGCGAACCGCGACGAGCAGGTCTTCGAGAGCCCGGACGTGTTCGACGTCCACCGCGACACGAGCCAGCACCTCTCCTTCGGACGCGGCACGCACTTCTGCCTCGGCGCGGCGCTCGCGCGCCTCGAGGCGAAGGTCTCGCTCGAAGAGGTGCTGCGGCGGATCCCCGACTATGAGATCGACGAGGCGCGGCTCGTGCGCGTCCACTCGACGAACGTGCGCGGCTTCGCGTCGGTCCCCATGAGCTTCGGCCCGCGCTGAAGGGAGGCCCCATGCAGATCGATCCCAGCAACACGTGGCGGAAGGTCGAGGAGCGCCTCAAGTGGGAGAAGGCGCCGAAGCGGCGCCGGAACCTCGAGACGATCCTCGCGCACATGAGGGCCGAGACGGTGGGCGACCTCGACGGCCTGATGGCGACCATCACCACGAAGCGCGAGCCCCACTACCACGCGTACGGCACCGACGACCCGGTGCTGAGCCCGAAGGGGCGCGACGCCGTCCGCCAGTTCTACACGGCCTTCGTGGCGTCGGGCGCGGTGAAGCTCGAGCTCGACGTGGATCGGCTCGTCGTGGACGACGACGTGGTCGTCACCGAGGGGCTGATGAAGATCGCGTACCCGGGAAGCCTCCTGAAACTGATGGGTCACGCGGTCGACGACGCCGACGCCTTCTATCTGTTCCAGACGCCGATGTGCATCCTCTGGCCGATGGACGAGGACGGGCTCGTGATCGGCGAGGACACCTACACCGCGGGCGACGGCTTCGCCGGCATCGCCTCGCGCAAGCTCGGGCCGGGCGACATCCTGCCGGTGAGGGCGGGCTGAGGCGCCGTGAACCGGTATCCCTTCCCCGCCGCGCCCGACGGCTGGTACGGGCTCGGGCTCTCCGACGAGCTCGCGAGGGGCGACGTTCGGCCGCTCCACTTCTTCGGCCGGGACCTCGTGCTGTTCCGCGGCGAAGACGGCGGGGCGCGCGTGTTCGACGCGCACTGCCCGCACCTCGGTGCGCACCTCGGCGTGGGCGGGCGCGTGGTCGGGAGCGGCATCCGCTGCCCCTTCCACGGCTTTCGCTTCGACGGCGCGGGCTGCCTCGTCGAGGTGCCGCGCCTCGCGAAGCTCCCGGCGGGCGTGCGCGCGCACGCATACGCGGTCCAGGAGCAGAACGGCTTCGTGCACGTGTGGCACCACGCGAAAGGGGCCGAGCCCGGCTACGACGTGCTGGAGTTCCGCGAGCGCCCCGCGGACTGGACGCCCTGGCGCACGAACGCGTACCGCGTGCGCGTCCACGTCCAGGACATGACCGAGAACATCCTCGACCGCGCGCACTTCACGAACGTGCACGACATGGAGCCGCCCCCGGAGGAGCACTTCGCAGTGCACTTCGACCGCCACCTACTCGTGGTGGAGCAGAAGCTCCAGGTCACGGCCGTCTCGGCGGCCGGCGTCTCGGTGCACTCGCGCACCACGAACTGCGGTCCGGGCATCTCGGTGACCGAGGTGCGCCAGGGCCCGCTCCACATGCTGAACTACATCACGCAGACGCCGATCGACGACGAGCATACCGACGTGCGGATCCACTTCTCGATGAAGAAGCTCGCCGACGAGAACGCGTCGCGCGCGCTCGCGGAGCTGAACGACCGGATCACGAACGACCAGTTCCGCCAGGACGTGCCGATCTGGGAGTACCGCAAGTACCTGGAGAAGCCGCGGCTCACCGAGCTCGACGGGCCGGTGACGCAGTACCGGCGTTGGTTCCGGCAGTTCTACTCGGACTGGGCGGACGAGGGGGGCTGATGTTCACGCTGCGTTTCGACATGCGCGCGAAGGACGGGCCGGGCTCGGCGCCGGATCTCTACGCGGCGGCGCTCGAGATGGCCGCCTGGGCGGAGGAGCACGGCGCGGCCGCCGTGGTGGTCTCGGAGCACCACGCCTCCGCCGACGGCTATCTCCCGGCGCCACTCGTCCTCGCGAGCGCGATCGCGGCGCGCACGACGCGGATCCCGATCCAGGTCGGGGCGCTCCTCGTGCCGCTCCACGACCCGATCGAGCTCGCCGAGCAGATGGCGGTGCTCGACCTGATCTCGCGCGGGCGCGTCTCGTACGTGTGCGCGGTCGGCTACCGGCCGGAGGAGTACGCGATGTTCGGCCGGGACATGAAGCGCCGCGGCCGGCGCATGGAGGAGAGCCTCGCCGTGCTGCGCCGCGCGTGGACCGGCGAGCCCTTCGCCTACGAGGGCCGGCCCGTCTGCGTGACGCCGCGCCCCGCGACGCCGGGCGGCCCGCTCCTCTGGATGGGCGGGAACAGCGAGGCGGTCGTGCGCCGCGCGGCGAAGCTCGGCATGGGCATGCTCACGCAGGGCGGCGACCCGAAGCTGGAGGAGATCTACCGCGTCGCGTGCGCCGAGCACGGCACCAGGCCGCAGCTCTTCCTGAACCCGACGCGCGACGTGCCGACCTCCTGCTTCGTGGCCGAGAACCCCGAGCGTGCCTGGCGCGAGCTCGGCCCGTACCTGTTGCACGACGCGCAGATGTACGCCGCGTGGATGGGCGAGAGCGACGCGATCAGCAAGTCCACCGCCGCCGACGTCGAGGCGCTCCGCCGCGAGAATGGCGCGTACCGCATCCTCACGCCGGAGCAGGCCGTCGCGCTGATCCGGAAGAACGGGATGCTGATGCTCCAGCCGCTCTGCGGCGGGCTCCCGCCGAAGCTCGCCTGGCCGAGCCTCGAGCTGCTGGCGGCGAAGGTGCTGCCGGCGCTCGAGGGCTAGCGATGTCCCCGCGCGCCGTGCGCTGGCTGCTGTGGCTCGCCGCGCTCTTCGTCGTCCCGCTCCCGACCGTCGCGTTCGGGTCCGGCCTCGTGCCGGCCGCGCACCAGCTCGAGCTGGGGCTCCTCGCGCTCGCCTTCGGCGCGGTCGAGAGCACGGAGGGCGTCACACTCCTGATGGCCGGCCTCTTCCTCGTCTCCGGGCTCGTCTATGCCGCGCTGCTCTGGCTCCTCGCCTGGCTCGCGGCGCGCATCCTCGCGCCGCTCGCGCCCACGACGCGCACGCGGTTGGCGCTCCTGCTCGTGATGCTCGGCGTCGCCCTCGCGGTGGCCGAGCCCGTCTACCGGACGCCGTTTTCGTCGCGCTCGGCCTCGTCGAACCTCCTCGGGGTCTACTGGTGAGGGCGTTGGCGCTCCTCGCGACGCTCCTCTGCCTCGGCTTCGCGCGTACCGAGGAGCGCGAGCCGTGCGCGCACCACGATCCGCTCCGCCGTCCCTTCTTCGGCGACCTGCACGTCCACACCGCGTTCTCGTTCGACGGCTGGGGGCAGGGGACGCGCGGGACGCCGCGCGACGCCTACGCCTTCGCGAAGGGCGCCTCGCTCGGGATCCAGCCCTGGGACGAGAAGGGCCAGGCCGTCCGGCGCGTGCAGCTCCGCCGCCCGCTCGACTTCGCCCTCGTCTCCGACCACGCCGAGCTCCTCGGCGAGACGCGGATCTGCGCCACGCCCGGGGCGGAAGGGCATGGCTCTTTCGTGTGCTGGCTGAACCACCGCTTTCCGCTCCTCGGCTACGCGCTAGTGAACTCGCAGTACGCCTCGACCGCGCCGCGCCGCATGAGCTTCTGCGGTGAGAACGCGGAGCGCTGCCTGGCCGCGGAGTCGCTCGCCTGGCGCGCGATCCAGGACGCCGCCGAGGAGGCCTACGACCGCACGAGCGCGTGCCGCTTCACCAGTTTCGTCGGCTACGAGTGGTCGGGGATGCCGGACGGCAACAACCTCCACCGGAACGTCGTGTTCCGGAACGCCGTCGTGCCCGCGCGGCCCGCCAACTACATCGAGGAGACGACGGTCGAGGCGCTCTGGACGCGGCTCGAGGAGGACTGCCTCGACGCTGGCACCGGCTGCGCGGCGCTCGCCATCCCGCACAACTCGAACCTGAGCGGGGGGCTCATGTTCCGCGACGTGCGCTCCGATGGCGCGCCGCTCACGCGCGCCGATGCCGAGCGCCGCGCCGCGCGCGAGCGGCTCCTCGAGGTGACGCAGCACAAGGGCGACTCCGAGTGCCGGGCCGGCGGCGCCGACGAGCTCTGCGGCTACGAGAAGCTCCCGTACGCGCGCATGAACGAGATGGCGAGCGAGCGCATGTGGACGCCGCCCGCGAGGCTCTCGTACGCGCGGGAGGCCCTGATCGAGGGGCTGCGCCTCGGACAGCAGCTCGGCGCGAACCCGTTCGCGTTCGGGCTGGTCGGCGCGACAGACACGCACCTCGCCGCGCCCGGCCTGGTGGACGAGGACCGCTTCGTGGGCCACGCGGCCGGCACGGTGAGCGCGCGGCTCGAGATCCCGCCGCTCCCCGATCGGCTCGACTTCAACCCCGGCGGCCTCGCCGTGGTCTATGCCGAGGAGAACTCGCGCGACGCGCTCTTCGAGGCGATGCACCGGCGCGAGGCATACGGCACGAGCGGTCCGCGCATCGAGGTGCGCTTCTTCGGCGGGCGCGAGCTCGGGGCCGAGCTCTGCGCGTCTCCCGAGTTCGTGGCTCGGGGCTACGCCGGCGGCGTGCCGATGGGGGGAGACCTGCCGGCGGGCGGCGGCGCTCCCCGGTTCGCAGTCTGGGCCCTCGCCGACCCCGGCACTCTCGACCGCGCGGGGACGAAGCTCCAGCGCATCCAGATCGTGAAGGGCTGGCTCGAGAACGGCGAGCCGCGCGAGGCGGTCTTCGACGTGGCCGGCGACGCCAGGAACGGCGCTTCCATCGATCCGCTCACCTGCAATCCGACGGGCCCGGGCGCCGCCCAGCTCTGCACGGTGTGGACGGACCCCGCCTTCGACCCGGAGACGCCCGCGCTCTGGTACGCGCGCGTCGTCGAGAATCCGAGCTGCCGCTGGAACGCCTGGGCGTGCCTCGAAGCGAAGGTGGACTGCGCCGAGCCCGCTGCTGGCCTCGAGCCGTGCTGCGACCCGGGCGTCCCGAAGACGATCCAGGAACGCGCCTGGACCTCGCCCATCTGGTACACGCCGCCCGCCGAGGAGAAGCCATGACGAGCCCCATCCACGAATACGATCCGTTCTCGTACGAGCTGGACCACGATCCGTATCCGACCTACCGCTGGATGCGCGATCACGCGCCCGCCTACCGGAACGAGCGGCTCGACTTCTGGGCGTTCACGCGGTTCCAGGACAACTACGACGCGCTCGTCGACCCGGTGACGTACAGCTCGAGCCACGGCACGAGTCTCGAATTCATGGACACGCCGAAGCCGGGCACCGGGCTCATGATCTGGATGGACCCGCCGCGGCACACGCGCTATCGCAAGCTCGTATCGAAGGCATTCACGCCGGCCCGGATCGGCGAGCTCGAGCCGATGATCCGGCGCATCGCGTGCGAGTACCTCGACCCGCTGGTCGGGCGCCCGCGCTTCGACGTGGTGAAGGAGTTCACCGCGCGACTCCCGATGGACGTGATCAGCACGATGCTCGGGATCCCGGAGGGGGACCGGCGCGAGGTGCAGCGGCGCTCGAACCTGATGCTCCACCGCGAGCCGGGGAACCCGCTGCCCACGCGCGAGGCGATCGAGGCGCAGATCGAGCTGATGAAGTACGTGACCGAGATGATCGCCGACCGGAGGCGGAGCCCGAAGCACGACCTGATGACGCGGCTCATCGAGGTGGAGCTCGACGAGGACGGCGAGCGCTCCCGCCTCGACGACGACGACATCCGCGCGTTCTTCGCGCTCCTCGCCACGGCCGGGAACGAGACCGTCACGAAGCTGCTCGCCACCGCGTTCCACGAGCTGTGGCGCAGCCCGGACCAGCGCCGGATCCTGGTCTCGGATCCGGGCGTGATCCCGAACGCGGTGGAGGAGACGCTGCGCTTCGACCCGCCCTCCCAGTACCAGGGCCGCGTCACCACGCGCGAGGTGCGGATCCACGGCGAGACCCTCCCGAAGGGCGCGAAGGTACTGCTGATCAACGGCGCCTCCGGCCGCGACGAGCGCAAGTTCCCCGATCCGGACCGCTACGACGTGCGCCGCGAGATCGACTTCCACCTCGGCTTCGGCTACGGCCGGCACGTCTGCCTGGGCGCGTTCCTCGCGCGCATGGAGTCGAAGCTCGCGCTGGAGGAGTTCCTGCGGCGCTTCCCGGACTACGAGATCCCGGCGGACGGGATCGAGCGCATGCACTCCTCCAACGTGCGCGGCTTCTCGGGGCTCGTGATCGAGGCGGCCTAGCCGCGTGAGCACCTGAGGACGAAGCCGCGGGTAGCAAGCGGGGACGTTCTTTGACTAATTGACGAGTTGATCCACGCCCCTGCATGCTCGAGCCAAACGAGTCAACGAGTCAAAGAACGTCCCCCGCCGGGCACCGACGCGGTAGCCTGACTCCCGCCCGCCCAGGAGACCCCCATGACCGCACCCGCCGCGAAGCCCGCTCCGCCCGCCCCGTCGAAGGGCCAGGCCGGAGCCGACCCGTACTCGATTCCCCTCGATCGCATCGACGTCTCGGACGCCGAGCTCTTCGAGACGGACACGCTCTGGGGCTACTTCGAGCGCCTCCGCAAGGAGGACCCGGTGCACTACTGCGCCGAGAGCGAGTTCGGCGCGTACTGGTCCATCACGAAGTTCGACGACATCGTCTACGTCGAGAAGCATCCCGAGCTCTTCTCGTCCGCGCCCACCATCGTGATCGTCGACCCCGAGCCGGACTTCCCCCTGATGCCCGGCTTCATCGCCATGGACGGCGAGCGGCACCAGGCGCATCGCAAGAGCGTCCAGCCCGTCGCCTCGCCGCGGAACCTGAGCCGGCTCGAGCCGCTGATCCGGCAGCGCGTGGGCGAGATCCTCGACGCGCTCCCGGTCGGTGAGACCTTCGACTGGGTGGACCGCGTCTCGATCGAGCTCACCACCGGCATGCTCGCGACCATGTTCGACTTCCCGTGGGAGGAGCGGCGCAAGCTCACCTACTGGTCCGACATCTCCACGATGAGCCCCGAGCAGCTGGCCGAGCTCGGGATGACGGAGGAGGACGGGCGGGCCGTGCTCCTCGAGTGCCTCGAGTACTTCACGCGGCTCTGGAAGGAGCGCGCGAACAAGCCCCAGACGGGCGAGCTCGACTTCGTCTCGGCGATGGCGAACTCCGAGGCGATGCGGGACATCGCGCCGGACGTCTCACCCCTCGACTACCTCGGCACGCTCATCCTGCTGATCGTGGGCGGCAACGACACCACGCGGAACTCGATCTCCGGCGGCGTGCTCGCGCTGAACGAGCACCCCGCCGAGTACGAGAAGCTGCGCCGTGACCCGGGCCTGATCCCCAACATGGTGAACGAGATCATCCGCTGGCAGACCCCGCTCGCCCACATGCGCCGCACCGCCACGCAGGACACCGAGCTCGGCGGCAAGCAGATCAAGAAGGGCGACAAGATCGTGATGTGGTACGTCTCCGCGAACCGCGACGAGACGGTGATCCCGCGCGCGAACGAGTTCCTGATCGACCGCGAGGACTCGAAGCTGCACCTCTCCTTCGGCTGGGGCGTCCACTTCTGCATGGGCAGCCGGCTCGCCGAGATGCAGCTCCGCGTGCTCTGGGAGGAGATCCTGCGGCGCTTCCGCTTCGTCGAGGTGGTGGGCGCGCCCGTGCGCGTGAAGTCGCCCTTCGTGAAGGGCTTCGCGAAGCTGCCCGTGCGCGTGCACCCGTGGTGACGCGCCGACCCGTTGCCTACGCGAACTTCATCACGCCCTGATCGAAGACGACCTCGCCGGCCTGGTTCTTCGTCTGGAACAGGCACTGCTTCCCGTCCACCCACATCGAGACGGTGAGCTCGTCGCCGGGCATCACCGGCTTCGAGAAGCGGCCCTCCATCGCCTTGAAGCGCTTCGCGTCGCCGCCGCAGAGCGCGTGGAGCAGCGCGCGGCCGGTGAAGCCGTAGGTGCAGAGGCCGTGCAGGATCGGGCGCGGGAAGCCGCCGAGCTTCGCGAACCCGGGATCGGAGTGGAGCGGGTTGCGGTCACCCGACAGGCGATAGAGGAGCGCCTGGTCGATGCGCGTGGCGTAGGTCAGCTCGTGGTCGGGCTTGCGGCCCGGCAGCTCGAACGTGACGGAAGGCCCACGCTCGCCGCCCCAACCGCCCTCGCCCCGGAAGAACGCCGTCATCCGCGTCCGGAACAGCGGCTTCCCCGTCTTCACGTTCACCGAGTCGGAGACGAGGTCGACCGAGGCGGCCTTCCCCTTGTCCCAGATCGCGGCGATGCTGCCCGTGCTCTCGATCTCGCCGTCGGGCGGGATCTCGTCGAACAGCTCGATGCCCTGCCCGCCGTGCAGCATGAGCGCCGCGTTGAAGGTGCCGAGCTTGTCGAACGGGATGCCGCCGCCGCCAAGCACGACCGCCATCGTGGGGAGCACGCGCTGCGGCGTGTCCTTCGTGTTCTCGGTGGTGAAGGCCAGCTCGTCCACGCCGGCGCCCACGCCGAGCGCGTAGAGCAGCGCGTCCTTCGAGGTCCACGCGCGGCGCACGGGGCCGCCCTTCTGACCGACGGCCTTGGGATCGATGGGCATCGGAGTCTCCTCGTCGAGCGCCGCACGATACCGCGCCCGCGCCCGGCGCGCGCGCGCAGTGAGCGGGGTACCGTAGGCGCGTGCCGCTAGGTGACGCCGAGGCGCGCCGCTTCTCTCGCCGCCAGTTCCTCGCCGGTGCCACGGTCGGGGCGGGCGCGGTCGGAGCCGCCGTGCTCGGGGCAGAGCGCTGGCTCGACGACCCGGAGCGCGTCCCCGACCTCTACGAGTACTACGTCGACAGCTACTGGTTCGACTCGTCGGGGCTCCGCGAGGACGCGCTGCGGCCACCGCTCCGCGGCGCGGCGAAGGCCGACGTCGCCATCGGCGGCGGCTTCACGGGCCTCGCCACGGCGATCGCGATCGCCCGGCGCAAGCCCGGCCGGCGCGTCGTCGTCGTCGAGGGCGCCCGCTGCGGCTACGGCGCGAGCGGCCGCAACGGCGGCTTCGCCAACGTGATGTACACGGCCCTCGGCGCCTTCGTCGCAGAACACCCGCCGGAGGTGGCGCGCGCCGTCTACGACGCGATCGCGACGGGCATGCGGGCGATCGAGCGCCTCGTCGAGCAGGACGGCGTCGCCTGCGACCTCGAGCCGAACGGCGCGCTCCTCATGGCCGCGACGGACTCACAGATCGAGCAGCTCGAACGGGAGCGCGCGGGCTTCGCGGCGCTCGACATCCCGGCTCGGCTCGTCGACGGCGCGGAGTTCCGCACGCTCGTCCACACCGAGCGCTTCCGGGCCGCGCTGGCCATCCCGACCACCGCGATCCTGAACCCGGCGAAGCTCGCGCGCGGCATGGCGCGCGTGGCCGAGTCGCTCGGCGTCTCGATCCACGAGGCGACGCGCGTGGTACGCATCGAGCCGGGGCGCCCGGTGCGCATCGTGACCGAGCACGGCGCGCTCGAGGCTGCCCAGGCCGTGCTCGGAACGAACGGCTACACGCCCCAGCTCGGCATCTTCCGCACCCGGCTGCTGCCGATCTGCAACTACGTCGTGGCCACCGAGCCGCTCTCGCCGGCCCAGTGGGACGCGATCGGCTGGTCCGGCCGGCAGGGCCTCTCGGACGCGCGGCCGCTGTTCATGTACCTGCGCCCGACCGCCGACGGCCGCATCGTGGCGGGCGGCGAGGGAGCGCCGTACTTCACGGGGAGCCGCCCGAGCAGCGGAAACCATGCCCCGGTGGTCGAGCGGCTGAAGCAGAGCCTCGTCGAGACCTTCCCCGCGCTCGAAGGCATCCGCTTCACGAACGCGTGGGGCGGCACGATGGCCTTCACGCGCGACCTCACCCCGCGCGCCGGCGCAATCGGCGACGACGGGAACCTCTTCTTCGGCCTCGGCTACTGCGGCGAGGGCGTAGTGATGAGCCAGGTCGCCGGCCGCATCCTCGCCGCCTTCGTCGCCGGCGAAGGCGGCGAGTTCGAGGCGTTGCCCTTCGTCGGCGGCGAGCCGCCGTGGGTCGGCTTCGAGCCGTTCCGCTCGCTCGGCGTGAAGGCGCTGGAGGCCGCGGCGCGTGCGCTCTCGGACTGACGGATGAAGCCGGTCCTCGCAGGCGACGGCTGGCGACCGCTCTTCACGCCACGGAAGACGGGCGCCTACGTGAACGACCACTGCGTGGTGCGCGCGCACGACGGGCGCTGGCACGTCTTCGGCATCACGAAGCCGACCGTCGAGATCGACCCGCAGCAGGAGCGCTGGTTCTGCCACGGCTCGGGCACCTCGCTCGCGGCCGGCCACTTCGAGGAGCACGGGCGCGTCTGCGACTTCGGAACGCGCGCCTGGGCGCCGACGCTCGCCTTCGACGGTGAGCGCTGGGTCATGCTCTACGGGCCCGATCGCCTCCGCGCCGCGGTCTGTGACGACGCGCGCATGGACCACTGGCGCGAGGCCGAGTGCTCGCTCGCCGGAGCGCCCGTCGAGGGCGTGCTGCGCGACGGCATGCTCTTCCGCCTGGACGACGACAGCTGGTTGCTCTACGCGACCGGCAAACGCGCTCGCTGCGGCGCCGTGAGCGTCTCCATCTCGGAGAACCTGCTCGACTGGCGCTTCGTCCGCTTCGCGCTCGTCACCACGCCGGCGGCGCCGCTCCAGCCGTCCTGGGCGGCGACCGAGTCGCCCTTCGTGTTCCGGCACGATGGCGCCTACTGGCTCTCGATCACCTACACGCGGAGCTTCGGCGGCCCGGCCGAGTACCACGACACGCTGCTGTTCCGTTCCACGAACCCGTTCGACTTCGGCACCTACTCGGGCGGGGAGCACGAGGTGGCGGCGCGACTGTACGCGCACGCGCCCGAGTACCTCGAGGACGAGACGGGCCGCTGGTGGATCACGAGCTGCGGCTGGCCGCACGAGCTCTGCCAGCCCGTGATCCCGGGGAGCGTCGCGATCCGGGAGCTCGACTGGGTCTGAGCCGGCCTGCTTCCCGTCGAACTTCACGCTGCGGCGAGCCACTCCGCGAGCAGGTAGTCCGAGTGCGTCATGCCTGCCTGCGCGGCGCGAACCTTGAGCGTCCGGTGCAGCGCATCCGGGACGTGCCGGATCTGGATCATCCGCGACATGTCCGCAGGCTATCTGCATGTGCGTCACAGGTAAGACTCGAAGACCGCCAGGATCCGTCCGGTTGTGTGGTAAGGTGCGCGACCCTTCGACCGATTGACGGGAGACTCATGCGCGCGATCGCGAGTGTTCTCGGACTGCTGCTTGCGGCCGCGGGCTCCGCGGGAGCCGCCGAGCGCTTCGAGAAGGTCTGGTGCCTGCGCTACGCGCTGGCGCCGCAAGCGCCGCTCTCGATCCTGCTCGCTGGCGTGCCGCCCGAGGAGAAGGCGGACGTTCCCTTCGCGATGTGCGCGGCGCAGCGCGGGGACGAGGTCGTGGTGCTCGACGCCGGCTTCGTGAATCGCGAGCTCGGCAAGCCCTTCAACGCCACCGACTGGAGCGAGTACCCCGCACTCCTCGCCGAGGTGGGGCTCCGGCCCGAGCAGGTCGACTTCGTCACGCTCTCGCACATGCACTTCGACCACGCGGGCGGTACCTCGCGCTTCCCGAAGGCGAAGTTCATCGTGCAGCGGCGCGAGCTCGAGTACGCGGCGGGCGCGCTCCCGCACAACAGCGCCGCGAAGGGCGCGGTCGTGGCCGAGGACGTGCTCGCGGTCGTGAAGCTCAACTGGGAGGGCCGCGTGCTGCTCGTCGACGGCGACGTGGAGGGCGTGGCTCCGGGCGTCGACGTCTACCTCACGCCCGGCCACACGGCGGGCACCATGACCGTCTGCCTCGACACCGTGAAGGGGCGCGTCTGCTACAGCTCGGACGCGGTCTACACGTACCGCAACCTCGACGAGGACATCCCGCTCGGCCTGGCCCTCAACGCGGGACAGGCGGTCGAGTCCTACCAGAAGATCCGCGGGCTCTTGAAGGGCGGGCGCCTGATCCCGGGCCACGAGCCGCGCATCTGGTCGGAGCCCGAGAAGCTCGGCTTCCGCAAGGTCTCGGAGCACGCGATCGCGATCGTGGAGTAGCTCGGCGCGCTACTGGATCATCCGCACCGTCGACGCGGGCGCGTACTCGAACTTCCGGGTCTTCGCGTTCCAGACGATCGCACGGTCGCAGAAGTTCTCCTGCGAGAAGTCGGGGGCCGGCGGCTTGCCGCAGCCAGCTCCCGACGTCGTCAGCCAGAGCTTCGCGGTCGGGCCCGAGCCCTCGAGCTTCACGTCGAACACCATGTCGCTGAACGCCTCGACCGCGCCGCCGGCGCCGTCCCCGGCGTAGACCCTGACCACCTTCTCGCGATCGCCATACAGGCTCGCCGCGCCGGGGCAGTGGATCGTGCCCACGAAGAAGACGTAGTCCGGCTTGCCGTCGGCATTGAGGTCTACCTTCTGGACCGCCCGCCCCGTGTCCGGCGTGGCACCGAACTCCCGGCAGAGATCCGCGTTCGACTTCACCGCTTCCGCGACGGCGGGCGGCAGCTTCTCCTGCGCGGCGGCGCGCTGCACCCACGCCAGGGACGCGAGGGCGCTCGCGCCGGCGATCGCAAGGACGCTCCGCCTCCAGCGCATCGAGGTTCCTCCTCGGGCGATCCTATCACGCCCGCCTCAGTGAGCGACGCGCGCGCCGACGAGCGCGCTCACCGCGTCGGAGATGCCGTCCACGCTCAGGTGGAACATGGGGAAGATGCGCTCGATGAGCCTCACGGTCTGGTAGCGCTTCCACTCTTCGGGCGGCTCGGGGTTCAGCCATACGACGCGCTCGAAGTGGTCGCGGATGCGGTGGAGCCAGTCGATGCCGCGCGTGGGGCTCCCGCGGCGCGGGTCGATGTTCCCGTTCGGCTCGAGCAGCTCGGCCGGGTGCATGGCCGCGTCACCCACGATCAGCACCTTCCAGCGCGAGTCGAGCTTGCGGAGCAGGTCACCGGTAGGGATCGCCTCGCGGCGCAAGAGCCGCGCGTTCCGTCCGAGCTCCTCGTAGATGCAGTTGTGGAAGTACCAGGCCTGGAACTCGCGGAGCCCGCGCTCGGCGTGGAGCGCGGTGAGGAGGCGACTCACCGGCTCGAAGAACGGCTCCATGGTGCCGCCGACGTCCATGAGCAGGAGCAGGCGCAGGTCGTTCCGGCGCTCGGGGCGGAACACGAGCTCGATCTCGCCCGCGTTCTTGCAGGTTTCGTCGATCGTCTCGTCGAGGTCGAGCTCGCTCTCGGGCCCGGTGCGCGTGAGCTGCCGTAGCCGGCGGAGCGCCACGCGCGTCTGGCGCAGGTCGAGCGCTTCGTCGGTGCGGTAGTCCTGGAAGCGGCGCTCCTCGGCGACCTTCATCGCGGAGCGATTCTTCGCGGGGCCGCCGACCCGGATCCCGGTCGGGTGCTCGCCGCCGTGGCCGTAGGGCGAGCGGCCTCCGGTTCCGATCCAGCGGCCGCCGCCGTCGTGCCGCTCGGTCTGCTCCGCGAGCGTCTCCAGGAACTTCCGCATCAGCTCGTCGCCCGACAAGCGCTCGAGCTGCGCGCGCTCCTCCTCCGTCAGCTCGCGGAAGTTCTTCGGATCGCGGAGCCACTCGAGCAGCTCCTCCTCGATGTCGAGCGAGCCCTCGACGCCCTCGAAGACCCGGAGGAACGCCCGGTCGAACGCGTCGAAGTAGGTCTCGCTCTTCACGAGCAGCGAGCGCGACAGGTGATAGAACCGCACCAGGCTGGACCCGTGCAGGCCCTTCTCCATCGCGGAGAGGAGCAGCAGCCACTCCTGCGTACCGACCGGCACGCCTTCGTCGCGCAGCTCGTAGAAGAAATCAGTGAACAAGTCGGGAGACCTCGCGCTGCCATCGCGCCGAGCGAGTGGCCACGACGGTCGGGAGCCCGGTCGCTCGCTGTGCGGCAGCCCGCGGCTGCAGCGGGCGGCGCTGCGCGCCGCCGCTGAGCCGCCTGTCTAGGCGATCAGCGGCGGGCGTCCTCGCCCGCCCGCTGCATCGCCCATGCAACGCCTCCGCTCCTACCGTCTTCAATTGTTGAACTTCGGCCCGAGCTCCTTCCACTCGGTCGGGTAACGCCCGCCGCGGGCGTGGTACTTGTCGAGCGCCTCGGTGTCCTGCTCGTTCTTGAGGAGCGCGCCGAGGAACGGGATGTGGAGCTCGATATCGTCGGCGCTCATGCCCGAGCGTTGGAGCGCCGCGATCCAGTCGATCAGCTCCGAGGTGGAGGGCTTCTTGCGCAGCTCGCTCTGCTCGCGCAACCAGTAGAACTTGATCAGCACCTGGTCGAGCAGCTGCTCCTTCAGGTGCGGATGGTGGACGGCGATGATCCGCTTCATCAGCTCCTTGTCCGGGAACTCGATGAAGTGGAACACGCAGCGGCGCAGGAACGCGTCCGGCAGCTCCTTCTCGTTGTTCGAGGTGATGATCACGATCGGGCGCAGCTTCGCGACCACTTCGTCGCCCGTCTCGGAGACCGTGAAGCGCATCTCGTCGAGCTCGCGCAGCAGGTCGTTCGGGAACTCGAGGTCGGCCTTGTCCACCTCGTCGATCAGGAGCACGCGGCGCTCCTCGGCCTGGAAGGCGCGGCCGACCGGGCCCATGCGGATGTAGGCGCGGATGTTCGCGACGTCGCCCTCGCCGAAGCGCGCATCGTTGAGGCGCTGCACGGTGTCGTAGACGTAGAGGCCCTCCTGGGCCTTGCTCGTCGACTTGATGTGCCAGCGCTCGATCGCGAGCCCGAGCCCCTCGGCGACGTGCTGGGCGAGGAGCGTCTTGCCCGTGCCGGGCTCGCCCTTGATGAGGAGCGGGCGCTCGAGCGCGATCGCGCAGTTGACGGCGTCCACCAGCGCGGACGAGGCGATGTAGCCCTGCGTGCCGGAGAACTGGAAGAACGCATCGGATTTCGGAGCGGCGTCGTGCGTGGACATGGCGCGGGACCTTAGGCGAGGCCGCTGACGAGCGCTCCACCCGCGTCGGCCGAGGCGTAGACCGCGTCCGCCAGCCGGTGCGCCGGGAGTGCCGCGGCGAAGTCCGGTGCGGCGGGCGTCCCGTCCCGGACGGCGGCGAGGAAGAGGTCCGCGGGGTTCGCGACGTCGTCGCCCTGCGCGCGGAGCGCCTCGCCGAGCGCCTTCCCCTCGAGGCACTGCTCGGGCTCGCCCGTGAACTGGAAGCGCACGGGGCCGATCAGGTCCCCCTCGATCGCGACGAAGAGGCGCTCGCAGAAGATCTCGATGCGCCGGTTGCTCGGCCGCTCGAGCACGTCGTGCCAGACGGACACGAGGCTCGCGACCGCGCCGCTCGCGAAGTCGAGCCGCACGGCGGCCACGTCGTCGATGCGCGGGAGCCCGTGCACCTCGCGCACCACCGCGGATAGCGAGCGCACCGGCCCGAGCAGCCAGTGGAGGATGTCGAGGTCGTGGATCGAGTGCTCGAGGAGCGCGCCGCGGCCCGCGCGCGCCGGATCGGCGCGCCAGTCGGAGCCGTACTGACCCTGGATCGGGATGTACTGGTCGTCGCGGAACACCACCGCCATGACGCGGCCTGCACGCGGGTCGGCGAGGAGGTGCTTCACGAAGCGGAACGGCGACAAGAAGCGCAGCACGAGCCCGACCTGGTTCGGGACGCCAGCCTTCTCTACCGCCGCCACCATCCGCTCCGCACCCGCGGCGTCCACCGCGAGCGGCTTCTCGCAGAAGACCGCCTTGCCCGCCGCAGCGGCCTTCGCGACCAGGCGCGGATGCTCGGACGTCCAGGTCGTCACGTAGACCGCGTCCACGTGGCGGAGCAGCTCGTCCTCGCCGACGACACTCGCCCCGAAGCGCGCGGCGAGGTCCTTCGCGCGCGCCGCGTCCGGGTCGTGCACGGCCGTGACGCGGTGCTCGACACGGCACGTCGCCAGCGAGAGCGTGTGCATGCGCGCGATGAAGCCGGCGCCATAGAAGCCGAGCCGGATCGCGCTCACGGCCGTTGGCGCCGCGGCTGGCGACCGTGCTGGCGCCGCCACGCCGCGAGCTCGGGCGCCGAGAACTGCGGCAAGGCGTCCGCGATCTCGGACCAGGGCGGCTGCAGCTCGACGAAGATGTGCTTGTCGGGCCGCAGGCCGGGATCCGCCTCGAGGAGCCCGGCTGGGACCTCGAACCACTCCGCGCCGGGCTCGGAGTTGGGCACCTGCGAGCCGCAGCGCTTGCAGAACGAGCGTCGATACGGCGGCGGTGCATGGAGGATCGGCGCGTCGAAGCTCGCGATGAGCTCGCTCCCCGCGAGCAGGCGGTAGTCGGCGGCCTCGACGCCGACCATGGCCGCGAACGCCGAGCCGCTCGTCTTCCGGCAGCGGTTGCAGTGACAGAGCTCGAAAGGACCGACCGCCTTGGCGATCTCGAAGCGCACGCCGCCGCAGAGGCAGGCACCCTGGATCACTCGGGCAACGTCTCGCCGGAGCCGCCGAAGTTCTTCGGCATGTCCTTGTACTTGGGCAGGCCGTCGCGGACGGAGAGGACCTTCTCGCCGTAGTGCACGTGGAGCGCCGGCCGGAACGGGAAGGTCGGGATCACGACCGACATCACGTCGGTCAGGCCGAGCGCCGGATGGCCCACGAGAACCGCGCCGCCGCAGCGCTTGCAGAACTGCCGGTGGCTCGCCTCCGTCTTCTTGAACAGGCGGAGCTGGTCGGCGCCCTTCAGCACCTTCACGCTCGCCGCCGGCCAGAGCGTGAACCCATGCACCGGCGCGGAGAGCCAGCTGCGGCACGAGTTGCAGTGGCAGAAGCCCATCACGGCGGGCTCGCCCGTGGCCTCGATCTCGACGGCCCCGCACGCGCAATGACCTCGATGACTGGGCATGGATCCTCCCGGTGGATCGACGGATGCGTCGTCCCGGCGCATGATGCCACGCTGGGAGACTTCCGCATGCGCCCCGAGCCGCGCCTGCCGCCGCTCGCACCCGCCGACTGGAGTGCGGAGGTGCGCCGCGTGTTCGCGCGCGCCTCGAGCCCGCTCGCGATCCTCCGGACGCTTGCGCACCAGCCGAGCCTGCTCGCGCCCTTCCTCGGCTGGGCCGCTGCGCTGGCCGGGCGCGGCGCGCTGCCGCGTCGCGCCTCGGAGCTGCTCGCGCTGCGCGTCGCCTGGCTCTGCCGCTCCGCCTACGAGTGGGGCCACCACGTCGAGTACGCGCGCGGCGCGGGGGTGTCGGACGCCGAGGTCGAACGCGTCGTCGCGGGCCCCGACGCGCCGGGCTGGAGCGCGAGCGAGCGCGCGCTGCTCGTCGCGGCCGACGAGCTCCACGCGCGCCAGCAGCTCGGCGACGCGAGCTGGCGCGCGCTGCGCGCGCACTTCACTCCCGCAGAGCTCGTCGAGATCCCCCTCGTGGTCGGCCACTACGCCATGCTCTCGATGCTGGCCAACGCGACGGGCGTGCCGCTCGAGGAGGGGCTGCCGGAGCTGCCGCCGCGCTAGCGCCGCCGGGCTAGAGCTGCTCCGTGATCGCGCGGACGTCGCCCGCCACGATGCGCTCGGCGATGCGCGTCTTCGCCGCGATCGTGGCGATCGGGAGCCGGAGCGCGAGGCGGTCGAGCGTCGCGAGCGCCGCCTCGAGCTCGGTGCCCGTGAGCTCGTTGGCCGCGAGCCGGCGCGCACCGTCGGCGATGCGCTCGTTCGCGGAGGCCACGAACACGTGCGTCATGTCGAGCTCGTTCGCGACCGCGTCCACCCCGAGCTGCCGCAGGAGCTTCCGCGTGCGCGCCACCACGGAGTCGGCCGCGAACAGGTCGATGATCGTGTTGGCGAGGAGCTCGAGGTGCTGCTGGCGCTCGGCCAGATCGCGGAGGTTGCGGCTCACGAGGAGGTCCGCCGTCCACGCCACGATCTTCTTCGCCTGCTCGACCGCGAGCACGTCCGTCGCGAGGGGCTCCGCGCCCGGCGCCGGGGCCCGCGCCCCCGCCGCGACCTCGCGCTTCACCGCCTCGACGTAGCCGAAGTAGTCCACCTTCTTCTGGCCCGCCCGCCGGAGCAGCGTGGCCGGGATGATCAGGCGGTTGATCTCGTTCGTGCCCTCGAAGATCCGGTTGATGCGCGAGTCGCGGTAGTGGCGCTCGATCGGGTAGTCGCGCAGGAAGCCGTAGCCGCCGAGGATCTGGAGCGCCTCGTCGGCCACGAAGTCGAGGCACTCGGTGCCGAACACCTTGAGCACCGAGCACTCGACGGTGTAGTCCTCGAGCACGCTGCGGAGCGCCTCGTCGCGCGCCGCGCCGGAGGCCGGCGCCGCCTCTGCGGCGGCGTCGAGAAGCCCTGCCGTCCGATAGGCCATCGAGTCGGCGGCGTAGAGACGCGTCGCCATGTCGGCGATCTTACGCTGCACCATCCCGAACGAGACGATGGGCTTGCCGAACTGCGCGCGGCCGCGGCCGTACTCCACCGCCTCGCGCAAGCACTCGCGCGCCGCGCCGAGCGCGCCGCCCCCCAGCTTGAAGCGTCCCACGTTCAGGATGTTGAAGGCGATCTTGTGGCCGCGGCCGATCTCGCCGAGCACGCGGTCGGCGGGGATCCGGGCTCCGTCGAGGAGGAGCGGCCGCGTGGAGGAGCCCTGGATGCCGAGCTTCTGCTCCTCGGCGCCGGTCGAGACGCCCGGGTCCGTGCGTTCGACCAGGAACGCCGTGAACTTGTTCCCGTCCACCTGGGCGAAGACGGTGAAGAGATCCGCGAAGCCGGCGTTCGTGATGAACTGCTTCGTGCCCGAGAGCACCCAGTGCTCGCCCTCGCGTGTGGCGCTCGTCTTCGCGGCGAGCGCGTCGGAGCCCGAGCCCGGCTCGGTGAGCGCGTAGGCCGCGAGCCAGGCGCCCGACGCGAGGCGGGGCAGGTAGCTCGCCTTCTGCGCTTCGCTCCCGTAGTACACGAGCGGCAGCGAGCCGATTCCGGTGTGCGCGCCCCAGGCCACGCTGAAGGAGCCCACCTTGGCGGCGCGCTCGGAGACGAGGAGCGCGGTGGCCTTGTCGAGGCCGAGGCCGCCGTACGCCTCCGGTACCTCGACGCCGAGGAGCCCGAGCTCGCCCGCGCGGCGCAGCAGCTCGGGCACCACGCCGCTCTGCTTCTCCTCGATCTCGGCGAGGCGCGGCATCACCTCGCGCTCGACGAACTGCTCCGCAGTGCGCGCCATCTCGCGCTGCTCGTCGGAGAAGTCCTCGAAGCTGAAGACGTCCTCGGGAACGGGCTCGATCAGGAACGCGCAGCCTGCGGGAGCGGACATGGGAGCCTCCTCGCGTGCGGAGACGCGAGTCTAGCCCTCGGCCGAGAAAGACTCCCACGGCAAGCGCGAGCCGGCATCCGCCCCGAACGGGGTAGAGAGAACGAAATTTCGCTTGACCGGCGCGACGAGGCGGGAGCAGCATCACCGTCGAGCGAGTTCCGTCCTCGAGGGGGGGGGCGTATGGATGCGAGGCTCTTGGTCGCGTTCGCCCTGGCAGTGGTTTCTTCGCTCGCCTGCGACGGCTCCGCACTAGAGCCGATCGCGTTCCCGAAGCGAGCGTATCTCGGGGAGACGGTCTCCTTCGCGATCTCATCCGATAGCACCGACATCGCCGAATCCAACAAAGGCCACGACGTCTCGAAGGAGAACGTCGAGATCCGCGTGACCGACCCAGGAACGAGCGCATTCGTCACCGTCGTTCCTCGCTCCGTCGTAGCGGGATCCTCGGCAACCGGAACGGCCTACTCGGAACAGAAGGGCGTTTCCGAGATCTCGATCGCAACCTTCGATCTCCCCCAGACACTGCCGGCGCCGTTCGTGGTTCCCGGGACCGTCTGGCTGACGGCACACCGAGTGCCTGGCGGAGCGCTGGTCGGTGGCAC